>ERZ779643.712-NODE-712-length-26176-cov-25.736917_pt1 | contig 26176 bp, 26 predicted proteins | sample MGYA00511564_ERZ779643 | MGnify/ENA primary metagenome ERZ779643 (study PRJEB29588, sample SAMEA2147114) | human gut metagenome | biome: human gut; feature: human-associated habitat; material: faeces | place: Denmark | collected 2008/2010 ... | reverse complement strand
TTTCCGCAAAAGTACGCTTTTTTATTGAAACCACCAAGAAAAAAGCCGAAAATCTGCAAGTTATCAGCCAATTACCTTCAAATCCCCCAAATATAAATAGCTAACTATTAATTGTAAATTATAAAGTAAGCGTCCAAAAATGTCATAACGCCCCTATTTGCGGGCTTTTTGCAAAGCCCGCAAATCTCATTTTTAAATATCTTTCACTAAAAATTTCATTAATCCAAGCAGATTGTCATTGGAAGCAGGTTCTCATAGTCCGTTCTACCAGATTTCACGGCCTTGAGCAAAGCCTTGAAATATTGCCTGAACGAGACTCCGACTTGCTTGCAAGTCTGGATAAAGGTATTGTACATTGCCGATCTCAATGCACCCTGAACACTAGCTTCAATATCTCATAGCCCTTATCCGCATAGTTGGCCAGATTCTGGCGATGAGTCTTCAAACCCATCTCGGACAGTCTGTTTTTCACCTCACGATAAGCAGGACAGGCCATGTCATACATATTCGACGTTTCTTCCGTCAAGAAGTCTGATGTTACATGAGTACCAGGCACAATCTCGTCATAGAGGTAGCCATCCTTATCATTCTCCTGAGGCATAAAATACGTTTCCTTATGACCATCAGGATAAGTCAAGACAACTTCCTCGAACCAATGTTCCTCTACTTTAGTTATTGTATGAAGTACCTTCTTCGGATTCTTCTTGATATGATAAGTTACGCCTTCAGGCAAGTGACTCAAATCGCACTTATGGATAATCGGCGTGCCAACTGTATGCTTATTATAAGTACGACCCTTACGAGAAGGACCATGATATATTGTCTTAGGAGTTGGAGTTTCTGGAGTGCCTTTATCAGAATCCCTGTCTTCCGAAGAGTTATCAGGCTCTTCGGATTGAGAGTTATCAGATTTCTCGCCATCAGAGTTTGCCTCTGAGGACACATCATCCTTACGATTTGCCTCTGATAAAGATGCATCCGTACCATCGAAGTCATCCCTGCCATCATTAGCTCCTACCTCTTCTGCAGAACGACCTGACTGCTGGCTCTTTGTTCCACTGTAAAGATCAGAACGAAGAAGAGCGATATCATTCTCCAAGTCCTTACGCTCCTTGGCATCCTTGTCTCGTGCAGCTTCCAACTGACGGTTCTTCTCTTTGGCATCTGCCAACAGGGTCTCAGCAGTTTTCAGCTTTCTCTTTGTATCAGTAAGCTCTTGCCTGGTTTCTTGTAATTGCTGAAGCACAACATCCAACTTTTGAGAATGGCTGGCACTTACCGCCTTGTTCTCATCATTGTATGTTTGCTGTTGAAGATGCGACAAACGTACCTCATCCGTCAACTCTTTAATATTGGCAGTAAGGCGGCTTATCTCCTCATCCTTGGACTGAATCTGCGAATACAAGAATTTACAAAAGTTATGTAGTTCTTCTCCTGTCATACCTTGGGACGGGTCATAGTCAGCAGAAGTCCGAGACTCCTGCTGAATTTGATCGAGACAGTTTTGTGCCTCTATATCTATGCCTAATTCGTCTAATTCCATAACCTTTGTATTTTAGTATAAAGATACAAAAAATATTTGAATTATGCAAATTTATAAAACACATAACCGCCTGATTATTAGTCAATTATACTTAAATACGAATTATACTCTAATCTGCTTTATAACAGGCGATTCCAATACTATCATCACGGTCTTCCAATCCATCTTATAGGTAGGAACTCCTTCTCGAAGTACAACTTTCTTAAATCGATATTCATTGCTGAAAGTACGTTCGTGAAGGTCATAGACATGATGCTTATATTGAAACAACCTTATCGGTCGTCGGTCACGAGACATATAAATATAGATGTCACCATTGAGAGGGTCACGATGATATATATTACGTATGATCTCAGAGAGACGAGGCCCCTTGTACCTCATATCATGAAGCATGGGTAAGTAGTAGAAGTTGTCAAGACCTGAGAGCCTTAGCATAATCCCTCCAATCTAGACACTAAGTCCTTCATGCCGGCATAGTCAAGCCCACCCTTCTTGACAAACAAACCATCCGTCGTTTGGATGGTAATGAGTATGCCACCCTTCGACTTCTTTGTTTTTGGCTTGGATGCTGGCTGAGGTGGGACTTCAACATCATCTGTCTCTTCATCTGTAGGTGCTCCTTCTATTTCAACAGGGATAACAGTATCCTTGGCATGCTTCTTGAACCACGCATAGAATTGCTTGTATGGAACACCTTGGTTAATACAAAAGGAATTAATTGAAATTCCATGTGGCTCCCTCTTGTAGCGGAACCAGAATGTCTGAAAGTCTTTGTCGCTGTACATTTTACTTACGTTTAAAATTACTGGCGACAAAGTTACATCTTCTTTATCAAATCACCAAATCCGTTTTTGGACGCTTACCCACCATCATCGTCCATTGCAAGACCACATTTCTTGGAGGCCATTGCTCTTGCGGCAAACGCTCAATACCTTCAAACATAATTCCAACAAGCGCCTGCTTCTTGGCTAATCCAAAGATCTCATTCCATTCCTTTTCAGATAGCGTATGGGATAATTGAACCATTTTTCCTATGGCAGATTGAAGAATGGTATAAAAATCCTGTAATATCATTTCTTCAACCCTTGATACACCTCTCCTACTTCATCAGCAATCTGATTCCAATCATACTTGCTCATGTCGTAATTCACATGCTGCAATGGAGCCTCGATAATCTTTCCTAGTTTTTCCGAAAGTTCATCCACGTTGCCACAATGGAAGTAATCATCCTTTGGCAAGCCAACCTCCAGATTCGCAGGAATATCGCTCACTACTACCTTTACCCCATAGCTCATCGCCTCCAGCAAGGCAATCGGCAAACCTTCGTGCGAAGATGGAAGACAATAGCAGCGGCAATTCGTCAACAGCGAATGAAGCTTTCTGCCCTTGATAAAGCCAGTAAGCACCACACCATTCTCCCTTGCCATCTGCTTCAATCCCAACGAATACTCATCCTCGAAATCCGTATCACCAGCTAACACTAACTTAATATCCGTGGAATCAGTGAGATCCGTGTGCGACTTTTTCCACTTTACAAACGCTTCCACCAGATGGTGCAGGTTCTTCTCGGGCACAAATCTGCACATACCCAGGATATACTTTCCCTTCTCTATCCCTAATTCTTTGAAATATTCAGGATAGTCACAGATCTCAGGCTCAGAGACACCATTATATATAAGGTGTACATTCTTCGTTCTTCCATATTTACGGGCAATGAGGTTCTTGATGACATTCGAGATAACGATGACATCATCGGCAAACATGCAGCCCATCCGCTCACCCATCTTCAGGATTGTCTTGGCAGCAAATCCCCACTTGTCCCTGTCATAGTCAGGACCATGATGTGTAAACACCACCTTCATGCCCAGCAATTTGGCGTATGGCACCAGCAGCGCAGGACCGATGGCATGGATATGCAAAACATCTGCACCCAACTTCTTCGCCTCATTGATGGCACGGAAAGTATGGATGATAGCCTCGAAACTCTTCTTCTTAGGAGAAGGAATCGTTACTAGTTTCACTCCTTTCCATTCATGTAAGTCATCCTTCACATAGTTCGAGCGACGGATCAGCGTTACGTCATACCCACGCTCCACCATTCTAGGGAACAATTCCTCACAATGCGTCTCCACGCCACCCATGATATTCGGGATACCACGAGTACCTGTTACAACTATTTTCATAAAAACTAGAGATTTTCAAAATAAAAGTATTACCTTTGCAGGCATGAATAAGATTTCAAACCATATCAAAGAAGCCATACAGTACTTCGGCATCATCTTGATGTCGATGCTCTCCGCACTGTGGCTTCTTATCAATCATAAGAGAATCAAGTGATTACTTGATTTCAATATTTCTATCAGTTTCCTTCTTGGTAGCCTCATAACCCTGGCTAGCCACGTCAGCGTTCACGATGTCCTCGCCACGCTTGCCCTTCAAAGCCTCCTTTGAATCGGCAGAAAGACCATTGTTCACCACAGCATTCATATCGCAGGTAGAAAGCTTGTCAAGCTGTTCCTTGGTCACCTTACCATCACGATATTCGCAGCAGATAGGATTCTCATACATAGAGTACTTCATACCGAGCAGGCTCTTCAGCTTGTGCTTAGCCACCCACAAGGCAGGAGTCTTGATGTACTTGTGCATCGCAGGAGAAACAGAACCGATCATCCAGCAGTTTCTGTCACAATGTCTTACCTTCTTGCGAACCTGCTCTGCCTCTGGAGAACTCCAAAGCTCATCCCAAGTCTGGCGGTTTAGGTTACCCATCACCTCCTTGTCCTTGGTACCATTACATGGCATCACATCACCGTATGGGTCGATGAAGAAGGTATCGAAACTCATATCGCAAGGCAAGAGACGCTTCTGACCATAGATATAGTTGATGAGTCCATGATTGAAGTAAGCACGGAACCACTTCTTTGGAGAGTTAGACTTCAACAGCTCGTTCACCAGGTTCTCGAAGTTCTTAGCCACCATCGGACGGTCGTGGATGATGTTCTTAGCCTCTACGAAGTAGAAAGAGTTATGGAGCGATGCGGTAGCGAACTCCATACCCATCTTGTTGCTCAACTCATAGAGAGGCACGAGGTCTGGAGCATTCTTATCCTGAACGGTCATACCGAAGCCTACATCCTTCAATCCCATCTCACAGAGCTTCTTCAGGGTAGTATAGCCACGGTTGAAACCATTGTTCAGACCACGGATTTCATTGTTGGTCTTCTCCAAACCCTCGATAGAGATACGGATACCAATCTGTGGAAACTCCTTCGCCAGGTCGATGATACGGTCGGTAAAGAAGCCATTGGTAGAGATCACGATACGGTCGCTCTTCTTATAAAGCTCACGTACGATGTCCTTCAAGTCCGTACGGATAAAAGGCTCACCACCTGTGATGTTGGTAAAGTACATCTTAGGAAGTTTCTTGATAGTCTCAATAGAGATTTCCTCCTCAGGCTTAGAAGGAGCCTTGTAACGATTGCACATCGAGCAACGAGCGTTGCAGCGGTAAGTCACGATGACTGTACCATTCAATTTCTTTTCTGTCATAATATTTTCGATATTTAAACTTCAAATTAATAATTACCACACTAATTGTCCACGCTTTATACCAAGCATATCCCCCATGACAGTCATCGGACATGCATGTCCCTCCCATGGTGCGTCAAAACATTCGTCTTTATCAAAATCAGACTTCATACACATATACCTTAAAGGACAACATTTAAGGCTATTAGGATGAACTATATAGTTATACAACGCAGACATACCTATTAAAACAATAATATCATTAGAATCTTTATTCTCGCCCTTTACTGACTTTGGATAATAGTATTCTCCAAAATCAGTATAAACATAGGGAATTCCGACATGGTCAATAATCGTTTGGACTGTATCCTTATCAAAATTTGGAGCATACAAAGCTGATACTAAAGGTACTATTCCTCCTGACAATCGAACTCTTGATATTGCCTCATGTATATAATCTAAAGGAGTCCGTAAACTTTTAGCTAAAGTTACTTCAAACCGATTTGCTATATCGTCAAAAAATGCGACAACTGATAACTTTGTGTTATTGTTGATTGAAATAGTAGATTCATTCACAAACATTTCCAACAACTCCATTCCAGAATATTTTGGATTACGATTGGCAAAATCAAGTTGGTCTATGAGGGTTTGAGCAGGCGTTAAACTAAACAAGGATATGTAGCATATTGATATTAGCTTTTTATCATCTGCTGCAATCTTAGGAAAATGCTGCTCAGCAAAAATCTTGATGAGATTATAGGGAACATCATATTCTTCATGCTTAGCCGAAAAATCCAATTGCATTTGGCACATAGCAGCCATACTTTCTTTTATTATGTATGCGCCAAGTTTTATCTTTTTGCTTCCATCTATGCAAGGAACTTCTAGCTCAATATAGGGATAATGCCCATTTCCTATATTAGTATAATTCCTATGCCATATAATTCTTTTTGTTCTATCAATTTTGAAACTTCCATGATAATTATCATTTTCAAATGGATTGGTTCCATTTCCATTTGATACGATTGACATTCTTTGCTGTATTTTATCACCAAAATTCAGTCTCAAAGGAAGTTTAATAGTTTCACTCGTCTCCTGAATATAAGCAAATGTATTTACCATAGTTTCATACATAAGCATACTCGTATATAGCCCCCATGGTGTTGTCAGATTTTGTAAGTAATGTACATATTCATGCAAAAACGAACCTTGGTCATGAATATCCGTCAACGCTGCAAAACTTTCTGAATAAGGAAAGGTCAAATGAATTTGCATAAATCCAGGCTGGTAAGTATTGCTGTTGAGACGAAGAACATCCTGTTCTGTTATTCCTTGTTGTATAAAATTGTCTGGTAGCTTCATGCTATTTATCACTTAGAATACCGATGAAAAACATCATAGTACATTTTTGCTGCTTTTTTCCAAGAGAAAAGCTCTGCTCTTTTATAGCATTGTTTAGCGATTTCAGAGCTATATTCGCTATCGGAAATGAGCCTATACATTGTCTCTTCAATATCAGGAATAGATGTTGGTGAAACTCCTACTGGAATATCACCTATAACTTCAGGGAAACAAGAAGTATTAGAACATACAACAGGAATTCCACACGACATAGCTTCTAGTACAGGCAAACCAAAGCCTTCATAATATGACAAGTAAATCATCACCTTTGCCCCAGAATAGATTAAAGGCAAATCTTCATCAGAGAGATAACCCGTGAATATAATATCATCTTTATATTCTGAATTGCTCACAAAATCATAAATTACCTCAGAGTTGAATCCCTTTTTACCAACAATGACCATTTTCTCTTGAATGCTATATTTCTTTTTCAAGGAAACATAAGCTTCTAAGGCTGACATAATATTTTTGCCAGGATAGTCTATTGTACCGACAAATAAACAGTAACCCTTATTTTTCAAACCATACTTATCCAAGCAAGCAGTCACAACAAACTCATCATAAAGTTTAAAACGAGTTCTATCTGCAGCATTTGGAATCACTTGAATCTTCTTAGGATTTGCATCACAGAACTTAATAATATCTCGTTTCGAACATTCTGAAACAGAAGTGATGAAAGTACTATTTTTTACCATTAAAGGATCTATCACTTTACGATACATCATTCTTAGTTTGCTAAACTTATTAGGCACATTAAACTCAATCAAGTCATGTATAGTGACAATTGTAGGAATTCTTTTCCAAAGAAGCAAAGAGAAATTTGGTATATACGCAACATCGCACTGATACTTTTTCTGCAACTTTTGGAAGTTCCATTGATGCCATAATATATTTTTTAGAGAACTATTTTTTGACACATTTATGTTTACGATTTTAATGTTAGAATACTTTTTCAACACATCATAATCATTAAAATCGAAATTCTTGAATAAAATATATTCATCGTTTCTATTCATTGGTGCCATTTCATTCAGCACCTCTATTAATACACGACCAATACCTGTCAGTTTAGTTCCGACATAACCACTTATAGCTATTTTCATATTTATCTAGCTCCCATTAAAACTTTAGTAAATGAAGGAAAAAATCTTCTTGCAAAACAATAAAGACCATATCCAACTACTACTATAAAAAAAACTATTAATACATAAAAGAACAATAACTCTAAACTACTTTTCATCACTAATTCTTTTTATAATTCTTGCAGGAGCTCCTGCTACAATACAATAATCAGGAATATCTTTAGTAACCACACTATTTGCTCCAATTATACATCCTGTACCGATAGTTACTCCTGCTAAAATTGTTGCTTTTTCTCCTATCCAAACATTATCTTTTATAATAACGGGACCTTTTGAGAACATTTCTCTTTCCAATGGTTTTTTACTTAAATCAGTTTCATTAAATTGCCCATGTGCATTATCTGTAATAAGAACTTTCTTACCCGTTAAAACACCAGAACCGATAACTATTCTATTTATGGATGTTATTTGGCTTTCATCTCCTATAGATACATTATCACCCAAAAGAATTACTGGACTATAGGTTACATCACCAATTTTTTCCCATGCCGTAAGTTGAACACGACTACCTATGTAAACATTGCTTCCAACATGAATCTTTCTCGGACCAATTAACATTAAAAAAGATGGGTTTATTACAGAGTCATTTCCAAAAGAAGCAAAATACCTTTTAAAAAAACCTGTATAAATATATTTATGGATTCCTTTAAATACATAATAGTACTTTAAAGTAAATATGTATGAAAAAAGGAATCCTATATAGCAAAAGAGTCTTTTCATTCTTTCATTCTTAATGACTGATTTTCAAATTCCTTACCCAATAAGAATGTATTGATATCATACAACGACAATCTACGGATAAACTGCAAGAACAATACATAATTTTTATACCCTATTAACTTATAAAAAAATCTCAAGCCTTTATACAACAAAGACAATTTTTTACCGAAACCATCTATATTTTCAGGATTCATTTTATCAACATTCACATTTTGGGAAGAAGGCAAAAGATGTTTTCCTTTAAGTAATGAATAAAAACTATTATCAGTATCTACATCAAAAGGATTTCCTTCAAAATTAAAGTTTACACACAACCCATTATATAATCGACGATGGAATGCCTCTATTTTTACACCATTCGAAAAAGTACCATAAGAATATGACAAACTAAGATATTTAGCAAATAAATCTTTATCTTTATGAATCTCATTGACATATATCTTCACAAGTTCATCTATGTCTTGATAAGATTTTAGATTACTAATTCTCATTCTAGACTTATTATCAACTTTTCCTTCGGCTAACTGCTTATAGTTGTAGCCTGCAAAATGACAGAAGACTAGTTTATCCATACGCTCACTAGTACCTTTTCTACTTTCAACATAGAAGGTATCACCTTTCTTTGTTACTTTTCTCTCAAAATAATTCCAAGGAGCGACATTTAGTCCTAAATTATTGGAGAAAAAGATTTCATCATAATCAAAAAACGCCATAAAGAAGTCAGACCACTTTTGATCTGTACATACCGCCCATAGCATTTCCCCAAAACAAAGTTTAGACAATCTGTCTTCCCACCATCTGATCACATTAAGTGTTTTAGGAGAATTCTTGAAACCAACAAATCCAAAATTACTAATACCATTAAACAAAAATCCTCTATCTGGTGTATCACCAGAATAAGGATAATCAGGAATCGTTATATGTGGTGCCGTAACTACAAGGAACTTATCTAACTTTTCGTAAATATAACTAAAGTCACTAAAAAGATAGATATCAGGATCTAAATAACATACAGTATCATATCCCTTTTGCACAAAGAAATACTCTATGCTAAAAGGTTTTATGCAAGTACAAAATTCTGTCAAATTATACTTAAATGCCATGTTAGTCCAGAGTTTCTCATCTATATTCAAAAACTCATGGGCAATAAGTATGTTTTTATCATTAACTACGGGATCGTCTTTACCATATTCGTCGGCAACAACAATATAGAAATCAACATTTTTATTATATTTCAACACTGACTTCTCTAATATTTGAGCTAAACCAACATAATTTTTAGCACAAATCGTAAAAATACAATTATTACTTTTCATCATTCAATAAATTATCATAAACATTTTTTATATTAATAACATTTTGTTCTATAGAATATGCAGCAATAGCCTTATCTCTTGCAATAAGCACCATTTTTTCATATTCTTTGCTCGGAATATTTGCAACAAATTTTAGCTGTTCTAATAACTCTTGATTTGTTGCAAAAAGCAAGCCACCAGTATAATTCAAGATACATTTAGTACCACCGGTATTACGTCCAACTACCATAGTCTTACAAAAGCATGCCTCTGCAGTCATTCTACCAAAACCTTCAAAATATGAGGGAACTATTAAAGCTTTTGCCATAGAAATTAATACCTTTACATCTGTACGAAATCCCAAGAATCTAACTTTAGAATCACACTTTAATTTTAAACAAAGAGATTTTAACTCTTTAATATATGACTCATCCCCTGTACCAGCCAACCATAATTCATAATCTGGTATCACTTTATCAAAATCTGCAAAAGCTAATATCGCATCAGTAATTCCCTTTTCAGCACTAATACGACTAGCACATAAAAAGTATTTCTGTTTATTAAAATGAGGAATAAACTCATTTCTTTCCATTATACCATTTGCTATTACTTTATGGCGACAATTAACAGATAAGCCAAAATGAGTTAAGATATCTTCAGTAATAGAAATTACGTTTGACTTTTTCAATTTAACACAAAATTGTTCAAAAGAAGGGTAAGGAATCAACTTAAAATCTTTATCTTGATATTCTCTCAAATGCCAGATATGTTGAATACCCAATTTAGAAGCTACATCAAAGCCTTCATGAATAATCCCCGTATTTGTATGTATCAGCATCGGAGTTTCTTCCTTGGCAATCTTCAACAATTGACGAAAAGAATAATATTTTAATAATGGTAGAACGAGCTTTTTTAATATTTTTTTTAGCGTTCCTTGTCTTTCAAGTAAAACACTTTCTATTAAAAAGCACTTTTTTATAGGCCAACCATAATCAGAAACCCTTTTTAGGAAAAGAGGATCAATACGTTTTTGGGGAACGACAATTAAAGGGTCTACCCCTAAATCAACCAACCCCTTTACCATATTAAGAAAAGAGATTGTTGCACCACCCATATTGGTGGCATGCAATATATATAAAACTTTCATTCTAGTAATTTTTTGGATATTTTTCAAAGAAGAAATAATATGGATGCATTTTATCTAAACTCGTTCGATCATAATTAATAGAGGTTTTTACTGAGCGTGCAAGAAAATAGGCTATAAAAATAAATAAAGCAGACTTATAAATAATTCGCTTTTTTATAGTTAAACGCAACTTTAAAGGATACGTAAATACCAAAATTTGTCCTATAAGAAAAAAAGCTATCATTCTTTCAATCATTGGGAAATACATAAAAATATTATGTAACATTACATATACTAAATATGTTTTTGACCAAAAAGAATTTAGATAATGCTTATCAGAAGCATATACATAAGCAAGAGACATTAAGTTTGGCACTATTAATGTCAAAAATGCAAAACTTGTATTATCATCTTCACCAAATATTGCATAATCACTCAATCTGTCGACAGCTCCTATTCCTAAATTGAAAATAAAGGTAAATACTAAAATAAATGCATTATTTTTTAATATAATTCCAACCAATAAAGACACTAAAATTAGTACATACACTATTTTTTTGTTCACCTCTATTGAATCTAGCATCAGAATTGATAGAATAAAACCTACAACTAAAGCTGTAGTGTGCATAAAATAAGCAAGCAAGATTATAAATCCCCATATCAACCACTTATAAGTTTTTTTATATTTTGTGCATTCAACCCACATCAGTCCACAAAGCAAAATTGACGTGCTAAGCATTTGCCGAAGCGCAACAAAATAAATAATAAATAAACTAGAAATCATCAAAAGAATTAAGGAAAGTATCTTATTCTCTGAATACTTCTGTATTATCAGAAAAACAGGCAAAAGACAACATAGGGTATTTATTAGCAAATAAAAAGTACCATTTTTGCAAATAAATCGAACAATCGAATTATAGACATCTAATAAAGGTTCAGTTCCTCTAGCATCATTATTATAAGAAATTTGTTTTTCTAAAAAATACTCAACATAATTTCTTGTATCAGCTCCTATTATAGGAGCACGCAATGAATAAAATAAAACTAATACAATGCAAGCTAAGAAGAATATATATCTATATCTGAACTTATTAGCCACTCCCAAAAGGGCAAAAATAAATATATACAAAAATATATAAGGATAATCTATCATAAGTATAAAAAACTTAGTAAACAGCAAAAAAAGCAAATTAAAAAACAAATATTAACCTACAAATTTCCTGTTAAAGTTGATATCTAAAGGATTGTTCGTGCATTTACCTCATCTATAAGTAAGCGGTCACTTTAGGTAGGTTAAGCCATAAAATAAATGCTCTTTTATCATCTTTTAAGAAAGAAACATTTGAATTTATGCCCAAGTAATAACTGTTGCCAGCTGCCATCTATGAGCGAGTAAGTCTACTAATTTGTCCTTTGCCGTTAATGTAGCATCTTGATATAGCTTACTTTTTGTTCTTTACAGAACCCATGAAGGTTCTTGCTCTTGTACTCGGTTCGAAACTTACGAACCATTGAGGCATAGTACTTGCCTTCTTCGTTTATATTCATTTTGTCCCAAATTTAAAATTCGGGGCAAAGGTATACATTTTTATTAACGTACGCAAGACAGCACTAAGTGACTGCTTACATCTATAAACCTGAAAGCAACATTAAAATGTACCAAACTACGACAAGAAATGCAGTTACAAAACTTATTTACTACACACTCATAGACTTAGGAATGATAACGCAATTGTTGTATCCCTATAGTCTTATAATAATCAGAAATCAATTTTATCTCATCTCCTTTTCGTGACTTAGTTACTACATCAAACACCATATCAACTATCCTTGTTGTAGGGAACATCATTTTTAAATTAACCAAAGCTGATGAAGTATAACCATATATCTCTAGAGGAACTTGTTCCAAATCTTTCATATATAATTCAACTGAAATATCAACAGGGTGATAAATTACACTATATTTTCTACATAACTCTATAGGAAAAGTCTCTATATCTCTACCATGAGGTATATAATATATATTTGTGTCCTTATTCTCACTTGTTAGGCAACAAAACAATTTTTCCATTTGTTGTTTACAGACATCTTTAGACACGAATCCTTCTTGACAATACATGCTAAAATTTGTTCCAATAATATAGATACCATTCTGAGCACAAGAATCTTTTTCTTTTATAAATGTATCTAAATTATTCAATCTTATAACATAGTTATCATTAGGAATATCATAGATAGTATAAAGGAATTTACCAAAAGTGATTTTTCTCGACTTGCCAATTATGGCAAAATATTTTTTAATGAACTTGTATCTAATTTTTTCATATACTCCGTTAGGGGAATATTTCATCCCTTTTAATAAAGAAATAGTATCATTTCCATCATCCAAATAAACTATATCAGAGTTATTTTGCAATTTTTTGAAAGCTATGGTATGCATCATTAAGCTTCTCATGTCACCAATAAAAGCACGTTTATAACCTTCATTATTTGCCTTAAAGATGTTATATTTTTCAAATTTACCTAATTGAAAAGAATATATGATTTCATATTGGATATGGTATTGCGCTAGCAAAGTAAAAAGTTGCTGATTACGTTTGTCCTTTACCAAAACCAATATAAATTTATAAATGTGAATTTTAAACTCTTTAATTGCATTAATTGCGCACATAGCCTGAAGAGGAGAACAGACAAGAAATATTGAAGGTGTACTATCAATAAAACATCTTCTAATTGTATTACTCATTTCTATTTTTACTGTTTATAATTATCAATTTTGCTTTTTCAAGTTTCTCTATTATAGGCATTAACATATCAATACTAACACCAATTTTATTCGAAATATCTATCAAATCATGTTTACCATCCGCATAAGCAATAAATGCGGTCATACTACGGGTATCATTGATTGAACCACGACGACTTAAGGTTGGATACAGACCTCTTTTACCTAGTTGCGGCTCGCAGCAGGTTGTTACTTGATAATAATGATTATTTTCTAACATATCAATACACTTGGAATAAACCTCATAAGCTCCTTTAAGACCTGACGGTGTTACCAAATCAAGATTGTCCGCAGATGTATGATACTCAGGATACTCCTCATATTTTGAACGACAGATTGCACATAATGGCAAATTTACCAAAGGAGAACAGTACTGGCGTTCATCAGAGCCCCTATGCAAAAAACTATATCTCTTATAATTTGGATAATGAAAACGTAACACATTCTGAGCAACTCTGTCTGCTAAAGTATCAGCATAAGGAGATTCTACATAAGAATAGGTACGATCATCTCCAACACAAGATATATTATAACCTGCAATCACATGCTTCTTTAGATAATCCAAATTCTTACTCAAATATGTAATAGAGCCTATAGTTTCAGGAATAAAAATAATTCTATATGAATATCTTCTGTTTTCATTTGCTAAAATTTTTTTTGCCAAAGCAACCATAACTGCTGGTCCTGATAGCTCATTGTTTGCCATTGAAGGATGACAGACATAAGTAGAGAGAAATATTTCTTTTTTCTCTCGTCCAGGAATCAATAATTCTCCGTAAGTCAAGCTGCCTTCTGTCAAAGAACTATCTATCTTGACATGATATTTCTCATCCTTTAAAGACAAACGTTGGTTCTCTGTCATACAAAAGCCACTTCTTTGTTTATAATAAGAAGTAACATAAGGGATAACATCAGGTTGCTCAGGGATGGTATATACCATACTCATAAGTTCAGCTCTAGTAACAATCTTATCTACAGGAAGAGAGTATCCCAATATATGCAAATTGGAATCTGCAAAATCTACTATCTTTTCATTATTAAGAGTCTCTATATATCCACCTCTTATGTTCCATTCCATTGGTACTGTCCAATCAAAGACCTGAGTTCCTGATGGTACTTCATGCAGGATTAAATCAGGCAGTTCTCTTTTTATTATACTCAATGTTTGTCGAACTCCGTTACCAGTAATACTTCTACATATTGGAAAAAGTTCTTTTACCAAAGAATACATTTCATTAGCTATATCCATATCGAATTTCTATTTTAAATTTATTTTTAACAACCTATTTGCTTGCCATCTAACAGCTAAGACTACCAACAACTGTGTCACACCATACAACGAAGCTGTAATATACAAGCTGTATTTTGTAAATAATAACGAGAATATTAAATGAATTACGGATGATAAAAACGTTATATACATGAGATTCTTTGTTTTTTTATAAAAGAACAAGAAATTTGTATAAACAAGATAATAGCAAATAAATAATCCATAAAACACCAATAAAGGAAAATATTTCAAAGATGAAGCATATCTAGGCAACACTATCGGCAATAAAAAGTAACAAAAAAGAAAAATAATTAATGCAGCCACAAAATAAAGCAACAAGAATATTTTCTTTTGTCTATTAACTTTGTTTAATTTAATATCATTGGTCATGTCTTTATCACCAAGCGTTTTGTAAATATCTACACTATTAGACTGATTAAATCCAAATCCTATCATTGATATAAGGTTTGCAAGATTCAATGCGAAACTAAATAATCCTACATCGGCTATTGAATGAGAGGCATTAATTATATACCGATCACATCCTTGTCGAATGAAAGTAGTTGCCAAATGTGGTATCAATGGTATCCCCCATGCTAACATGGGTTTAACATAGTCTTTAAAATCTTTAGTTAAAAAGCCATTTTTAATAAAATATACAATACCAAATCCACCTAACAACAATGTACAAAACAGTTCAGCATAAACACGTCCCGCCCAACTCAATTTCATGTATTTAACCAAATAGATTGACACGAAGAAATTCAATAAAGCAGAACCACATGATAATATACCATATAACCGTACATTTTCTTTCAACCGGTAATAATCTAACAGAAAATATACAAAGATGTTAAAAAATGAAACTAATATAGCTATCAGTAGTATATTATAATTCAAATTTAAAGCATGAGGAATGGGAACATGCCCAATACTAAGTACCAAGAGAAACAGCAATAACATGATAACACTAATCGTCAATGTTGTAGAAAAAGTTTTAGCAACACCAACTTTACCTTCCTGAAAATAGACGATGCTAGAATACCCCTGTGTAGACATTGCCATAAAATACCCCAACACCATACCTACCGTTGAATACAAATTTAAGAAACCATATTCATGTGGAGTTATATAACTTGCCAAAATTAACAGAAGTACAAAGGATATACCTCTATTCACAAAAGAGAACATTGAGAACAATGCCCCATTTAATAATGTTTTGTTGTTATGTATCTTTTTAATTTTAAACATTTTTATTTCTTTAGTTTTGTTAGATTACTAACAGCTACCCTTTCGAAGAATAATAGGGGGATAAAAGATATGATAGTATTCAACCAACTTACCATTGGTGAAATACCAAAAACCAACATTTGAAACAAGAATATTTCATAAGAACGCTTCCCGCAAAGCAAAACAAACTTATTTATTTTATTTTCGGGATTAAGCTGATAACATTTGCATATAGCAAAAGCTATAAGAGACCATGGTAAGAAATATGTAAACCAATGGAATATTGTCCAGTCTGTATTGTAAATCCAAGGCTCAAAATTATAAACAGGGTTCAACTTATGGATAAAGTATAATGCTAAGATTAAAATACTGCTCATTACAGCTAAAGCTGTCGTTTTCTTCGTCAACAAAATTCCTTGCTTTACCCATAAGTAACCAAGATATAGTAAGAATATGTAACGTAGGCATAATAGACGATATAAAGGATCTGGAGTTTTAGTTAAACTACAGAAGATTTCAACAAGTATACAAATCAATACCATAAAGAAAAGACCCAACTTATAATCAATCACCCTCTTGAAAAGAGGACACAAAATTGCGATCTGAACATATATCCATATATAATACGAACCTGGTCCGCCACCACCTCTAAATAAAAAGGGCTTTATTTGTAAAATTGGATCAATGTTATGGTATAAACATTTTCCCACTATATATAAGAAGTAAATCAACTGCACTAATAAAAAAGGGTAAAATATACGATGCCAAATTTTACTAAGCGGAGGATACGAAACAGTATCTTTTTTATATGCGTGGAATACTTGTATCATTATAAACAATGGTACAGCTTGATCTATCCACAAGGGATAAAGAAGGAAATCTTTTAAACATCCCGTCCCATGTGCAAGTACAACCATTATTATAGCAATACCCTTCAAATAATCAAATAGAGGTTCATACCCCCCCCGTTTTTAAAGGAATAACCCTATCTTTCATTTTCACTTATCGTCGTTTTATAATTCTAGCAGGAACACCAATAACAGTACTATTACTGGGCACATCCTTAACAACGACTGCTCCTGCACCAATTTTTACATTGTTACCTATTGTTATGTTACCTATAATCGTAGCTTTTGCGCCAATGTAACAATTTCTACCAATAGAAGGTGCACCATTGTCACCCAGGTCATCACGTGAGCCTATAGTAACTCCATGCTGAATGTATGTACCCTTGCCAATTTTTGCATTAGGATTAATTATTATCCCAAACCCATTATGGCAAAAATATACACCTCTAAGATCTAAGGTGTAAGGTATTTGACAATGATAATACCATCTTATAATACTTTCAATTATCCTAATTATCAGATGTCCAATTTTGCCCCCCCCACAATACATTTTATAGCGGAACTGAACGATTCTATTAAACCTATTCATTATTTATGTTACCTATTGTTGTTCTAATAATACAGTTTTTACCATTTTTTTAATGGCTTCAACCCCTAAAATCTTTTCTACAAACTCACGAAACACACCTTCTCCTCCTCCTTTAGAAAGGCTTAACGATGCTAATTCCTTAACATATTCTGGTGCTGAAGCAGGAACTCCCGCCCATCCAACAAGTTGCAGAAGTTTCATATCGTTTATATCATCTCCGATATAAGCAACATCTTTAAGTGAGATTTTTAAATCATCACATATTTTTTGAGCTTGTTTCACTTTATCTTTTACCCCAAGAAAGCAATAGTCTACCTTTAACTTAATAGCTCGTCTTTGAACTATTTGGGTGTTTTCGCCTGTCAAAATTCCTACAGGTATCCCTAGATTATGGGCAAATAACACGCCAGCACTATCGTAAGTGTTGAATTTCTTCAACTCTACGTTAGTGCCATCGTAATACATTCCACCATCTGTCCAAACACCATCAATGTCTGTTAAGATAAGCTCGGGAAGTTTCTTATTCATTAATCAATATATTTAGAATAGATAATTTCATTTGCAGGAATATCCTGCACAGCCTTATGACCAACAACCATATCCTTCTGAGCCCATTTAAAACCATCGCCAGGACTTAACATATGGATTTTGTCTTCGGTAATAACCTCGCCTGCCTTAATATCACACAAAGAAGCAATAGAACGTTCCAACTTCACTTTAGAACCAGCAACACTCTTATCTATGTAAAGATCTTCCTTACCTAACCAACGTTCCACCATTCGAATATCACGTACCATACGATTTACACCATCAGGTCCCAAAGAACCAGGCTGATCAGTGCCCTTCATATGTCTATCGATGGTAATATGCTTTTCAATAATCTCAGCACCCATACCTACAGCAATTGCAGGCGCAGAAATACCAATGGTATGATCGGAAAATCCGATATGATACTGTCCATAATGCTTCTTCAAATAGGTGATAGTACGCAAATTCAAATTATCTGGATGAGTTGGATATTGAGATACGCAATGCAATATAGAAATGTCGCTATGATAACGTGTAATTGTTTCCAAAGCATCATCAAGCTCCTTTTTACCAGCCATACCTGTAGAAAGGATGATAGGAATCTTGGTCTCTGCCATGGCAGAAAGAAGAGGAAGGTTGGTTAAATCGCGGCTAGCCACTTTTAAATAATCAGGCGTAAAGAGCTTCAACATTGAAAGACATCCTTTTGCACAAAGTGTCTCTACAAAATCAAGTCCCTTTTCTTTCGCATACTTATACACCTCAAAATGAGCTTGATCATCTAACTCCAAAAAAGCTCGATGCTCACCATAGGTGCGACCAAAAGAATTTGGAGTATCATAAATACGATTCATCTGAGTTGCTGTAAGCTCTTCATTTAAATCACGGCGAGTCATTTTAACAGCATTCATTGGTTTGAGGTCTAAATTAAAATCTTCCTCATGAACAGGTCGTGCAATCAACTCAACAATCAACTTTGCAATGTCAACAGAACCATTATGGTTTTGACCAATTTCACCTATAATATAGGTTTCTCCTTTTTTAATCATAATCGTATAAATTAAATATTACTTTTTATTTTGCGAGATGCTATTTAACATTGACTGCTTAATTTCAGCATGTGCATCTAAATATGAAACAACATCTTTAAGAGTAAAGTTATAATCTTTGCCCTTTAAATCAGCATATACTTTTTGAGCATTTACTAAATCTTCTGGGGTGTCTATCGTCAGTCTTATATCATCTCTTCCCTGTAAGAACTCTGGACACATAATCCATTCGCACTTGTACTCATCAAGATGATTGTATATATGCCATGTTACATGTTCATGAGCAGGGGAATCAACAGGAGTTGTTGAAGCAACTCGCTTAAGTGCAGAAAGGGTAACAAATTCACCCCAAAAACCAAAATGGGTAAGAATTGAAGGTTTATCATTAATGCGGAAACCGATATAATCAGCATCACTCGTCTTTGCCTTCTCTACCAATTGAGAAACGCCATGCCAATCCAAAAAAGGATTATCAGAACAGATTCTCACAATACCATCGACATGGTTTATTTCAGCAGCTTGAATAAATCTATCAAGTACATCACTCTCCGAGCCACGATAAACAAATTCACCTTTCTCCAAAAGAAAATTCTCCAACTTGTCATTGTTTGCATTTACAGAAGTAGCAACAATAACTTTAACTCCACTAACCTTGTGCAGGTTTTCAAGAAGAGTCTCCAGAAGAGTTTTCTCTCCATCAAACTTCTTCAAAATTTTACCAGGTAAACGGGTTGAACCCATTCTTGCCTGAATTATAATTCCTACATTCATGTTTTTTTATTTACATTATTTTATAGTGAACAGAAATGAAATTAATAATTGAAAAGGCAGCATCTATACCAAGAGCTGAAAAGTAGCTAATAAAATAAGCCCATGGCATATCACCTGCCATATCTTTTTTATATAGACGTCAACAAACTTGTATATACGCATATCAAGATAATAATATCATGAAATTGTCTTTAATCTCTTCTAAAAATATCTCTTGTATATACCTTATCCTTTACATCATCCAGACAAGCATCGTATCGGTTGGCGATGATGGCATGGCTCTGTGCTTTGAAGGACTCGAGATTGTTCTCAACTCTACTACCGAAGAAGGTGCTGCCCTCTTCCAAGGTTGGCTCATAGATAACTACCTCAGCACCCTTTGCCTTGATACGCTTCATGATGCCCTGGATGGCTGACTGGCGGAAGTTATCGCTGTTTGACTTCATGGTCAGGCGATAAACACCAATCACACAGTTGTGCTCCTTACTGGCATCATAGCTGTTGACATCGGCATAGCTGTAATAGCCTGCCTTCTGGAGTACGGCATCAGCAATATAGTCTTTACGGGTACGGTTGCTCTCTACGATTGCCTCTATCAGGTTCTCTGGAACATCGGCATAGTTTGCCAGGAGCTGCTTGGTATCCTTTGGCAAGCAATAACCACCATAGCCGAAGCTTGGGTTGTTGTAATGGGTGCCGATTCGTGGATCGAGACCTACGCCATCGATGATAGCCTTGGTATCAAGTCCCTTTACCTCTGCGTATGTATCCAACTCATTGAAGTAGCTTACTCGGAGTGCCAGATAGGTATTGGCGAAGAGCTTGACTGCCTCGGCTTCCTTCATACCCATAAACAAACAAGGGATGCCCTTGTTTTCTAATGTTGAATGTTGAGTGTTAAGTGTTGAATTGCCTACGGATTGTGATGCGATAGCACCTTCAACAAGAAGTTGAGAGAAGGTCTTGGCAGCCTCTTTCATCATCTCAACATCGGTTACAGCCTTGATTGCCTCATTTTCCTCTTCGAACTCAGGGCGCTCGATAATCTTTGGATAGCCTACGATGATGCGGCTTGGGTAAAGGTTATCGTAGAGTGCCTTGCTCTCACGAAGGAACTCTGGAGAGAAGAGAAGGTTGAACTTCTTCACGCCCTTCTTGGCATACTTCAAGTAGAGGCTACGGGTATAACCGACAGGGATGGTACTCTTAATGACCATCACTGCATCTGGGTTTACCTCCAGAACTAGGTCGATGACTTCTTCTACATGGGTTGTATCGAAGTAGTTCTTCACTGGGTCGTAGTTGGTTGGTGCTGCAATCACTACGAAGTCTGCATCCTTATAGGCAGACTTGCCATCAAGGGTTGCCACGAGGTTCAATGGCTTTTCTGCCAAATACTTTTCGATGTAATCGTCCTGGATTGGAGAAATTTTATTGTTGAGTTTCTCCACCTTCTCTGGGATTACATCTACTGCTGTTACGGTATGATACTGGGACAATAGTGCAGCAATACTAAGTCCTACGTAACCGGTTCCAGCTATTGCGATTTTTATATCTTTAAAGTCATTCATAATAGCGAATTATATTCAAGTTGACTGCACCATAATTAAGTTCACCCAATGGGGATGTAAATGAAGTTCAATGCGATGTCCCCGTTTCACCATATCCCTTACTTGATTCTTAAGCAAATCCAAATCATGAATACTTCTTTCATCTTGGTTCTGTTCAAGATACTTAAACATCAAGTAATCAATGAAGAAGTTGCCTCTTGCTCCTACACTCTCCATTGCTGCCATCATTTTATCGGTTGGCTCTATGAGTGTTTTTTCTACCGTGCCAGATTGATCGCCAAAGAACAGCTCATAATCATACGACAAGATAATTTTCTTTTTTCTAAACATTGTTTATCTATAATTTAATTGAAGTCACAACATTAGCAGGAAAATATAAGAATGAAGAATCAATTAAAGATTTCACCAATTGTCTTAAAATAATAATTACGTTTAAATTCAGAATCTTTATTTAATGTAGAGTAATCATAATCATTCAGCATAGAGAAAACTTCATCCGGTGATGGTATCGTTGCAAAATGTTCTCTAATATTATGGTAATACTTCAATAGTTTACATTCCTTTACTATCTGAAAAGATTTACTTGTTTCCTTGTCTACAGTTCCCCGGATTGGTATATTGAAAACTGTTTTATAATTGCCATAATAATCAATACAGTAAAAAGGAACCTTATTGTGAATACATATCACAAGAGGATGCATTAAACCTCCGATATACCCTTTACTGTTTTTGATAATCACATACCACTCCAAAGGTGATAGTCTTTGATGATTCAATTGAGCAATATCAAAACATTTGTTTCCATTCTGGCGAGGCAACTCATATAAAACACTTCCACTTTTTGCCATAATATCAGAAAGGTGTTTAGCCCATTTCTGAAGTTTCTTATTATGAGGTTCCGGCATACATAGTAAATAATAACTATCTGGAAGATTAAATTTCTGTTTTATCTCAGGTTCCAGGACAGAAATATCAACATTGTCATTAAATCCAAATACAGGATCAGGTGTAATTTCCGGAATCAAAAGACCATCAGTAAAAGAGGAAACCAAGTGCTGCGTATGAGCATCACGAACTGTCAGTTTATTAAATCTCTTCAAATAGCGTGAAGCTTCCTCTTTTATATTACTAAAATCTAATGGATTCGTACTTAATGTAGCTATTGAATATCCAACCACAGGAACATCTACGTAGTTGAGAAACTCACCCCAAAAAGGATTTGGAAAAATAGTATCACTTTTTGGATAATAAGTTTTAAAAGTTCTCAAAGAAAAATGAGGCTTTCTCAACATAAACAGTGTATCAGCCCCTATAAAAACCATTTCTATTTTTTCATGTTTTATAACTTCAGCTACATCCTTGGCATTATTGCACAGAGATGTCAAGGGATAATTTTCCTTTTGGAACTCTTGGAATTTATTGATCATTTCCAACGAAGTAACTCTATCATAATGTGCCTTTGTATCTGCCGGCACCCAATTAATAACAACGGGATCATAACCATGCTTACGAAAATATCCAATGGTTGAAAGGACTTGTAAATTCGCCCCAAAATTATAAACCCAATGATAAGTTAAAATACCTATTTTCATTTTAATCGTAATATTTTTAATAACATAATCAATCCTCTCTTTATTAATGTTTTAACAGTAATATGAGGAGATAAATATTTCCTGTAACTTTTTTCAAAGCCATACTTGTAATAATACTGCCAAAAATCATTCCTATTCTTTAATTCAGGAGTCGGTCTCTGAAGATTTGGTTGTAATGCTTCTTCTTTTGTAATTTCATACAAATCAAGAGCTGCCGATAATTTTCCCCCCAATATATCTATTCCTTTCTTTGTGTTTACAAGTATAAGAGATGTACCACGATTATCTCTGATATCAGGACGATTATCTGCATAATCCCAAAAATCTGCAATGGTAAAATCTCCCGGTCTATGTAAATTGCAAAATCTACAATGATGGCATGAAGGTCTGTTTATGTATTCAGAGAAGAAGGCATAACTCCAGCTAGAAATACATTTCGGATCGACCATACTCTTACCGCTGTCAAAGACAAAACGGTAAGAGTATGGCTCTAGCCAACCTCTTACCGACTTATCTCGCATATTGATAGCCACAACCTTATGCCCAAGCAAACTTTCAGCATACTCTTTATATTCCTTAAATATCAAGGGACTTGGAACTCCATGGCAAATTATATCGGCAGTAATGAGATTAGAATAATCTTTTCTAAGATAACACTTTAAGCCTTCAACTTGGCAAGGTGTTCCTGTAAAGAACACCAACTGTTTATTGCCCAGCAATTCTTTAACTTTTGGGAAAATACCTTCTAACTCACTTTGAACGTATTTTGAACCTCTAAAACTTTCATAATCTTCCTTTTGATAAGCTATCTGATGACGAGCTACACAATCATTGTCATAGCCAACACCTACCACAAGTCCATTTTGTTCAAACACCCAATCTGCTATAGCGGAAAAAGCACCACCGCTGGAACTATTAAAAAGAATTTTATCATCTTTTAATCTGCCAGCATAATAATTGATTGGTTCACCAGTATCTTGATTCTTTTCACGCTGCAAAACAGGGCATGCCAGTTCACAAAGACCACAATCAATACATTTATTGTCATCAACCGATGGATAGTAAAATCCTTCCGAATCAACAACGAATGTCATAGCCTTCTGCTTGCATATACTTACACAAGCAGAACATCCACAACAATCATTATGTTCTGCTAAATGACGCATAATTATTTAATTTTACTTATTATTTTATTACGAACAATACTTTTCAAAATTTCTTTTTCACTATTAGTCATACCAAGTAAGCCAACACCTAAAATTGTAGAAAGCAAACAGACCAAACATGAAAGAACAAAGAGCCCAAAAGACTCTTCTATATAAAAGCTAATAATAAAAGGTACAGAAAAAGAAATAAAAGATACTATTATTATTTTCATCAAAACCTCTTTTAAAAAACGCTTAACCGGCAATTCAACCATCAATTTCAACATACCCACTCTCACGACTATACAAATCATACTAATTAAAATAGATACAATGAAAACAACCTGAGGTTCAAAGCCTAGTTTTAAAAACATATATGACAAAGGCAAGTTTAATAAAACTAAACCACCTACAACAATTTGATAGTTTCTTATATTACCTGTAGCAAGCATCAATGTTATTAATGTTTCTGAAATAATATCCACAAGAGAAAGAAGCAGAATCAATCTAACAAAAACAACAGTATACTCAGGTACAATTCCTAGCCAAATACTCAAAATATAATGAGTATTTATCAAAACCGGCAATGCCAACATATATAAAAGATAAAACGACCATTTTGCTCCAGAAAAGACCAAACTGAAAGTATAATCTGTTTCTCCTTTAGCAAACGATTTTGTTATCGGAGGGTTGATTGCAGTGATAAAGTTTGAGGAAAATGAGCACACAGCACTTCTTACTTGAATTGATATACCCCTGGCTGCATTTACTGCAGGAGGATAGAAAAGGTTTATTACTACATTTCCACCAGCATCCCTAAGAACACTAGCTATAGCACCGATAAAATTCCATCCGGCAAAAGAGAACATTTGCCTAAAAAAAGTTTTGTCAAACACAAAATTAATCTTACATTCTATAAAATTTCTAGAGCAATATACCCCATACACGATTCTTGATACCAACGATACCAACACCAATAATAAAGAATAAAAAACCAGCCTATCAATAGGTGCAACTACCAACACAACTACTACCAATAGTTTAGCTGCAACTTCAAAGATAGATAAATAGGAATAAACATCCATTCTCTCATGAGCAATTATCAATGAACGATATGGCACATTTATCAAATCCAAGCAGAAAGTAACCAAAGAAAAATGAAATACCCACTCAGCAGCAGGAATTCTCCCTAGAGGAATAGTCATTTTATTATGCATAAACCATAATCCAATCGGTTCTGCTAAAATTACAATTATGAGACATAATAAGAACTGAATAAATACGGAAGTAGAAAAAGCTAATCTTAATCCATCTATATCATTTTGCCCTAATTTAAAAGTTAGAAAACGAGATATTGCAGCCGAAAGAGAACTGGAAACTACAGCAAACATAGATACCACTCCGCCTACAACATTATATATACCAAAATCATTAACACCTAAATTTTTCAATATTAATCGACTAGTATATAGTCCTATCAACATTGTAAAAATTAATCTCACGTAGAGAATGGCCGTATTTTTTGCGATACGCTTATTACCTAAATTATCCATATCTTAACGCTCCAAATCCTGATCAATAGCCTTACATAAAGCAAAAACAGAATTTATTGCGGAATTAACTAATGTAAAATTAATCGTTATTTTTCTATTACTGGTATTGACACTAACCAGTCTTTCATTGTTCATCTGGGCAAACTTTTCACCCTGAACACTACCAAAGAACAACGAGCCCTTGCGCTGTATGGTCTGGGGACGTATCGCTCGTTCTGCTGCCAGGTTATCTATGGAATATTCACCATCATTTCGATAGGCAAAGACTTGCGTTCCTCTACTTTTATCATGAAGCATGGGTAAGTAGTAGAAGTTGTCAAGACCTGAGAGCCTTAGCATAATCCCTCCAATCTAGACACTAAGTCCTTCATGCCGGCATAGTCAAGCCCACCCTTCTTGACAAACAAACCATCCGTCGTTTGGATGGTAATGAGTAGTAACCATCTATATTTCCATACACTCTCTGAACCGCCTTTATTTAAAGGCGATT
>ERZ779643.710-NODE-710-length-26199-cov-2.335450_pt1 | contig 26199 bp, 40 predicted proteins | sample MGYA00511564_ERZ779643 | MGnify/ENA primary metagenome ERZ779643 (study PRJEB29588, sample SAMEA2147114) | human gut metagenome | biome: human gut; feature: human-associated habitat; material: faeces | place: Denmark | collected 2008/2010 ... | reverse complement strand
GAAGCATTAGCTGTACAAGCTAGATCCGTAAAGGATTTAGGAGATATAGCTAGTGCTATTAAAGAAGAAATTAAACAAACAGGTAAGAAACCTTATAAGTATATTACTATAGATAATGCTTCTAGATTAGAAGAAATGTGCATGAGTTTTGCAGTACAATTGTATAAGGCTACTCCAATGGGGAAAGGCTATACTGGTTCTGATGTTAGAACACTGCCAAATGGATCTGGTTACTTATATTTACAACAAGCTGTAAGAAAAGTAATAGATATGTTTAAAGAACTATGCGATAATCTAATCCTAATTGGTCACTTAAAAGATAAGATGATTAATAAAGAAGGAGAAGAATTATCTGAAATGTCTCTTGATTTAGTAGGTAAGCTTGCAAATATTATATGTGGTGAAGCGGATGCAGTAGGCTATGTATATAGAAAAAAGAATGAAACTCATATTTCCTTTGAAGGAGGAGATAATTCTGTAAGAGAAGCAAGAGCACCTCATCTAAGAGGAAAGAATATAGTAGTAGCAGAAAGTGATGCAGATAATGTAATTACTACTTATTGGGACAAAATTTATTTACCTGAATAAAAAATGATTAAGTTATGATTTATAGCACAGAATTAGCAAACAAAATAGAGACTACAGACGTTTTAAAAAGTAAATACTTGGAAGCAGGTATCCATGAAGACGTACAGCTTGTAGGAGCAAAAGTTGACAAGTCTATTAACGGAAATATCTTTCTTGAAGTAAAATTTACCAAAGAAGGACAAGATTTAACTCATACAGAATGGGAATCTACTAAGAAACCTGGAGAGTCTGATGAGGAATGTCAAACTAGAGGTAGTAAACAAGTTAAGAGAATTATGCAAATTCTTGAATGTTTCTATCCTAAAGAGGCACTAGTATTTGCTGGTTCTTCTTATAAAGACTTTGTTGATTGGGTTGCTATGATGCTAAATGCAGCAAACAAGAATATTTTACTTAGAGTAAAGATAGTATATAATAAAAAGGGATATACTACATTGCCTAATTATTGTAAATTTACTTTTATCGAACCGATGAATCTTCCTGAAGGAGAAAAGAGTAAAATTGCAGAATTGAGTATAGACCAATTTACTAAACCTGTAATAGCAGATGTAGAAACTAAGGATACTAATCCTCTAATGGAAACATCTTCTGATTCAGCAGGTGATCTTCCTTTTTAAAGAAGAAAAATAAAATAATAGTTGCTACCTAGAGCATAAGCTAGGAATACGTAGGTTAGTGTACCACTATGCGAGCAAGTAACTAACGGGGGTAATACCTTGTAAGTAAGGTGTGTCGGAGGCGCAAAATGCATAGACTGAAAATAGTACACAACCTACGTTTTTAAATAGGAGTTCTAGATATTCTAGGACATGGTATAAATAAGAAAAAGATATATTTCTTATTTGTTATAGAGTTCGAATCTCTATACTCCTACTAAAAATATATCATATGATTTACGATACAACGAAAATAATAAACGATGATGATAATATTACTTTAGATTATATACTTTCTAAAGTAACGGAGTATGATATATATGCTGCGTATATAGGTAATTTTAAAGTAGGGATGATTTACAATAGTCCATTTCGTAAAGATAGAAATCCATCATTTGGATGTTTCTATAGTAGGACTAGCAAACAATTAATGTTTAAAGATCACGGAACTGGAGAATGTGGTAATGTTATTAAATTTGTAAGTATTTATACTGGATTAACAAATTATAATGATATACTTAAGGATATTATTCAGAAACTTAAAATTACTAAAGATACGCAATTAGTTAGCTCTAAGCAATATATACCGTCAACTGAAACAGTAATTGGTGTAGTACGTCAGAATTTCACTGATACTGACATCAATTACTGGAAGCAGTTTAATATTACGGTAGATACTTTAAAGAAGTTTGGAGTAAGTAGTATAAAGTACTACCTATGCAACGGCATAGTAAAAAGCGTTTACAAAGAAGATAATCCAATGTATGCATATAAAGTTTATAATCATTTTAAGATATATAAACCTTTAGCCGACAAATATACAAAATGGCGTAATAACCTAACTGAATTAGATATTCAAGGTTATAAACAGTTACCTAAGACTGGAGATATACTCATTATTACAAAGAGTATGAAAGACGTCATGTGTTTATACGAAATGGGAATACCAGCAATATCTCCGTCTTCAGAATCAACCTTTATACCTGAAAAGGTATTAGATAGACTTAAGAAGCGTTTTAAGCGCATTATTATATTATTTGATCGTGACAGAGCTGGAGTAAAATATCTTCGCAAAATGAGTCAAAAAACAGGCTTAGAAGGTATGTTAATCCATAAGAAATTTAAGGCAAAGGATATATCTGATGCTATTAAAGCTAATGGATTTGAAAAAGTAAAAAATTGGTTAACTAAAAATATTAACAAATGATATGGTTCACCGCAGAAAGGAAAACTATTTCCAGAAAATCTAATATTACTAATGACGTAGAGGAAAAGAAATAAGCCTAGCGAAAGCAAAATTCGCAATGCAACACCAAATGAGTATAATGGTATTAGGTTTAAAAGCAAACTTGAGACATATACATATAAGAAGCTGGAAGAGTCAAATATTAAAGCTGAGTATGAAACTCAACGATACGAACTGCTTCCAGCTTTTACTTTTGGTAATAAGAAATATAGGGCAATAACTTATAAACCTGATTTTGTAGGTGATAAGTTTATTATTGAATGCAAAGGCTATCCAAATGATACATGGGCTTTGCGTGAAAAGTTATTTAACTACTATTTGTACACACATGAACCTAATACAGCGTTTTATGTGGTACATACACAGAAACAAGTTGATGAGTTAATCAGCAAGTTGAAAACATAAAAAATGAATATTATGGCAGAATTTATTAAGATCGGAAATGAGATTACAGTTAAACCTAAGTTAGAAGGTATTTCTTATGAACTCATAAGTAATAAAGTATATGATCTAGAGTATGATAGAATGCAAGGTAGATCTTATCTCAAAGAAAATGGAGATTTGAATATGCCAAAGAAATTATACAAACTAGAAGAAGATAATAAATTTATCAAACGTGTATTAAGTTATTTTAATTCTGATAATTCTGGAAAGACAACTGGTATATTACTTGCAGGTACTAAAGGTACAGGCAAAACAATGCTCTCTAAACGTATTGCCCTAGAAAGTAATTTACCTATTATCATAGTCGCAAACGACTACCCTGCTAATAAACTTACTAGTTTCTTTAAACATTTTACTACTCCTGTAGTAGTTATGTTTGATGAGATTGAAAAAAACACTTATTGGTGGGAAACTAAGGATCTATTAGGATTCTTAGACGGTGTGGAAGCTACATCTAAAAAACTAGTATTGATGACCTGTAACAAAACAGATCAGATAGACGATAACTTCTTTGATCGTTGTTCACGTGTTCGTTATTTTAAAGAATACAAAGCAAACTCTAATTCTGTATTTGTACGCTGTATGGCAGAAGATAAAGGAATAAAGAATATAGATGAAGTCGTGAACTTCATTGTCGAGCATATGGAAGTTAAATCATTTGATAATATTTCAGCATTCTTAGATGAAGTTGTTCTCTTCGAAGATATTCCATTAGATAAATTAGCTAAAGATATGAATCTTAGCTTAAATGGAGTAATAAGAACAGGAACTAATATTTCTAATGAGGATGAAATAATTGAAGATCTATTCTAATGATACTATTTTATTCAATACTTATTTATAAACTTACTAAATTCTTACAATATGAAAATATGTGGAATTAGTGATATACACGGGAATCTATATAATGAGATTCCTAAGTGCGATGTATTGTGCATTTGTGGTGATATAGTTCCTTTAAATATTCAGAGAGATATAAAAGAATCTGATAAATGGTTTACTGAAGACTTTATTAAATGGATAAATAATTTACCGTGCAATAAAGTAATAATAGTACCTGGAAATCATGATTTCTATCTTGAAAGAATGTATATTGAAGGAACATGGGAAGTAGTTAAAGCACTTATGAGAGCTATAACTAATGATAAAGTAGAAATGCTTATTGATGAGTCTTATACTTATAAAGGAATTAGTTTCTACGGAACACCATGGATAAATCCTATTTTGTTTCAGCAAGGAAGGTGGGCATTTGAATTGCAAGATAATGAACTATATAATAAGATACCAAAATGCGATATACTAATTACTCACGATAATCCTAATTATAATAACGCATTAGGGCATTATACTTTTGGTAAAGCCAAAGTTCATTTATTTGGACATTGGCACGAAGGAGTATCTAATAAAAATCACAGAAGATATAACTGTTCTATACTAGATAATAGTTATAATTTTAAGGAAGATTTAAATATAGTAACATTAGATTTTATGACACAAGAAGAAATTACATTAAAAACTGAATTTATAGAGTACTTAAAACTTGTTATAAGAGACTACTTTAAACTAAATGGAAATAAACCTCTTACTCTAGAAGAGTGTAATACTTTTCTTGATATGCAGAAAGAATTTGTAGAGGCTCTAGAAGAAGACAATAATGAATGGGATACTTCTGGGAGTTTCTGTAGTGATTATGATGAGGAAGAAGATACTCCTAAATTAGAATTAGAAGAAGCAGCATGAAAATAGAAATTCCGTATTATGAAGATAACACGCGAATATCAAATTCAGCAATAGGGTGGTTCTTGAAAAAAGGACCACGTTACCTTAAGGATATGCTTGACGGTAAAGAAGAGGGTATAAGTGGAAAGTATCTTGAAAAAGGTACTATGATACACATGTACTTACTTCAGCCAGATGAATTCTGGCATAATTATATGATTATTGACTATGAGAAGCCTAAAACAGCACAGCAGATTGCATTTTGTGAACGTTATTTTCATTCTACAGAATTATTAGAAGAAGATAAATTACTAGATGCATATAAATCTGCATACTCTGGCAATAATATGTCTAAAGATGCAATGTTAAAGAAAGCAAAAGAGTTACAACTCAAGTTTGCAGAGTATATTGAATTTCTAGACAAAAATCAAACATTTACAGTAATATCATTTGCTGATTTAAATATGCTTAAACGAATAGAAGAGAATATTAATAATCACAAAAAAGCAAAAGATTTACTTACAAATAATCCTGGTTGGGACTGTAATAATGAGTTTCATATAAACTGGGAAGCAACAAAACAAGGAGTATCTTGTAAGTCCTTATTAGATAGAGTTAAAATTGATTTTGTTAATAAGAAGATAATCCTTATAGACTTAAAAACTACAGCAGATGTTTATAATTTTAAGCATTCTGTAGAAGAATATGACTACTATAGACAAATTGCATTCTATATTTTAGCTCTTACATGGTATATGTCTGATCTAGGATATAATATAGAAGAATTTGATTTAGAAGCATACATTATTGCAATTCAAAGTAATGGTAATAATGAAGTAAGAGTGTTTAATATGTTAAACGAAAAAGAGTTATTGGACCGTAAAGACCTAATAGCAGATACTTTAACAGAAATTTCATACCATTATCAGACAGGAAATTGGGACCATACTCGTGAATATTACGAAGGAAATGGAACTGAAAGCCTTAAATGATGTAAGTATATATATAGTTCCTTTATTAGATGATAATCTAACTTGGAGAGATTTAACTGTAGAAAGTGGATTTATAAATGCTTTTACATCTGATAAAAATAGACCTTTTTTAGAAGAAAAGGTCTTTCTTGTTTATGATAGTAGTGTAAATACTATTGAGTCTCTTGAAACACACTGTAAATTATCTAGGTTAGACTCTTACTACAATAAACGTTATATAACTATTAACAAAAGACATTATACTGTTTATTGTTTGAGTAATCCTAAGTATAATAAAGATATTAAACGTCTTCGTAATAATGGTAAACCTTTCACTCTAGATGCCATGCTAGAGATTAATAGATTCTGGCAAGGTATAAAAGTGCCAGAATTAGAAAAAAGGTTATTCTATAGCTGGTATAGATTTGGTGACCCTATAGAAGCAGAATTACCAGAAGAAGACTATTATAGTTATGAAGATATTGGTGAGTCTTCATAACTAAAAAGCCTACTGATTTAATAGTCAGTAGGCTTATCTTTTTATTAGAGTATTTAGACTAATTGAGAATTGATATAGAAACTTTAGAAGTTCATTAATTGATTCTATAGATAATTGCGTTTCGATTTTGGATCTTGCGCTTCAAATATACTCTTAAATGGAGTTACTTTAATGATATTTCTTAATATTATAGGCATACCTTTATATACTCCTCTATCAATTATAGTAAATGGTGTTTTATTACCTGTATATGCAAATGGATTAATTAGATTAATAAAACTAGACGCATTATCAAACCAATTGAAAGCTGCTGTAGGAGACTTAATTAGAGACATTAACTCAAATGGATTATACATAGTTCGAAATTCAAATGCAGATCTCATTGCAAGATATGCCATAGATTGAGTTAACCATGTATCATAATCATCGTCTCCGTCTACGATACTAGCTAATATTACAGCTACTGTAGTAGATCCTGCTATTAACATTAATTCGTTTAAAGTTCTACGAACAGCGTATTGTTCATACTCCTACATATTATTGTAGTCAGCTAGTAATTGAGCTAGAGCAAAGTGTCTATTTCCTATCACATTCTACAAGAATCTTCCTGTAGATCTATAATATCCTTCTTCTGTTACTCCTAAATCAAGATTAAATTGTTTTCTTTTAAATCTATCATGTAATGCAGATACCATAAAATTACGATGCATAACAGTATAAGATGCTATAGAATTAGCATGTACTTGAGCTTTATCTACTTCGCGTATAGTACCATCTATTCTTTTACTTATTATCTATATTCTATTTTTTACATCATTTAATAATTTTTCAGTAATATAAGATTCGTATTTAGCATCTACTATGACATCTCCATTATCCTACTACTTATATGCATCATATAAAGTAACACCTAATTGTTTAAAGTTTACCTCTCCTTTTTTTCTATTATTAGGATAGTACTTATCTATATACTATGTTTTAGATAAAAAACCGTCTCCTTTAACGAAACGATAATTATGATAGATACTTATAAGAGTGTGACTTTTTACAGTATAGTCAGCTTGAGTATACCCTGCAAACCAAAAATTCTAATTTATAGATCTTAACACCTAACTTTCATCTAATCTATCAAATAGTTCCTAATTATCTTTTACTACTTGATTAAGAGCTAATAAATATGGTAATTTACCTTTAGGATCTGGATTGCCTATATTAGATAACATATTGGGTAATTCTCTAGAAAATTCTGTCTAAGCATATCTAAGATCTTCTAAGTCAAAAAATCTTCCCATTTTAGCCTCTAAAGTAGTATATGTTGCATCAGTAAAGAATCCTGTACCAATAGACCATAGATTACCAGATAGATTTGCTTTTGTAACAAATCCTCTAACTATGTCTAACATTTTACCTACGTTTAATTCTTTACCAAATGCATTCATCAATATAGGAGATTTATTTCTTCCATACATTAATCTATCTACTAGTAGCTAAGACTACTTGTATATATTTGTAGATCCTGGACCTTTAAGTTCTTTCTTAGTACGAATAGATACCTATTTCAATAGATTTAACATCATTTCTATGTCGTCCTATTTTTCTGACATATTACGATAATTAGTAGCCATATTATAATACTAAACTACAGCTGCAACAGCATCAGTAGATATTATATTAGGATCATCTAACATCTTTATAAATCTAGTAGGTATTACTTTAATTGGATCTCCATTAGGCATAGTAGAAAATTCATTTACGAAATCTAAGTCATCATCTTTAGTAGTAGCAAAATCTTCAAAAACGTATCCTAATTTACCTAATATGCCATCTTTACGGCTCAAAGATTGCATAAATCTAGCAGGTATTTGAGGCATTCTATGATCATTGGCAAACTACATAAAAGATACATACTTGTTAGCCTCATCCATAATAGCTTCTATCTCATCATATAGTTGTTTCACTTCTGGCTTATTTAGTACAGCATTATAAGCTTTACTATTGTCATACAACTTTTTATTAGGCTAAATAGACGGACCATTTGGATCCCAGTTAGAATTATACCAATCTGAACTAGGCGATATTGATGAATATTTTATAGAGGGAACTCTTTCTTTATATTGATCCATAAATTGTGGTAATGGTCTAAGTTCAGTATAAAATGATGCCGGTCTCATAAACCCTCTAATATCTTCATAGTGACTTCTGTTGAACCAATCATTGTATGCTAATGTACCATTGTTTCTAGCTTTTTCCATATCTATATAATATTGCTCTGTAGTAGCTATTTCTGCAAAATCCGACAACCGAGGACCTTTTCTTTCTGTATCCTAACTCGGAGAATATGAAGAAGCTATATCTTGATCTAGCTGTAACAGATCTCTCTTTTCAGCATCAGACATAGCGTCTGTGTTTATTTTACCTGTGTTAGGATCTTTATATAAAGATAACAAATTTCTTCTCCTAGTTCTTAGACGTTCATAAGTATCCGACTGTGGAGCTTTATCTAAACTATCTATTCTGTTATAGAAAGCCTAATTGTACCTTTCAACCGTATTACGTTCCTCCCATAATTTTAATTGATCTGAGTTTTCTCCATACCTTTTAGCTACTTTAGATCTATCTGCCTGATATTTCTATATATCTGTATCATATTTGATATGTTTTGATACTTCTTCATTAAAAGCTATAAGTTCTTTGGCTATTAGGGCGTCATCACCTGTCTTTTCACTTCCATCCAAATTATATGGATTTGCTAACATCTTTTTTTGTTTACGCAATTCCTATAGTTGATTATATTCGGATGCACTTAATAGATTATCATATTCTATGCCATCTATAGTAATAGGATTGGTAATGTTATCTATATAATTCTATATCTCCTATTGAGCATCTCTAGTTTTCTATGACAACATCTTATTTCTAAGTGTATAGTATTCTGATACATATTTTCTATCAGCGTGATCATTGTACCATTTATTTATACTATCAAACCACTTTTTCTATATATCCTAATTTAGTGGTAATTCGTACTAACCATTAGAATCTTTAGTTATTCCTAATTGTTTTGCAAGTTTATCTAAGAATTGCTTCTTTGTACGATTATACTTACCCTAATTTATTCTAGTTACTCTATATCCAGTATAACTACCATCATCGTCTCTCTCATAAAGCAATTTCTATACGTCATTCCCATATTTTTCCTTTGCTTTATTCAGTGCTTTTACTAATCTAATGCCTACTTCTAAAGTTTGTCTATCCGTAGCGTTCTTCACATCATTCAACATCTTAGCAATAGCTTGCTGAACAGCATTATCACTATTAGTAGCCATTCCAAACCAATTCATAAATATACTTGAATCGTGTTTGGGATCATCTAGCCAATTAATAGTACCCTAAATGAAACTATCAGGCATGCCTTGTTGTGAAAGGTATTGACGTAAATATTGATACCCCTTACTTTTGAGAACATTTATAAATTTATTGTTCACAGTAGTTATAGACTAGGACATTTCTGCTACTAGATTAATTACATCATCATAGTTATCTATTCCTTTAAATATATCTGTAGTATCAACAATATATTGAATATTATCTATTAGAGGTTTATAGAATCCTACATAATCATTAGATAGTTGTCGTATCTACTTAGCATTAATTTCTTCTATAGGCTTACTTAAGAAATTCTTACTATCGTTTATAGAGTCTCTAACGTGTTCTAGAAATTGAATTATACCTTGTTCAGTTTCTGACGTAGATAATTTCTATATTAAGTTTTGTAGGTCTCTCCATACTTTTGGATTTTTACTAGAATATCTCTTAATAGCATTAAGTCTGTCTTTTAATCCTTTCTATATTTTTGTATATAGGTTGGATATCTCCTCTAATACTCTAATTTCGTCTTCAGTGAAAGTTTTGAAATCAGTATTATCATAACTAACACTTGATGTAGTTAATACATCTTGCATGTAAGGTTCGCTATTTTCATCAAGTGTATAATTATTTATATTATTTTGAAACTTATTAGAGAATATTTTTGCTTTCTATAGTATGGCTTGTTCTCTATCATTATTAAAATGTTCTAATAATTTATTAAATAGAAGAGAAGGCTCCCCATTCGGAGCCTTATCTATACCATGACCATTATTCATATCCCAGATAGTATATGCAACTTCTGGTACAACTTTCTCTAATTCCTTCCATTCTGGAAGGTTTTTATTTGGACATTTATACATATTATCTGGTTATTATAAATTACATATGAATTTTCTTAATGCTTCTTCTAGTTTATCTTGTGTATCAACTTTATTATTTGACATAAACTGTGCAAATTCATTTAAATAAGTCTACCTATTTTCTGGTGTAAGATCCTCCATCTAATTTAGTGCTTCGTTTATTCTCGAATTTCCTTGTTCGTATAATGCCATTAATTCAACACCAGTTAGTGGTAAACTAGATGGAAATAAATCTAACTGCTGTATAGGACTAACCAATTTAGTAAGCGGTTTAGTAACTACCACTTTTACTGACTATCCTTCTTTATTATGAAATTCTATTACATCTCCAATATTAGCCTATTTCCAATAGTCAATGTTACCATCCCTTTCATATCTTGTAGTAGCAGTTCTTTCTCCATTTTTTATAGCTTCTAATGTAGATGTAGATTTGATATTAGGAGATGCATATTCTCCATAATAAAAACTCATAGAACCTTTTAGCTTTGATTGTACCGATTGATCTGGAGCTAATTCGTACTCTATTTGCCATGCTTCGTTTATCCTTGGTAATACTTTTTTATAGAAATAACCTACAGACCAACCTTCTTTACTAGACCATATCTAAGCTGTAGTATTCATATTATTTGGAGTTCTATGCATTAATTTAAAGAATTCTGATTCGAATATTATATTATTAGGTATAAACGGTTGGTTAAACATATCTGCCATCTCCTAATTAGAGTAATTATTTAAATTAGAACCTGTACCAGAATAAGCTACAATAAATTCTTTATTAGGGTTCTTATTCGCAAAATCGTACAGATTATTAATCTATTCAATGATTTGCTCCTTTGTTCTAGAAGGATGTGTTGTTTTAGTTAAATCTTTAGTTATTATAGCATAAGACTGACCTTGTAAACCTTCAGCTTGACCATATATAGCACCGAACTTATTTCTTGCTGTTAAAGCCGCACCTTTACCATGTCTACCTTGAGTATTAGAACCAAACACAAATATTTGATTAGAGTTTAATTTATCTATCATTCCACTATATGTCTTATTTTCATTAACATTTTGGTATGAATTTGTATTTATAGGATCAATAACTAATTCTTCTTTCTCTTCTAATACTTCTCCAGTTACTTCATCTTCTTCAAATACTTCTGAATCATCCATATATACTCTATCTTGTTCAGATATAGCATAATTCATGTCAGAATAACTAGGAAGAGATGTTATTAAATGTATAGAATTACTTATTTTATTCCATTCTACTTTATCGAATTCGGAAGCCATATCAGCTAATGCTAAAGGATTATTCAGAGCTTCTCTGTAATCCCATTCATTTTCTTTATTGAAATCAAATTGAGTTTCTCTACCATATTCAACAATAGTGTGACCCCTATGCTTGTATCCTTTTTTACTAACAAGTCCATATATAGGAGTATATTGCATTTTTCCTGTAAATTTCCCAGTACTTTTATCTACTTCTGCTTGATCAGTAAAACCTATTAGGGTGTATACATGCCAATTCTTAGTATCAAAACCTTTACCATCTCTCATTTTGATATATGGTGGGAACATAGGATATGATCTTACTACAGGATTACCTAATGCATCTACTACAGATACTTTAACCCAATTTATTGGTTTTATATCAGAATATTCTGATCCTACTCTTTTTCCAACAATTATATTAGGAGTAGCCTATTCGTTTAACTTAGCTTGTATAAATGGCATTCTATTTTTTCCTCCTTCCATTTCTACAGGCTTAACTAATAGATCATTAGTCCAGTTATTCAAGAATAAATCAGCCTTATCTTTGTAACCTAGTTGAGACTCATTAATAAGCTATTCCAATTTACTTTGTACGAAATCAGTGTAACCTATTTCTTGTCTATAACTATTTGGTAGATACTGAAAGAACGAATTCATAGCAAAATTATCTCCAGATGTGTAGAACGCATAAACTGCTAAATCCCTAGCCAATCTCTTAACTTCTGGAAGAGGATCATCTAACAATTCTCTCCAATAATTTATAAGATTGTTACCTTGTGCTTGATCTGCACTAAGTAATTCTGATGTATCTATAAAATCAATACCTTCATTATCTATATTTGGTATTAAATATTCCAAGAAGTCATTGTTTATACTACCATTAGGATTCAATAAGTATTTGTAACGTTCATCTCCTCTTAATATCATTGTCTTAAATTTATTAAGACGTTTAGCTATAGTATTATTTCCTCTAAACATTCCTTCTACATCAATGTCATTATCTTTTATGAATTGATTAAAGAACTCTGTTTTTAGTTGAGACTCCATACCAGATATAATAGGATTTAATAACTTAGCGTTAGCATTATTCTTTCTTCCAAGTAATGATAATACAGCATTATATTGTTTTATGAAAGTATCAGTATTTCTGAATAACAGATTAGAAAAGATACTAGCTCCAAACGGTATGCTATTTTCAGTTTTTCTTCCTATAAATGTTTCATCATAGAATCTTTGTACTTCTCCTTCTTCAAAAACCATACTATCTGTTAAATCTTTCATACCATTATAATATATCTACTATTCAGCAAAAGATTTACCAGTTTTCTTAGTATCTACTTTAGAATATTTTACAAGATCAGCTAAACCGTCTGCATATGGTTTTAGAGCTAACCAAGCATAGTACATTTTTATTTGTTCTCTATTGAATTCAAAGTCATTAGGATGTAATAGTAGTTCTCTAGTATAAGATGTTTCTTTGCCCCATACCGTTTCTGTTTTAAATAGATCTTTATATTCTTCTGCCATTAAATCTGTCTTAGTATTTATATACTAATATCTAGATCTGTGTCCTCCAGTAGGATCGTATTTATCTAGCACTTTCTTAATAGCTTCTTTCTCTAATTGAGAAGGAGTTTTAGTTCTATCTACACCATACTTACCTTTTGTCTTAGCAACTTCTTCTGCTATTTCTTTGAATATAGGTTGACCTACAAAGTAAAATGTCCATTTTCCTTTACCAGTACGTAATAAGAAGTTTACCATATTATAAGTCCAAGAATTAACATTTAATCTTACAATGTAGGGGTCTTTAGCAATATCAACAAAACCATTAATCATAGCAGATAACCAGTCAAGAATACGTCCTCCTTTAGGAGTTCCTGCTGTAGGATAATCATATATTCTTCCTAGATCTATTATGTCTAATGCTCTAGTAAAGTCATTATCAACCATTTTTAAATTAGTAAGTTGTGTAAGTATATGATGCGCATTATTCAATGCAAATGGACCAATACCAGCTTTACCACCAGTATATTCTGCCTTTCTAGCTTCTTGATAAGTAGGTGTATATACTTCAAATGGTTGAACATAATGAACTTCTCTATTACTTTCTATGTCTTTAAGTACTTCCTTAGTATTTTCAGTAGCATTATCAATAGACAGTTTTAAAGAATTGAAATTATCCTAAGTAAGAAGTACTTTCATATAAGCGTCTAATATTTCATTCTTATATGAATCAATGACTTCATCAACTTTTAATGCAGTTCCTTTAGTAATTTTTCCACCTAATTTATTATAAGCAAATCTGGCTACGTATAGCTTATCAATATCAAAGTCAGAACCAGTAAGTTTAGTAAATCCTTCTGGCAACATAATAGTATCACCCATTATTTCTGGGAACACGTCTACAAATCTAAGAGCAGATATAGAAGCAATAGATTGGGTAGGAATACGGTAACCTATAGCATTAGCTGTAGCCTCTGGTCCTATTATCTTTTTATCAATTAACCATTGTCTTGCCTGTCTAAATGTCATCTTCTTGTAGTTAGGTATAAAGTGTTTAAATAAATTTATACTTACTACAGAATCCATAGAACCTTCTTCATTATTCATCTTTAAGGCTCTACCATCATTAATCATATTAGCTGTAATAACTTTAGTAGAGGTAGCTTCTATACCAAATGCAGATCTTTGAATAAATGCTCCTCCTGGCATCTACACATCAATAATTTTTTTATTGATCATAGCAATAAATCTACTCTCTATCCATTTATTATCAGATAGGGCAGATAAAGGTATTACAAAAGCATCATCCTTAGTACTTAGACCTGTTAATACATTATCGTTAGCATCAGATTCTCTAGCATCTTGATAAAGCATAGTACCTAATTTGGTTATATTTACTTTGCCATCTTTGGTAAATAGTTCTGATGCCAGCTATTGCTTACCCATGTCAGATAACTTATTAAGAGATTCCATTACTGTATTCTTAATATCTCTACCAGTCACCTAATTTCCCTCCTTACCGTACATATCATTCATACGAATATTAGACAAGTTTACTTTCATAAATTGTGTACCTGCCATTTGTTCTTCATGTGTATGGGGATTAGTAGCTAATTGCTGACGTAAATATTTAAATTTCTACTTATAAGTTACTAGATTATTAAAATCATTTAACGTATTTCCTTCTCCACTGATAAGTTGATCTGTTATACTAGCAGACAATACTGTTTGACCGTCTTTAAGTTCTATTTCATTATCTTTAGCCTCTCTATATGCTTTCATAGGAGATCTAGAACCTGCTTTTACAGCAGAATCAAACATAATCATATCTATAGGATTTTCTGGATCCATCATACGATCGTACATAGCCTTAGTATCACCTGTAGCAATAGATTTAAATAATGGAAATAAAGCCATCTTATTAAAGTACGGTATACCTAATCCATCTATCTCATTAAATCTAGTACCGAATGCCATGTATTTCATAGCATTTAATATAACTTTATTAGCTTTAGCGTATAATTCTGGATCAGATTCCCAAATATCGGCAGTATTATCATTAGTAAGTACATCAAAAGCTTCTTTTACTTCTGTAGACCATTCTCCTCTCATTCTAAGAAGATCTCTAGTCATAGTAGGACTAATATATACCGCAGCATCAGCCACATTTATTCCTTCCTTATAACCAGCTACTTCTACCTTTGCTGCTTGTTTAGCAACTTTAACCGCATCAGGATATATTTTCTCTATCTCCTATATACTTAAATGTTTTACTTTATTCCACGCTTCTTCGCCTTCTAATTCTTGTATGGTTTCCTTTATATTACCTCTAGTAAATAGACGCTCAAATTCATAATACTACTTGTCTTGAATTTCATGATCTTTTAATTCTGCTACCACGTATTCCTATCTGATAGGATCATTATTAAAATCAAGTCTGTTGTTTAATCCTGTAGAAGTTAACGCGCCCAAACGTTTGATTTTGTCAACCGATAAGTCAACAATGCCATTTCTGTCATATTTTACTTTATAATATGCAGGTGCTCCGTTAAATAATTTCTCTATCTCTGTTACAGATATTATACTATTAATAGTATAGTCAGCAATCATGTCGAATATAGCATATCCTTCAGCATTATTAGGATCTATATTAGTATATGCTTTTGTACGTTCTATGAGTTCATTATCATCTAACAATGAGTTACGTAAGCTCCATATGCTATTATTATCATTGCCAGTAATAAGTCCTAATTTCTTAGATGTTTCTATTTCTTCTTTTACTCTACGATTTATTAAATCACTTAAGAACATTTTTTGAGCATCTTTAGGAGCATTGAAGAAATAGTCTTTTGCTAGTTGTAAACACTCTTTAGCAGACTTTTTAGGGTCGTTAAAGTTAATAAATTTACCATTTGCATATACTCCTGTTAAGAATAAGAATCTTGCTCCATTACCTTCTAATTTAACTGTATGTTTCTTTCCATATTTGTCTGTATACTTATAAGTATTAGGAGTATGGAAATTCTTGATTCTTCTATTTGGTTCAAGCCAATCATTGTTGATACTTCCATCTTCATTATAATGTATATTATTTTCCTTGTCATAATGAGCTGGATCATCATCAATTTGTCTAAGACATAATTCTATCTAACTTAATTCATCTTGACAATAACCTATTAATATATCTAAAGACTACTCACCATACTATGCATAAGTACCCTATTGGGTTACTGTGAAATTTATTCGTTCATGTGGTAATTTAACTCCACGTAAGAAATGATAGGTTTTTTTATCGGCTACTGTAGGAAATATTATTCTATCATTCATCACAGCAGTCATTTTAGCTATGTAGTCTTCTCTATCTGTAATACCAAAGTAATCTCTACCGGCATCATAAGAAGTTTCATCTTTGAAATTAATAAGAGTTTCTACCTAGATATTTTTATTACCCTATGATATCGCATTCAGTACAACAGAGTGTTGGTTATAATTAACAGAACGTAAATCCTATAGTACCTACGGATCTGTAATCATTTCCTGAACTCTATCTTTTACAAAGTTATTCTAAGATACCATGTAATACGTATTACCATCGGGACCATAACTACTTAAACCTTTATCTGTAGAATGTACATAAGCGTAGTAATTAGCCAAAGTTTTCACGTAGCCTACATTACTCCAGATAGACTTAGGAGACACAGTTTTACCACTAATTATTATGTCTGATAATGTATTATCAAATTTAATAGCATTGTTTATAGTGTTTAATACTTCTGTGATTTTATCTAAACCTCCAAAGTTATTAATGTTCACTACAAACGAATTTAATAGAGTATAAGAATCCGCTCTAGGATTACCATAATCTCCCGATAATAACATTCTATTAATCGTAGGTTTGTCTATTCCTATACCTACTGCCTGAAGATAAGAAACTATTCTATCCTTTAACCATTCTTGATTCATTGGTATGTGTAAATCAACATCTCTACCGCCTACTTTTAATATTCCTTTACGATTCATAAAAGCAGTTCTAATTGCAGTTAAATTATCTATTACCAGTTTTAGATATTTCTTAGCATCTGGATCAACTACTATTCTACCATCTTTATCATACTTGAACAATTCGGAATTAGTAAACAGTGACTATGACCATACTTTAGGATATTTCATAGCTTTAATATCTACCGTATTGTCTACTAAAGTCATTTTAGTAAATCCTGTATTTCTATCTTTACTTATCTTAGCAGTAATAAAGTTATTTATATCTGATGTTATAACTGTTTCAAGTTTAGTAAGTAGAGCCTCAGCGTCTGTCGCTACTCTTATGTCATCTGAATTTGATTTCTGTATCTCGTTACCTAGTTTTAGTAGTAAAGACATATAGAATGGATCGTTCTATGCTAATATATTTACTTTATCAAATATATTAGTTATGGTGCGACACCCAGATAAATCTTTTAGTACATTATTCCAAGCCTGATTAGAGTCTACAAAACTAGCAAAATGTGTAACATCATCTATCTTAGTTTGATAGTTCCCGTCTTTTCCTCTTTCCATCATTGGTATAGTCTGGAAAAAGAATTTAACTTCGGCAGGAGCGTTATCTTTTATAGATATATTTATACCTTCTACGGTGTGCTGTGCTACATCTATTACCTCCTATGCTTCTTCTATTGCACTTAAATCTTCAGAATTTTTATCTATAGTTCTAATTCCTAACTATTTTAGTCTAGTAGATATAACTGGTACGAATATACTATCAAATGTATCTACTACTTCTGTCATAGTAGGAGATGGGAATTTATTTGCCTAAGCTTGTACTATTAGTTTTAATCTTTCAAACGTAGGCTTGCTTTCATTGAGATCACTGTAATTTATATATTTACCTTCAGCAAAAGCTACATTAAAGAAAGCATAAGTAAGACTCTTAACAATATCGTCAAATTGTTTATACTTAGTTATAGTTTTAAATTCATATCCACTTATTTCAAAATTAGGCCCTTCTTCCCCATAAATACTTCTAAATCTATCTATATTACTCTGATTAGGAGTTATCCCAGCATATTTTCCTCTATTAATGTTAGAATATATTTTCGCAAGAGCATATTGTCCAGTTCTAGCCCACAATTTTATAAAATCTAATATTCTTCTAAACCAATTTTTAGTATCGAAATCGTATTTACCAGATTCGTTGAGCATAAACTCTCTGAATTGTTCTGCAAATATTTCATCTAGTTGTGAATCTTTCAAAGCAGATTTATTCTTACGATTGTATCTGTCATATATTTTTCTTCTACTCTTTTCTGATATAAGTAATTGAGATACTCTATGCCAAGCTTCATGATATTCAGTTCCTTTAGGAGCTTCATTGTATAATAGGATAGAATCTTCTGTTACTCTACCTACTACGTTCATTCCAGATTCAGTAACATCTATTACATTATCTATTATATCTGGAGTAATACCAAGAGTTTTCTATATCCATTCTTTGGCTTGCTGTGCATCCATTTTATCTTCTTGGTTATACTCAATATTCCAGTTAATGTCAGCATCTACTGTCATATTAGGACCTCTTCTCTTCTTACCGTCTAGTATCGCGTATATATCCGCTAAGTTCATTGAAGCTTTATTACCAGAAATATCAGTATATTCTATAGTCTTTTCTCTTAAACCATCTTTAACAGATTCCTATAATTTCTAGTTAGCTTCCTATTGAACTTGTTTTACAGTTTTATCTACGAGCCTAACATCATCTACATATATATTAGCATCTTGCAATTGATCAGCTATATCAGTCAAAAGTATTCCTTGTTTAATATACCAACCTAATACACTTATTCCTTTAGGATTACCTTCTAGTCCAAAATCTTTTCTAGTAAATTCTAATTCTCCAGGTATAATAGTTATCTTTTCTACATCACTATTTTTAAAGTAAGAGTATAACTATTCAAAATGAGGGTCTCTATCTTGTGATTGCAAATCACCACCTAAATAGTTTCTATTAAGACCGTCTTCATCAATATTATAATGGAAATTATCCATTATATATTGTTTAGCTTTATTTCTTATAGTTTCATCAGTAAGCAAGTCATTTACTGCATAGGTAGTGGTCCCTATTACAATGTTTCCGTTTTCATCTTCGAAGAATTGTTTAGTTAATCTTTGCTGTATCTATTCTGGAGAGTATATCTAGCTATTAGGATTAACTACAGTATGTGTGCCAAAATTAACTAAGAACTTCAATAATTCTTTAGGATTAATAGGTGTTTGTACTCCATTTGCATCTGTATATTGATTTTGATTACTTAATACTAAATCTAATATGAGATCAGCTACTTTAGGTGAATCAGAGAATTTCTTATAATTAAGTATGACTGGCTTGTCATACACTGTACCATCATAGTTTGTAGCTTTGATAATCCATGCAGGTTTACCCATAGCTCTACCATTGTACGACAATACTCTATTTCTTAATCTTATTATTCCTTTTCCTGCTGGACCTGTAGTGATACCTACTTCAGTATTTTCAGGAGTTATTTCGTATGGATCTTTTATCGTTAACCACTTAGATTCAGTTAATGGTCTATTTTTAGGGCTATTATCACTATTTTTTTCATTAACAATAGAACCTGGAGTTCTACGTAATTGTGTAGGAACGACTTGCAAATTAGGATTAGCCTATACTTGTTTATATAGTTCTGTTATCTTATTTCTAAGATCATTCAAGTTATTAACTATATATTGCTGTTGGTTATATGGTAATTTATTGAATCTACCAGATCTATTAGCATATAATCCCTTACTAGTTCTAACTGCTGCAATATACTTCTTTCCTTTATAAATAAAGATAGCATATATAGCATCTTCTACCTATCCTTGAGGATTGGTATAAGGTTTAACTTCAAAGTACACCCCGCTATTTTCTACCTCTTTCAAAAAGTCATCATTGGCGCTTACTTTAGAAAAGTCTTCATTATTCAAATAGTCTTCCATACCCTGAAACTTCTTATAATTGACTACTGTCCACCTACCATTTGCATCCTAGGTAGTATTACTTAGTCTGTAATTAAGTTCGTGAGAATATGGATCCAACTATTGATCATAAGTTAAATTCTTAGTAATACCATCATTTGTCTTTGGTTCTGGTTCACTAATAGGAGCGGAAGTATCTTCAGGAGTCTATGGTTCAGAATAAGCTGTATCTAAGGCCTGCGCAGCGTCCTGACCAATTAATCCTCCCAATAAAGAACCAAGAGACGGTAGATCTTCCATCTTAGCTGGTTCTTCTTCTTGAACTTTTTGTATAGGTTCCGCTTGGGGTGCTTCAGGTTCATTAACAGGAGTTAGTGCATCTTGTTGTTCAGTTATCTTATGCTCTTTATCTTTAATTTGAAGCATTTTTTCGTGTATATACTATTCGCTAGATGTAATGAATTCATTATAAGATTCAATAACATCTTCTTCTAGTTGTAGTGCTTCTATCTTCTCTTTTACTAAATTTACTAGTTCTTTTGCTCTAGATGAGTTCCCGTTAGAATATACTTCTTCTTCTAACTAATCTCTTGTATTAATTAGATCCTCCCATAAATCAGCTCTTTCGTCTTTAGAGAATTTAGGGTCTTGTAGTATAATAGATGCAGAAAAAGTATTAAACTTCTTAGCGTTTGGATTTATCTTATGATATGCCTCTCTTAAAGCTTCTGTAGCTTCGTTGTATGCTTGTCCATATATATTATCAGCATTTAATACTTGCTTATTATTACCTCTTTCATCTCTTTCCTGCTTGAAGTATTTTCTCTGAATCCACTCTGCAGCATTTCTAGTATCAGTGATAGACTAAGGTTCTGTTTCTTTCTATTGTTCTGGTTTAATAGGTTCAACTTCTACTGGAGCAGTAGTATTATCTACAAGTTCTGGTTTAATATCTTCACTTTCTTCTATTACTTTTTCTTCCTATTTTCCAGAGTAAGAATCATTTAATCTCTAAACAAATTCTTCATCCCTATTTTCTACTCCTTTCCACTTATCTATTCTAGATTTAATCAACTTTTCATCCATAGAGTTCATGATAGAATATTCATTCTAAGCTCTATCTAGATCTAATTTAGCTAGAATAGTTTTTTCATATACATCATTAAGATCCTAGTGTGCTTTAGGAACTTCTAACTATTCATCTTTTATATTAGTATCTGGTAAATATGCTTTAAGATCATTATATTGCTATTCTAGATCCTTTATATGCTAACTTAACATTCTAGAAAAGTAATTAACGTCAGATTTATTTACTTTAATTCCAGTATATTTCTGAATTTCATCTAATTTATCAGAACTATTAAATACATCATTGACTAATTTTTTAGATGCTTCTAATTCTGCCTATATTTTTATTAGAGCTCTAATATTAGCCTGTTGATCAATACTTAAATCTTTATTTATGTTAAGAATATGTTCTTGTACTTCAGGACTATATAATATATTATCTGCTTGAGATACGTAATCACTATATAACCCTCTAGCATCTTTGTATTGTTCGTCATGATGCTGCTTTAAAGATACAAATATATCATAATCTTCAGTTCTAGGATCAATCCCTATTCTAATAGCCTACTGCAAGGTCTGTCTAGAAGTAAATGTATTATAAAACTAATTAGCTCTTTTCTTTTCTTCTTGTATTACAGAAGAATCTATTCCATCTATATTGGCCTATTCTAGATCATCAAAAGCCTGATAAACTGTGGCCCATTTTCCTTCGCGTATGCTTTTACTATACTGAATATTTTTACGTACTTGGTCCTTGCTAGCTATTCCATCTGCGTATAAACCTGCAAGAAATCTTTGTCCTGATATCTGCCTATTAACAGGTTGAATAGAAGTAGCAGTACCAATAGTGCCAGTCATTATTCCACCAAGTAGCGCTCCTCCTTTAAAGTTTTCTAAAAACTCTTCGTCATCAGAATATACAGGATCCCAGGGAGTTATAGCCGCAAAAATAGATCTAGCGCCTGTACCTATGTTTTTAGCCCAACTTTTTAATAAGTTTGGATCAGAATCAAAATCTCTATTTATGTATCTCTGTCCTTTAATATATTGAGTTCCTTCTTCTGCTCCTTCTAATGCGCTGCTTATTACTACTCTACCTCCTATATCTAATACTTGCTTTCTCCTTGTTAATCTTGGTAATTTATTAACATTATCTATACCGAAAGATACTATATCGTCAAGTCTATCTGCTAATTGTTCCTTTACTGTTCCATATTTGTTGGCTATTGTCTCTACAGTTTTTCCAGCTTTAGTATCTACTAATTTACTAACAAATTTAAGCCCTCTTACACTTCTAAACATACTGTGTAGAGGAGTAACTTCTAGAAAAGTCTGTATAATATCGCTTCCAGATAAAGCCATATTATCCATATATAGAGACTTTAGTCCTTCTAGGTTACTAATACGTAGTTTATTGAATTTAACATTACTAACCTTCACTCTATCCGCAATTACCTAGTCATAGACATAATCGTCATCCTATATCTGTTCCGGAGTATACTAACCTGATTCTATCATATTCTACTTAGCTTCCTACAAAACAGATTTGCTTATATTGTCTTTATTGGCAGCGTTAATTAAACTTTGTTTATAGTTTGAATATACTTCGGCTTTAGATTCTTGATCCCTAGCACTAATATTACCTAACAGTACCGCAGAAAGCCCTCCTACTGTATTTAATCCACCTTTGGTAGAAAATAAAGCTCCTATTGTTCCAGTTAACTAAGAACCTAGACTAGAGGCAGAAGAACCCAAAAGACCTGGCATTTTATATAAATAAGTATCTATATCAGTAAGATCCATACCTGGAGAACTCTTCTTTCTTGTGTAGTAATCATTACCAGAAGCATTAGCTAACTTATCTTGCCAATAATCTGTATAACTCTAGTATCTCTTAGCATCTTCAAGGGCCTTATTCCTACGACCAGTAACAGTTTGTTCATCAAATCTACCAAACTAATCCTTTCCATCCGGTGTCCCTAACCACGTATCTATTATGTCAGCTTGCTACTTTGGAGTTAATTTGGTTAATCTTTCTGGAAATATAAAGTCTTTGATTGAGTTATTATTAAAGTCTTTACTCATTAACTTATCATAACTAGCTTTAGTCTATTCTGCCACAAGTCTAGCTTGATTAAGCTATTCTGCTTTATCCAGATCCTCTGAAACAGGTTCAGAGTTAAGTATCTGATCTATAGCTTGAAGATATTGCTTAGCTCCTTCCAATGTTTCGTAGTCCTCTTGTAGATATACATATTCGCCCAGAGCCGCTTCTTTACTAGCCTAATTTCTAGTTAAATTCCAGTCATAGAAAGCATTAGAGAACCAATTAAAATTATTAGGAGTTCCCTCATATGGTGGATTATGTACTACATTCAAATATGCATCAGTATCCACTTTAGGGCTAAACATTGCTTTAGCCCTATTATTATTTGTCTCAAAACTATCTACTAACGTATAGTCAGGTATCTTTTTCTTACTCATATGTCATTATTGGTTGTATATACTACGTACAGATTGTTCTTGCATTGCTTGAGCTTGGGTAGCTCCACCTACTCCTCTCTATGATGGTGAATTCTCTCTAAGTTGGTTTACTTGATACCAGTAATCTCCATTATTATCATCAGGTAATTGTCTATATACTTCTACTTCATAGAATGGTTCTCCGTCTTCTCCATATTTTATTTCTCTACTACCAAAATTATCCTCTAGAGCTCGTTTAGTAGACTACCTGGCAAATAAACTGGTCGGAGACAAATAATCTGATGGAGCATCTCCTTTTAGACTATGTAATATTCCAGTTCCTAATGTATTCTCTATTTCTTCAACCGGTATTCTTAACTTACCTTTTATGAGTTTATTATTTCCGAGTTGTATTAAATTCTATCTATTTTCTGGAATAAATTGTACATCTCCTAATCTACCATTTTCAACCAATTCTTTAAATGGAAAATCATCACTTCTAAATAACCCAGCGTCTCTCTTTACTTTAGATTGCCCAGTATTCGTAGCGAATTGAAATGCGGTTTCTGGTAATATGAATCCGTTAGAGTTATTAAACTGATATACTCCTACTTTCTATCCATTAGCCTAAGTATAATCTTGATATGTGGCGCCTAGCGATGTTAAGATAGGATCTTCTTTTATTAAAGAAGCAGTAGAACTAGCTTCATCTAAAGCATAGGATATTCCTCTTAAATATCCTTTTCTACTATATTCTTTAGATTTATTAGGATCATCAGATAATTTAAAGTTGGCAGCTTTCTAGAAATCTTCCTTCATAAGTTTTTGCATATTCTTTTGATATGCGTCAGACTGATACTATTGCGCTCTATTAGCAGCTTTCAGATAATTAATATAATCCTCATCACTACCACTCTTCTAATACTTATCATATTCTGCTTTAGCTATTGAAGCAAGATTTTCTATTTCTTTTCTAGAAGACTCTGGAATATTACCAAACTTAGGTACTACTTTACTGGACCAATCTGTCTCTAGCATTTGTTGTCTGGTAGGCATAACAGAATATGGTTGATTAGAACCAGCAGACATTCTCTATTTAGCCATAGCTAACCAGTATGGATCAATGGTTTCTTGTTCTACTATTCTATCACGTTGTGAATCTGCTATCATTGTAGTAAATGCTTCTTTTGCTGCTGCTTCATCTCCTCCAGAAGCACGTAACGCATCTCTATAATACATTTGACCCTACGGAGTAGCTATTAAATCATTAAATCTAGCCTCAGCAATACCTTTTAAAGTATCATATGTAATTCCCTATCTTTGATATTTAACCCCATCTTTATATACACTTTGTAAAGTACTTGGTTTAAGATTATCAAAATATACATTACTTAGCTAATTTGCATTCATCCACTCTAATGGAGATAGTTCAGTCATAATACCTTTACTAGAAGTGTCCCATAGATTAATGTTTATATCATCCCAATTTGGATTATACTTTCCTTGAGCCTTCATTTGAGCAATCATTTTTTGTCTAGCATTAAGATTATCAGAACTTTGTTTTAGCTAACTAAGAGTAGAGTAATCAATACTATTTATCATAGATTGTAATGAAGATCTATTCGCAGCATCTTTTAAATAATCTGGATTAGCTACCATTTGATTTATAGCATTCTAGAAATCTTCTCTTCCGATAGTAATATCATAATATCTCTGTGTATCTATCTAAGAAGGTGATTGAAACTCACCAAATCTCTACAGTTGAGCTCCAAACTATTGAGCTGCTTCATCTATAGCAGCTTTCTAGGCTGCCCCAATTCTATATAATTCTCCAAAATTAATCGGAGCATAAGTATTTATAAACTGAGCCTATGCGGCTTGATCATACATATTTGCTGCCATATTATCCTCTTCTAAATTGTTTCATTAAATTAATATAATCTCCAGATTTATAAGCGGCCTCTAAGAATGGAGCATACGCTTCTAGCATAGCAATATCTCTATTTCTTTGATTTCTCATAAGTTCCTTATTCTAGAAGTAATTGCTTAATTGTGATAATCCTGCTCTATTAATGTTTCTAGAAGAAGCTCTACTTCTAGCATTTTGATCTATGGATAAATTTCTAGAACCAACGAATTGTTGTCCAAGATTATTTAAAGTATTTGCATAATCACTCTTATATTGATTATCTATATTATTTTTCTGTGAATATAAATCTGATATAGCCTTGTCAGCAGCTATTTGACTCTATAGTCTATATGCTAAATTAGCTCCTGTAGTAGGATTGTATTGGGAGGCATTATAATTTGATATAGCTCTATTTTCTCGTATAGCTCTCTTAGCTGGTGCAATATCAAATTTTCTACCAGACATTGTTCTTATAATATTATCAGCATACGGATTGTATACAGCTTCAAAATTTTCTGGACTTGCCATTAGATTTGAAAATATCGGAGCTATTTGTGATATGTTAGAAGTGATATCTCCTAAAATTTTTCTCCAATCATTTTCATCTTTAGGAGGGTTCTCGTTATTGTTATCTTTTTTATTCTGATTATTTACTGTTGTAGAAACTAG
>ERZ779643.702-NODE-702-length-26352-cov-2.590828_pt1 | contig 26352 bp, 19 predicted proteins | sample MGYA00511564_ERZ779643 | MGnify/ENA primary metagenome ERZ779643 (study PRJEB29588, sample SAMEA2147114) | human gut metagenome | biome: human gut; feature: human-associated habitat; material: faeces | place: Denmark | collected 2008/2010 ... | reverse complement strand
GGGACAACGCCGTCGGATGGACCTTCCACAACCACAACTTCGTAGGCGCGAAGATGGTGCCGCAGATCTTCAGACGCCTGAAGCTTCCGATGGACGGCAAGATGAAGTATGTGCAGAAGCTTGTCGACCTTCACATGCGCCCCATTGTCATTGCCGACGACGTGGTGACTGACAGTGCCGTGCGACGTCTGCTGAACGATGCAGGCGACGACATAGACGACCTGATGACCCTCTGCGAGGCTGACATTACGAGCCGCAACAGTGTGCGCAAACAGCGTTTCCTCGACAATTTCCGCATTGTCCGCGAAAAGATTGCCGACCTGAAGGAGCGCGACTACAAGCGTCTGCTCCAGCCGTGCATAGACGGCAACGAGATAATGGAGATGTTCAGCCTGCGCCCGAGTCCTCAGGTGGGAATACTCAAACAGACTCTCAAGGACGCCGTGCTCGACAACCGGGTGCCCAACGAGCGCGAGCCGTTGATGAGACTTCTTATGGAAAAAGCCGGAAGCATGGGGCTTTTGTAGACAAAAGTTGTTAAGCACGGAATAATAGTTGTTAAATTTGGAAGCGCGGATATAATTATATTAATTATTGTGATTAACTTTGCGGACGCAAAACTCGTATGGGGTACTAAAGTTTTGTGACCCGTGTTAACGTGATGTAGAGGATAACGCAATGTCATGTCCATATGTTTCCGTCATACGGTCTTATAACTACAAGAGTGAAACAATGTTTTTTATATAAGGTATGAGAAAAAGTAAGATTTTATTGTTTGCAGCTGCCACCGCAATGTTAGCGTCTTGCGGAGGCCAGCAGGGGAAAATGGGCGACAACGAGTTTGCCGTTAGAACCATCGAGACCCAGAGCGCTGAGCTTGAGACTTCTTACCCTGCCACCATACGTGGCGTGCAGGATGTGGAGATACGTCCGAAGATATCAGGCTTCATAACGAAACTTTGTGTCAAGGAAGGTCAGAGCGTCAAGAAGGGACAATTGCTCTTCGAGATTGACAACGTGACCTATCAGGCGGCGGTGAGACAGACAAAGGCGGCTGTGAACTCTGCACAGTCACAGCTCAATACAGCCAAACTCACTTACGAGAACAATCAGAAACTGTTCGACAACCATGTAATAGGAACATATGAGTTGCAGTCTTCGAAGAACGCATACGAGAATGCCGAGGCTGCACTTGCGCAGGCAAAAGCCAACTATGTGTCCGCTAAGCAGAACCTGGACTTCTGCTATGTGACGAGCCCTTCCAACGGAGTGGTGGGTGAACTGCCCTATCGTGTGGGCGCGCTTGTAAGCTCTTCGAGCGTCGAACCGCTTACAACGGTGTCGAACATAAGCACAATGCAGGTGTATTTCTCAATGACAGAGAAGGACATGCTCGACATGTCGAAGACCAAGGGAGGCATGCATGCCGCCATAAGCGAGTATCCGGCAGTGAAGCTGAAGCTTGCCGACGGCACCATATATGAGCACGACGGCAAGGTGGCTGCGGTGAGCGGAGTGATCGATCAGGCTACCGGCTCGGTGTCGATGCGTGCCGATTTCCCCAACCCTGAGAACATTCTCAAGAGCGGCGGGTCCGGAAACATCATCGTGCCTCATGTGAGCCAGTCTGTGATAGTGCTCCCGCAGGATGCTGTGGCACAGGTGCAGGACAGATATTTCGTATATATCGTGGGCAAGGACAACAAGGTTTCATACAGCCCCGTAACCATTAATCCGGACAACGACGGCAAGACCTATATCATAGAGTCGGGACTCAAGGCTGGCGACCGCGTCGTTATCAGTGGCATAACGACACTGAAGGACGGTATGCAGATCACTCCGATAACCGAGGACCAGTATAAGGAGAAGCTGAAGAAGACCAGTGAGATGGGCTCTCACCAGAACGACCTGAAGAAGTTTAAGGAGGATATGTCGAAATAACAAGTCGGGAACGGCAGTGCCGTCCCGTCGGAGAGGGAGCGTCACGCGCATGCCTGTGACCGCGCGGAATGCGCGGACTGCGGATGTGCGAAGGTCATGCGCCTGTACTCCGATGCGCGGCTGCGCATTCCGGACTTCTGAAAAGTATAAACAAAAGAGAATATGAGATTAGACAACTTTATAAAACGCCCGGTGCTCTCGACGGTCATCTCCATCCTGACCGTCATACTGGGACTTATAGGTCTGGTGTCGTTGCCTATGGAACAATACCCTGACGTTGCGCCGCCTACGGTAAGCGTAAGTGCCAACTATCAGGGAGCTAACGCCCAGACTGTGCTCAACTCGGTCATCGTGCCGCTTGAGGAGCAGATCAACGGTGTGGAGGGCATGACCTATATGACCTCTACCGCCACAAACGAAGGTTCTGCGCGAATCACCGTTTACTTCAATCAGGGAATGAATGCCGACATGTGTCAGGTGAACGTACAGAACCGTGTGTCGCAGGCTTCAGCCCTTCTTCCGGCGGAAGTGACGCGTGCCGGTGTGACAGTGCAGAAACGTCAGACATCCACAGTGCTCCTTATGGCTATCATGGGAGACCCGGAGCGATATGACGAGAAGTTCCTTCAGAACTATGCCGACATCAACATCATTCCGGCTGTAAAGCGTGTGAGCGGTGTGGGAGACTGTGAGGTGATGGGTGCCAAGACCTATTCAATGCGTATATGGCTTGACCCGGCGAAGATGAAGAACTACGGTCTTATGCCGTCAGACATATCCGCTGTGCTTGCCGAACAGAACATCGAGGCTGCTCCGGGTAAGTTCGGAGAACAGAGCGACAACCAGTATGAATACACCATACGTTACAAGGGACGTCTTCAGACACCTACAGAGTTTGAGAACATGATTATCTCAAGCGACGCGAACGGAAACACAGTGCGTGTGAAGGATGTAGCCCGCGTAGAGTTGGGAGGTCTCTTTTACAGTGTGACTTCCAAGGTGAACGGTCGTCCGGCTGTGATGATGATGGTCACACAGACCGCGGGCTCCAACGCCACACAGATTGTGAGCGACATCAAGGATGTCATCGCAGACCAGAGAACGATGCTTCCTCCAGGTGTGGAGATAGAATACATGCAGGACGTTACGGAGTTCCTCTATGCCTCAATGGATAACCTTATCCATACGCTTTTCGAGGCTTTCGTACTCGTTTTCGTCGTTGTTTACTTCTTCTTGCAGGACTTCCGCTCGACGCTCATCCCGCTTATAGCGGTTCCGGTGTCGTTGGTTGGTACGTTCTTCTTCCTCTATGTGTTCGGCTTCTCGCTCAACCTGCTTACGCTTTCCGCTCTTGTGCTTGCCATTGCGATAGTCGTCGACGACGCGATAGTGGTGGTGGAGGCGGTCCATGCCAAGCTTGACCTCGGCTACAAGTCCGCCCGTCTCGCGTCGATAGACGCCATGAGCGAAATCTCCGGAGCCATTATCTCCATCACGCTTGTGATGTCAGCCGTGTTCATTCCGGTGTCGTTCATAGGCGGAACGTCAGGTACGTTCTATAAGGAGTTCGGTATCACTATGGCAATCTCAATCATCATATCCGCCGTCAACGCCCTTACGCTCTCACCGGCACTTTGTGCGGTGCTTCTGAAACCGAAGAATGAGGACGGCACGGTGCGCAAGATGTCATGGCTCGACCGCTTCAACGCCGCGTTCAACGGGGCTTACGGAAAGGTTCAGGACAAGTACACCAAGTGTGTGCGCAAGATTGTCGAGAGGCCTGTCATAGCCATTGTGGCTGTCATTGTCGGTGTAGCCGCAACGGCGTTCACGGCAATGACTACCAAGACCGGACTTGTTCCTGACGAGGATACGGGTACTGTGTTCTGTACGGTATCAATTCCTCCGGGCACGTCTCTTACGAAGACAAACCTCGTGATGGACCAGGTCGACTCCATGCTTGCCACCAATCCCGCGATAGACAAGCGTCTGCGCATCACCGGTTACAACTTCATCTCAGGTCAGGGAACCAACCAGGGAACGTTCGTCATAAAGCTCAAATCGTTCGAAGAGCGCGATAAGGAAGAAGGACTGGCTAAGTTCATGGACATTCACACGATGGGTTCGAAGATGGTGCTGGGCATGATCTATAAGCAGACGGCAGCCATCAAGGGCGCGCAAATACTTGCTTTCCAGCCGCCTATGGTGCAGGGATTCTCAGCCACCAACGGTCTGACGTTCTCCATGCTCGACCGTACGGGAGGTGATGTGAACAACTTCTTCAAGATAACACAGAACTTCCTTGCCGAGCTTAACAAACGTCCGGAGATAGCGACAGCCATGACTTCCTACAACTCGGAGTATCCGCAGTACATGATAGACGTCAATGTGGCGAAGTGCAAGCAGAGCGGCATCGACCCGGGAACGGTTCTCACAGCCATGCAGGGATACTATGGCGGTCTGTATGCGTCGAACTTCAACTCTTTCGGTAAGCTCTACCGTGTAATGATACAGGCAGACCCGAAGATGCGTGAGGACCTGAAGAGCATGAACAATATCTATGTGCGCACTGCCAGCGGCATGGCTCCCATCAATGAGTTCGTATCAATGAAGAGAGTGTACGGTCCGCAGGAGATAGCCCGTTTCAACCTTTTCACCTCTATCGATGTGAACGCCACCGCTGCCGAAGGCTATTCGTCGGGTGACGCCATACGCGCCGTTGAGGAGGTTGCAAGCAACACCCTGCCGACAGGTTTCGGCTACGAGTTCTCCGGTCTTACACGTTCGGAGCAGGAGTCGAGCAGTTCCACAATGATTATCTTCGCACTCTGTCTGACGTTCGTCTACCTTATTCTGAGTGCGCAGTACGAAAGCTATCTTGTGCCTCTGTCTGTCATATTGTCCATTCCGTTCGGTGTCGCCGGAGCGTTCCTCTTCACCAACATGTTCGGAAAGCAGAACGACATCTACATGCAGATTGCGCTCATCATGCTTATCGGTCTTCTTGCCAAGAACGCCATCCTTATCGTGCAGTTCGCCCTCGAACGCCGCAGGACGGGTATGGCACTGTCCTGGTCGTCGGTATTGGGCGCGCAGGCACGTCTGCGTCCTATCCTCATGACATCGTTGGCTATGATTATCGGTCTTATGCCGTTGCTCAGACCTATGGGAGTAGGCTATAACGGTAACATGACTCTCGGTGCCGCGGCTATCGGCGGTATGCTTATAGGTATGATATGCCAGCTTCTTGCCGTACCGGCACTGTTCTATGTGTTCCAGTACTTGCAGGAGAAGATCAAGCCGCTTGAGTTCGATGACGATAACGTTGCGGTCGATACGGAGCTGCTGTATTACACTCGTCCGATAGAAAAACAAGAAAAATGAATATAGAGATGAAAAGTTTCAATATCATAATAATGGTTTCTGCAGCCGCATTATTGAGCGGCTGCGGAATCTACGGCAAGTATGAGAGACCGGAGGTCGACGCTGCCGGCATCGTGCGCGACGTCACATCCAACACCGACACACTTGCCGTGACAGACACGACAAGCTTCGGCAACCTGCCGTGGAAGAGCGTGTTCACAGACCCGGCGTTGCAGTCGCTCATAGAGAAGGGACTGGAGAACAACACCGACCTGCTCAACGCAGCACTCAACGTCAAGATGGTGGAGGCACAGCTCATGGCTGCCAAACTGGCGTTCGTGCCTTCGTTCACGTTCTCACCGCAGGGAACCATATCCTCGTGGGACGGCAACAAGGCTACGAAAACCTATTCGCTGCCCGTCAACGCCAGCTGGAGCATAGACCTCTTCGGCAATCTGCTGAACCAGAAACGCAGCGCGCAGATGGCTCTTCTCGCCACTAAGGACTACCAGCTCGTGGTGAAGACCAACCTTATAGCCAACGTGGCTAACGCCTACTACACACTGCTCATGCTCGACAAGCAGCTTGAGATAGTCAACAACATGGTGGGTCTGACAAAGGAGACATGGGACATGATGAAGCTGCAGAAGGACTTCAAGGGCGGCAAGGAGACAAGCGTGCAGAGCGCAGAGGCAAACTACTACTCGGTGCTCGCACAGGCTGCCGACCTGAAACGCCAGATACGTGAGACTGAAAACTCGCTGTCGCTGCTGCTCGGACAGCGCGCCCAGTACATAGAGCGCGGCAAGATAGACGACCAGAACCTGCCTGTGGAGTTCAGCACCGGAGTAAGTCTGCAGATGCTCAACAACCGTCCTGACGTGCACTATGCCGAGATGACCCTCGCACAGTGCTTCTACAACACGCAGGCGGCACGCTCCAAGTTCTATCCCAACATAACCATCAGCGGCTCGGGAGCGTTCACCAACAGTGCCGGAGCGGGCATCGTGAATCCCGGCAAATGGCTCCTCAGCGCGGTGGGAAGCCTCGTGCAGCCCATATTCCAGAACGGACAGCTCATCGCAGGACTCAAAGTGGCGAAGGCAGAACAGGAACAGGCTTACAACACATGGCAGAACGCAGTGCTCTCGGCTGGCTCTGAGGTGAGCAACGCGCTTGTGCTCTACAACTCGTCGGACGAGAAGAGCAAGCTCGAGGCGAAACAGGTGGAGAGCCTGAGGAAAAACGTTGAATACACTAAAGACTTGTTCCAGAGTGCCGGAAGCACCTATCTCGAGGTGATAACCGCACAGCAGTCGCTCCTCAATGCGGAGCTTGCGAAGGTTCAGGACGATTTCTACAAGATGCAGGCTGTGGTCAACCTCTACTATGCTTTGGGCGGAGGGCGTGACTAAACATGCATGGGACAGACCGGAGGTTTCCCGGACAACCAATCCATACAGGCTGTATCAGAGAGCCTCACGGGTCTGTCAGAATGTTCATAAGTTTTATATGAAAACAAAAACAAACAGAATATGATCAGTCCAAAAGCAGAAATAAACCCCAAGGCGAGAATAGGCAAGAACGTCACCATTTATCCTTTCGCCTACATAGAGGACGACGTCGAGATTGGAGACGACTGCGTTATCTATCCGTACGTCAGTGTGATGAAGGGCACACGCATAGGACGTGGCAACAAGATATTCCAGAACACGGTGCTCGGAGCGGAGCCTCAGGACTTCAACTTCCGCGGAGACGACTCGGTGTTGGTTATCGGAGACTATAACTGCATACGCGAGAACGTGGTGATAAACCGTGCCACCTTCAGTGACGGAAAGACCGTCATAGGCAATCATAACTTCCTTATGGAGGGCGTGCACGTGTCGCACGACACCAAGATATCTGACAATTGCGTGTTCGGATACGGCACGAAGATTGCCGGAGACTGCGAGATAGAGAACGACGTGATATTCTCGTCCAACGTCATAGCCAATGCGGGAGTGCGCGTGGGACGCGGTTCGATGATACAGGGCGGAAGCCGCCTGAGCCGTGATGTGCCGCCATACATAATCGCAGGCAACAATCCTGTGAAGTACGGAGGCATCAACGCCACCATACTTACCAACCACAATGTGACCCAGAAGGTGCAGGCGCACATAGCAAATGCCTACCGTCTGATATTCCACGGACAGACATCGGTGTTCGATGCGGTGATTCAGGTGAAGCAGCAGGTGCCTGACGGTCCCGAGGTACGTCATATCATTGAGTTCATGAACGGAACAAAGCTCGGCATCATCAGCAAGATCTGACATCGTATTGTCTACGTATAACTCCTACGGTGCGACGGCAACAAGCCGCCGCACCGTTTTGTTTGACAGCCCGGACATGAAGAACATACTTCGTGGGACTGATGTCATGCCACGCATCCGCCGCACTTCATAAAGATGGTCTTGTGTGTGTCCGCATGGCGGTATATGCATATGAAAGTGTATATTTATACGTTCAAGACGGTAAAATATTTTTACAGATAAAATAAGTGAAACAGAACCGCGACCCGGTCCGGGCAGTACCGGATGAGCACGGATAAGTTTCCTGATGCCGTCGTTTTACCATCCGAATCCTGCGAAATGCCTGCTTTTATATGTATATTATACGTGTTCGCACGCCGTCCGCGCTTTTCCGTTCTACCATATTGCCTTTCCTGATGCGCGGAACAGTGTGTTTGACTGTGCGGAACGGGCTCTTTCGCCTGGCGGAAGAGCCTTTTCTGGCATGCCGAAGAGCCTTTCCTGTAAGACAGGGCAGGACATTCTGTATGTCGGAATGGTGTTTTACGCTGACTGTCAGACCTTTATGCCTTATGTCCGGAATACCGGCTTATTCCGCTCCGGATTCTTTTCCGTTCAAAAAAAGGACATTCCCTGCGGGTTGACGGGAATGTCCTTGCATTATTCATACGCTGTTTTTGCATAATTATTCACCATGATGCGCGATGGCGGCAGGCATCAGTACGACGCCGTACATTCAATTCCGAGCCTCTCCACCCGCATGCGTATGGCGTCCAGCTCTTCCTTTCCTGCCTTCAGCAGTCCTCGTTCGGGCGTCTCGCGGTCTATCGTGTATATCATGACCTCTTCCGGACCGATTTCCTCCAGGGCGTCCAGCCATGGCGCGACATACCTGTCGCCGGTGTTGTCCACATCGTTTCCGTTGTCATCGGTGCCTTTCATGAACATCGTCTGTATTATCACGTGTCCGTGGAAGAGTTTCATCAGCTCTATTATCTTCCTTACGTCGTAGCTCCTGCTTGCCGGTCTGTCGGTCATGGCGATGTATTCCGGGTCAACGGTGTCGAGCTTCAGGATGTTGTTGTCCACCTTCATCAGCGCGCGTCTCACGCCTTCGCGGTGTATGAACGTGGAGTTGCTGAGCACTGATATTCTGGCGTCGGGGAAGTAGCGGTCTCTCAGTCTCACTGTGTCGTCTATTATTTCCTCGAACTGCGGATGCCCTGTCGGCTCGCCGTTTCCCGCGAATGTGAGCACGTCGGGACGCTCCCCGTCTTCTTTCATCCGCCTCAGCCTGTTCTCGAGAGCCTCCGCCACCTGTTCGCGTGAGGGTCTGCGGAGAGCGGGAATGCGGTCGGCGTTGAATCCGCATTCACAGTATATGCAGTCGAAAGTGCACACCTTTCCGTCTGCCGGTTGCAGGTTTATGCCCAGCGATGTGCCGAGCCTGCGGCTGTGCACAGGTCCGAATATGGGTGATGGATAGATTATTGTTGCCATAAACATTTATTTTTATTGGTCGGACAAAGGTATATAAAATATTGGCACCGTCTTTGTTAATAGTAGTTAAACTGTTGCGTGCGCGCTTTTTTTTTTGTTACTTTGCAGCGATTTTTGGAGTATTATACGCTATCCTGAAATGAGAAAGAAACAGAAAAGGTCTGGCGACCGTCACGGGTTGCAGGCTGTCACTCTTTGCATAAGCACTGCACTGGTGCTTATTTTGTTGGGTCTGGTGGTGTTTTCAGTTCTTACAGCCCGTAATCTTTCGGCATACGTGAAGCAGAACATCGTCGTTACGATGGTGCTTCAGGACGACATGTCGTCGAGCGAGGCGCAGATGTTCTGCTCGCGTCTGAGGAAACAGCCCTACATAAACCATCTTGAGTACATCAGCAAGGAGCAGGCTCTGAAGGACGGCATCAAGGCTCTCGGCACCGATCCGCGCGAGTTCACCGACATCAATCCGTTTCTTTCGTCCGTCGAGATAACGCTAAAGGCTGATTATGCGAACAACGATTCGCTCATGCACATTACGCGCGAGCTGAAGAGCTATCCCAATGTGGGAGAGGTGAAATACCAGCGCGACCTTGTGGATAAGGTCAATGCCAACATCGCCAAGATAAGCATTGTGCTGCTCGCGCTTGCCGTCCTGCTCACTGTGGTGTCGTTCTCGCTCATCAACAACACCGTGAAGCTCGGCATATACGCGCGCCGCTTCTCCATACACACCATGAAGCTTGTGGGCGCGTCGTGGGGATTCATACGCCGGCCGTTCCTGCGTCAGGCTGTGCTTATCGGACTTCTGGCGTCCATTCTGGCATGCGCTGCTCTCGGAGGATGCTTCTATGCCCTTTATTATTACGAGCCGGAGATTGTCAGTGTGCTCACATTGGACGTGCTCGCCATAACCGCCGGGGCGGTGTTTTTATCGGGTATAGTCATCACGGCGTTCTGTGCCATACTGTCGGTAAACAAGTTCCTGAAGATGAAGGCAGGCGACCTTTACAAGATTTGAACAATTCATAACACATACATTATATTATATGGACAGAAGAAATTTTGCACTCGGCAAGACCAATTTCATTATTCTGGCTGTCGGGATGGTGATAGTCATCATCGGATTCATCCTGATGAGCGGTGCCGGATCGGACGAAAGCGTCTTTTCCTACGACCTCTTCAGCGCGCGCCGCATAAAGGTGGCTCCCGCTGTATGCTTCATCGGATTTGTCTCTATAATCTACGGCATCATACGCAAACCCAAGGACGATAACGCAAACCTGCCCGAATGAATACGTTAGAGACAATCATCATAGCCATAGTAGAGGGACTGACGGAGTTTCTGCCCGTGTCGTCCACAGGTCACATGATAATAGCGCAGAGCCTGCTCGGGGTGGAGAGCACTCCGTTTGTCAAGGCTTTCACGGTCATAATACAGTTTGGTGCCATCCTGTCTGTGATATGCCTCTATTGGAAAAAGTTCTTTTATCCTACCGCCGAACGCTCGGGCGTCTCCTACTGGAGGGCGATGTACGACTTCTATGCGCGTCTGGTGGTGGGCGTCCTGCCTGCCGTGGTGCTCGGACTGGCGTTCAACGATTTCATAGAGTCAAACCTCGGGAACGTCACACTCGTCGCCGTGATGCTCATCATCGGCGGAGTGTTCATGCTGTTCTGCGACCGTATATTCAACAAAGGCAGCGAGGACACACGGCTGACATACAGGCGTGCCTTCACCGTAGGACTCATACAGTGCATCTCCATGATACCCGGTGTGTCGCGTTCAATGGCTACCATCGTGGGCGGAATGTCGCAGCGGCTCACACGTAAGGCTGCCGCCGAGTTCTCGTTCTTCCTTGCGGTGCCCACAATGTTAGGCGCCACATGTCTGGAGACCTACAAGCTGATAAGCCACGGAGGCGGTTCGCTCCTCACCCAGGGCAACAATCTGGAGATGCTCCTGCTCGGTTCGGCGGTGGCGTTTGTGGTTGCTATACTCGCCATAAAGTTTTTCATAAATTATGTCACCAAGTACGGCTTTGCCGCATTCGGATGGTATCGCATCATTGTGGGCATCGTAATCATAGCCTGCGCCTTGTGCGGCATAGAGTTGAAAATGGTTGATTAGTCTGCCTGCATGAATTTTCAGAAAGGAGAAATCATAGCAGTGAACAAGCCTTACGGCATGTCGAGCTTCGGCGCACTGGCAAGGGTGCGCTATCTTATTTCACGCCGTATGGGAGTGAAAAGGGTAAAGACCGGACATGCGGGGACTCTCGATCCGCTCGCCACAGGCGTACTGATACTGTGCACCGGCAGGGCGACAAAACGCATAGAGGAGCTTCAGGCTCATTCAAAGGAATACACAGCCACGCTGCAGCTGGGTGCCACGACGCCGAGCTACGACATGGAGCATCCCGTCGACGCCACGTTCCCGACATCGCACATCACGCGCGAGAGCATAGAGAACGTGCTTGCGCGGTTTGTCGGTGACATAGAGCAGGTGCCTCCGTCGTACAGCGCGTGCAAGATAAACGGCAACAGGGCATACGAGCTGAAGCGGAAGGGCAAGGACGTGGAGCTTACTCCGAAAAACATACATATTGATTCCATTGAGCTGACTGACTTTGATGAGGAGACCATGAGGATGGGCATACGTGTCAATTGCGGGAAAGGCACGTACATACGTGCGCTCGCACGCGACATAGGACGCGCTCTCGGCAGCGGTGCCTATCTCACCACGCTGTGCCGTACACGTGTGGGTGAGTTTACAATAGACCGATGTCTGAACCTCGACGAGGTGGAGGAGTGGCTCGAAAATCAGGAAATAGAAAATATCGAATAATAACAATAATGAAGTTATCACAGTTTAAATTCAAATTACCGGAAGAACAAATCGCACTTTATCCTCACAGTGCCGTGCGCGAGTTTACAAACTCTGAAGGAAAGACAGAGACGTTCCGTGTGACACGAAGTGACGAATGCAGGCTGATGGTTATCCATCGCAAGTCGCAGACCATCGACATGTTCAGGAAGGATGCGGACGGAAAGCCGATAGAAGGCGAGTATCTCGACTTCCGCAATGTGCTCGACTATTTCGACGAGCACGACACTTTCATCTTCAATGACACAAAGGTTTTCCCTGCGCGCCTGTACGGTACGAAGGAGAAGACAGATGCCAAGATAGAGGTGTTCCTGCTGCGCGAGCTCAACGAGGAGATGAGGCTGTGGGACGTTCTGGTGGAGCCGGCGCGCAAGATACGCATAGGCAACAAGCTGTTCTTCGACGACAGCGGTACTATGGTGGCTGAGGTTATCGACAATACAACGAGCCGCGGACGTACGCTGCGGTTTCTCTACGACTGTCCTCACGACGAATTCAAGCGCGAGCTTTACGCTCTCGGAGAGGCTCCGCTGCCCAGATACATCATCGACCGTCGCGAGAATCACCACGGAACGGAGGATGACTTCCGCGACTTCCAGTGCGTATTCGCCAAGAACGAGGGTGCTGTCACGGTTCCGGCGACAGGACTTCACTTCACGCGCGAGCTGATGAAGCGCATGGAGATTAAGGGCATCAACTTCGCATACATAACATTGCACTGCGGACTCGGCAACTTCCACGACATTGAGGTTGAGGATTTCACAAAACATAAGATGGATTCTGAGCAGATGTTCGTTGGCGCCGAGGCGTGCCGGATTGTGAATAAGACCAAGACGGAGGGACGGCATGTGTGCGCCGTTGGCACGAGCGTGGTCAAGGCTACGGAGACTGCCGTCGGCACGGACGGACTCCTCAAGGAGTACGACGGGTGGACAAACAAGTTCATTTTCCCTCCTTACGACTTCGGACTTGCCGATTCTATGATAGCCAACTTCTATCATCCGTATTCCACACTGCTGATGCAGACAGCTGCTTTCGGAGGATACGACATCGTGATGGAGGCATACCGCCTCGCCGTTAAGCACGGATACATGTTCGGATGCTACGGTGACGCGCTTCTCATTGTAAATGACTGAACCGCCTTCCGACAGGCATTCATATGGATAAAAACGGGAACGGGCGTCAAGTCCCGCTCCCGTTTATGTTTCAGAACGGATTGTTTTATTATGACGCATAAGGTTTATCTTTCTCTCGGAGCAAACATCGGAGACAGGCATGCGGGCATTGCCGCGGCTCTGGAACTGCTTGGCGAGACTGTGGGCAGGGTGGTGAGACGCTCTTCAATAATTGAGACCGAGCCATGGGGCTTTGAGTCTGAAAACAAGTTCTTGAATATGTGTGTGGCTTTGGAGACAAATCTTTCGCCGCATCAGCTGCTTGTCGCCACACAGGACATTGAGCGCAGGCTGGGCAGAAAAGCCAAATCGGCAGGAGGAGTATACGCCGACAGGCTCATCGATATAGACATCCTGCTTTACGATGACATAAGAGTCAGTACGCCTGAGCTCACCGTTCCCCATCCGCATATGCGTGAGCGTGATTTCGTGATGCGCCCTCTTATGGAGATAATGGACAGGACTGAATGACTCTCATCCGTTTTCCGGCATGAGCGGATGTGTGTGCACGGTTGCCGGATGTTTCTTGCGTGAACACAGACGGTGTGTCTACTGCCAAATGATATGTGTCGTGTCATGCCCTATGATGTTTTTTTGTCGCTTCCCGATTTTGGGTTTGGTGCCTTTCATGTAACGCATTAAAAGAGAACGCCCGGAAGAAACCTGATGCTTCTTCCGGGCGTTACTGTTTTTGGAAAAGAAAATTTTTGTCGCTCTCTTATTACTTACGCAAACCGAGAGCCTTTACTATCGCACGGTAGCGGTTCACATCGCGGTCGTACAGATAGTTCAGAAGCGCACGACGCTTGCCGACAAGTTTTGTCAGCGAACGTGCTGTAGTATAATCTTTACGGTTCATCTTAAGATGCTCCGTCAAATGGGAAATACGGTATGAGAACAATGCTATCTGGCTCTCAGCTGAACCAGTATCAGTGTTAGACTTTCCGTACTGTCCAAAGATCTCTTCTTTTTTTGCTTTGTCTAAGTACATAGAACTTTTTGTTAATGTTAATTAATGATTTTGCTAAATGCGGGTGCAAAGTTACTGCTTTTTGTCCGGTAACGTGTACATATGGTGCATATTAATCTGTTGTTTAACTTTTTTTTGCACGCAATCACATGCTTTCGCCATGTCCGGATGGGCTTTTCTGTGTGGCGGCGGACGTTCCACCGCACCGCCGCAATCCTGTTCCAGTTGTCCGATAAAACGTTTCCCGCCTTAAATTTATATATGTATGGTATGCGAAGTATGGATTAAAATCATTACCTTTGCACCCGATTTTTTAAGGTAAATTATGCAAGATATCAGGAACATAGCAATTATTGCCCATGTGGATCACGGCAAGACAACGCTTGTAGATAAGATGATGCTGGCGGGAAAACTATTCCGTGAGGGTCAGGATAACAGCGGACAGATACTCGACTCGAATGATTTGGAACGCGAACGCGGTATAACTATCCTTTCCAAAAACGTTTCCATAAACTGGAAAGGAGTTAAAATCAACATTATAGACACTCCGGGACACTCCGACTTCGGAGGCGAGGTGGAGCGTGTCCTCAATATGGCTGACGGATGCATCCTGCTTGTCGATGCGTTCGAAGGTCCGATGCCACAGACTCGTTTCGTTCTTCAAAAGGCGTTGCAGATAGGTTTGAAGCCTATAGTTGTGGTGAATAAGGTAGACAAACAGAACTGTCGTCCGGAGGCGGTATATGAGATGGTGTTCGATCTTATGTTCGCTTTGAATGCCAGCGAGTACCAACTCGACTTCCCGATTGTTTACGGCTCAGCCAAAAACGGATGGATGTCGGCGGATTACAAACATCCTACTGACAATATAGATTATCTGCTTGACAAGATAGTTGAGGTTATTCCGGCTCCCAAGCAAATCGAGGGTACGCCACAGATGCTCATAACCTCGCTTGATTACAGCAACTACACAGGACGCATCGCTGTGGGTCGTGTGCATCGGGGAACACTCTTTGACGGCATGAACGTTACGATATGCCATCGTGACGGGACGCAGGAGCGTACGAAGATAAAGGAACTTCATACTTTCGAAGGTATGGGACACAAGAAGACCGACCATGTTGAGAGCGGCGACATCTGTGCTGTCATCGGTCTCGAAAACTTCGAAATAGGAGACACAATCTGCGATTTGGAGAATCCGGAACCGCTTCCTCCCATTGCCATAGACGAGCCCACGATGAGCATGCTGTTCACCATCAACGACTCACCTTTCTTCGGTCGTGAGGGCAAATTTGTAACAAGCCGCCACGTGAACGACCGTTTGCAGAAGGAACTTGAGAAAAACCTCGCCCTGAGAGTGAAGCCTTTTGAGGACACAACGGACAAGTGGATTGTCAGCGGACGCGGAGTGCTACATCTTTCTGTGCTCATCGAGACCATGCGACGTGAGGGTTACGAGCTTCAGGTAGGACAGCCGCAGGTAATATATAAGGAAATCGACGGTGTGAAATGTGAGCCTATAGAAGAGCTTACGATAAATGTTCCGGACGAATTCTCAAGTAAGATGATCGACATGGTGAGCCGTCGGAAGGGTGAGGTCGTCGCAATGGAAAGTCAGGGCGACCGTGTCAACATTGAGTTCGACATTCCTTCGCGTGGTATCATCGGTCTCCGTACGAACGTACTTACGGCAAGTCAGGGCGAGGCGATCATGTCTCACCGCTTCAAGGAATACCAGCCTTACAAGGGAGATATCGTGCGCCGGGTCAACGGTTCGATGATAGCTATGGAGACAGGAACGGCATATGCATACAGTATAGACAAACTGCAGGACCGCGGAAAGTTCTTCATTGACCCGGGAGAAGAGGTTTATGCCGGTCAGGTGGTGGGCGAGCACGTGCATGACAACGACCTTGTCATCAACGTGACGAAGGCAAAGCAGCTCACGAATGTGCGTGCGAGCGGTTCTGATGAAAAGGCGCGCGTCATACCGAAGGTGCTTATGAGTCTTGAGGAATGTCTCGAATACATCAAGAGTGACGAGCTTGTCGAGGTGACACCCAAGAGCATCCGTATCCGCAAGACTATTCTCGACCACAACGAACGCAAGCGTGCCAACAAGGATTAATGCGATAACATGCAGGCGGCGGATGTCTTTATGATGTCCGCCGCCTTCTTTTTTTCCGGTCCGTCTGTTTCATATAGTCTCTTGAATGTGTACATTCCTTTAAGATACGATGCCTTTGTCTCGTATCCGTAAATCACTTTCATTCAAATCCGGAGAATGTTTTTGTCATGCCGTTTAATGAATATGATTGTCATTGAAACTGCGTTGGAAGTGGTAATTGTATTCATATTGTATAAGATTTTTGATATATGTATGCTGTAAACTGCTTTTATATGCAAATGTGACAACAGTTTACCATAATTTGTCCAATACATGTTTGTATTGTCGGAAAATACAGTTATCTTTGCCAAACATAAGCTTCGGTCCGGCAATATCAAGTCCGGTAAGACCCTGTTTTCCCGCCTTGATGTTGCACTAACCTTGCATCATATTTGTCATATTAAATAAACAATCACAACAAACAAACATGAAAATCAGAAGTTTTTTAACCTTTTTGTTTATGTTCATGCTGTCTTTGACGGGGCATTCGCAGAACATAGACACGGATGCCGTGTATGAGCTCCACATAGCCGACGGTCTTGTGCTCGACAACCAGGGCAGTTTCGGCAACGGAGCCCGCGTCTTTATCGCCAGACGAGTGGAAGGCAAGGAGAGCCAGGCGTGGAAACTTGTCAAGGTGTCGGATAATGTCTACAACATCGTAAACGCCAGTTCGTTGCGCTCTCTCGACAATGGCAATGGCAACAAGATGCAGCCCGCGCTGCAGTGGACGACCGATTACGGCAACGCAAACCAGCAGTGGGTTGCCAAACGTCTTGCCAACGGCAAGTTCACTTTCACATGCAAGGCGAGCGGAATGAACCTCGGCATGCGCGACGCAGCCCAGTTCGGTGAGCCTGTATGGCAGGTTGCAGCCGACGATACAAAAGCCACCCAGCAGTGGACTCTTGTCAAGTCGAATGTCAAGATGACAATGATAACGCCCAAGACATCGAGTAAGAACGACTGGGAGAATCCGCGTGTGTTCGGCATAAACAAGGAACCGGGACACGCTACATACATTCCTTTCGCCAATGTAAGCGAGATGCAGAACGACCCGGCTTACCGCAAGCCATGGCTGCGCACCCGTTCAAGCCGCTATATGCTTCTCAACGGACAGTGGAAGTTCCGTTGGTCAAAACAGCCGGAAGACCGTCCCGTGTCTTTCTTCAAGAACAATTACGACGTGTCAGGGTGGGACAACATAGACGTTCCGTCCTCATGGGAGATGAAAGGATACGGCACTCCCATCTACACCAACATAACCTATCCGTTCCTCAACAACCCTCCGTTCATCCAGCCGCAGCCCGGCTACACCATCAACAACGAACCCAACGCTGTCGGGTCATACCGTCGTGAGTTCACATTGCCAGCCGACTGGAGCGACAAACAGGTATACATTCATTTCGACGGTGTGTACAGTGCCATGTATCTGTGGGTGAACGGCAAGAAGGTGGGCTACAGTCAGGGAGCCAACAACGACGCTCAGTTCGACATAACAAAATATGTCCGCAAGGGCAAGAACAACGTCTCGGTGGAAGTATACCGCTGGTCTGACGGCAGCTATATTGAAGATCAGGACATGTTCCGCCTCAGCGGAATACACCGTGACGTCTATCTCGTAGCCATGCCGAAAGTGCATCTGCGTGATCTTTACCTCACTTCAGACCTCAACTCCGACTTCTCCGCAGCCACGCTCAACATCCGTGCCAACATAGAGAACGACGGAAAGTCTTCATCCAATGCCGCTTTGCGTTTCACGCTTCTCGATACCGACGGACGCAAGGTAGGTTCCGCAACGGTTGACGCCGCAGCAGTGGCGTCCGGAAAGGAAATAGTAAAGAACGCGAAGATAAACCTTTCATCTCCCAATCTGTGGAGTGCCGAGAAACCGTATCTTTACACCCTCAACGTGGAAGTGCTCGATGCTGCCGGCAATGTCACCGAAGCCACCGCACAGCAGTACGGTTTCCGTAAGATAGAACTGCGCAACAACAAGATTTACATCAACGGAGTGCTCACCTATTTCAAGGGAGCCGACCGTCATGACATACATCCCAAGTACGGCAAAGCTGTTCCTGTCGAGACGATGATAGGCGACATTCTGCTCTTCAAACGCCACAACATGAACATCATCCGTACCAGCCATTACCCCAACGATCCCAAGATGTACGCCCTGTATGACTACTACGGACTCTACGTTATGGACGAGGCTGACCAGGAATGCCATGGCAACCACTCCATAACAGACAATCCCGAATGGACCGGTGCTTATGTCGACAGAGCCGTGCGGATGGTCGAGCGCGACAAGAACCATCCTTCCGTGATATTCTGGTCGCTCGGTAACGAGTCTGGCGGAGGCATCAACATCAAGGCGGAATATGATGCCGTGAGAGCCCGCGACAGCCGTCTGATACACTACGAAGGACAGAACGAGATTGCCGATATGGACTCGCGCATGTATCCGTCGGTGGAAAGCATGAAGCAGACCGACCGCAACGGAGCGCAGAAACCGTTCTTCCTCTGCGAGTATGCGCACGCCATGGGTAACGCCGTGGGTAACCTTCGCGAGTACTGGGACTACATAGAGAACCATTCCGAACGCATGATAGGCGGTTGTATATGGGACTTTGTAGACCAGTCGATAAACAAACCGGGCGAGCCTGAAGACCATCTCTACTTCGGAGGAAGCTTCGGTGACGTGCCCAACGACAACGACTTCTGCTGCAACGGACTCACCACTGGCGACAGACGAATAACTCCCAAACTGCTTGAAGTGAAGAAGGTATATCAGTATATCAAGATGTTCTTCAGTCCGGAGACAGGCAAACTGAGCCTCGAGAACCGCTACACATCATACAATCTCGACGAGTTCGACCTCTTCTATACCATATATAAGAACGGTGTAAGCGTCAAGACCGGAAACCAGTCTCTGCCTTCGGCTGCTCCGTGGCAGAAAGCCGAGATAAGCATACCTGTTTCCGAATACACCGCAGACGCCTCTTCCGAATATTTCCTCAATGTGGAGATAAGGCTGAGAAAGCCGGAGCTGTGGGCAGACGCAGGCTATGTGATAGCTTCAGACCAGTTCGCCCTCAACACTAAGGACAACAGCCTGAAAGCCGTCAACGACAATAAGGACGCGCACAACCTGAAGGTGAACGTGGAGCAGAACGGTTTTATACGCATCGTGAACGACCGTGTGGCAGTGTCGTTCGACCAGAACAACGGTCAGATGACATCGTTGCGCTACGGCGGACGCGAGATGCTGCACATGATGCAAGGTCCCCGTTTCAACTGGTATCGCTCCATCAACAACGACCCGCGCGACTGGCAGAACACCGTCATCAACATGAAGAGCTTCCAGTATGCACTGTCCGCCGACAAGCGTTCGGTAGAGGTGACCACCGTTCTTGAGGCGCACGTGGGCAATACTGTCGTTCCCCACACAGTGATATATACCGTCCATGCAGGCGGAGCCGTCGATGTCAATGCCGACTTCCACGCCTCAGAGGACTTCCGTCTGCCGCGTCTTGCATTGCAGACAATGTTCAGTCCGTCGCTCGAGAACGTGGAGTGGTATGGCAGAGGACCGATAGAGAACTACCGCGACCGCAACGCCGCCTCTTTCGTAGGACTGTATAAGTCTACCGTAAGCGACATGCGCGAATACTACGTACGTGCCCAGTCGATGGGCGGACGCACCGACACGCGCTGGCTCTCGCTCACCGACGACAGCGGAAAGGGTGTCAGAATCACTGCCGACGGCACGTTCGACTTCTCCGCCCTCCACTATACCGACCCCGACCTGTGGCGCATCAAGTACGGCCACGACATCGATTTGGTTCGCCGTGCTGAGGTAGTGCTCAACCTCGACTGCATACAGCGAGGCATCGGAAACGCGAGCTGCGGTCCGCAGCCGTTGCCCGAGTATGAGATAAAGAGCGGCACCGACTATTCTTACACGTTCCGTATAGAACCTGCCGGGGGCATACAATAAAAACGCGAGACTTGCGTTTATGTAAAAAGAGTGGGGTAGTGACAAGCTCATTGGCACTCCCCGCTTTTCTTTTATATGCGCTGCTGTCCGCGCGCAGGCGCAAGGCGGGAGGCATGGCAGGCGTATGTGAAAGACGGCTGACGGTAAGAAACCAAAACAAAACTTTAGATATGAAAAAGAGGATTATTCTATTTGTGGCATTTGTCGCAGCGGTGTCCGTCGCTTACGCGCAGAACGAGGTGGGTCGGTTCTCCCTCATTCCGCGACTCGGAGTGAGCATTGCCAATCTTACCAACAACAGTGTTTACGTTACGGGAGGAGGCGCCTATGAGGACGAAGAGCTGAAATCGCGCAGCAAGGCAGGACTGCTCGCAGGATTTGATGTCGACTATCAGGCTACACCACAGGTTTCTGTGTCGCTCGGTCTGATGTATTCCATTCAGGGAAACTGCTATCCCGACTATCAGGATGCCGGTTCGGAGGATGGAACGTATTTTGGATATCGCGACTGGTCCACCGACCTTCATTATCTCAACGTGCCCATAATGGTCAACGTATATGTAGCCCGCGGCTTTGCATTGAAGGCAGGACTGCAGCCCGGCTTCTTCCTCAGCGGCAAGACCAAATATGAGGAGACATCGTTTGTTGTCAATGAAGACGGCTCCAAAGAGTATGGCGATGTCGATAAGATAAAGTTCGATTACCATGGCAACACGTTCGATTTCTCGATACCGGTGGGAGCGTCCTACGAGTATATGAACGTCATTCTCGACGCGCGTTACAACTTGGGACTGACCAATGTCTACAAGCCCGGAGTGATAAAATCAAAGAACCAGGTGATAACAGTAACCATAGGCTACCGTTTCAACCTATGATATCATTACAAAAAAGGAGATGCCCGGCATCTCCTTTTTCATTTATCAGCATATCGTTTTTTTCTTGACGTGTCATTGACGCCGGTGCGTCATGACCGCGTTCCTCCTTCTTTCATCCGCGTTCCGGATAGCTCATGTTCTCCTCACTGATGTTCTCAAGCACCTCCTCCAGATATTTGCGTGCCTCCCATCGTGCCATAGGCAGGTCGTGGAGCAGCCAGTTGCCGCAGTCCTGAGGCGCGGCTGGCACGTCGCCCTCAAACGCAGCCACGAAAGCGAACGTGCGCTTCATCAGCTCCACGATGTCGGCAGGCTGCAGGTCGCCCTTCATCAGCAGGTAGTTGCCCGTGAGACATCCCATCGGACCCCAGTACACTATGCTGTCTTTCCACTCGCTGTCGTTGCGCAGGTAGGTGGCAGCCAGATGTTCTATAGTGTGCAGCGCGCCGGGATGTAATGCCGGTTCGCGGTTAGGCTCTTTCATCCTTATGTCGAAAGTGGTGACCGTGTCGCCGCCCACCTTGTCTTTTCTCGACACATAAATGCCGCGCAGCAGCCGGTTGTGGTCTATTGTGAAACTCGGTATCTTTTCCATATTCCTCATATTTTGTTTTCAGATTGATTCCATGAATGCCTTTGTCACGCCGAACGAGTCTTCCGCCATCCTCTCCCAGAAATCGTAATACTGCTGTCCCTTGTCATCCTTGAGCGGGATGTCGCTTATTATGCGGAAGCTGATGAACCTCACGCCGCGCCGGTGACACACTTGCGCTATCGCTGCCGACTCCATGTCTACTGCCATAGCCTCCGGAAAACGCTCCAGAATGGCTGCCATCTTCTCGCGGGAGTCCACAAACCAGTCACCGGTGACGATGAGTCCGGGCGTTATCTTCGTGCCGCAGTCAATGTCGCACGCCTTTCGCAGCAGTACGCTGTCGGCGTCGAAGCGTGCCGGCAAGCCCGGTATCTGACCGTAAGCCTGCTCGCTGCCGCAGTATACATCGTGATAGCACGTCTGAGACGACACCACCACCTCCATGCGCTCGAGCTGTACTGACGCTCCTCCGGCAACGCCTGTGGATATCACCGCGTCCGGTCCGAACAGGCTTATCAGCTCTGCCGCGCCCATGGCGGCGTTCACCTTGCCTATGCCGCACTGCATCATCACCACCGTGTTTGCGCCGCTCGTGCCCGTGACAAACGTGAAGCCGTGCTCCGACGTCTCTCTCACGTCGTGCAGGAGCGACTTTATGCGGATGAACTCCTTGTCCATCGCTATTACTATTCCTATTTTCATTGTTGATGACAGAATCTGTTTCCGGCTGCAAATTTACCACAATCTTTTTGTCCGGCGAAGCCTGCCGCGCTTTTTTTAATCCGAACCGCTCTTCCGGCTCAGTCTTTATTGTGTTCTGCTGACAGACATATTGGTTTCCGTTTTTGCCGGAGGCGTAGCGGGCTGCACACATAAGAAGCGGTCTGCAAGGTTGCGGTTGCGGTGCGGAACGGTGATGAAGAGCCCGCTCCCGATCAAGAAACAGGTTTGGGCAGTAGGATTGCCGGTTCAGCTTTACAGTCGGTCTGATATTTACGAGGGTATATACAGTCGTCGCCATGCGCCTTATCCGTCATGTCCGGTGTGGCTCTTCCTTACGCCATATGCGTATGTCCCATGCATGACTTATTTTACACATAAATGGGAGAATGTTAAAAACAAGTCGCGCAGGAGTGCGTTTCCCGTGGAAGAAGAGAGTGTTGTGTCTGAAAAAAGGAAAAATCACGTGTTTTCGTAATGTCTTGTATGACAGTGTGTTACGCGCATCGTGGGTGTCCGGACCATCCTTCCGGTGGTGCGGAAGAGCCTTTCTTGCATTACAGGAAAGCCTTTTCCGCATTGTGGAAGGTGCTGTTTGAGGGGGCGGAACGGGCTTTTCCGTGTCGCGAAAAGCACTTTCCGGCAGTCTGATGGCGTCAGTTTTCCGTTCCGGATGAGTCCGAACCGCCGTTTCATGCAGTGTTTCCGGCTTGCCGTTGTCTGTAATGCCGCATGGCTGTATGTTCCGGGTTGCCAAATTGTTAACTTAAAAGTGTTAATCCGAGAGAGCCGTGTCTCCGTCCTCCGCCCATGCTCTTCCCCTGCACGGCGCGCCTGACGGACGGGGAGAAAGATGCGTACGGAGAATCCGCAACACACTTGCGGCTTTGTGTAAAAATGTTTCCGCGCCTGCATTTATGTCGCTGTCGTACACGATATTTCGGATTTTTTCAGTAAGTTTGCATCTGATTAGCGAGGTCCGTCTCAACGTCCTGCGTCGGCTTTACCTGAAGCCTGTGTCGGCGCAATGCCGCGCTGTAGTCTGTGCATGTGTTCCGGACGGGTCTCAGCCGTGCTTTTGTATATATGAACAAAAACATAATAAATCAATGAAGACATTGAAAATGTGCCTGCCCGACTTGCTGGCAGTGCTGATGTTCGCGCTTATCTCGTTTGCCTATTTCTTTCCGGCAGACATCGAAGGGCGCATTCTTTACCGTCATGACTCGTCTGCCGGGCGCGGCTCGGGAGTGGAACTGACCGAATACTACCAGCGTACGGGCGAGCCTACGCGCTGGACCAACTCGCTCTTCAGCGGCATGCCCACCTATCAGATGGCACCGTCGTACAAGAGTGCCGACGTGCTCAACGGCGTCGGAAAGTTCTACCACCTGTGGCTGCCTGAGAATGTCTGGTATGTGTTTGCCTATCTTCTCGGCTTCTACATCCTTCTCCGGGCTTTCGATTTCCGCCAGTCGCTTGCGGCTCTCGGCTCCATCATATGGGCGTTCAGCAGCTACTTCTTCATCATCATTGCCGCGGGCCACATATGGAAGGTCGTCGCCCTTGCCTATCTGCCGCCCATGATAGCGGGCGTGGTGCTTGCCTACAGGGGGAAATATCTGTGGGGCTTCATCCTGACGGCACTGTTCTCGGCTCTTGAGATTCAGGCGAACCACATACAGATGACATACTACTACATGTTCATCATCCTCTTCATGTTCGTCGCGTGGCTTGCCGACGCCATACGCAAGAAGAGCTACGTGCCTTTCCTCAAGGCTACGGGAGTGTGTCTGGCAGGCGCGGCGATAGGTCTGTGCGTCAATCTTTCCAACCTGTATCACACTTGGGAGTACACCCAGGAGTCGATGCGCGGCAAGAGCGAGCTTGTGAAGAAGGACGCCGCCAACCAGACAGGGAGCGGTCTCGACCGCGACTACATCACGCAGTGGAGCTACGGCATAGGCGAGACATGGACCCTGCTCGTGCCCAACACCAAGGGAGGCGCGTCCGTTCCGCTGTCGATGAACCAGACGGCTATGGAGAAGGCAGACCCGCAGTTCATGCAGATATACCAGCAGCTCGGGCAGTATTGGGGCGAGCAGCCGGGCACGAGCGGACCGGTGTATGTGGGTGCTTTCGTGCTGATGCTCTTCATTCTGGGACTCTTCATAGTGAAGGGAGGCATCAAGTGGGCGTTGCTTGCGGCGACGGTCCTGTCAATACTGCTGTCGTGGGGACACAATTTCATGTGGTTCACCGACCTGTTCCTCGACTATGTGCCGATGTACTCAAAGTTCAGGACGGTGGCTTCCATACTCGTCATAGCCGAGTTCACCATCCCGCTGCTTGCCATGCTGGCACTCAAGAAGATTGTGGACGAGCCTGACATCCTCACCCGCAAGATCAGGTTCGTGCTCATTAGCTTTGTCCTTACCGCAGGTGTGTGTCTGCTCTTCGCGCTCATGCCGGGAGCGTTCTTCACCGACTTCATCTCCTCTTCAGAGATGGCTGCGATGAAGGGAATACCAGCCGAATATCTCAACCCGCTGCTCACAAACCTCAGGTCGATGCGTGAGGCGGTGTTCACGGCAGACTGCTGGCGTTCGTTCTGGATTATCCTCTTCGGCACTCTCATTCTCCTGCTGTTCAAGGCGAAGAAGCTCCGCGCCGGCTATATGGTAGCCGCCATAACAGTGCTGTGTCTCATCGACATGTGGCAGGTGAACAAACGCTATCTCAACGACGGCATGTTCGTGGAGCGGAGCGTGAGGGAGACACCCCAGCAGATGACCCAGACCGACAAGCTGATACTTCAGGACAAGTCGCTCGACTACCGTGTGCTGAATCTCGCCACCAACACTTTCAACGAGAACGAGACGTCATACTACCACAAGAGCATAGGCGGATACCATGCCGCAAAGCTCGGTCGCTACAACGATATGATAGAACATTACATATCGCCGGAGATGATAAGGCTGCAGAAAGCGGTGGTGGAGGCAGGCGGAGACATGACTAAAGTGCCGGGCGACTCCATATGGCCCGTGCTCAACATGCTCAATGCCAAATACTTCATCCTGCCGCTTCAGGACGGGCAGACGGTGCCTGTGATGAATCCGTATGCCTGCGGCAACGCATGGTTTGTGGACAATGTGAGGTATGTGAAGAATGCGAACGAGGAGATAGACGCCGTTGGGAAGGTGAATCTCCGGCACACTGCGGTAGTGGACGAACGCTTCCGCACACAGGTGGGGCAGTCTGTCGCGCAGACTGGCAGCTCGCTTGTCACACTGAAGAAATATGAGCCCAACGAACTGACATACGAGGTGCAGTCTGACAAGGGCGGCGTGATAGTGTTCTCTGAGATTTACTATCCGGGTTGGACGGCTACCGTAGATGGCACCGAGACCGAACTTGGACGTGCCGACTACATACTGCGTGCGCTCAACGTTAAGCCCGGACGCCACACCGTGGTGCTTACATTCAAGCCTAAATCGGTGGACAACACCGAGACGGTGGCATACGTGGCTTATGCCCTTCTGTTCATTGCTGTGGCGTTGGGAGTGTTCTTCGAGTGGCGCAAAAGAAGGTCCGACGCATAATTACGGCACGGTATGGAGTTCAGGACAAAGGTGAGTGTGGGGCGCGCTCCGTTCAGCATACGCCCGTGTTGCAGGATGCTGTTCGTGGGATCGTGCTTCGCCGACAGCATGGGACGCCGCTTTGTGGACGACAGGTTCCGTGCTGTGGTCAATCCGTTCGGAGTGATGTACAATCCGGCAAGCGTGCTCCACACCGTGGAACGCTATGAGGGGGAGCCTCCGGAGGTGGCTGTGCTCACACTCGGGACAAACCATGTCTACATACTGAAGGA
>ERZ779643.676-NODE-676-length-27060-cov-6.460100_pt1 | contig 27060 bp, 26 predicted proteins | sample MGYA00511564_ERZ779643 | MGnify/ENA primary metagenome ERZ779643 (study PRJEB29588, sample SAMEA2147114) | human gut metagenome | biome: human gut; feature: human-associated habitat; material: faeces | place: Denmark | collected 2008/2010 ... | reverse complement strand
TATCTGTAATAATTATTTTAGCATTACCAATATAATTTTTAAGTAAAGTATGATAGTTTATTTTATAATTTATAATATCATTTTTATTATTAACTATATCAGTTCCTTTTTTAGTAATAATAGCATTATCAATAACAGAACTATCTTTATCCACTTTAATCTTAATTATTGAATTATTACTTTTAACAAAATCATTATTAATTGTAGTTTCAATATAATAACTAAATTCTACTTCTTTATCTAAACAAGATGAATCAGGAATATATTTAAAACTACCATTATTATTAACTAAAATATTACCACATGAATTATTAGTATTATTTATAATAATTTTATTTACTATATTAGAATTATCATCATTTATTTGATTTAATTTATCATTAGATAATATTCCACTTGCAGTATCAATATTTAAAGTATTACCTAATTTAACATAATAAGAGTCATCATTAGTTATACTTGGAATGTTAATTATAGGTTTAGGAAATATTTCTTTAACTAAATCGTTAGTATAAACTTCTTTAACCAAAGAATTTCCCTCGATTATAGCATTATCATTAGTATATATTCTACCATAATAATCATCTTTTACTATTACATCATAACTAAAATTATAATTAATATTTGTATCTAATTTATTTAATTTAAACTTTATTGTATAAGTACCATTTGTATTTTCATATACTAAAGCATCTGGATAATCATTTAATATTTTAGTTTTATCAATATTAAAATATTTAGGTACAATATCAGTAATTACTAAATTATCTGCGATTATAGTAATACTTTCTATTATATTATTAAAATTATTAGTTAATTCCTTTTCATTTTTAGCATCATAATATTTATTAGATATACTAGTTAAAAATTTCTTAGTACTATTATTAACATCATACCCAATTGAATATATACTTTTAGTTTTAATTATTTCATCACTTACTACTTTGGTATATTCACTTGGTTTATATGATTTAATACATTTCATACCTTTATGTTCTACGCAATATGATTCATTATTAATACCATTACCATATAATTTAGAATTATAAGTAAAATAAGTAGGTTCTCCATCACTAAGTAATATAATAGCCTTAGTATTATTTTTATTACTAAACATATTATTAGCGTACTCTAAAGCTTCACTTATATTAGTACCAAGTCCATCTTTATTAATAGTTTTTGAATTATTTGGAATAGAATTAACTAAATTAATTAAATAATCTTTATTATTAGATAATGATTTGCTACTATAAGTATTTAATACATTATCTCCAAAAGAAACAATACCAATATTAATATTATCATTAGGTAGTATCTTATTAATAATAGATATTGAGGAAGATTTAACTTCACTTATCTTTTTTCCATCCATACTACTAGATCTATCTAATACAAATATTATTTCTATTTCTTGATTAATTTCTTTTTTAATGCCTGAAACTTCTAAATTTACCTTAGCACTTCTTCCATAAACTTCATCATCTTTAACACTTGTTTTATTTACAATGACTTTACCTTCATTACTTATAGCAATTGCTTTAATACCAATAAAAGAACAAATAGTAAAAATTATCATAAATAAAACTAAGAATTTTCTTTTTATCTTCATATCTTATTCCTTTCTATTTCTTTTGCACATAATATTACATAGTAATCATCATATATAGTTGAACAAGTTTGTAATATTAATATATTATCTGTTTCATTAACTAAAATATTAGTATCATATAAAGAATTATTCTTTAAATTATTAAAATGATTATTATAATTATTTATATTAACTTCAAAATATTCATAATCATAATTAGTTAAATAATAAGAAAATATTTTATATTTAATTAAATAATTATCTATAATCAATTCTATATCTTGATTTTCTAAATAATAATTATAATCACTATAATTTTCTAATATACTAAATTCTTGATTCTTATATTTAAAATTATGTCCATATATAATTATCTTTTTATCTAGTATGTTAGTTCTATAATCCATAAAAACACTACCAAAGATATTATAATTTTTATAATAATCATGATTTAAATAATATGAATTATCTGTATATTTAACTACTAAACTATCTAGTTTATCATTTATTTTAATTTTACCTATAATATCATTATTATTATATTTACTTCTTAATTCTTCTAAAGAAAAACTATCTTTATCGTATTCCTTATATACAGGTATAATATTAGTTTTATTAGTAATTAATACCTTACTTTCAGGTTTATTAACATATATACAAAGAATAAATACTAACAACATAAAATATATATAAAATATTTTATTCATTATCTAATTGTGTATTTTCACTTCCCCTTTCTCACATCTATTACCCCAAGCATCAATTACTTTTTTATCTTTGCTAACACAAATTATTTCACAATTATTAGAACATCCTCTACAATTAATACCCTTAGTTTCAAAATTAATGTCTTCAATATCAAAAGAAAAATTCTTTTTAATATTACTCTTTTTAGCTAAAATAGCCACTCCTAAAGCCCCCATTAAATGAGAATTAGGATCTACTATAATATCTTCACCACAGGCATTTTCAAAAGCCTTAACTACTCCAATATTTTTACTTACTCCACCTTGAAATACAATTGGTGGTTTTATTTTTTTACCTTTACCAACATTATTTAAATAATTGCTAACAACAGCCTTACAAAGTCCTGCGATAATATCTTCTTTTTTATGACCTATTTGTGCTTTATGTACTAAATCTGATTCTGCAAAAACAGTACATCTTGCAGCAATATCAACAGGATTTTTACTAGTTAAAGCAATTCTTCCAAAATCTTTTACATCAATACCAAGTCTTTTAGATTGGGAAGATAAAAAAGAACCAGTACCTGCGGCACATAAAGTATTCATTGCATAATCAATTACTATCTTATTATCTAAGATTATTATTTTTGAATCTTGCCCTCCTATTTCAAATATAGTTCTAACATTAGGATATATTGAAGTAGTACCCACTGCATGAGCAGTTATTTCATTTTTTACTACACTAGCATCTAATATTGTACCAATTAATTTTCTTGCAGAACCAGTAGTACCTACACTTACAACCATATATTTATTTAAATTAATTTGATTTTTTAACTCATAAATTAATTTTTTAACAGCATTAATTGGACTACCTTCCGTATATAAATAACTACTAGCAATTATCTTATTATTGCTATCAATTATTACTCCTTTCGTAGAAATACTACCAATATCAACCCCTAAATAACATTCATTCATCTTACAATCACCTCAACATAATTTTATTTATTTACAAACTAATTATATACACATAAAAAAAAGAAACTTGTCGAATGAAGTTTCTTAAACAAATTTTTTAAATTAATACTCTATAAACTCAATTTTATAACAATCTTTAATTTTTAAATTATCAATTTTATCTTTTGATATACATAAATATGTATTTTCTTTATTTTGAACCATTTGATTAATTATATTTCCATTTTGATAACTTTTTTCTCTACGCATAAATGTTTTATTTGTAATTAAATAACCACTTGGAGTCTATACTCCTTGACAACTTGTATCATTAATTCCCCCAGATGCTTCGAGTAATTTTAGACTATCTGTTTCAGGCTCATAGATAAATAACCCTACTGTACAATGTTCACTTGGATTATCAAAATTAACATTTAAAAAAAACGAACCTTTAAACATATTATTTGTTAAAACACCAGAAGCATAATTATAACTAGAATCTATTGTTGCTTTTAGAATATAGTAATGTGGATTAAATAATATATATACAATTAATCCTACTAACAATGATGATATGATACTTATAATAATTAATTTTTTATTCTTCATTATTCCCTCCTTTCGCTTCAACAGTTATATCTATTATACCACGTCCTCGAAATTTCGTGTCTATATATCTATACTAACACCAAGATGAGACTACATCTATTTTAGAACAAATAAAAGCTCTTAATTATGATTTAGTAAGAGCAAGAAACTTTATAATTATGAATAGAATTTACAATGATGAGGAACTATTAGAAAAAGTACTTACTGAAACAAGAAGATTACAAAGTATTTTTGATAAAGAGTAATACTAATCAGTTATTACTCTTTAATTTAATATAAAAGACTAGTTATATTTCAAACTAATCTAGTCAAAAAATTTTTAATTTGCTATTATTTTTTACCTTCTATGTAAATTCGACAATTCTGTTCTATCATAATCAGAAATTTTTGTGTCATAAAAGCCCCAATTTTGCATTAATAACTGAACTTTACCATACTTTACAAACGGAACATCTCGATAGTCTCCAGATTCTGTTTTTTGCCTTAAATAAATATCTTGAATTCTATAAAATTCATCATCATTCTTATTGTACCAAACAACGGAAATTGACATGTTTCCATTATCTCTATCACAACCTATTAAACCACTAAATAGTGTCCCTCCTTTTTCACCAATTATTTTACTCATTTTTTTAGCAGTTATTTTATCTCCTTCAGACATAAATCTAAAATTACTTGTTATTCCTGATGGATGAGTATGAATATCAGCAACTGCTGGATTAGATTTCATTTTAGAGTAAATTTCATCTTCTTGATTGGTGCCAACGCTTACAGCATAGTCATATGGATTAGTAGAATTAGTTCCATAATTTTTATAATCTTCATTTTCATTAACACTATCAAATATCCAAATGTTAGATCCATTTAATTTTCTTCCAAACAATGTTGAATTATGCTCACTTGCAATCCAAGATGTTCTGCCAATTAAAGTACATAATCTATAATAAACCTGTTCGGTTATTATGATTTTAGAGTTCGGCAATTCATCAAATTTCCATTGATTTATATCACTCATAATCTTCCTCCTTTCAAATTAATAAAACCAATCTTATTTACATATATTATACCATAAAACTCGACATTTTAATTATAAAAATTTGTTATATAAGGAAAAGTGATGATAATCATATATAGAAAGAGAGCGAGTTCATAAGATGTATTTAAACCACTCCCTTTAAAAATAGGTTTTATTACAAATTCATTATAACATACTTTTTTAACAATACAAAAAATAATTGACATTATTATAATTTAATATATAATATTTAGTTAAGGAGGATACTATGATATTTGAAAAAGAATGTGGAGATTGCCTGATTAATAATAACCATTGTTTGAATTCATTAGGTAGTTTAGAAGAAGAAAAAGAAAAAGTTGAAAAATTATTAAACGATATTCAATACATTTTAAATAATTATAATAATATAACACCATTAGATTTTTACGAACACTTTAAAAGTTTTATTAAAATTAAAGATGAATATTATTATAATGAAAAATTTGATAAAGACAAACTTGACATAGCGAACTTAATGTATGGTACAAATTATAAAAAAATAATAAAAATCAAAACAAATATGGTGTATAACAGTTATCATAAAGAAGGACATAAAAAAGATTTAAGTTGGTGGTATAACTATTATCAAGTATGTTTATATATTGCTACTAATAAAGACTTAGATAAAAACAAAATATATTCAATTGAAGAAATCGAAAATGAAATTAACTCTGACAATATACTAATAATAGGAAAAGAAAATATCAAAATTAATGATATAGACACAATTAACTTTAAAAAAGAAAAATATATAGAAATTAAAAATACCAAAGAAGAAGCAATGAGTTATGAAAATGCCTTAGGAATTATACTTAAAAATAAATATTCAAAAAAAGATTTATTTAATTATTTTAAAGAATATTTAAATGAAGCAAAAAATTCACTTACCTATTTAAGAGCAGGATACAGTAATTTTTATCTTTCAAATGGTATATCTCTTAATACTGAGACTTGTTTTGAAGAAGCAGGATATAATAAAATCTATAAATTATATAAAGATAAATTTAAAAGAAAAGTAAATTGGGAATAATTAAAAGCAACCTTAATGGTTACTTTTTTTAACTATTTATAGTATTACTATTATTTAAATCTTCAAACATTTTACTCATTGTAGGATTATTACTAGTTAGTCTTTTAATAGTTAAATCCTCAGTTTTATTATTAGCAAGTCTTAAATTATCATCTGTTTTAAGTAAATTATCCTTTGCTTTTTGTAAGTGATCAATAGTCTTGTCTATTTCTTCGATTGTCTTTTTAAATCTTTCACTAGCAAGTCTATAATTTCTACCAAAGCCTTCTTTAAATTTATTAATGTTTTCTTCAAAATGAGTTATATCTATATTTTGACTTTTAACTAACTCTAATTCTTTTTTATATTCTAAAGATTTATTAGCAAGATTTCTAATTAAAGTGATTAAAGGTATAAAAAACTGTGGTCTAATAACATACATCTTATCATATAAATGTGATACATCTACTATTCCATCATTATAGTAATCATTGTCTATTTCTAACAATGAAACTAAAACAGCATATTCACAATTTTTTTCTTTTCTGTCTTTATCTAATTCCTTAAAGAAATCTTCATTTTTATGTTTACTACTAGTAGTATCTGCTTCATTTTTCATTTCAAACATAATAGAAACTATTTCATTACCCTCTTCATCATAATCTTTAAATATAAAATCTCCTTTTGAACCTGTTTTAGCATCGTTATCCTTAGCAAAATATGCATTTTTAAATAAAGGTCTTAATCTATTAAATTCAATATTACAATGTTGTTCAAGAGATTCTCCAATCATTTTAGTAGATTGTTTAGCCTTAAAATCTTTATAATAAGATATTTGTTCATCTTTATCTTTTAATTTACTTTCATAGTTTTCCTTTATATTTTTTTCTTTTAAAACATATTCTCTATCTTTAATTTCAATTTCACTATTTAAAGAATCTATCTTTTTATCTTTTTCACTAATAGCCTTTTGTATTTCTAATTTACTATTAGATTCTTGTAATTCTATTTTATTTTTTAGTTCATTAATTTCTAACATCATCTTATTAATTTTATTTATATATTCTGTTTCTAACTTATTTTTAGTAGTTTCTTCCTTAACTTTAAGTTCATTTTTTAACTGAGTTATTTCTAATTCTTTCTTATTTAAAATATCAGTTAATTCTTCTTTAATATGAAGTTCTGCTAATTTAATAGAATTTTCTTTATCAGTTTTATATTGTTCTTCTCTTAAATTAATTTCTTTGTCAAACTCTTTATCTCTTATTTGTTTAACAATTGATTCATAATCAGTTTCACTTATTTGAAATACAGTTCCACATTTAGGACATTTAATTTCATTCATTATAACACCACCTTATAAATATAATAAAATATTTATTCATTTTTAGCAATAAAGAAAAGAAAAAAAGTTCAAAAAAGAACTTATTTTTTAGCACTATCCAATGCTTTGCTTAATGCTTCATACATTGCATCAATTTTAATAGTACATCCACTTACTGCATCAGTTTTACCTTCATCATCAAGTTTTAAGAAATCAATTCCTTGATGTTCTACTACTGCTTGTTCAAGTTTTTCAACTTGTTCATACCATTCTCCAACTGATGAACCATAAGGACTAAGCATACCATATTCTTCTTTTAATGTTTTCTTAGTAGTAGCAACTCCATCTTTTGTATATGTAGTATCTAAAAATACGCTAGTTATCTTACCATCTTTATCAATAGTAACTTTTGCAGTTGCAGTATTATTTTGATTACCATAAGAATCCACTGCACTTCCAGTATATTCCCCTTCCTTGTATCCTTTAGAACATCCTACTAAAAGAACAACTACAAGTAAACAAAATGCATATTTAAGTTTCTTCATCTTATCACCCTTCCATTATAATTATAAAATATTTTAAAAAAAATGTAAATATTTTTCTTACATTTCTATATTATACTTTAATATTTTATTAGTAATTAATCCTGTTATTACACCAGTAGGTATAGATAAAATAAGTAAATATGGTAAATAATATATAACATTATTATTCTTTAATATAAATATTGCTATAAGTATTTGACCAATTGAGTGACTAATCGAACCCACTACACTTACTCCTACAACAGATAATAATTTTATTTTTTTAGCAATATACATAAAAACTATACTAAATATTGCACCAGATAAACTAAACCAAAAACTAATACTAAATAATCCAGTTCTAAGTAATCCTACTAAAATTACTCTAACAATAGATACATATAAACTATCTTTAAAATTATATTTATATAAAACAAATAAAATAATAATATTAGATAATCCTAATCTTAAACCAGGAACAATATTATTTAATATTGGTATATAGCTTTCAATAATACTAATTACTACTGATAAACTAATTAGCATAGAAAGTCTAACTAATTTTTTTAATTTCATTACTTCACCACTCCATCAAGTTCATTATCTTCTTTTTCTACTTTAATAACTATTTTATTAGGTAAACATATTATAACATCATCATATCCTTGTTTAGAGCATAAATGTCTTGGAGATTCTTCTTCCTTAACTCTAATTTTTTTATCTTTAACTTCAATTACAACATCTCCATTATAACCCTTAACAGTATATTCACTATTTTTATTTAAATCGATTGTTTCAATTATCTTATCTTCATAATAAACATTAGCAATCATACTATCATTATTTTTATATACTTTAATTATAAAAAATATTAATACTATAATTAATACTATAATAATTAATTTAACATCATTTTTATTCATTATATCCCTCAAAATAATTATATAGATAATAAAATTAAATGTCAACTAGCAATTTTTCTTTTATTTTTAAATAAATAATGATATAATTTTATTAAAAGGAAGTATTTATATGAATAATAATAAAAATATTAACAATGAAAATAATAATATAACAGAAAAAAAAGAAAAAAGAAACTTTTTAGACATTTTTGTAGAAGTAATAGGAAGAATAACTTTAATAATATTGTTCTTATTCATCGTAGATTATGCTTATAGTTTAATGTTCGCAGACAAACCAATAATAGTATTAAAACAAGAAAATAATAAATATAGTTCAATATTATATGATATGTATATTTGTAAAAATGGTAAAGCAGTTAAACTTAAAAATGAAAAATTTACATGTGAAGAAATTGATGGAATAGATATTAATAATAACAATACTAATGAGAATACTAATACTGAAAGTAATAATACTAACAACAATAATAATACTCCTAATAGCAATAATAATAACAATACAACAATCGATAAAAATAAAACAAATGAAAACACAAAAAATGATAATACAACAAAAGATACAGAAACTAAAAAGGATAATAATACAGTAAACGATAATAATAAATCAGATACAAATAAAGATGTATCTAAAATAGATAAAGACAAATTAATACTTAAAGATAATCAAAATACAAATAGTAATAGTAATATAAAAATTGAAGATAGACAAAAAGGTAATTGTGCCCAAGCAATAGAATATTATTATCAAGACAATGTATATAAATATTATTTTACTTGTATAAAAAGTAATAGTGTATTTGTAATAAAAGATGGTAAAGAATATACAATTAAGTATGCATTAAATAATAATATTGTAACAATGCAAGAATTAATTGATAATGGATTTCATCCACTTAAAGAAAGTCGTAATTTAGTAGATAAATAAAAATAGGAAATTCTCCTATTTTTTTATTAATTTTTTAACTTTATTATATACTTCATCGTTAATATCATTAATTGTTCTTATTTCATTATCTTTAACACAATTAACAATATCATAATTATATAACTCTGATAATTCTAAATATGCATTTTCTCCCTTTTTTAAATAAGAAATATTTTGTTCAGCTTCATCAGGAAGTTCTTTTCTACTTTTCTTTAAAATACAAGCATACTCATAAGGCAAATAAAGAAATATTACCATATCAGGTCTAGGTAGTTCATTTATAACATACTCTTTTAATTCAATTTTTTCATACATTTTTAATCTTTCTTCTTTATTATCAATTAATCCTCCACGATGAGCCATATTTGAAGTAACATATCTATCAATTAAAACAATATCATTATTTTCTAAGGCGTCAATTATTTTAGGTAAATTATATCTACGATCTGCAGCATAAAAATCTATTGCTGCAAGAGCATCTATATTACCTCCACCTTCAGGAAAAAATCCTCCATCTGTTTTTAAAAGATTATTTACCATATCAGGTTTACCTAGTAAACACGCTCCAATAATTTTACCAGTCGGAGTATCATACATAGGAAAAGATAATCTTTTTACTTTAATATTTTCTTTTTCAAATCTATCAACGAGTAACCTAGTTTGAGTTTCTTTACCAGAACAATCAGTACCTTCGACTACAATTAATTTTCCCATTATCTAATTACTCTCTTTCTTACATAATGATTTCTTACATAATCAATTCCATTATCTACTCCACTTTCTATTCCCTTAACATGCCACTCTCTTGGATTAATTTGGGGAAAATAAGTATCTGCTTCATAATCATGAGCCAATACTTCAGTTAAATACATCTCACTTGCAAATGGCATAAATTCTTCATATATAAGACCTCCACCAATAACAAATAACTCATCTTTTTCAAAATGATCTATTACATCTAATGGATCATTATAGCAAATAACATCATAATAATTATCTAATTTTTTACTACTAACTACTATCATAGTTCTACCAGGTAAACTATTAGGTAAAGATTCAAAAGTACGCCTTCCCATAACTACATATTTACCCATAGTAGTTTCTTTAAAAAATTTTTTATCTTTAGGTAAATGCCATATTAAATCATTATTTTTACCTAATTCCCCATTTTCTCCAATTGCAGCTATTAACTTAACACTCATAAATACCTCCCTATATAGCAGTTTCAAAAATTAATTGTGGATTTTTTTCTTTAATTAATTTTTTTGGATAACCTTTAATTTCTACATCATCTGGTGTAAAATCATAAAAGTTTGTTTTTTCTTCATTTAATATAATTTCCGGATTACAATCAATAGGTTCTCTATTTAACATTTCTTTAACTTGTTCCATATGTCTATCATATATTTGAACATTAGTACAATCCCAAGTAAATCTACCTGGAGTATAGCCAAGATGTCTTGCAATCATTAACATAAATACTAAATATTGCATTTGATTAATACAACCTGCTTTAGCAAAATCACTACTTCTTTGAATTAATTTCATGTCTAAATAATCTATTCCATCTCTACCATGTCTAACATTCCAATGAGTTTCAAATGCACAAGGCTTAAGTCCATGTTTCTTTTCAAATTGACTATATTGCCACATACTAAGAATGTGTCTTCTTCCATCAGGATCATTCTTAATTCCTTCGAGTAATATTTTATTAACTAAATCATATTCTCTAATAGTCTCCCCATAAACTGAACCTATTGTTCTATCTCCAATATCCCATTCATCCCACCATGTAACATTATATTTATCTCTAAGTAAATTTAAATCAGTAGACTTATCTTGATAAATCCATAACATTTCACCAATTGAGCTTTTAATAGCAATTGGTCTTAAAGTAATAAGAGGACACTCTCCCTTAGTTAAATCGTAAGTATGAAATACATGATTTATACTTAATGTATGTGCAGGTGTACCATCTGCATAATGTGGTCTAGGATTTTTATCTAAACATCCTTCATTTATTATTCTTTCAAAAGTTTCTTTAGTATACATATCTCCTTTTGTCATATTATATCATTCACTTCCTATCTTTTATCTTAATTTAATTGTACAATATTTAGTATATTAATTCAAGAACTTTACATTTTTTTTACATAACTATTTGTATAAATAATTTTCTATGCTATAATTAACTAGAGGTGTAAAATGAATAACATATTATATTATTTCTTTCTATTTTTTATATATGCTGTAATTGGTTGGATTGTCGAAGTAATTTATGTATTTATAATAGATAAAAAATTAGTTAATCGTGGATTTTTAATCGGACCATATATTCCAATATACGGAGTATGTGCTACAATAATGACATTATATTTAACACAATATAAATCAAATCCACTAACAGTATTTATACTAGCTATGTTTATATGTAGTTTTATTGAATATATGACAAGTTATTATATGGAAAAATTATTTAAAGCTAGATGGTGGGATTATAGTAATCAAAAATTTAACTTAAATGGAAGAACTTGTTTATTAAATACTTTCTTATTTGGAGTACTTGCTTTAGTTTTAATATATATCGTAAATCCACCATTATTATCATTAATTGATAAAATAAATAAAAATACCCTAAATATAATATCAGTAATATGCTTAGTAATATTTTTAATAGATTTAGTGATATCTACAAAAGTAATATTAAATCTTAAAGATAAAATATCACAAGTAAAAAGTGATGCTACAATAGAAATAAAAAAACTAGTGACTGATATTTTACATAAAAAATACTTACCCACTAGAATTTTAAAAGCATTCCCTAAAGTTAAATTTAACCTAAGAAACAAGAAAGAATAATACCTATAATCATAAATATAATACCAATAAATAAATCAAGTAAAGAAATATAATTATTAAATAATCTAATTAATAATAATATAACACTAGATATTACAAACCCTAATATAATAGAGTTTGTTTTTTCCTTATATTTACTTAATAACTTAGAAATAATAATAGAAACAAAAATAATACCTATAACTAATCCAATACCAAAAGGAATAAGAACACCATAATTAATATTAAAACTAGATAAATTTGAAATAGATACAATTATATTATTATATATTCCGATAATAAGTAATAAAGCAGTCGAAGATAATCCTGGTACAACAGTACCAATAGCATCCATTATTCCACCAATAAAAAATATAACATAATCCATAAAATTATTTTTTATTACATAATTATTATTAATACCAATTAATGAAATAATAGTAGTAAATATTAAAGTAATAAATACATACTTATAATTCTTTCTAGTAATTTCTTTAGTAATACTAGGTATACCTCCAATGATTAATCCAATAAATAAAAGCATAGTATACACATAATAATTATCTAACATAAATACAATTATCTTACTAAATAAAATAATACCTATACCTATACCCAATCCAATACAAATTAAAAATTTAATATTATTTTTTATATCATTTTTAAAATTAACAATTGCATTAATTCCTTTATCATATACTTTAAGAATAACTGCTAAAACTGCCCCAGATACTCCAGGTACTATTTTACCAATACCAATTATAATACCTTTAATAAATAAAATCATACTCTTCATATTAAAAAGTATGATTATTATTTTATTTTATACTATTTATAAATAGGAAACTTACTTGTTATATCTAATACCTTAGCTTTATTTTCTTTTAATATTTCTTCATTATCAATATTTTTTAAACTACTAGCAATAATTTTACCAATTGAATAAAATTCTTCTTCCTTTAATCCTCTTGTAGTCATCGCTGGACTTCCTAATCTAATACCACTAGTTTCACTAACTTTTTCAGTATCATTAGGTATAACATTTTTATTAACAGTAATATTTATTTTATCTAATACTTCTTCAGCCATTTTACCAGTAATATTAGCACTAATTTTAACATCCACTACTATTAAATGATTATCTGTACCATCACTAATAATTTTAAAGCCTTCTTCTTGTAAACTTTTGCATAAAGACTTAATATTTTTTAATACTTGTAATTGATATTCTTTAAAACTAGGTTGCAAAGCCTCATAAAAACATTGTCCTTTAGCAGCAATAATATGCATAAGTGGACCGCCTTGAATACCTGGAAATACTACACTATTAATTTTTTTAATAATATCTTCATTATTAGTTAAAATAAGTCCTCCCCTTGGACCTCTTAAAGTTTTATGAGTAGTAGTAGTAACAACATCAGCATATTCTATCGGAGAAATATGATAACCAGTTGCCACAAGTCCTGCAATATGAGCCATATCAACCATTAAATATGCTCCAACCTTATCTGCAATTTCTCTAAATTTCTTAAAATCAATTTCTCTTGAATAAGAACTAGCACCTGTTATAATCATCTTAGGTTTTTCTTTTATTGCTAACTTCATTACTTCATCATAATCAATTAACCCTGTCTCAGGATTTAATTCATAACTAACTATTTCATAATCTATACCACTAAAACTCTTCTTACTACCATGTGTTAAATGACCACCATCTTTTAAGTTCATTCCCATTACCTTATCTCCATGATTAAGTAATGCTCTATACACAGCCATATTAGCACTACTACCAGAATGAGGTTGAACATTGGCATATTTACATTTAAATAATTTACATGCATAATTTATCGCAGTACTTTCAATTATATCAACATATTTACATCCACCATAATATCTTTTATTTGGATATCCTTCAGCATACTTATTAGTAAGAATACTACCATCTAATTCTAATATATCCTTGCTTACATAATTTTCTGAAGCTATAAGTTCAATATTATTTTCTTGTCTTTCTTTTTCCATACATAATGCATCATATATAATTTTATCCATAATATCCCTCTTTTCATTAATATTTTACACTAAATATAATTTAAAGTAAATAAATTTAATAAATTTTTAATTTCATGATATAATATTTATGAGGTAGAAAAATGAAAAAGAATAAAAAGTTAAAACAAATACTAGCAAAAATATTATTAATAATGTATACTTTATCTAATATATTATTAATAATCAATATAATTAAACTAAATAATATAGAAAATATATTAAGAATAATTATTATACTTATTTTATTAATAGTTAATACTTTGCTATTATTTATAAATATTAAGAAAAAGAAAAATATTATTCCTATAATGTTATCAATACCTTTTATTATAACAAATATGTTTATAAACTATAACTTTGATAAAATATATACTTCACTTAACAAAGTAACTAAATCTTATGAAGAATATACATTAACATTAGTAACATTAAGTGATAATAAAGTAAATAATATAAATGAAATAGATGATAATATTGGAGTAATAACTCAAAATAAAAATATAATTAATGGTTATAATTTTGCAAAAGAAATATTAACTAAAAATAATATTAAATATAAATTAATTGAATATGAAGAATATTTAGATATAGTAAAAGACTTATATAATGGTAAAATAAAATATGCTTTCCTACCAGAAAGTTATCCTACAATGTTTTTAGAACATAATGAATTTAAAGATATAAATACTAAATTAAAAAAAGTACACGAAGATAAAAAGAAAGAAAAAATAGAAACAGTAAGCAAAGATGTAAATAAACCATTCTCTATTCTTTTAATGGGTGTAGATACACTAGAATCATCATATAATGCAGATACATTATTATTAATAACATTCAATCCTGATACATTAAATGCAACAATGTTAAGTATACCAAGAGATACATATACAACAATTGCATGTACCGGTGGAAAACATAAAATAAATTCATCAGGATGGTATTCAGATAAATGTGTTGTAGATACAGTATCTTCCTTAGTTAATATTAATATTGATTATTATGCTAAAATAAACTTCACAGGAATTGTAGATTTAGTAGATAATCTTAAAGGAATAGATGTTGATGTAGTATATCCTTTTTGTGAGCAAAATAGCAAAAGAGAATTTGGCAGTAATATGATTTATGTCGAAGAAGGACCACAACATTTAAATGGTGAACAAGCATTAGCATTAACAAGAAATAGACATACATGGCCTGAATGTCCTGCTAAATATAATGAAAAAGGATATTATAATACTAACCTAAGAAATGATATAACCAGAGGATTAAATCAACAATTAGTATTAAAAAGTATATTAAATGAAATAAGTAAAATAAAAGATCCTACAATTGTTTATTCACTATTAGATACAATATCAAATAATGTTGAAACAAATATGGATAAAAATACTATACTATCTTTCTATAATATATTTAAAAATATTATAACTTCATCAGGAAATGGTAATATAGATAATACATTTAATATTCAAAAATTATCTTTGGAAGTATATGGAACATATATAAATATAAGTGGATTAAATTTATCAATGATAATAGCACATCAAAATAGTATAAATAAAGTAAGCGAAGTTATGAAAGAAAATCTTGGATTACAAAATAAAAAGGTAATTAAAACATTATCATTTGATATAAATAATAAATACGAAGAAATAACAATAGGAAAAGGCATATATGGTGGAACAACATTAAACTTACTTAAAGATTTAACAGGAAAGAATTATCAAGATGCAGTTAGATATTGTGATGAAATTAATTATACTTGTAAATTTACATATACTGAAATAAAAGATAAAACTTATACAAATAATCAAATAATAAGTCAAAGCATTCCAGGTAATTATGATATGAGTTTAATTAGAGATAAAACAATAACTTTTGAAATTGCTAAAGTAGATAAAGAATCTAAATTTGATTATAAGTTATGTACTAAAAAAGAATATCAAAATAATAATAATTGTATAATACCAGATTTTACAAATAAAGATATTAAATATTTTAATGAATGGTATAAAAATTTTGGATATATAACAATAAAAATAATTGAAAATATAAATGATAAATTAGATAATAATATTATACTAAAACAAAATATATCTAATATAAGTATTTATGAATTACAAAATAATAATATAATATTAGAAATAACTAAAAATAAAACTAAACAAGATGAAGCAAAACCTACCACGTCCCCTACAACTACACCAAAAGAAGATAATAAAGAAGAAGCAAAAGATGATAAGAATAAAGAAAGTACCAATTGATACTTTCTTTTTATTATTTATTTATTACATCAAGTCCAGGTAATCCATTACCTTCCAAGTATTCTAAAGTTGCTCCTCCTCCAGTAGATACATGATAAAAAGTATTAGCAAATCCTAACTTATTAACTGAAGCAGCAGAATCTCCTCCTCCAATTAATACTTTAATATTATTATCTTTTAAATATTGATAGATTTCCTTAGTACCTTTTTCATATAATTTATTTTCAAATACTCCAACTGGTCCATTAATTAAAACTCTTGCACATCCATTTAAATTATCTTTAAATAACTTAATACTTTCATTTCCTATATCATAACCATTATCATTTACTTCTAATTCATCTAAACTCTTATTAACAGAATTAACATCTTCTAATGAAGAACTAACCATAAAATCGACAGGTAATACTATTTTATCTTTATATTTATCTAATAATCCCTTAACATAAGAAATTGAATCATTATCAACATACTCCATATTAACATTATATCCTAATACATGTAAAAAAGTAAAACTCATTGCGCCACCAATTAATAACTTATCACATTTTTTAATTAAATTATCAATTACTTTAATTTTATCACTTACCTTTTTTCCACCCATTATAACAATAAAAGGTCTTGAAGTATCTTCTAAAAAACTATCTATTTTATTAACTTCTTCTTCAACTAAAAATCCAATACCATTAGGTAAAATCTTACCTATTCCAACATTTGAAGCATGATTTCTATGTAATGTACCATAAGCATCATTAATAAATATATCTCCTAAACTAGCCCAATATTTAGATAATTTTAAATCACAAGAGCTTTCTTTCTTAGAATCAATATCTTCATATCTAGTATTTTGAACAAGTAATACTTCTCTAACTTTTAAATTATTAACCATATTAGTTAATTTATCACCATGTGTTTCCTCGCAAAAATAAACATTAGTTTTAAGTAATTCTTTTAATTTCAAATAAACACTATATAAACTATTATTCTTTTTATCTTCTTCACACTTAACTTTACCTAAATGAGATAATAAAATTATTTTAGCATTATTGTCTATTGCATAATTAATAGTTTTTAAACTAGCTAATATTCTAGTATCATCAGTTATAATATTATCTTTCATTGGTACATTAAAATCACATCTAATAATTACTCTTTTACCATTTAAATCATAATCTTTAATCGTTTTCATATTATCTACCCTCCATTAAAAGTATATCAAAAAACATAAAACAAGTAAATTATCTATCAAATATTTTACATAAAATTTAACATAATTATACTCAAAATTACCTAGCACTTGAAATTTAACAACATTTATAGTATAATGTATAAGCAAGTGTTATTCTTTTTAATTTTATATTATTTTTTTGTTAACGGTTAAATTTTAAGAAAGGAGAACAAATGAAAAAAGAATTAGAAACAAAAGTATTCGCCCTAGGAGGACTAGGCGAAGTAGGAAAAAACATGTATTGTGTTATGCACAATGACGAAATAATTATTGTAGATTCTGGTGTAATGTTTCCCGAAGAAGAACTATTAGGAATAGATTATGTAATACCAGATTATAGTTATTTAAAACAAAACGAAGAAAAAATAAAAGCTCTATTAATTACACACGGACACGAAGATCATATTGGTGGAATACCATTCTTATTACAAAGAATAAACATTCCTAAAATATATGCTCCATATCAAGCAAAAGAATTAATAGATAAAAAATTATTGGAAAAGAATATAAAGAAAAAAATTATCGTATATAATGAAAATACAAAAATAAAAACAAAACATTTTAGTATAGAATTTTTTAGAACAACACACTCAATACCAGATTCACATGGTATATCAATTACTACCCCAAATGGTGTAATAGTAATGACAGGTGACTTTAAATTTGACTTAACACCAATTGGTCCAGTCGCTGATATTCATAAAATGGCAAGAATCGGAAGTAATAAAGTAAGATTATTAATGAGTGATTCTACAAATGCCCTAGTCGAAGGAACATCATTAAGTGAATCAATCGTAGATGAAAACTTAAATGAAATATTTGCTACAAATAAAGGCAGTAGAATAATAATAGCAACATTTGCATCAAATGTATATAGACTAAAACATATTATTGAAACTTGTAAAAAATTTAATAGAAAAGTTGTATTATTTGGAAGAAGCATGGATACTTCAGTAGATATAGCAATAAAATGTGGTTACATAAAAGATAAAAATATTATTATATCAAGTGAAGCTGCCAATACTATGAAACCATGTGAAATATGTTTGCTTTGTACAGGAAGCCAAGGAGAACCATTAGCAGCTTTATCAAGAATTGCAGATGGAAGTCATAGACAAATAAAACTTATACCAAATGATATTGTAATATTCTCATCTTCCCCTATTCCAGGTAATGCTGCTTCCGTAGGAAAAACAATTAATAAATTGTATTTAAAAGGAGTGAAAGTATATACCAATAGTACAACTGATATTCACTCATCAGGACACGCTAATCAAGAAGAATTAAAACTAATGTTAAGGTTAATTGAACCTGAATACTTTGCACCATATCATGGTGAATATAGAATGTTAAAATCACATTGTGACTTAGCAATTGAATGTGGAATACCAAGAGAAAAAACATTTATATTAGAAAATGGTGATGTATTATCTATAACAAAAAATGGAATAAAAAAATCAGGAAAAATACCTTCTGGAGAAATATACGTTGATGGTTCAAGAATTGGTGATGTCGGAAGTGTCGTAATAAATGATAGAAAACTTATGTCAAACAATGGAATATTAGTAGTCATTGCAAACATAGACATAGAAAATAAAAAATTATTAGCAACACCTTCAATTACTACAAGAGGTTATATTCTTGTAAATGAAAATGAAGAACTAATAAATAAAGTTCAAAAAAAAGCAGAATTCATAATTAAACGCGAACTATCTAAAAAAGCATTTAATTTTAATGAAATAAAATCTGACTTAATTACAGAACTCATGCCAATATTAGACTCCGAAACAGGTAGAGTTCCAATTATATTACCAATAATTATGGATATCAAAAATTATAATGAAAATTAAAGGAAGCAAATACACTTCCTTTTATTTTATTATATAACTTAAATCTTCATATTTCACTTTATAAATAATAACCAAATATAAAATTAATATAAGTGCAAGAAATATACCCACTATCCAAATAATTCTACTTACATTAACATTCTTTTTTTTCATAAACAACACCCTTATTATCTTTCTTTAAAACTAATTTATCATATATACTCTCAAAAAATTCAATAACATATAAATCACAAAAAGATAATAATACAATAAATAATATATTTAAAAAATTATACTTTGTTACTAAAAATATATCAGGATACAATATCAAAGCTAAAAAGAATGGAACAGTACATAATACTAACAATATTTTTCTTGGTACATTAAGAGGCTTACAAATATTATATAATAACCTCAATGTAATTAAACCAGTAACAGTAACAATAATAATTCTATAATTCTCAAAATCCCTATTAAATATTGAACAAAACATTATTATAAAGAATATATTAGCAAATACAACAAGACCGGAAGGCAATGCATTTCTAAATACTTTAACTATAAAACCCTTTTTAACCTTAGTATAATTTGGTTCAAGTGCTAAGAAGAATGAAGGAATACCAACACATATACTACTTATTAATGATAATTGAACAGGATAAAATGGATACTCATGAGATATAACAATTGATAAAACTGATAAAATAAATGAATAAATAGTTTTAATCAAATACATACTTGCTACTCTTTCAATATTATTAACTACCCTTCTACCTTCATTAACTATTTCAGGTAATACACTAAAATCAGAATCAGTTAAAACAACCTCACTAACACTTCTTGCAGCACTTATCCCACTAGCAAGTGCAATACCGCAATCCGCTTCTTTTAAAGCAAGAATATCATTAACTCCATCACCAATCATACCAACTGTATTATTTTCTTTTAATGCTCTTATTAATTGTTGCTTTTGATAAGGAGTTACTCTACCATATATAGTATATTTATTAACTATCTCTTTTAAATCAACATAATTTTTTGGTAAATCATTCCCACTTATGTATTTATCATAATCATCAAATTCTAATTGTTTTAAAATACTAGATACAGTCGCAGGATTATCACCAGATATAACCTTAATTTTTACATCTTGTTTCTTAAAATATTTTAACGTTTCTTTAGCATTTTTTCTTATATTATCTTTTATAATAATAAAACCAATAACATCACTTTTTTTAAATTCTTCATCTTTAGAACTTACTAATGAAATAATTCTATATCCTTGTTCAATATATTTTAATAAATAATTATCATATTTACTTATTTTTTCACCATTAATATACTCTAAAGCTCCAAGAGCAAATATCTCTTTATCACAAATTATTTTACTACATTTTCTAGATGATGAAAATGGAACACGCTCCTTTATCTTCATAGTATCTTTTTTTTCAAACTTTTTCTTTAAAGCAATATCCGTAGCATTATTACTTTCATCAATAATCATATTCCCTATAATCTCTTCAATATCATATTTATCATCTAATTTAACAATATCGACAACTTCCATAGTACCATCAGTAATTGTACCAGTTTTATCTAAACATAAAACATCAACACAAGATAACATTTCAATACCGCTTAATTTTTGAATAATAACATTTCTTTTACTCATTTTTATTACTCCCACAGTAAGAGCAATACTAGTTAAAAGAACTAATCCTTCAGGTATCATACCTATAACACCTGCAACAGTAGATAAAATTGCTTCACTATATGTTTGATGTGAATGATAATATTGAGTAATAAACAAAAGAACACCAGTAGGAACAATCAAAAATGTAACTATCTTTAAAATTTTATTAATTGAATTCATTAAATAAGATGAGTTGTCTTTAATGGTACTTGCTTCCTTTACTAAATTACTAGCATAGTTATCCCCACCAACAGATACAACCTTAGCATAACAATTACCAGCTATTATAACACTACCAGAAATTAATTTATCTCCTTTTTTCTTAATAACAGCATCAGATTCACCAGTAATAACAGATTCATCTACCTCGCACATACTTGCTTTTTCAACAACCGCATCTACTACTACATCATCACCTGAAGATAAAAACATTAAATCATCTAAAACTAATTCATTCTTATCTATTTCCTCAATTTTTCCATCTCTTTTAACTTTAACCTTTGTTTGATTAAAAATAGTTAAACTATCAAGAATACTTTTAGCCTTAATTTCTTGAAATACTGCAATAAGAGTATTAAATATTATTGAACCCATAAACAAAGCATTTTGAATTGAACCAGTAGTTAATACTAATATTAACAACACAACATTTAAAATATTAAATAAAGTAATTGTATTAGATAAAATTATTTGCTTAGTAGTTCTAGAATACTTTACTTCTACATTGTTAGATAAACCATTATTCTTTCTATAAATAACTTGATCTTGATTTAGACCATCCATTTCTATCACTCCTTAAAAAAGGACATAAAGTCCTTATTATCTACGAAAACTGTATCCAAAGTTAAATATATTTCTTGGATTAAACGAGTTTGGATTAAAATTATTATGACTTATTCCATCTGCCATTGCAAAATGTAAGTGAGCTCCACAAGTACAATAGTCATATCCACCTTTACCTGCAAAAGTAATTGGGCAATCCTTTTTAGGCATTGCAGAAGTAGTATATCCACCAACTATACCAATAACAGTATTATTATTAACTTCTTGACCAACATAAACATAGTATTCTAATAAATGCATATACGCTGTTGTATAATATTTGCCATTAACATAGTGATTAATATATACCATATTTCCACCACACCAATAATGGTCTATTATTTTAGCAACTTTACCAGGTGCAGCAGGATAAACAGGAGTACCTTGACTTTGTGCTAAATCTATTCCCCAATGACCAGAAGAAGGAGAATACTCACTTGTAGTCCAACCACTTCTTAAAGGAAACTGCCATCCTCTTGAAGACACTATAGTCTCACATTCAGTAATGCTTTGATTTCTTCTACAACCATTTGCCTCATATTTTTTAATATCATTTTCAATACCCTTTATATCATCTGCCAATGAAGAACCAGCTTCCGTTTGCTTAGTAATATTTGCTCTAACAGTATTAGCTTTTTCAAAATATTCTTTTCGTTGTTGTTCTAACTTTTTTTGTTTATCACTTAAATTAACTTTCTTCTCATCTAATTCTTTAATTAACTTCTCTAAATCATTAATTAAATTATTATTATATTCACTCATTTGACTAACAACTGCATACCTATAAATAAAATCAGTATAATCATCTGCATCAAATAAATATTCTAAATATGTATTACCACTACTAGAAAGTTGTAAAAATAGTAAATAATCATTAGTTTCCTCTTTTTTATTACTTATTTCTTCTTCACTTTTTTTAACTTCATTTTCAGCATCTTTTATTTCATTTTGTGTATTAGTAATATTTTTAGTAATTGTAGCAATATCACTATTTAATTTAGCAAGTTCTGATTCTGATAATTTTTTACCTTCATCAGCAGCATTCTTTTTTGCTTTTAAACTTGCAAGTTCATCATATAAATCTTGTAATGTTTTTGCTTCAACTTTATTATACGGAATAAACATAAATATAAATAATATCATTATAAATAAAACTTTCTTCTTCATATGTTATCCTCCTTGTAATAATTATATATTATTAATCAATAAATATCAAGTGTTTTACTAAAAAAGATTATGTAAATTCTCCCATAATTAAAAGAAAAAAGTAAGAAATCTTACCTTTTATCTAATTCACTCTTTAATATAATATTTGCCATTTTAGGATTAACTCTACCCTTAGATTTTTTCATAATTTGACCAATAAAATAATCAAATACTCTCTTACCATTCTTATAATCTTCAACCAAATTTAAATTTTCATTCAATACTTCATTAATTAAATTTCTAATTTCATTTTCATCAGTAATTTGACTAAGTCCTAATTCTTCGATTAATTTATTAGGATCTTTATTATCATTTAATGATTTTTCCAATACTTCTTTAACTTGTTTAATGTTAACTTTACCAGAATTTAATTTATTAATTAATTCTACTAACATTTTAGGAGTTAAATATATTTCAGCAATAGTTTTTTCTTCTTTATTTAAATATCCCATAATAAACCCTGCTATCCAATTAGCCATTTCTACTGGATTACCACCTTCATTAATAGAATTATCATAAAAATCAGATATCTCTTTTTCTTTTATTAAAGTATTAGCATCCTTAATAGATAATTTATAATCATCTAAATATTTTCTTTTTCTTTCGTGAGCGAGTACTGGTATTTCTTTTTCAATTTTCTTTATCCATTCATTAGATAATTTAAATTTAGGAATATTTGGTTCAATAAAATATTTGTAATCAATAGCATCAACTTTACTTCTCATGAATATAGTAGTCATACTAGCTTCATCCCATCTTCTAGTTTGTTGTTCCATTTCATCATATGTACCATTTTCTTTTAAAGAAATTTGTCTTGCTATTTCATAATTTATCGCATCTTTTACACCACTAAATGAGTTAACATTTTTTATTTCAACTTTAGTACCCCAGTTTTTAGAATCATTTTCATCTAAACTATCATCCATAATAGAAACGTTAACGTCACATCTGATTTGACCTTTTTTGCTATCTGCTTCAGATATATTAGCATATTGATAAACTAATCTCATAGTTTCAAGAAATGCAATTGTCTCATCAGCACTTCTAAAATCCGGTTCAGTAACTAGTTCAAGTAATGGTACTCCTGCCCTATTATAGTTAATTGTAGTACAACTATTATAATGAGTAAGCGAAGCAGAATCTTCTTCTAAGTGTATATTATTAATTCTTACATTTCGTATTTCACCATTATACTCATACTCAAAATTACCATATATTCCAATTGGCGCAGGTTTAGTTTCCTGTGTAATTTGATATCCTTTTGGTAAGTCTGGATAATAATAATTTTTTCTTTCAAAATAAATATATTCAGGTTGCTTACAATTTAAAATAATACTTGCCATAAGTGCTTTCTTAACCGCTTCTTTATTAACAACAGGAAGAGTACCAGGAAAAGCCATATCCAAAGGTAAAACATTAACATTAGGAATATCTTCATAAGAATTTTTTGCTCTAGAAAATGCCTTTGTATTAGTCTCACTTATTTCACAATGCATTTCAATTCCTATCATCGCTCTATAATTACTCATGATTTACCTCCTTTGCAATTTGATTTTTATAATTCATTGTCCCCTCAATTGCATAAGCAATATTTAAAACATTACTGTCATCATAACATTTACCAGTTATATTAACCCCAACCGGCAAGCCATTAACAAAGCCATCCGGAATAGTAATCGAAGGAAAACCACCAAAATTACCTATTTGTAAATGCTCATCTAAAATATTATATTCATCACTAATCATTTCAACTTTATCATCAAACTTTTTCGCTGGACCAGTTCCAACAGGAAGAATAACTGCATCATACTCTTTAAATAAATCATTCCATTTATCAACAATTAATCTTCTAGCACGTTGTGCATTATAGAAATATCTATTTTTATTTTGAGCCTGTAATACATAAGAACCAATTATAAATCTTCTTTTAATCAATGGAGAAAAACCATTAGTACGATAATTCTTCATCATTTCAATATAATTATCACCTTCAGCGCGAGGGCCAAAAATAATACCAGTTAAATTAGACATATTTGAAGTCGCTTCAGCACAAGAAATAACCATATAAACTGAAGATACAGCACGAAGTAATGATTTATCAACAGATACTTCTTCAACATTCATTCCAAGTTTATTGCATTTTTTTATAACATTTTTAAAATTTTCTAAATGAGTTTTCAATTCATCGTTAGCATTAGGATACATTGAAATATCACATATTTCTTTAACATAGCATAGTTTTTTATTTTTAACATTACTATTTAAAGATTTAAATAAATTAATATTTGAACTATCCCAACTAGTCATATCTCTTTTATCTTTTCCTTTCATTGCATCCACAACAATAGCAGCATCTTCAACACTTCTAGTTAAAACACCACATGTATCTAAACTACTTGCAAACGGAAATAAACCATATCTAGAAATCATACCATAAGTAGGCTTATATCCAACAATACCACAATAAGCAGCAGGTTTTCTAATAGAGTCTCCAGTATCACTACCAGTAGCATAAGGATAAACACCACTTGCAACTGCACAAGCACTTCCAGAAGACGAACCAGCACACATTCTACTACGATTCCAAGGATTTAATACCTTGCCTGTATGACCAGTAGTACCGGTACCTCCCATACCAAATTCATCGAGTACAGTTTTATTAACCATAATAGCTCCACTACAACTTAAATTATCAATTGCAGTAGCATCAAAAAATGGAACATAATCTTTTAATGTATTTGAAGAACCAGTACTAAGAATACCTTTTGTACTATAATTATCTTTAACACCATAAGGTATACCTGATAGTAAATTATCATTTACTTCACTTTTTTTAATTTTATCCTTATCCAAAATAGTAACAAAAGCATTACAAGCATTTTGTACTTTCCTAGACATTTCTAAAGATTCTTCAATTAAATCTTCAACAGTAACTTCATTATTAATTAAAGCATTATGTATATCAACAATTCCTTTATTCATATATTTCATTTTATCCCACCACCTTTGGAACAGATATCTCTCTATCTATTACTTGATCAGAATTAGAAAGAACATCTTCAATTGAAATAGATTCTTCAACAATATCATCATCTAATTCATAAACAAAATCATCTAAACAATGTGACATAGGAGTAACATCATCTATACCTTCTATTTTATTAATAATATCAATATTTTTATCAATAATATCAAATTCATCAAGAACCATTTTATTTTCTTCATCTGTAAGACCAATTAATAATTTATCAGCATAATCATTAACCATTTCTTTTGTAAATTTCATAATATCCTCCTTAAAAAAATAACATCTATCAAGGGATAAATGTATAATCTCTTTTAACAAATAATATTTTAACAAATATAATAGATAAAGTCCATAGATATCAAAAAAATAATAAAAAAATCTAAATATCAACAAACATTTAGACATAAAAAAATATTGGCAACGACCTATTTTAGCAAAACTCACTATCGTCGGCGCATAAGTGCTTAACTTCTGTGTTCGGGATGGGAACAGGTG
>ERZ779643.675-NODE-675-length-27091-cov-3.208870_pt1 | contig 27091 bp, 25 predicted proteins | sample MGYA00511564_ERZ779643 | MGnify/ENA primary metagenome ERZ779643 (study PRJEB29588, sample SAMEA2147114) | human gut metagenome | biome: human gut; feature: human-associated habitat; material: faeces | place: Denmark | collected 2008/2010 ... | reverse complement strand
ATATCTCAGACCTATTTTTTGCCCCCTGAAAACTATATTGAAACATGCCTCGAAAATGCAGACAAAAAACTACGCTCCTCTCCCGTATGCGCCGCGAACGTCCTTCAATGCAGGTTGCAGGGCACAAAAATGCTCCCGTTTCAAAACAAAATCCTTATGTGTGCCGTTATTCCCGGATAAAAGTTTATTTTTGCAAAATGCACCTTGCAAAAGGTTAATTCGCGTATAACATAAAACAAAATACGAAATGAAAAAAACTCTCTTTTTACGCAGGCTTGTGCTTCTGCCGGCTGTGGCAATGGCACTGTATGCGCAGGCGCAGATAACGCCCGTGTCGTTGAGGATAGAACACCGGCCCGGCGATGTGCTTGTCGACGCGAGTCTGGCCAAGAACACAGCATTGCAAAATGAAAGCGCACAAAAACCCGTGCCGCGCTTTTCGTGGATAAACAAGGCCGACGCGGCTGCACAGGCCGAGAAGCAGAAAGCCTACAGGATATGCGTTGCAACGTCGGTAGAGGCCCTCGAAGCAGGCGAACCCGACGCATGGGACAGCAAGAAAGTAAAATCTCCCGAATCGTATTTAATCCCCTATAAGGGCAAGCCCTTGAAAGAGGGCGAAAGCTATTACTGGCGCGTGATGACGTGGAACTCCAAAGGCAAGGCGTCGCAGTGGAGCGAGGTACAGAAATTCAGCGTTGGCCTTTCGCCCGAAAGCTGGAAGGCCAAATGGATAGGCGCTCCCTGGGTGGGCGAAGAACCGCAGTATTCCATTAAGGAAAACAAGGATGTACACGACCCGTCGCCGGTGCCCATGCTGCGCAAGGCATTCGAGGTAAAGGACGGAATCAAGTCGGCCAAAGCCTACGTAACGGGCCTTGGTTATTTCGAACTCTATGTGAACGGAACAAAACCAAGTGACGACGTTCTCGTGCCCGACTTCACCAACTACGGCCCGAGGCCGGATTTGAAGCACCACCCGCATATATCCATTGACGAGAAATCCAGCGGTTTCCAAGTGTCGTACCTGCTGTACGACATCACCAACCTGCTCAGGAGCGGCAAGAATGCCGTGGGTGCGATGATAGGCGGCGGATATTACGACAGCCGCGGGTCTATAATAGGTCCTTTCGGCTCGCCTCGCTTTATCTGCCAGATAGAGATAACCTATAACGACGGCAGCCGCCAGACGGTTGTAAGCGACGAGAGCTGGAAAGCGCACGAATCGGCCATCGTGACGTGCGACCTCTATGCAGGCGAGAACTACGACGCACGCAAGGAGATACCAGGCTGGTGCGAGCCTTCGTTCGACGACAGCAGTTGGAAGAACGTCGCCCTTCGCAATGCGCCGGGCGGAGTGCTTACCGCGCACGACACTCCCGCCGACAAGGTAATGGAGACATTCAAACCGATAAGTTTCAAGAAAAACGACGACGGTAGCTACACCGTCGACTTTGGCGAGGTGATTTCCGGCTGGGTGCACTTCAAGGGAGTGAAAGGCGCGGAAGGACAAAAGCTGACTATCAAATACGAAAGCGAATATCCCAAAGAGGTAAGTTACACTTTCAAGGATTCGGAGCCTATCGACTACACTCCGAAATTTTCCTGGCAGGTGTTCCGCACGGTAACCGTGAAAGGCGCTGAACTTACTGCCGACATGCTCACGGCCGAGGCGGTGTACACGTCAATGGACGTGGATTGTGAGTTCTCGAGTTCGAACGAGCTGTTCAACAAGATAAACAAGATATGGCAGCGCACGGAAAAGGACAACATTCACAGCGGCGTGGAGAGCGACTGCCCGCACCGTGAGAAGATTCCTTACACGGGCGACGGCCAGGCCGTTTGCACAACGGTAATGCACAACTTCGACGCGGCGGCATTCTTCCGCAACTGGATTGCTACCATGCGCGACGCGCAGGACAAGGAGACCGGCTACGTTCCCAACGCGGCACCGTGGTGCATAATGGCCGGCGGCGGCGTGCCCTGGGGCGCGGCAATGGTCATAATGCCGTGGGAGCATTACCTGCACTATGGCGACAAGCAGGTGCTCGTCGAGAACTACGACGCGGCCAAACGTCAGATTGGTTACATGCTCACATGGGTTACACCCGAGGGCATAATGCACCAGAAGCGTGCCAATGTTCGCGACGGCAAGGAATACTACTGGCTCAACCTCGGCGACTGGGTGCCCGCATACGAAGTACCCGCCAACGAGAAGGTACACACCTACACCCTGTGGCAGTGCGCCGACCGCATGAGCCGCATGGCCAAGGCATTGGGTCGCACCGACGACGAACGGAAGTACCGCGAGTTGGCCGACCGTACCGCCAAAGCGTTCGACAAGGCGTTCTTCAACACTGCCGAGGCAAGCTACGGTGACTACGGTTGCAACCTCATGGGTATAGTAATGGGTGCGGCTGACGGCAAGCTCGACCTCATGAAGCAGACGCTCCACAAGGAGATTGTGGAGAAGTACAAGAGCCATGTGAATACGGGTTACATAGGCACGGGGTTGTTCTACGAGACGCTCGCCAAAATGGGAATGAACAACGTGGCCTACGATGCCATGAACCAGACCGACTACCCCTCGTTCGGCAACTGGATACGCCAAGGGGCAACTACCTTCTGGGAGTACTACGACGGGCAATCGTCGCATAACCACCCGTTCCTCGGCAACGCGCTCACCTGGTTCTACCGCACATGCGCCGGCGTGTATGCCGACGAGAACGACCCGGGTTACCGCCACCTCATCATACGCCCCACGCTGGCCGACAAACTGGAGCGCGTGCACTATGCAAAGCAGACGCCTTACGGCCGCGCCTCGAGCGAGGTTTCGCACAATGCCTCGACCGTAACGATAAAGGCCGAAGTGCCCGTAGGCGTACATGCCACGATATACATACCTTCCAACAGCGACGAACAGCCTACCGTCAACGGCAAGAAAGCCAATAAGGTGAAAGGCGTGGAATCCGTAACGCGCGGCGAAGGCTGCTACATACTCGAAGTGCTGCAAGGCAAGTACGAAGTACAGGCCCGCAAGTAAGGCCCGTAATCCGGTTTAGGGCTTTGTAGCCCGCCTAATGGAATAGTGAAAAATAGGTTAGACATGTTATCCCGCAACGCAGTTCAAGCGTTGCGGGATAATTTTATTTACGGACAGCGGTCAGGATAAGTGATGTGCCGGCGGCAGTGAGAAGAATGTTCCGTGGGGCTCAAAATAAAGGGAAAAAGATAAACACTAATAATCAAAAGGAATAAACAACCAATCATTAACCAAATAAAGAATATATATTCCTATATATCAATATATTGTATAATTAATCCGTTTTTCTCATATACTTCAATTAAATTCTATATTTGACTATATCCTACTCATTTTTTTTGTTACCCGTTTTGATACTTACATCAAAGATATTTCCTATCTTTGCATCAGAGTACAAATAACTGAAACACAATGGGTAGAAGAAAGAAAACAAAAGTAGATAAAACTCCATTCAAACTACGCATAAGAAAACTTGCGGACGGCCGTGAATCCCTTTTTATAGACCATTCAGTTGGCGGTAAGCATGAATACGAGTTTCTCAAGTTATACCTCGTACCGGAAACTTCGGCCAAGGCAAAACGCGAAAATACAAGGACACTCCGTCAAGCGGAAGAGATTATTCTTGCGAAAACCGAGAATATGGTTGATGGCAAGGCGCAGGAGGAAGCGGAGAAGGATAAGTCCAAGGTGTTGCTGTCCGACTTCATAGAACTGTTGATAGACGAATATAAACAGCGCGGACGTTCCGGCCACCTGAAATTAAGGGCATCCCGCACCAACTTCGAGTTATTCCGCCCCAATTCGAGGCTTTGTGACATAGACAAGAAATTCTGTGTTGATTACGGTGTATGGCTGCAATCCGAATACCTAAATCCGCAGGGGAAACTGATTGCACAGTCAACCGCATTTTCCTATTTCTGGTATCTCGGCATCATTCTGTCAAGAGCATGTCAAAAGGGCTATATAAAAAATAACCCGTGGAAATTGTTGAGCGACCACGAGAAGATACGGCAGCCGGAAGGCAAGCGTGAGTTTTTGACGCTTGAAGAAATCAACAAATTGGAAAATACCCCATATAAGAAGGATAACATACGCCGGGCATTTCTGTTCGCTTGTTATTGCGGTCTGCGTGTGGGTGATGTCATGGGATTGCGATGGAGTGACATATCCGTCAATGGAGGACGGCATTTCATATCAGTGGTAATGCAGAAAAACTCCAAACCCATATCGCTTCCACTCCCCGCAAAAGCGTTGTCATGGCTCCCAGAAAGCAGAGAACAGGATGCACCCATATTTGCCTTGCCTTCCTATACGACTATCAGAAAGCATTTGCAGAAATGGGCGGAAGATGCCGGATTAGACAAACATCTGCATTTTCATTTGAGCCGTCATACTTATGGAACGATGCTGATAACTGCCGGAGTTGACCTTTATACTGCAAGCAAGATGATGGGACATGCCGATGTGTGTCCCACACAAATCTATGCCAAAATTATAGACAAGAAAAAAGAGGAAGCGGTTTCATTGATAGATAAAGTATTTTAGATATGGCAGCAAACAAGAAATCAAACAAGTTAAAAGAGCCTGTAAGGGTACGCACAAAGAGACTTGCCGACGGTTCCGAATCATATTACCTTGACATCTATGTGAATGGCAAGCGTAGTTATGAATTTTTGAAGATGTATCATTTGCCGGAAATCAATGCAATGGTAAGAGAGCAGAACCGCGCCACCCGTGCGGCGGTTGAAACAATAAAATCGCAGCGTATCATTGACATTACAAACGCCAAAGCCGGAATAAAGAACAAATCAGCGTGGCAGAAACTTACACTAGCCGACTGGCTGGAAAAGTTCTATGCCATTCAGGAGCGCAAAGGCATAAAGCAGATAAAAAAATTGAGAAGTGTCATCAAAGTCATCAATCAATATGGCAAGGACACAAAAATGGGCAACATCGACAAGACATGGGCTCTCGGCTTCATAGACTGGATACAGCATACATACAAAGGCAGGCAAGGGAAAACTTTGGAACAAGGTTCAGTCGTAGGATATATCTCCCAACTCTCCATAGCCTTGAACGCTGCGGTCAGGGCAGAGTGGCTGGACGAGAATCCTTTCATGTTGTTATCCGCTTCGGAGCGGGTTAAGAAGCCAGAGTCTAAACGCCAGTTCCTCACTATTGAGGAGGTGAAACTTCTTATCGCTACGGAATGCCGCAACAAAACTGTCAAGCAAGCCTATCTGTTCTCATGTTACTGTGGGCTGCGCCTGAGCGACATGGAAACTCTTTGTTGGAAAGACATCATATGCAATGACGGCAGGTATATGATTGGCAAGGTGCAACAGAAGACATCCACGCCCATTTATACGCCGCTCTCGCAAAGTGCTGTAAAATGGCTGCCCGAGCGAAACGCGGACGATAGCGATGAGACTCTTGTTTTTGCAACACTTCCGTCACGCATGACCACCAACAAAATACTCAGGCAATGGGTGGAAAAGGCGGGCATTGACAAGAAAATCACCTATCACACAAGCCGTCATACCTTCGGAACGATGATGATGACTGTGGGAGCCGACCTTTATACCACTTGCAAGTTGATGGGGCACGCCGATGTGCGTACTACGCAAATTTACGCCAAAATTGTTGACAGCAAGAAAATCGAAGCGGTGGATATGGTGGACAAGATGTTTGAGCAGGAGGAAGCCAAAGATTAATTCTGTTATTAGAACAAGAGAGCCTTGGAATTATTTAGAAAACGAGATTACCGTGATATTGCGCAATAAAAATTTTGAGATTTATGTATCAAACTTAAACAAATTGAGATTAATGTCATTTTTAACTGAATACATTTTGAGATTAGTGTTATACGTATTATCTTTGCCGACAATAAAAGTCAATTTATGATATTCAAAAGGAAAATTTACGATGAGCTTCTGCGATGGAAGCGGACAGATGAAGGCAGAACAGCCGTGCTGATACAGGGCGCAAGGCGTGTCGGTAAGTCCACCGTTGCCGAAGATTTTGCGACAAACGAATATGACACTCATATATTGGTGGATTTTGCCGCATGTTCCTCCGAAATCCGCGACTTGTTCAATGACGTATCTGACCTTAACCGTATTTTCATGCGGCTGCAATTGGAGTGCGGTATAGAACTGAGAGAACGCAAGTCCGTCATTATCTTCGATGAAGTCCAACTCGCGCCTAAAGCAAGGCAGGCCATCAAGTATCTTGTAAAAGACGGAAGATATGATTATATTGAAACAGGTTCGCTGATTTCAATCCGCAAGAACGTCAAGGATATTCTTATCCCAAGCGAGGAAGTCAAACTTCACATGTATCCGATGGATTATGAAGAGTTCAAGTGGGCATTGGGAGATACCGCAACGATAAATTTGCTCCAAGGCTGTTTCCACAACAGGACTTCTTTGGGTGATGCCACGAACCGTAAGTTGATGCGTGATTTCCGCTTGTATATGCTTATCGGCGGTATGCCGCAGGCTGTGGCTTCCTACCTTGACACCAATAATCTTGAAAAGGTAGACAGTGTGAAACGTTCCATCATAACATTGTATGAAGATGATTTCAATAAAATAGACCCGACCGGCAACGCTTCCAAGATGTTCCATCAGATTCCGGCACAGCTGACAAGTAACGCCAACAGGTATCTGGCATGGAGCGCGACAGATGGCAAACGCAGTTCCGAACTGGCTGAAATCATTTCAGAAATCAAGGAATCAATGGTGGTCAACATGGCTTATCATGCCAATGATCCGGGTGCCGGAATGGCATTGCATCAAGCCCCGGACAAATACAAGATGTTCGCTGGCGACACGGGGCTGTTCGTCACTCTTGCGTTTTGGGACAAGAAATTCACCGACAACACGATTTATCATAAACTTCTCAGTGACAAACTGAGTGCGGATTTAGGGTATGTCTATGAGAATGTCATCGCCCAGATGTTGAAAGCCGCCGGACATGAGTTGTACTATTACACATTTCCCACAGAAAGCGGAAAGCATAACTACGAAGTGGATTTTCTGATAGCCGAAGCCGACAAGGTAAGTCCCATCGAAGTGAAATCATCCGGTTATAAGGCACATGCTTCCTTGGATGCCTTTTGCAGAAAATTTTCAGTCCGGATAAAAAACAAATATCTGATTTATACGAAAGATATGCGTAAGGAAGAAGACATGCTGTATCTTCCGGCATATATGACAATGTTTCTATGATTATGAGTGGTACGCTATCAAATATTTCACCGCGGCTGCACGAAGTGAACGTGTTTCTCTCCACTTACGGGCAAGGTTCACTCTCTTTTGGCCAAGCCTTGCTATTATCCCTGTTTTACCGGGACTTCAGCGACACGAACATAGTTGTAGAAGAAGCTGAATCATTGGCGGAGAAGGATACGGAGCAGCTTCTGAAATTTTCTTCCTCCCTTTTTTCTGAGAGTGAAACATATCTGTCCCTAGACAAAACATCATTGCAGGCTGTGAACTTTGAAGCCCTTTTTGAAGAATATATGAAACCGTTTGAACTCCGGTACGAGGAAGCGAAAGCCGCCTCCACTGAACTCTGGCGCAAATATTCGGCACTGAACAACCGTCTGGACTTCCTGCCGTTGGATTCGGAGGAATACATGAAGTTATCTGTTGAATGCGATGCCAAGAAAGCGGAGTACGACACGGCTCATGCACAAACCGACCATTTATATAACGAGTGGCAGCAGGAACGCAGCAGGTATTTCTGCGTATACTGTTTCAAGCCGATGTTTCTTGATGTGTTGGTGGAACGCTTGCATGGAATCGCCGAAAGCATCCTGTCTGACATCAACCAGATGAAGGAGGACAAGCCATGAGCCGTGCAAGTCTGCTGCAGGAAACGGTCTTATGGATGGACACCGTTGACCTCGCCCTGTGCCTGTTCATTTACGAAGTGTGCAATGACTATCAATTTGAATTTGCGTCGGGCAGCGACTTCGTGAATTTCATGAACCTGAAGCCGACTTCACGCCCCGTTACCGTCCGCCCGAAAGAGAACCTGCGCGTCTGCTATATGGTTTTATCCGTATCACAGACCATCCGCCCCCGTGAACGCGGCAAACTTTGGGCGGAAGAATTTCTGAAACATTGCGGCATATCCAAGTCCTACTATGACAAACACCGCAGTGATGTCTGCGCTAAAGGGGCAACCAAAGAAAATCAGGATTTCCGTAAAGTCATTGACAAAGCCATCGAAAATGCAAGGCGGCTGAATACTACCCCATAGCCGCCCGCCGTTTTCCCATTCAGCAAAATACACTCTTATTGCATTTATGCGTTATATCGCTCATACACAGCGATATGACGCATTTTCTTTTGATGCACTTTCCCCATTCACTCCCCATTGGGCCACTTCGGGGCAAACTTAACTTTGCATCGGAAACAGAAGAAAACAATAGGTTGACAAACAGCAGATTCTAGTTTCTCAATGATACAAGCAACAATTATAAGACGAATGGATATGGAAAGTGAACGCAATTTAATGACCACCACCGAAGCGGCCCGATACCTCGGACTGAAACCCAGTTATCTCTATAAGATGATGATGCGCCGCGCAATCCCTTACTATAAGCCGGGAGGAAAACTTTGCTTCTTCGCCAAGGAAGACCTTGACGCTTGGATGAAACGGGTTCGGGTGAAGTCGCAGGACGAAATAGACAGCGAAGCAGCACGCTATCTGGCGGCTCATGAGAAAAACAAATGATTTACCAATCTTTTATAAAACAACTGTTATGGATAACTCTAAGAACATGGAGCCGGGTATCAAGGATACTGCGGCTTTTGATTCCACGAACAAGGAATCCAAGAAGAAAGAAAGCAGACCCGTCATCAGCGCAAAGGCACAGACCATTCTGGAGTTCTTGCGCAACTGCACCCCTTACGAAGCCGATTCCATCCGTGTGATGGTGGGTTACGGCATGGGAAATGGCGACATCGGAACGATTGAGGCAACCGATATGCTGGCAGTCAACCGTTTCCTTAATCACGGGCTCACAAAAGAAAATGGTACAAGCAGCGAGGCCGTCATGAAACACCGTCAGGAACGTGCCCAAAAGTTGATGGAGGCGGTCAAGGGATTTGTGGATATAAACCAGCTTTGCCGCATCAGTGTCGCGCTGATGAAAATCTCTTCCGACTTCAAGGCTGTGGAGGATGCGCGAGGGCACCTGCAATCGCAATCCGTCGCTAATGGAAACAGAAACTGATGTCAAACTGGAACGGGATATCGGATAACACAGGAACGGACAAGTTAAACTTTCACGCATGGGGTGTCTGGAAACGGCCATAGGACTTTCCGATATTCCGTTCTCCTAACTTTTATCAAACGATGCAAGAAAATACAAAGGACAAGGAAAAATATTGTTTCTTGCGCCCGACAGGGATTGAAACATTTACTTTCATCTTTTCCGCAGGTGCATTGCAATGGCTGCACGGAATAACGACAGATGGTGAGGGCAGGAAGATAAGCAACTTCACATTGTTTGGCGACCTCTTGGCAAGGATGGCGGTTGCCGCCGGAGAAAGCAAGGGTTTCCGCCGGGCACTCATGCTTTCCGCAGGTCAGGCGCAGTATTCCGAGGAACTACTTGCTGCACAGTGGAATATGGGCAGGAAGCGCATACGCAACCTGCTTGCCACGCTCACGGACTTGGGGCTTGTCAATACCCACCGTTCAAGGGTGGCATCCGTGATGACCTTTCCGTGCCTGTCCGGATGGAAAACAGCGGAGGGTGGCAGCATCGCCAATCCCCTTATCCGCGAACAGAGGGAAGAATAATAGCCGTCAGAAGTCGGACAGACAACGGTTCTGTGCTACAAAAACGCTTTCCGTTGTTCCATTATCCGGCACTCCTACTGGCACCAGTCTGTTTTGGCAATGGCAAGCGGAGGGCTTGTTTGGCATGGAGCGGTAGCGTTCAGTTGCGAGGTATGCCGAGGTATTACCGCCTACGGACAGTAACACCCCGACGCCCTCGCAACAGTCCGACAGACTGTTGTCCTTGCCGCTCGCAGGCTCGCAGCTTCCCTCTTTTAGAAACCGTTTCACGACTTTTCAAAGACATCTGTTATATATGGAATACGAAAATACCGCCAATCAGGAACAAGGGCAAAAGAAGCCCGTTATAAGGCGTGACAAGGTGGTTGTCACCAAGGTCACGGAACTGGAGCTTTCGCAAATCAAGAGCACCGCCGACCAATGTGGTATGACACGCAGCGACTTCATCCGGGCAAGGGCACTCGGCTACAAGCCAAGATTGAGGCTTTCCGATATGGAGATGGATGCTCTGCGCCAGCTTGCGGCTTGCAGGACGGACATGGTGAACTTCGCCAACGCCCTGCACGGACTGACCGACAACGAGAAGCTACGCCTTTTCCGGCACGAAGAGACCATGCTTGAATGGTACGAGAAAGTGGCCCATGTCACGAACCATGTCGCCGACTTCCTGCAGTCCACGCAGACGGCGAACAGCTATCCGGCAGGGGCAACAAACCAAGAAGCTAAGGAGGACAGCGCATGATAGCCAACGCAAAGGCGGTAGCCCACGGCATAAGGGCGATGCTCTATGTGTCGGGGGAATCGAGGAACAAGAAGCATCCCGAAAAGATAACGCGCATCTGCGACAACTTCATGCCGCAGGGTATGGACGCTACGGGTATCTGGACGGAAATGAAGTTCGCCACCATGAACCATCCGAACATCAAGAACAATGCCATCCGCATGGAGATAAGTCCGGCGATGGAGCATACCGAAGATTTCACTTTGGACGATTGGCAGGAACTGTGGAGAGACTTCGCCGCCGCTTTCGACATGCAGGAAATCCGTGACAAGGACGGCAAGGTGGTTTCCGCGCAGACAAACATATCGGGCAGTAAGTCCTCCATATGGCTGCATGAGGAATCCAACAGCGGCATACCGCACCTACATGCCATCGTCTGCCGGGTGGACGAGGACGGGAACATCAACAACGACCACGCCATCCACCTCCGCGCACAACGGGCGGCTGAAAAGGTCGCACGGCAAAGGGGCTGGGCTACGGCACAGCACATCCATGAAACCAACATTCCGAAAGTAAGTGCGGACTGCATGGAAGCCTTGCGCGAACTGGATGAATGGTCATGGGAGGGCTACCAAGAACGGCTCGCCGCCAAAGGCTTCGACTTGTATCTGCGCAAGGATAAGAAAGATGTCATTCGTGGTTATGTGCTTCTCAAAGGCAACACGAAGTTCAAGGCATCGGAACTTGGAAAGGGGCGCAACCTGACAGCATCCCGTATCAAACAGACATGGGAAAAATTACATTCCGACAATACGCAACAAGTCCGTACTACTGCAAAACAGCCTGTTGTAACGACAGCGAAACCGTCCGTTCCCAATAGTACAGAACGCAAGCCACAGCCTTTTGTACAGCGTAATAATCCGATATTTGAGGATTACACCACTTATCAGCCTAACCGTCAGCCCACGGAGTTTGAGCATGACGGAAAGAGTTACAAGCGTTATATCCCGGACAAGGTGCTTGACTTTTTCAATGACGAGTTCGACTACCGTGAACTTGCCAACTGGCAAGTCCTGCAAAACCTTGCGATGGCTTACTTTACTTTGATAACATCACCCTACGAAGTGACATCAGGCGGAGGTGGAGGCGGCTCACAGTCAGACTTGAAATGGGGACGCGACCCGAAAGAGGATGAGATAAAGTTTGCCCGTAGATGTGCGCAAGCTGCTTCAAATAGAATCGGCAGACATCCTAAAGGCGGAATGAAACGCAAATGACAACACTAAAAAACAGTATCACAATGAAGCAACCCGATACGGCGGCTCTCCGCGAGAGGCTTGCCAATTATACACCCGAAGATGAGTTGAAAGAGAACAAGCAGGAACTTGACGGACTGCTTCAAAAAGTCAGCTGCCAGATAACCGAGCTTCGTAATCTTCTGAAAGAAATCAATTCACTCAAAGAGGAATTGCACTGCATACACGGCAGCTTGAAGCATACCGCCCAACGTGAACGGACTGCTTTCAATGCCTTACTTGCGGCAAAGGGCAGTGCGGATAATATCGTGGACGGCATTAGCAACGCCATTGTCAAGGCAGAACAGCACACTATCATCCGTGCTAAAATCGGCACCGAAGAACTGGCGAAAGTGCATCAATGTACCGCCGACCATATCAAAGCCGAGAAGGAATTATTGGAAGAACATAGTAAAAAGTTAGCCAAACACCTTCAGAATAACGAAGGCATTTGGCTTTCCAGTCGTTGGCTCGTGTTCACGATAATCGCACATGGTATTTGCTACATTGCTATAATACTATGGACTTTCAGTAAATAATAAATTCAGACGGCAGCTAAAAGGCAAATACTATAACAACAAATTTTAGGTATCTGGTATTTATTTGTTGCAACAATTCATAATGCTCCTGAGAATGTTTTCACGGGGTTACCACGCAGAAGCGAAGCATGCTTACCCCATTTGGACGAGCGGAACGATGCTGCTGCAGAATCTTTTGCTTGTTGTAATTTCATAAGAAGCAGATTGCGTGCCGTTTTCTTGTTCTGCGACTGTGAGCGTTGGGTGCTGCATCTGACAGAGATCCCGGTCGGGCGGTGAGTGGCGCGGACAGCCGTTTCTACTTTGTTGACGTTCTGCCCGCCATGTCCGCCGGAGCGCATGGTTTCGTAAATAATATCCTTGTCTGATACTTCCGGCAGAGTAACGGGTTCAATAAACTCTACACCGACAAACCAGTTCTTACGGGGATAACCGGGGCGGTAACGGTTTGAAGTCGCATGCCAGAGAACAGTACCGTTCCATGCTTGTTCCTTGTCCGGATTCACTTCGGCAAGAAACAACATCGACATGTAGCAGTCCGGCTCCGTGTTGTGCGGTTCGCTTTCCACGAGTTCCGCATCCGGAAAGTCTTTCAGCAGTTCACGGGCAACAAGCGTAACTACGCGGGCACATTCCACAGACCCTCGTCCGGCCGTGAGTTGTATATACTTCTTCATTGGGGAATATCTTTAATGTTTAAGCGGGGTTTGACCATCGTAATGACTTCGGCTGTCGGCTCAATCAGGTGCAATATTTCTTCCATCGGTTTGTATGCCTGCGGCGATTCGTCGAGCGTGCCGGGACAAACGGAGGTAGAGAATATGCCATTCATGGACTTTTCAAACTCTTCCATTACGATATTTCTCTTGGCCGCATTCCTTGACATGGCACGTCCTGCGCCATGTGGGGCGGAACAGTTCCACTCGGCATTTCCCTTACCCACACAGATTGCAATGCCGTCGCGCATGTTGAAAGGCAGGCAGAAGCGTTCCCCTGCTTCGGCTGCAACTGCTCCTTTGCGAAGCATGGGAAATTCTTCGCAAACGGAAATATAATTATGGGTAGTGAATATGGATTCTGTGCATTTGGTCTTGCAGAGTTTTTTCAAGATTGCGAAGATACGGTCGCGGATAATCTGGTGATTGTAGAGGGCATACGCCTGAGCCACGATCATGTCCGAGAGATAACCGTTAAGCGTATCGCCCCACAGATAGCCGACATACTGCGCCCTTTTGGGATTCTGTGCAATGTTGTGCCAATGGTTGGCAGCTTTTACTCCAAGATTCCGAGAACCGCAATGGATTGTCAGCCATCCTTCATGTGTTTGCTCATCTTCACCGTATTCAATGAAATGATTGCCTCCGCCAAGTGTGCCGAGACTTTTATAAAAGATGGCCTCCTGGAGCTTTATTCTTCGGCAGAAATCCGAGATAAAACGGGCGTCTATGCGCGGAACTTCGTTAATCAGTTCGGGAGCGGATGAACGTGCTTTCTGGTACTGTGAGTTCAAGAAGCGGAACAGTTCCTTTTCGTTCAGGGAGTTCTTCGTGCAAATCTCCGTGCCGGTCGGGATAGCCTCCCGAATTTTATGGTCAAACAAGGCGAAATCTTCCGGTGCGACTAAGGAAGACAATCTGTGCATGGAAATGGTACACCCGATGTCCACACCCACATGATTGGGATTGAGGTATGCACCAATTCGATACGCCGTGCCCACATTGCAGGAATTTCCCGCATGAACGTCTGGCATCTGAACAATTCTTACCCCCTTGAAAGCCGGATGGTCGCATTGTACCCTTACCCACTGCAGGGCTGCGTCCTCGATGTTTTCGGTGAATATCTCTGCCGATGTGTATTGTCCTTTGATTATCATATTGTTATTCATTTAATCTGTCTTTAATAATCTCTGTGGAAATATCTTTAATATAAATCAAACACAAATTAGGAGCATTGACAAACCATGATGCATTAGGATAGACGGCCTGAAACAATTCATAGCTTTTTTGCTGCTGTGGCAATGCTCCAAAGAAGCCGTAGGTGTGCAAACGGGCATATTCGGGCACATTGTTCAAATCATCGAAAGTGACAATCGGGTTGACTAGAATTTTCTTTTGTCCATAAAGACCGATACAGGCAGTGGCCGACTCTCCGGAAGCAATAATCCAGTCCGGTTTCTGGTCAGCAATGATTTTGCGGACTTCTTTGCAATAATATGATTTGTTCAAGGCATTGACCTCAATGAAATCGCCTATTCCTTCCATTGCCATTTTGTCCTTCAGCATTGAAATCATATACTCATTCTGTTGGGCTGCGGTCGGGCTCTTTATGAGAAAAGGTGCCGGGAATATCAAGACTTTCTTCATATTTCAGATACTTCTTGCAAGGTTCAAATTGATTAATAATTCATTACCCGCATTTTTATCACTGTATTCCGGATATGAGACCACGAGACAGCGTTTGTGATATTTGCGGGCAAAACGCATGGTGTGCATACTGCCACTCTGCTGCGGGCATTCTGCCAAGATAACAGTGCTTGACAATGCGGCCTGCAACCTGTTGCGTGCGACAAGCCTTGTCGGATTGGCCTTCACACCAAAAGGTTGTTCGGAAAGAATAAGTCCTCCATTTTCCAAAATCCGCTGTTGGAGCGGTGCGTTTTCTATCGGATGTGTAATGTTAAGACCGGAAGCGACAATGGCTATTGTCTGCCCTCCGGCATCGAGGCAACCCTCGTGTGCCGCCTTGTCGCAGCCCAAAGCAAGGCCACTGACTATAATATTACCTTCTTTCGCATATTTATTTCCTAATTCGTATGCTTTTCTCAATCCAATTGGTGAAGCAGCGCGTGCACCGATGACGGCAATGCGATTGGCTGTTGGATCAAGAAGTGACAAATCCCCTATGCAGTGAATTATTGGCGGACAATCGTTTCCTATTTTCCTGAGCGAACGAGGGAAATTGTCATCTTGAAAGGTCAATGTAATGACACCATACTCCTCTTGCATCGACATAACACTTTCTGCTTTATCAATATATGCTTCAAATGCTTCTGCATACTCTTCCGGCATAAGTTTAGGACTCATAATCCGCGATGGCTTCATCCCGGCGTACTGCATACAAAGAATATCTTCCTTACTTAAAATACAGCTGTTCATATTATCTATTTTGGTTATAAGTTTCCTCTATAAAGTGACGGTATGTCAATTTCATTGCAAAGACACCATAATTCCGTATCGCCCCAATCGTATTCGACTGTAAAGAAACCGTATCTGTCTGGTTCTGAAATGACCGTCTTATGTCCGATTCGCTTGCCGATATATGTAGCCAGCGATGAGGTCGCCTGCCATTCTATATTCACATCGCAATCAAACATTTCATTTATCAAATCCATGTTTTTTTTCGGCTTTTTCTTGCTTTCATCCGTACCGATAACTTTCTGAAGCCAACCAGCTACCGTTTCATTGTAATTCAAATGTTCTTTAATATAGTCTTTCAGTTCCTGATGAGACTTCAAGTCAAGACTGTCAAAACTGATAATCTGAATTTTGTATTTTGCTTTCGGGATGTTCAATGTACTGTCTGACGGAACGGAACCCATGATATTGCACTCGTCAATAATCGCTTTCAGAATGTCTATCGTGGAAATTTCCAGACTGTCAACCACTTTTAAAACGTCATCTTTCAATGAAATATCATTCAGATTGTCATCGATTACATCATTGACAGCCTTCGCCGACAAATTGGAGAACTCCTTGATGTAACGAATGCGCCCCGGTCGTCCCAAAAGGTTCTCGTCAATTGATAGCTTGTTGGTGGTCAGGATATACAATTTCCGCATGTCGTTGTAAACTCCGTCAATCATTTTGAGCAGAACTTCCTGTTCTTCACGGAAAGTTTTTTCGGCTTCATCAATAAGAATAGCACTCTCAAAATGCAGCGATTGTATAAACTCCAACATCCCGTCAACGGGTTTCGAGATGACAATTACAGGCAGTCCGATGCGATTACAGAGCAGTTTGGCAGCGATTGTCTTGCCTGTTCCTTTCAAACCGTTGAAAATCACACCGAGATTTTTGTTGCTTTCTCTAAACAGGTCTGAAGACCATGTCATTATGATTTTTGATATTATCTCTTCGCTGTCAAGGTCATAAATCTTAAAATCGAACCGGAAAGTATCATCTATCTTCTCCAGCCCCAAGCGTTTTGTCTGCGGGTTTTCATAGATGCGAAATATTCCGTTGCCGGGAGAAGTGAGCAACGAAGCATAGCCCGGAATCGGGTAAAGAATGCCACCGTCATTAATCCATTTCTGCTTTGATGCGATGGTCTGCTTTTCCTTATGTATTTTTTCATTCGGATTGAGGTATTCCTCCTTATAAAGGGTATAGTATTCAAGGTCGACAACTTCATCAAGATAATTCATGCCGCATTTTCTTTCAAGACCTTCGTATGTGAAGCCGCTTTTCAGGGCGACTCTGCGTGAGGCGTCATTCCGTGGCAGGACAGCAATGGTCAACGAGTCAGCCATCCGTTCATCGAACAAGTAGCGTTTCATCCTCTCCACGACTTCCGTCATATAGCCTTTCCCACGAGCCTCTTTATGAAGAAAATAACATATCTCGTAATTGCATTTTTCGCCCGACACGGTATTTGTCTTGTGTGGGGTGACTTCAAAAACACCGAGAACCTTTTCCGGAAGACCCTCTTCCGAAATACAGAACATTAGTCCGCTATTCATATCCCTGCGAATTTTCCCTTCTGCCTCGCTAAGCGTGCCCATTGGTCTGAATCCAGTGATTGCCGCTATTTCCCGGTCACTCATCAGAACGAAAATATCATGGACATCCTTCTCTCCGGGAGTCCTGATTATAAGTCTGTCCGTCACAATTTCGATTTTCCCAGCCTTTGCTTCTTTCATCTTTATGTTGCTTTTATGATTACAGCACAAAAGTATTGCGGAGATGTATCATTTACCGATACATCTCCGCAAAATCGTATTTAAAAGTATCTCTTTGCCGTTATTTACCTTCGCTGATAATATATTTGGCATATCTTTCTACAAGTTCTTCTATAGTAGTTTTTTTATTTTCATCCAATTCGAAAAAGATCTTTTGTTTTTTTGCGGCAAGTCCTGAAATGTGAGGAACGTGCAGCAATCTTGCATCGTCACCGATTAATTCATGACAATAGTCGTATGCCTCATTGCCCACAGCCACTATTCTTTGCGGATTAACAATTCCTATTTCTTTTTGCAGAATGGCCTTGTATATGTTTTTCTTCTTTTTGGAGTACTCGGCGGATTCCTTATGGTCATATACAAAATATTTCCTGCAGTCGGTAAGGTAAACGCCATTACCGTGTTCAATAAGTTTTTCAACAAGCAATGCCATTCTGCCGCCTCCATTCTTTTTATCCCTCCAACTTTTACCATGCAGTCCAAACGGAGAAGCCACCAACGCGTCTATGCAGATATAATTTTCTTTGCACCCGGTTTTTTCTGGAACGTCGGGATTGTCAACATCGGAATACCATGTATTGTCTCGCAGTGGATCTTGCGCCACAAGCATAATCCGCTTGTCAGTATTTTTTATGTTGAACCATGTAGGAAGGTCAAGGCCTATTGCTCCACGTTTTTCTGTGCGTGTAGTCAAATCCTTGAAATCTGGATGGGTTATTGGTATAGGCACGGTAATAGTGTCTTCATAATAACGGTTCCAACCCTTAGGAGTGAATGGTTCAACTCCTTTACTAAATTCCCAGACACAGGCTTCAGTTCCCGATTTTATCAATTTCCCGGCTTCTTCTTTTGAATAACTGAAGAAATTGCGGTACATGTCATCATATCGCAACTTTATCTTTTCCAATTGTTCTTTGCCTAAAATGTCATTTGCCAGCATTTCGTAAATCTGGCAGGCAATTTCTTTGTCATCTAAAAATTTAGAATAAAGTGTTGTTTCCATTGTTATATTGTTTAAATCTCTATGAAATTCGGCTTTTCAAGATTGGAATAATCTGCATTCATTATCGCCCCATTAGAAAAGGTTATTCCATTAAAGATTTTTATTCCATGTTGAGCGTGGATATGTCCGAAAAGATGCAGTCTGGGCTGGACGATTGTTATACGACTAAGGAGTTCTTCCGAGCCGTAATTGATATTGTCGTCAAAATCGAGGATGCCGAAAGGCGGCGTATGGGTAATGAGAATGTCCGTATTTTCAGGAATATTTGCATAATGCCTAGTTTGACGGTCTGTTATACAGTCCTGCATAAACATTGAAACGCCATAGAATTTTATGCCACAAATTTCCACTCCGGAATTACACAGGTAATGCACATTGCCATCAAGTCCGTCAATGGTAGCACCATATAGACAGTCATCGTGATTGCCGCAAATGAATACCTTTTGCGGATAATCAAGATTACAGAACCAGTTCAGGAAGTCTAATGCTTCCTGCTCGCTTCCGTTCATGGTAAAGTCGCCCGAATGCACGACGATGTCAACTTGTTGCAAATCATGTAACCGTCTGTGACAGCCATGAGTGTCTGAAATATGCAATATTTTCATCTCGAATGTTTTCTTTGCTAACAAAGATAAAAGATTACTGGCTCAATTTGCGATACAAGCTGAGATAAATTACATTGCTGTATATAAAAGTGAGACATGAGGAGGATACTTTTGCAATGTATTGAAATAATCTATATTAATATGTGTACGACATTAATTAATGATAACAATGTAAAGCCTATTGCCATCTATGTGCATGGACTTGGTTCCGGTGCTACATCGACAACAGTCCGGATGGTATGTAAAATATTCTCTGAATATGAGTGGATAGCAATTGAAGTAAATGAGAATCCATTTGAATCGGTGGAAAAGATTAATGCTACTGTCAGTAAGTTCAATCCATCCTTATTAATGGGAACTTCATTGGGCGGATATTATGTGTTTTACGCAGATGCTCCATGCGCGACAAAGGTGATCTGCAACCCGGCAATGAATATAGCGAAGCTTATACGTTACAAGATAGGATTCGGGACATATTCTTATTTTGTAGAAAGGCAGGACGGCAATACTGAATATACACTTGACGAAGCGGTTTGCGGGCGTTTTACGGAATTCGAGAGCAGTCATAAGGCAGTGTGTGGGACAAAGAACTATGCCTTGTTCGCCGTACATGACGAACTTATAGGAGATGCCGATATGCTTGACAATATGGCAATGGTTTTCGAATCCGGTTACAGATTATTGTTGGATTCCAAAGGAGGACACCGACACCGGGCAGCAGCTCTGAAATTGCTACACAGAGAAATATCCAAATAATAATGCAAGCCTGCATCGGAAATAACTTCGGTAAAACCGTCAGTATTGACTGTGTCATGCGCCTGATTTTCAATCTCAAAGCAGTATAGTTCAGTTAAGAATCAAATAATTGGGTTAATTATGTTGTATTATCCGAGATGTTGCATTGGATGCTACAAGTTTTTATTAACTTTACAGCAACCAACAAAAAGCAATATGTTACAACTTCAAAAATACACATGGCTGATAGACACTATCCGCAAGGCAGGAAAGATTTCTTTGGAAGAAATTTCCGACCGTTGGGAGCGCAACAAAGACTTAAGTGATTACAAGCCTTTGAGCCGCGCCACGTTCAATCGATGGAAAGATGCCATCTTCAGTCAATTCGGTATAATCATCTCTTGTCAAAGAACCGGTGGTTATCTTTATTATATAGAGAATCCGGAGGACATTGATGAAGATGAACTAAAAAAATGGATGCTCGACTCGTTTGCCGTAAGCAACCTTATCAGCGAGAACCTTTCACTGAAAGACCGGATTCTTGTCAGCAATATTCCGTCTGCCCATGATCACTTGACAACATTGCTTGAAGCAATGAGGGAAAACCGTGTCGTGACAATCACTTATTGCGGGTTCAACAAGTTAAATAGCCACACGTTTCCGATCGAGCCTTATTGCGTAAAGCTGTTTGAAAACCGTTGGTATGTTTTGGCTCACAACATACATTATGATGATTACCGGATTTACGGACTTGACCGAATTGAGAATTTGGAGATAACAATGGATACATTCAAACTCCCGAAAGATTTTTTTGCCTCGGGTTATTTCTCAAATTATTACGGAATTATATCCGATAGCAATATAAAGCCCGAACGGATAGTTATCAGAGCCTACCGTGATCATGTTCCATATATGAGTTCGCTTCCCCTACATAAAAGTCAAAAGCTATTAGAGGATAGCGGTGAGTATGCCGACTTTGAGTTATATCTTGCCCCGACATTCGATTTTATAATGAGATTACTTAGCGCAGGAGCTATGATAGAAGTCATTTCTCCGGCATCATTAAGAAAGACATTGAAAGGATGGGTGTCGGATATGTACAACTTATATAAAAACGATTGACCATGCAGGATTTCGCAGCAATAGATTCCGAAGCGGTCAATAGACAACTTTCCGGAGCGCAATGATTCATAGCTTTCACTATAATAATAAAATATGATATTATGTTATATATAAATAATTGGAGTATAAAAATGCTCAAGCAAAAATTCCCTAATTATAAGGTGACTTCATATTGTCCATCAGGCTCATGGCAGACAAGTCGTTATATTCAGATTCATATTGATGCATATAATGATAAAAATTTGCATTATGAATATAGAATTGATGGTAAATGGGAAGGCAGAGTTGAACTGCATTTCGAAGGTGATTGGGAAACGAAATACGGACTTTTAATAGATCGTTTAATAAATAATACTCAAAATAGCGATGAACTTATATGGTCGGAATGGAATTATGGTTATCGCTGCCAACACTCGAGTAAGATTAATACAATCGAAGACTTATACCAGACTATGTCATATATGATAGAACTCTTTGATAGTCTTATTCGGAGTGTAACATCAGAGATTCCTGTTTTTGACGAGAAAGTTATAAGTTGTGACAGACAGCTTCCTCTTAAAGATTGTACGGTAGATATTTTTGAAAAGAAATATGACGATATAGCACGACTTCACTTGACCATTCCCAATTATCAAAGGATATATTGCTGGGAAGAGAATAATGTTAAATGCCTGCTTAATGATGTATTTGAGCATATCAGTTCCAATAATGCAACACCTTATCGCTTAGGAACAATTATTCTTCATTCGCATGGAGGCAGGTATGATATAATAGACGGGCAACAGAGGCTTGTGACATTGGCATTGCTGCTTGCCGAAGTGGGGATAAAAACAAGTTTGCTAGAAGAAAGGTTCTCGTCGAAACGTTCGATAGAATATGTAAGGTATAACAAATATCTTATTCATGAGTATGTACAACGACATTTAAACATACGTGATAAAGTGGAAAGATTGTTGAGCCTGTTGGAATTTAATGTGCTCGTTTTGCAAAACACATCCATTGATTTAGCATACACTTTTTTTTCCAATCAGAACTCTCGTGGTATTGCACTATCTGACTATGACCTTCTCAAAGCTCATCATCTCAGATATATCCCTTCAACTTTTGAGCAGCAGTCTAAACATGCGGCGGAAGTTTGGAACAAAATGATAGAGGATGGTAGAAAAGATACTGACTCAACTACCGTTCCTGATTATGTAAGGACTTTGGACACTTACATATACCGACTTAGGAGATGGATGCGTAAGAAAGTGTGCGATGACAGTGCCGACAATTATAGAATCAAGCGTGAATATGAAGCGGCTCCTGTTGTCGAAGAAATCCCTCCCTTCGGTGAAAGATTTTATTTCAATGAACCTATTCAAGGAGGTACGCACTTTTTCTCATACGTAGAACAGCACATAAATAAGTACCGTTCATTCAGTAAGACAGAAGAGTATACAGTTCTTCATTGCGCAATGCAAGGAGGTAGTGACCAATGGTATAGAGACATTATCGAAAGTGTATTATTCTATTACTTCCTGAAATTTGGTGCATATTACCTTTCTGATGCACTGGTTGTAATAATGAGAATCCTGTTGCAGCATAGATATGTAAGTTCGCGTGCTATAAAATCTTCTATAGTACAATATGCGGGAGATTCTGAATTGGTATTGATAATCGATCAGGCTACTTCGCCTACATTCTTCCTTGCAGAGGCCAGAAATATCGCAAAAGAGTTGTCATATCCGGTACGTCAGGACATGACTCCGATAATGCGCTCAATGCGCATGAAGGCATCCAACATCGCTAGGAAGTTAGAACAAAACATTGTTGTCGAATCATTTAAAAACTTGAACAGATGAAATATACTCCTAATGAAATAGCAAAAGATAATATGCTCTACACAATTCCACTCTATCAGAGATTGTTTGAATGGAATACAGAAAATATCGTTACGCTTTTGGAAGATTTGAAAAAGAAGTTTGAGCACAGAGATGAGAAAGACGACTACTATTATATCGGTATGTTGACGTCGACTAAGAATAATGAATTGGTTGATGGACAACAACGCTTTACGGTGATGATGCTTTTGGGGTGTGTATTACAAGACTATTGTGAGGAATGGAAAAAGTTTCTTATAGCAGACAATAAATTACGTCTTGAGTTCTCATCCCGCCCGTTGGACAACAAATATCTATGGTCTCTTGTGGAGCATAAAGGAGAAGAAAACCAATCATTCGAGAATTTAAAGATGAAAAATGGATATGAGCGGATTAGAGATTTCATACAAGACATGACAGATATTTCCAAAAAGGATTTTGCGTCGTATATAGGGGCAGTAGAAATTTAGTGGGGATAGCCATACAGCTTAGCGATTCTGAACAAGAAAAACTTCTTGTCGGCTACTCCATGCTGATTAGCCCTGAAAAGTTTGATTTTGGCATTGAAAGATTCGGCTGCGGCATTTGTCGAACGGTGGTTATAGAAGTTTAGGATTTCATCATAATGTTCATAAAAGGTGGCCGCAATGACATTGAACTGCTTCATCCTTGCTTCGTCCACTTTGTTGTACCATTTGGCCATGCTCAGCCTTGCGACATCCTTAATCGTGTTCTTGGAGAATATCATCCTCAGTGAATGCGACAGCCCGTAAGCGAGTTGGATGTCGGGATACTCTGCGAACAGGATTTTCGCCCTTTCCTTTTGTCTTTCCGTCCATTTGTCTGCTGATTTGAACAGGAGGTAGCGGCTCCTGATGAGCAGTTCGGGCCGTGTGTCCCCGTTTGGGAAACGGAACGGGTGGTATGGCTTGCCAGAAAGCCTGCACTCTTCCATTTCGTCGTTGGCCTGCTGCAATGCGTCCCAGCGGTGTGCCACGCGGATTTCCTGTACGGCCTCGCAGGCCATTTTCTGTATGTGGAAACGGTCAATCACCCTTTGAGCTTTAGGGAATGCGATGGCAACAATCCTGCGCATCGAGTCGGAAAGGTCGAGGGTCACTTCCTCCACCTTCATGCGTTCCTCCTCGTCAACCTGTTTCAGCACCCGTATCACGTCCTCTGATTTCGTGCCGGAAATGACCGCCACCAAGCTTCTTTCTCCGGCATGACGGTCGCGGTTGGTGACAAACGTATATAACTCTCCGTTGGACAGGGAGGTCTCGTCTATGGCCAGGTGCGGACCCATGTTTTCCGTAAACAACAGCCACGTGTCGGCATGGTCAAGCTGCTCCCACCCGCGGAAGCCGCTTAGCGTTTCCTTGTATTGTTTCTCAAAGGTATGTGCATTTATGTGGTAGAATGTTTCAAGCGTACGGCAGGTCACCGGGGATGTCTCCATACGTCTCTTTTAAAAAAGCCCCGAACTCCTTGGAGTAACGGGTTCCTTTGCAGGCTATGTCCAGGCTGATTGGAAGGCTGAAACTCTTGCCGGTGCGCATGTCCGTCCACCTGCGACGACGGATGACCAGTATCACCTTATGGTCGCGGATTGGGAAATCGGTAACGTTCACAGCCTCCATGAAGCCTTTGGATTCGAAATGCACATCACAAGATAGATTCGGATTCATCAGTTCATCCAGATGAATCCGAATTTCCGTCGAAGTCTGTTCCACACTTGTTATCTCAAAATAATCCAATATTTCTGAAGGCAGCACGATACGCGCAAGCAATTCCAATTGATTCTTTTCCATAAGGCAAAGGTCGGAATACATTCTCAATATAAAAACAAATCCCCCACTAAATTTCTACTGCCCCCGTATATATTCCATAATTTGTGTTTTTTTTATATCCAATCTTCCTGAAGGGTATAGTCCAAAAGATCTCAACAAATATTTTGAAAGAATGAATACTACCGGCAAGAATCTGGAACAGCATGAAATACTGAAAGTCAAATTGCTCAGCAACCTGGATAATGATATTGATAAATATATGCTGCTTTGGAATAAACTTGCCGATGTCGATACGCTATTGATTCGCAGAAGAAAAGATGAGAACATTGCAGAAATTAAACAGCAGGCAATGAAAGCCGATATAAATACAATCTTTTCATATGATCTCATCAATGGCTTGAAAGAAGATACTTATGATAATACAATTTCTATAGGGAATCTTGAAATGTCAGCATCGGCACCCAAAAATGAACGTGAAATAAACAGGGATTCCCGATGTGCCCTCTCTTTTCCCTATCTGCTATTGCAAGTACTTTACAGGCAACTGAGCAAAAAGAATGATTGTAGAATCGATGAGTTGAGCAAGAAAATCAATTACAGTGTCAACGATTTCTTTAAGCCAAGCAGTTTGCTTGGCATATTTGAGAAATTTCTGCCTTACAGTGGCAGTAATATCAATAAAGATGCCATTAAGGAGTTCATGGGAATGTTGGTAAGGGCTCGCCTTGCACTCGACATTTGCTTTATCCGACCTACAGAATATGGCTACACTCTGGATATGAATCTGGACGAAGATAATAGCGTACTCAGAAAGCTATTGATGTTCCAGTCCATGCTGTATGTGTCTTCGTCCAATTACACCGACTACAGGTGGTTTAATTGGCTAATGGATGAAATAGACAGAGATGGGATACCGGATGCCGAAAGTTTATATACAGCATTAAAGAGAAATGCAGATGAAGAATTTCCTCTTCCCTCGTATGAACAACTGGCATATGGTGGAGACAACCGTTATTGGTTCTGGAGACTTGATTATTATATCTGGCAACATCGTAAAGAATTGTTTGAAAAAGAATCTCCTGAGGTAAAGAACATTGTGGAAAATTATGTTTTTAAGCGGAATAGAAGCATCGAACATATTGCTCCACAGAAGCCCAAAAGTGACTCTACGATGAAGTGGAATAACACGGAAGAAGACAAAACTTTGCGAGATAGCTTTGGAAATTTGGTAATGATTTCACAAAGTTTGAATTCTTCTTTAAAAAATGAATCTTATGAGGTTAAGGCTGCACATGTTAAGTCTTACTGCAACGGTTCAAAATCAGGGTCAATCGAAAGCTTGAAACTGTTAATCGTATATCGTGATTATCCTGATAAATGGAACAGGGAAGCCATTACAAATCATGGCAAGCTTATGTATGAATGGCTTCAAAAAAGTAAAGAAGAATGATTTAGTTATTGCATAATGCCGTATAATTCACATTAAATGATTATACGGCATTATCTATTTTTAATAATCATTTGTGATATACACCTTTATTCCTATCACTCTCGGTGTATTTTGCACACTTAATATCATGAGAATATAAATAGTCCGTATCGTGGAATGTGCTTCAAACAACAAATGTCTATATTGTTTATTTACATATAAATTTTAATTGTTGCCGTTTTGTTACCTTATGCTACAATTATCAACTTATATCACTGATAATAGGATATATAGTTATAATATTTATCTTAAAGGGAAAAAGAAAGTGTTAAAACCGGGTGGGAAAACATTGTTTTTGGGAAGGGAAAATTGAAAACTGATTTTCAGCGTTTTTTATTCACGTGGGAGCAAAGAAAAAAAACAAGGCACATATTTTAAAATAGGTCAGACATATTTTAAAATTTCTCAGACCTATTTTTTCGGCCCTGAAAACCCGTTTCAAAAATGCCTGAAAAATGCAGACAAAAACCGACGGCCGTTTGCGAGAGTTGGACGAGGGGATTATTCGAGCAGGAAATTGAAGCTCATTTTGTCGCCGGAGAATATCATGCGGGTGAGCTGTGCGAGGGTCATTGCGGTGAAGCTGCCGGCATGTGCGCTGCTGCGTGTGCATTGCCCGTGGCTCACGGTGTAGAACCCGTTGTTGCTTTCTATTAGTTTGTCGCCGCTTACGCTTATCTGCATGTCGGCTTCGGGGTGCATGGCGGCGTATGCGGCAAGGGCTTTCGACGTGTCGGTTATCCTTGCGCAGGCAAACGTGTTGTGCGCCCGGTGGCCGGTTATGTACGCCCGCATGTCGTAGCCGGGGTACATGCCTTGCGCCTGTCCGACCATTGAGGCAAATGCGGCGTCGCGGCCGGCGGGCGCGTCGTAGACGTGCAGCACTTTCTTTTCGTTGTCGGGGCGTACAAACAGGTACGACACCGTTTTTTTGCCAAGCCGTGCCGTAAGAATCAGGTTGCCGCCCTTTATCCAGTCGTCCACAACCGTTTTGAACTGTTCCCTACTGTGTAGCAACGCATATCCGCGCCTTTCCCTTTGGCGTCGGGCGAAAAGTCTGTACAGTACGTCGCTGTAAGCCGTGGCCGGTATTACCGTACAGGTACCG
>ERZ779643.671-NODE-671-length-27138-cov-9.477237_pt1 | contig 27138 bp, 23 predicted proteins | sample MGYA00511564_ERZ779643 | MGnify/ENA primary metagenome ERZ779643 (study PRJEB29588, sample SAMEA2147114) | human gut metagenome | biome: human gut; feature: human-associated habitat; material: faeces | place: Denmark | collected 2008/2010 ... | reverse complement strand
TATGAACAAGAAAGAATCAATAAAAATTAACAACTTGTTAACTAGTACTTTTGTACGTGTTGGGGGGGGGGGCAAAAATCTAATCTAAATATAAATAATAATATTAATAAAGACTATGAAGTAACTAGTAGTAATACTAGTCTTTCATAGTCTTTTTACTATGGAGGAATAATTATGAATAAGTATAAGTTATATATGATATTTGGTATAGTATTATTAGGTTTATCTATTACTGGTAGTTTAGCATATTATATATGGAGTAGTAGTACTACTAGTATATCAGGTAATCTATGTTTACCTGAAATATATTTTACTGGAGGAGCTACGATTAATGGTAAATTAAAACCAGTATCTAGTAAAGAAGAAGGATTAATTAAAGAAGTAGAAGTAAACTTACATAAGACTTGTAATAATGATACAGCAGTAATGAATCTATATTTAAGTTTAGATTTATTACCTACAGCCTTACAAGAAAATACTTTTGTATATGAATTATATAATGGTAATAATGAAAGAATATCTAGTGGTAACTTTAGTGATAAAAGAGAGGGAGATACTATAACACTCGCAGAAAATGAAATAGTAACTAGTAATGTATCTATATATACTTTATATATTTATATAGATGGTAATAGAGATAATCCTATTACTATGACTAATCAAAATTTTAGATTTAATATCTATGGAGAAGGAACTGGAGCTATATATAAAGAGAATGTAATACAAAACGAAACAACAACACCATCTAGTTCTACATCAACATTTCTAAATACTGAAGTACTTAGAAATCAAATAGAATCTATAACAATAGAAAAGACTAATGTCGTACCAAATGATGCAAAATATAGTAAAGATATATCTTCAAAACAAGATGGTAGTGTTATGCTATGGTATACAGATAAAGATAATAATAGTTTATATGAAATATCAATAGGTAGTGAGAATGGTTCAGTTGAAGCTAACACCAATGGCTCAGGCATGTTTGCTTATTTAGATAATGTATCTACTTTAGATTTAAGTGGACTAGATACTAGTAACATGACTAGTATGAGTAAAATGTTTTATAATAGTAAAAGTCTAACTAACATAGATGTATCTGGGCTTGATACATCAAAAGTTGTAACAATGACTAATATGTTTGAAGGTTGCACTAACTTAAAAGACTTAGATGTATCGAATTTTGATACATCAAATGTAACTACAATGCAGTATATGTTTCGTAAATGTGCATCCTTAGAAAAGTTGAATTTGAGTAATTTTAATACTGATAAGTTGAAAATTACCTCTAGAATGTTTTGGGAATGTAGCAATTTGAAAATATTGGTTTTATCTAACTTTAATACTAGCAATGTTATTGATATGGAGCGAATGTTTAGTGGATGTTCTTCACTTATAACTTTGAACCTATCTAGTTTTAATACTAGTAAAGTGACAAGAATGAATGATATGTTCAGTAATTGTTCTTCTCTTGTTGATTTGAATGTTAGCAATTTTGATACAAGTAATGTTACAAATATGGAAGGTATGTTTAGTAATTGTTCAAAATTAACTAGTTTAAACTTATTGAATTTTAACACTTCTAAAGTAATAAATATGAATAGAATGTTTCAAGGATGCAGTAATATAAAAAGTATAGATTTGAGTAATTTTGATACAAAGTCAGTCAAGACTATGCAATTAATCTTCGGCGAGTGTAAAAGTCTATTATCTCTGGACTTAAGTAATTTTGATACAAGTAATGTTACTGATATGTGGAGAATGTTTATTAATTGTACTAATTTAAAAGAGATAGATGTGTCCAGTTTTGATACAAGAAAAGTAGTAAACATGTCCGCAATGTTCTATAATTGCAATTCACTTGTATATTTAAACTTAAGTAATTTTATAATAATATCTATACCTAATTTGGAAGATATGTTTGGATATTGTACTAGCTTAAAAAAATTAAATATTAATAAAATGGAGTTTTTCGAAAATCAAAATCATAAAAATATGTTTAATCAAATTAAATTTGATACCGAAATAATAGTTAAAGATAGTACAGTTAAATCTTGGTTTAATACTAACTTTAGTAATTTAACCAATGTAATAGTAGGCTAAGAGAGATACTAGTTATCTTTCTTTTTATTTGAAATTATCTTAGTTAGAAAGTATTTCACCATGAATATAATATCTTATAGTTATTCATTACTAGACTATAAAATAGGCTAGTAATGACATGAAATGACCTAGGCATTTCATGAAAGGATATATACACTTTTAAAAAAAAAATATTTTTATTACAAAAACAATTTTAAAATATAAAAAAATGTGGTAAAATATATTATGAGTAGGAAAGGTGATATTAATGGATAGTGTTCTTTTAATTACAATATCTGCCTTTATATTGGCTGTAATACTTATTATAGTTACGATTGTTATTATAAAAAGAAATCAGAATAAGAAGTATAAAAAGGAAATAGAAGAACTAGATATAAGAAAAAATAATTTAATAGGAGTACCTGTACTTAGTGAAATAACTAAAGTTAAAGAACTTATAAAAACAGATAATTTAAAAAATAAATTAGATGATTGGGATAATACTTTTACTACAATTAGAGATGAAAAGATACCTGAACTTACTGATTTAATATCAGAAGCTGATTTTTTGATTGATAGAAAAGATTATAAACAAGCAGTTAAAAAGATTACAAATATTGAAATAGAAATAAATTCTTTGAAAAAGAAAACAGATCATTTACTTGAAGAAGTTAAATTAATTACTAATTCAGAAGAAAGAAATAGAGCTCTTATTACTAAATTAAAAATAGTATATCGTGAAGATCAAAATAAATTTGAAAGATCAAAAAAAGAATATGGTGTAATAGCGGATTATTTAGAAAAAGAAATAGATAATATTGATGATTTATTTGCTAAGTTTGAGAAAGCTATGGATAATAATGATTATGTATCAGTAGAGAAGAAAATAAATTTACTTGATGATAAAATAACTAAATTAGGTAAATTACTTGAAGATATTCCTACAATAGTATTAATGGCTACTGTATTAGTACCAAATAAAATTGATGAAGCTATAACCTACTATTATCGTATGAAAAGAGATGGTTATCCACTTGATTATTTAAATGTTGAATATAATATTAAAGAAATAAAAAATAAGATAGATAATATTATGGAAAATTTAAAGAAATTAGAATTAGGAGAATCTATAATAGAATTAAAAACTTTTATTGAATATTTTAATGAATTATATAATGATTTTGATAAAGAAAAAGAATGTAAGGATTTATTTAGACAAAATATTAAAGATTTTAGTTATAAGATAGATAATATTAATAAAGTTGTTAGAGATATTTATCTTCAGATAGATGATATTAAATATAATTATAATTTATCTGATGAAGATATTAATAAATTTAGTATTCTTAATAAGAATTTAGAAAAAATTAATCAAGATTATAAAATATTAGTTGATCAGGGTAAAATGAAAACATTTGCTTATTCTAAATTAGTAGATGAATTAAATGGTTTATCACTTAAGTTATCTAGATTACAAGATGATTTGGATTTTCAACTTAGATCAATTACTAGTATGAAAGATGATGAAACAAGAGCAAGAGAACAGCTTGCTACGATTGAAAACTTACTTAAGAAAGCTAAATATAGACTAAAAGATTATAAAATACCAGTAATACCTAGTAGTTATTATATTGAACTTACTGAGGCTCAAGATGCTATTAGAGAAATTATTAAGGAATTAGATAGGAAACCAATTGTTATTAAGATACTTAATATAAGGGTAGATACTGCTAGAGATTTGGTTTTTAAAATATATAATAAGACTAATGATATGATTAAGATTGCTAGTATGTCTGAAAAAATTATAATTTATGGTAATCGTTATAGAAGTAGTTATGAGGAAATAGATATAGCTCTTACTAAGGCAGAGGAGTTATTTAAAAGAGGAAAATATAAGGAATCTTTGGATTTATCAATGAAGAGTCTTAGTTTTATTGATAAAAATGTTACAGAAAAATTTTAAAATTATTGATTTTTAGAGTAAATTATGTTATTCTATGTATAGAGTAAATAGGGAGGAAATAAATAATGGAAATAGTAGTTGATTTTTTACTTGAATATTGGGTGTGGTTTGTGGTTGTTATTGTAATATTACTTATTACTGTTGTTGGCTTTTTAGTAGATACTAAAAAGAAAAAGAAACTTAGAGATAGTGTTAATAATAATAATAATGAACATATTGATAATGGAATGAATATGATGGGAAATATTAATGATATTAATTCTATGGGTATGAATAATAGTTTTAATGTTAATGCTTCAAATAATATGAATAATATAAATAACGTTAATGATATGAATAGTGTTAATAATGGATTCTTTAATCCTTCTATGGAACAAACAAATAATTTTGAACCTAGACCTGTAGAGAGTACTCCTATTATGAATAATAATATGAATAATAATGTTCAAAGTATTCCTACTCCAGTAGTAGAATCTAACAATGTTCAAAGTATTCCTACTCCAGTAGTAGAACCTACTGTTGCTAGTGTTAATCCTATACCTGAAGTTAATATTCCCGATAATAATATAAATGTAGGAAATGTTATTCCTAACTTTGTAGATGGTATACCTAATCAAAATGTTGGTAATATTCCTTCATATAATCAGGAGCCTGTTAATAATATACCAGTTCAAAATCAAGTTCCTAATATACAGAGTGAAGTACAACCAGTTATGCAAAATGTTAGTTCTGTAAATAATATTCCTACTGGTAATATGATGGTTGGTAATGTACCAATAGATAATATACAACCAAATAATGTTGTTCCTAATATGGAAGTTCCAACTCCTAGTGTTAATCCTAATGTTAATGTTCAACCTCAGGTTATGCCTACTATGAATAATCAAGTTAATGTTCAAAATGGTATTCCTAATACAGTTAATACTAATATTCCTAATGTACCTGAGTTTAATCCTAATTCTAGTATAAATCCTGGAATGTCTAATCAAATGAATACTACTAATAACATACCTTATGGTAATCAAGTTAATAGTAATCAAAATATTCAAATGCAAAATGGTAATTGGAAATTATAAAATTTAGGATTTTCCTAAATTTTTTATCTAAATGGAGAGTGATTTTATGAATAATCAAGATTCACCTAATGGTGGTAGTTATAGAGCAGCACAAGGAAATTTGAATGCAGTTATTAGTAATCCGAGTGTTAATATTAATGATACTATGAATATGAATATTCAAAATATGAATAGTACTTCTAATAATAATAAGGTTAATTTGAATACTATTAGTAACAATGATGTTTCTAAAATAACTAATAATGTTCAGGTTTCAAATACTAGTACTAATAATAATATACAATATTCTAATACAAATAATAATATACAAAATAATAGTAATACTACTAATGATTTTGTTAATAATAATGTTAATAATAATTATGTTGCTACTAGTGATAATGTTAATAGAACTTATGTTGATAATAATAAACCAAAGAAAAAGACCGTATCTATTAAGATAGGGCCTGAGTTTAAAATTGCTTTTTTAATTGTGGTTATTTTGTTGGTATTTATATTCTTATTACCAATGATTAGTGATTTACTTCGTTAGATAGTTTTATTATTATATTGAAATCATCATCAGTTGCCATAATATTTTTATGTTTTTGATGACATTTTGTACAGTTATAAATTATTTTATAACTGTTTTTATATTTTTCAATACCAATTGGTTTCATTAATCCATGGCAAGTACATTCTCTGTCACCAGGATTTATATCTAAGTGTTTAGAATATAAACAATATGGGCAGTGATCACGAGCAGTATAACCTAATTTAGTTACTTTTTTACCACAATTTTCGCAAATAAAACTTTCATCAATCATATTAAATTTCTTCATAATCTTATTTTATCATATATTTAAGTAAAAAAACACCCTTTTTGGTGTTTTAGTAGTAAGGATATGGTCCATATGGTGGTCTTGGTCCATAATATACAGGATATGGATATGGTCTAGGATAAAAGGCAGGAGCTAATAATCCTCCAGTTATACCTCCTAATATAAATGGAGCTGCAAATCCACCAGCAAAACGATTATCTTGATAAGGATATACCATTTTTCTATTATACATATATATAATCTCCTCTCTAATATATTATATAGAAAAATGGTATATAGGTGAAAAATACTTTATTTATTTATAAATATTTAGTATAATATATACTGTGGAGGTAATTATGGAAGATATTGTGTTTAAAAGTGATGATTTAGTAGTTATGAGTTTAATTAACTATTTTATTACTGAAAAGAATTATAATCCAATGATTATACATGGATTAAATGATGAAATATGGTTAGAAAATTTAAATGAAGATTATAAGATAGTTAGAATAGTATCTCATCATATTCATAATAAGGAACAATTAGATTTTGATAAATTTAAACTTAGTAGAATAGTGAAACAAGTTAAAAAGAAAACTTTATCTTTTAAAGTTAAAGTGCTTAGTATATATACTGATTTAGAAGATGATAAGATACTTAGCAATGATGATATTTATATAAATAAAGAAGAAGATATTAATAATCCTAAGCTTACTAATGTTTTTCCTAATATAGTAGAAAAGACTAAAGTAGATGAGAATGGGCTTGAATATTTTATTAAAGTAACTGATAATATTAATCAAAAAAATGAAAGTAAAAGTAAAATTGCTGAGAAAATATTTTCTTTTAAGAAACCTATTGTTACATATAGTTTAATATTTATATGTATATTAGTATTTATATTAATGTATGTATTAGGTAATGGTTCTACAGATAATTATACTTTATTAGTATTTGGAGCTAATGTTGATACTCTTACTAAGAATGGTGATTATTATAGATTATTTACTTCAATGTTTTTACATATAGGAATATTACATTTATTATGTAATATGTATTCATTATATATTATTGGTAAAGAAGTAGAAAATGTATTTGGTAAAGTTAAATATTTAATAATATATTTACTTAGTGGTATAGCAGGAAGTATATTATCTTTAGCATTTAATCATAATACAATATGTGCTGGAGCTTCTGGTGCTATATTTGGTTTACTTGGAGCACTTTTATATTTTGGATATTATTATAGAACATATCTTGGTGCTACTTTAACTAGATCAATAATACCAGTAATTGTACTTAATTTAATTATTGGATTTACTAGTTCTGGTATTGACAATGCTGCTCATATTGGTGGTTTAGTAGGTGGTATATTAATTGCTATGGCAGTTGGAGTACCTGATAAATCTAATAATAATAATAAAATAAATGGTATTGTATTATCTCTTATATATTTTGGATTTATTATATATTTATCATTTTTTAGATAATTATATTGTAAAAATATTTAATTTATGTTACTATTTATATGTATGATAAAGGAAGGAGAGCCTTCTTATGAAAGTATTAAATATCGTTAACTACAAGTTAATTAAGATAGGTTACAAATCTAACCTAAGTATAATAAATAATAATATAACAAAGACTATGAAATAGCTAATAGAAATATTAGTGATTTTTCATAGTCTTTTTATCGTGAAAGGAGTTTTATATGGAAAAGAATAAGAAATTAATAGTACTAGGAGTACTAGCCTTGATAATAATTATATCAGGAATAACATATGCTATACTTACATGGACAAGTAGTAGAGTAAATATAGGATTAACAAGTAATTGTTTTACTATAGATTATACTAAAGGTAATGATATAGCAAATGCTAGTATAAAAGCATTAAACGAAAGTGATTTAATAAGTGATGGCAAGTTTACTATTAAAGAAGGAATAGCATTAACGTATGCAAATATAGGAATAAAATCTACATGTACAATAGAAGGATATGGATCATTATATTTAAATGTAACAACACTATCAAGTGCTTTTTCAACAGGTAATAGTAAAGGAGCACTTAAGTATGCAGTACTAGATAATACTAGTACAACAAGTACAGTAACAGTAGCATCTCTACTTAATCAAAAATTTAGTATAGTAAGTAAAGGAAGTATAACAAGTACAGGTAAAATAACATTACTAACTAAACAATTATCAAATACAAAATTAAATAAATATCTAATAGTAATCTATGCAGATGTATCAAAAATAGCAAATGATGCTATGGATGCATCATTTAATGGAACAGTAAGTGCAGATGCAAATCAAGGAAGTATAGCTAAGGTAACATTAACATCTTTAAATTTATCACCATCTAGTGGAACGCCTAACTTTACTAAAACAAGTATAGATGATAAGACAAATGGTATATATAGCGCTAAAGATGATTTAGGTACTAGTTACTATTTTAGAGGAAATGTAACAAATAATTATGTAAAATTTGCTAATAAATACTGGAGAATAATAAGAATAAATGGGGACGGAACAATTAGAATGATATATGCAGGAACTAGTGCTCATGCAAATGGCTATGATGACTCTAGTGCAAATGATATGAGTATTGGTACATCAACATTTAATTCAAGTAGTGACGATAATACTTATGTAGGATATATGTATGGAACTGCTGGTGCATCTACATATGCAAACACACATAGTAATACAACAAATAGTACTATAAAAACAAAGTTAGATTCATGGTATGATACAAATATAGTAAATACAGGAAATGAAAAGTATATTGCTGATGCCATATACTGTAATGATAGAAGTGTATCATCAGGTACAGGAATAGGAAAGACAGAAACAACTTATGCAGCAGTAACAAGAAGAGATAATAGAACACTAACACTAAAATGTACAAACAATAATGATAAATTTACCAAGAGTACAACAATAGGAAATGGAAAACTAACTAAAATGATAGGATTAATTACAAGTGATGAAATAATGTATGCAGGTGGAACAACTTCAGCTAACAAAGAATATTATTTATATTCAAAAGCTTGGTATTGGACTATGACACCAAATTTGTTCGCGTCCGGTAATGCTTATGTCGATTATGTGCATAGCATTGGCGCTCTCTCCGCCAATTTTGTCAATGGTTCTGTCGGCGCCGTTCGCCCCGTAGTTTCTCTTAAATCTGAAGCTATATCAGGAGGAAGTGGAACAGCAGCAAGTCCATTCCTTGTTGGATAGAAATGAAGACATGAATCTGAAATCTAAAGAGCCTAGTGAAACCCTTTTCACTAGACAGCAGAAATCAGGCCGGTATACAATGATAAGAAAATAAAGAGTCGAAGTAAGGTATTCGCCATAAGGCGAAAAATTAGATATAGAAAATGAGGTAGAATATGAAAAATAATAAAGGATTAATAATAGGAATAATAGGGTTAATTATAGTAATGATAGGTGGTACTTATGCTTATTATAGATGGAATAGTACTTCTAATGTTAATGTTAGTGTTAAAATATCTGGTAATACTGTTACTTTTGTAGGTGGAAGTAATGTTACTGGTACTTTAGCACCAGTAGATAGTAAAGAGAAAGGTATTAAGAAAGATATTACTGTTAAGGCAAGTAAAGCTGGTAGTACTATGAGTTTATATATGGAATTAACTACTATGCCTAATGAATTAAAAGAAAAATCATTTGTATATGAATTATATTATAATGATAGTACTTTAGTAAAGAAAGGTAATTTTAAAGCTTATAATGCAAGCAGTAATGCTAGTGGCATTACTTATGCTAGTAGTGGAGTAACTACATTAACATTATTTACTGATAGAAATGTTAATACTACTACTGATAAATATACTTTATATTTATGGTTTAATGGTAAAGACTTTACTAATCCAAATACTATGCAGAATAAGACATTATCATTTAACTTATATGCTACTGGTAAGAATGCTACATTAAATGGTTAAAGAAGATACTAGTTTATCTTCTTTTTATTTAGAATATTCTTAGTTAGAAAGTACTTCACCCTTGAATATAATATCTAATAATTATTCATTACTAGACTACAGGCTAGTAATGACATGAAAATACCTTGGATTTTCATGAAAGGTAATAAATATATTTATTTTTTTATAATTTTATGATATATTATTATCATAGAGGAGAATAGATATGAATAAACCAGTTAGAATTGATAGTAGTAATAAGATTGATTATAATATAGAGATGTATATTAAACCTGAGTTTGTTTATGTACCACTTGAAAATAAGAATGGTACTACATATAAGTATTTAGTTAAAGAAGGAGATTATGTATATAAAGGAATGATTGTTGCTATTAATAAGGATAATAATTTTCCTGTACATAGTTCAGTATCTGGATATGCTGTATGTGGTACTAATAAATTAATTAGTAATGGTAAAAGAATTAAATGTGTTGTTATTGAAAATGATTTTAAAGAAAAATATGAAAAAAGTAAATTAAAAAGTAAAGATATTAATAGTTATACTAAAGGATTATTTATTAATGATTTAAGAGATAATGGTATATCGGGACTTGGAGGAGCTGATTATCCTACTTTTTTAAAGTATAGTATGGATAATATTAGATGTTTAATTGTTAATGGTGTAGAATGTGAACCATTTGTTTCTTGTGATAAAGCAGTTATGGCTAATTATGCTGATTCTATATTAGAGGCTATTGATAATATATTAGAAATAGTAAAGATACCTAGAGCTATTATAGCAGTTAAAAGTAATGATATTAAATCAATTAGAATGTTTAATAAATATATTAAGACTTATCCTAATATTAGTTTGAGATTGGTAGAGGATGCTTTTCCTAATGGCTGGGAAAGACTAGTAGTTAGAAATACTCTTGGTATAGAATATGATAAATATCCTAGTGAAAAAGGTATTATTGTTAATAATGTTTCTACTATATATGCTATATATGAAATGTTTAAATATAATAGACCTCTTACTGAGAGAGTTATTACTATAACTGGTCCTGGTATTAAGAAAAAGAAAAATGTTAAAGTTAAAATAGGAGCTTTAGCTAGTGAGATTATTAGTAATTTAGATGGATATAAAAATATAAAGAATCCTCTCTTTATTGTTGGTGGACCAATGATGGGTAAGAGTATGCCTTGTGATGATGTTGTTATTACTAAAGATGTTACTTCTATTATTGTGATGGAAGATCATTTTGAAAAGAATTTACCTTGTATTAAATGTGGTAAATGTACGATGGTATGTCCTGCTAATATTATGCCAGTACTTATTATGGAAAATATTGATAATATAGATAATTTAAAGAAACTTAAATGTAACAAATGTATAGGATGCTCATTATGTAGTTATATTTGTCCTTCTAAAATAGAAGTTAGAGAATTTGTTAATATTGCTAAAGAGAAGGTGAATCATAAATGAAAGAATTTAAAGTAAGAAGTGGTAACTTTCTAAAGAGTAGTAATAGTACTTCCAATATGATGTATACTATATTAGTTGTTTTAATTCCATTTATTATATTTTCTACATATAAGAATGGTATTTATCCAATTATTAAAGGTTATGGTAATTTATATTTAGTATTTAAACCACTTATATTTGCGTCAGTAGCTAGTTTATTTTGTATTGTTACTGAATATTTATATTATTATATTAAGAAGGATAAAAGAAGTTTTTATAAGTTATTTAGTGAAAGTTATGCTATTATACCTGGTATATTTTTATCTCTTATTATTCCTATTAATACTCCTATATGGTTAGTAATAATAGGTAGTATTATAGCTAGTTTATCTAAAGTATTAATGGGAGGTTTAGGTAAAAATAAATTAAATCCTGCTTTAGTAGGTAGTTTATTTATTACAGTTATCTTTTCATCACTAACTGGTGGTTATCTTAATCCTTATGAAGTAGATGTAGTAAGTAGTGCTACTCCTCTTACTAATATGACCGCTAGTGGATACTTAGTTACTTATGATAATTTAGTTAAACCATATGGTAGTTTATTTAACTTTTTATTTGGTAATATACCTGGTGCTATTGGAGAGACTTGTAGTTTACTTTGTATTATTGCTTTTATATATTTGACTTATAAAAAAATAATTAAATGGAGAATACCTACTAGTTATATTGGTAGTGTAACTATTATTAGTATTATTATTTGTTTAACTAAGGGTATAGGTATATGGTTTATTCTATTTAATATACTTAGTGGTGGCTTACTTTTTGGAGCAGTATTTATGGCTACTGATCCAGTAACTACTCCTATTACAAGAAGAGGACAAGTAATAAGTGGTATACTTATGGGTATTATTACTATGGGTATTAGATATTTAACACCATTACCAGAAGGAGTACTTATATCGATACTTATAGTTAATATTATTACTATATTTATTAATAAATTAAGTGTTAAATTATATGATAAAAAGAATATAGGTAATATTATATTAATTGGTATTATTCTTTTATGTATTATATCTTCTTTTGTAATAGGTAAGAATATTATTACTAAGCCATTAGATGATACTTATGAAATATTATCTAAGGTTAAGGATGGGACTACTACTACATATGAAGTTAAAGGTATGGGATATGCTGGTAAAGGTAGTATAAAATTAAAGATTATCTTTACTAATAATAATATTTCTAATATTGAAGTAATTAGTAGTCATGAAACTTATACTAATATGATATATAGTAATGATTATTTAAATAAAATTATTAATAATCAAAATAATCTAGATAATCTAGATGCTATTAGTGGTTGTACTTATACTAGTAAATATTTAAAAGAAATTGTAGAGAAGACTAAAGAAGACTATAATAAATAGTTTTCTTTTTCTGTATTTGTAATAAATTAATAGTTAGAAAGTACTTCACCCCAAATATGATAGTTTATTATGAATAGACTACAGGCTATTCATAACCATTAAAGACTATTATATATAGGCTTTAATGGCAATAATAAAAAATAAAAATAACTATAAAACATTTACTTTTATATCTAGAAATGTTATAATTAATACGAGTAAAGGATTGATAAGATGGCTAAGAAAAAAAAGAAAAAAGATGATGAAAAGAAGAAATTTGAATATAGTAATGAAGTAATAGGTATTATATTAATATTAGCTTCAATTATAGGTATTGGAGCATATGGACCTGCGGGTAATTTTATTAGAGCATTTGCTATCTTTTTAGTAGGAAATATTTATATATTTTTATTAATGAGTTTATTATTACTTGGAGGATATCTAATATTAAAAAGAAAGATGCCTAATTTTAGTAGTTTAAGATGGATAGGTTTTTATATAATAGTTATTTCATTCTTAGTATTATTACATGTAAAATATATAACATTAAATAGTCAAGAAGGAGTAAAAATTATTACGGATACTTTTGATAATTTATTAAAAGCATTTGATGCTTCTTCAAATAAAGGTTTAGTAGATAGCTTTAGTTATTATATCTCTAATAGTGGTGGAGGTATGATAGGAGCTTTATTTACTTATTTATTCTATAGTTTATTTAGAGATGGTACTAAGATAGTAGTTATTACTTTAATAGTTATTGGTACAATATTATTATTTAATACTAGTATTATAGATTTAATTAAGAAAATTAAAGTACCTAAGATTAAACATGAAAAGAAAGAAAAAGAACATAGTGAAGAAGAAGATAAAAGAATTATATTGTCTTCTAAAGACATAGATAAAGTTAGTGATAAAGAAGTAGTTAGTGAACCAGATATTCCAATAAAATCCGCTACTGAAATGACTAGTAGTAATGAAGATAATAATGTAATGGAAAAACCTGAAATTAATTTAAATTATAAACTTCCACCTCTTAGTTTACTTAAAGTAGCTAAAGCTGGAAATGACAAAGAAAATATTGAAGCAGTTAAACAAAATATTGCAACTTTAGAAAAAGTATTAGCAGATTTTGATATTCCAGGAAAGATTAAAGAATGTCATATTGGTCCATCAGTTACACAATATGAACTTGAATTAAAAGCTGGTACTAAAGTTAATAAACTTCTTTCTATTCAGAAAGAAATAGCTCTTAATTTAGCCGCTAAAGACGTTAGAATACAGGCTCCTATTCCAGGAAAAAGTACTATTGGTATAGAACTTCCTAATAAAGTAAACTCTGCTGTTTCATTTAGAGAAATATTATCTAAATTACCTGCTCCTAGTGATAAGACTATTCTTGCGGTTGGACTTGGAAAAGATATCATGGGTACTGTTAAATGGGCTGAAATTAATGCTACACCACACCTTTTAATAGCAGGTGCTACTGGTAGTGGTAAATCAGTATGTATTAACTGCGTTATAGCTTCTATTCTTATGAGAGCTAGACCAGATGAAGTAAAATTAGTAATGGTTGATCCTAAAAAGGTAGAGTTATCAATGTATAATGGAGTTCCACACTTACTTACACCAGTTGTTACTGATCCTAAAAAAGCTTCTATTGCTTTAAAAAATATTGTTGTAGAAATGGAAAGAAGATACCAAGTATTTGAAGATACTAAGTGTAAAAACATTACAGCATATAATAAAATGTGTGAAACTAATACAGATTATGTTAAGATGCCATATATAGTATTTATTATTGATGAGTTAGCAGATCTTATGTTAGTAGCCGCTAAAGATGTTGAAGATTCAATTATGAGAATTACGCAAATGGCTAGAGCAGCTGGTATTCACTTAATCGTAGCAACACAAAGACCTTCTACTGATGTTATTACTGGTGTTGTTAAGGCTAATATTCCATCTAGAATATCATTTGCTGTATCATCATCAATAGATTCTAGAACAATATTAGACCAAACTGGAGCAGAAAAACTACTTGGTAAAGGTGATATGTTATTTAAACCAATGGGTGAGAATGTTCCTATTAGAATACAAGGTGCTTTTGTAAGTGATGAAGAACTTCAAAAAATAGTAGATTATACAATATCACAACAAAAAGCTAATTATGATCACTCACTTACAGAAGATAAGAGTGGTAGTGAGAATGGTGATAATACTAAGTATGATGATGGTTATGAATCAAAAGAAGAATATGATGATCCACTATATAATGATATTGTAGATTTTGCTATGGAATTTGGTAAAATATCCGCTTCTCTTATTCAAAGAAAATATCGTATTGGATATAATAGAGCTGCTAGAATAGTAGATTTACTAGAAGAAAGAGGTATTATTGGTCCACAAAATGGTTCTAAACCAAGAGAAGTATTAATAAAGAAAGAAGTAAGTAATGATAGTGATGAATAATTACTATCTTTCTTTTAGAGGGGTAAAATGATAGATATAAAGAAACACTATTATAATATGGGTAATGAAGATATAAATATGATGTTATTTGGAGATTTACATTATTCAGATAAATTTAATGATAAAAAGCTAGACTTAATATATAACAAATTAAAAAATAGTGAGTATATCTTTATAGCAGGAGATCTATTAGATAGTACTGATGTAGTAAATAATATAGATAAGAGAGATAAATTAATAAAATTCTTAGAAAAGGTAAGTAAAAAAAGTAAAGTATTTATAACTTTAGGTAATCATGATTTAGCCATTAGAAATAAACATAAAAAGACAAAAGATGATAATAATGAATTTTGGTTAGAAGTATCAAAAATAGATGGAATATATTTATCTAGATATAATAATTATTATGAAGATGATAAAATTATAGTATATTTATTAGAACAAGATTATGACTACTACTACAAGAATAAACATGAATCTAGAGAATTATTATTAGATAGAATTAAAGAAGATAAAATATTATTTAATAATATTAATAGTAATAAAATAAAGATTGTACTTTGTCATTCTCCTATTAACATAAGTAATAAAGATGTTAGTAATGAACTTGAAAATTTTAATTTTATCTTTTGCGGTCATATGCATAATGGAATGATGCCATATTATCTTGATAAAATTATTAAAGGAAATAGAGGACTAATGTCTCCGGATAATAGATTATTTGCAGATAATACTAGAGGAGTAAAAGATATAAATAATACACATTTAATTATAAGTGGAGGTATTACTAAACTATCTAAAACATCAGGAATATTTAGATATTTTAACTTTGTTTATCCCATGAGTATAGATAATATCGTTATAAAAAAAGGAAAAATCAAGAAAAAGGTTGATATTTTGTAAAAAATATTATATAATTATTAGGCAGGTGAAATTTTATGGTAATTGAATTATTTAATCTTGTTGTTAATAATAAAAAGATTATTATTGATAATGATGTTGTTATTAATGACGAACTATTAAAAACTAGTACAATTAGAAGATTAAATAATGTCCATTTTAATGGATATCTAGATAGGTTAATAGATGATACTTATGAATTATCTGGTACTCTTAGTGGTACAATGATATTACCTGATGATATAACATTAGAGGACTATGAATATAATTTTACTAGTAGTATTGATGAAAAAATAGATGAAACAAGAATAAATTTTCAAAAAACTATTGATATTACGGAAGATTTATGGCAAAATATTCTTGTGGAAATTCCTCTTAAGTGTGTTAATGATAAAAATAAAGATTTAACACTTGAGGGTGATGGTTGGAGACTAATTAGTGAAGATGATGTTAAATTAGAGAATAATCCACTAAGTAGTTTAAAAGATCTATTATAGGGAAGGAGTGAAGAAGATGGCAGTTCCATTTAGAAAAGTAAGTAAAACTAGAAGAGATATGAGAAGAACTCATTATAAAATTACCGCTAACGGGCTAGTAGAATGTACTAACTGTGGTGCTAAAATTAGACCTCACAGAGCATGTCCAAAATGTGGATTTTATAAAGGAGCAGATACTTCTAAAAAAGTAGTAGAAACTAAAGTAACTGAGGAAAAAGCTCCTAAAAAAGCAAAAGCTTCTAAAAAAACTGAAGAATAATAATTAAGGATAACATAGTGTTATTCTTTTTTGTTGTAAAAAATTTTTTTTGTGGTAAAATAAAGACACTTTGTGAAAGGGTACTTTTAAATAGAAAGAGGGTTTTTTGTATGAAAGAAATTACTACAGAAGAATTATTAAAAGAAATAGAAGAAAATCATAATAATTCTTTATTTGAAGAAATATTTAAAAGAAGGGATAAAGAACTATATAGAACAGCATTATTTTATAAAGGAACTAAAATAAATTATTTAACATTAAAATATAATGTTATTAAATATGCTAAAGCTCTTAAGGCTTATGGTATTAAAAAGGGAGATGAAATACCTATATGTATGGCTAATACTCCTGAATTTATTTATTTACTTGGAGGTATTAGTTTAATAGGGGCTAAGGCTAATATATTTGGAGAAGGCTTTGATAAAGAATATATTACGGAAATAATAAATGGATGTAATAGTGATATTTTATTTGCTACTGATGATAAATATAGTGTTATAGATGATTCTGTTAAAAAATCTAAAAACAAAAGGGTAGTATTAATATCTTTAACAGAATCTTTACTTAATGGTAAAAATCCATATATAAATTTAGAAAAGAAATGGTATGATTTTAAAGATAGAAGAAATGAAATTAAAGATAATAGTAATAGATTTATGTTTAGTTCTGAATTTTTAAATCTTGGAAAAGAATATAAAGGTAACTATATTGAAAAAGTTAATTTAGATGATGAATTTACAATTACTTATTCAAGTGGTTCTACTAATTCTAGTAGACCTAAAGCAATAGTTCATGATGTTAAAAGTTATATTGTAATGGGTATTTATCATGACCCTAAAATATCTAAAGTTCCATCAATGAAAAATCTTAGAATGCTTGCCCATATTCCAACACATTCTAATACTAATATTATGTCATGTATTACTGATCCATTAATGCAAGGATCAGAAATTGCAGTAGAACCTATATATGCTCCTGATCATTTTGTATATAGTCTACTTATAGATAAACCAAGTTTTGTTACCGCTACTAGAAGTTTCTTTGTAAGGTGTGCTAATGATATTTTAAATAATAAGAAGTTTAAAAATGTTAAGATGCCATTTTTACTAGTACCAATGATAGTAGGAGAACCAAATTCTATTGGTGAAGAAAAGTTTTGTAATAAATTTTTAAGAAAAGTAAATGCTGGTAGTAAATTTACTCATTCACCATTATCTCCGGTTGTGATGTCAATGGCTGGAGGAGACTGCGAACATGGTGGTTTATTCTTTGTATTATTTAAAGAATGGCAAAGAAAGAAATTAAATTATTTATTAAAGAAAGAAGATAAAGGGCTTAGAACATATAATATGGTCCATGTTGATGTTCTTGATAAATTTGGTAACTCTTGTGAACCAGGAGAAATAGGTAGAGTAGTAGCTAATTCACCTTGTACTATGCTTTATTATAAAAATAATCCTGAAGCTACTGATAAATTCTTTATTAAAGATAGTTTAGGTAAAGTATGGGGAGACTGCTGTGTATATGGTTATAAAGACGGATATGGTGAAATTCATATGAAAGGTAGAATTAATTCTGAAGATAAGATACAACCATTTCAAATAGCGGATACTGTTTTAAAAGATACAAAAAATATTTTATCTTGTGAAGTTATAAAAATAGAAGATAAATATGTAATTCATTTTGTTGCTATGCCTGATGCTAAAATCAAAGATACTAATAAATTAATTATGAATATTTATAAAAGATGTTTAAAAATATTTGGAAAAGAAATTACTTCACAATTTGTTTTTAATAAGAGAAATGAATTTCCTCTTAGTGGATGCGGAAAGAGAAATAATATTGCACTTACCGAGGAAGGTATACCTAATAATTCACTTATAGTTGTTTCTGGATTAGGAATAGAAAATTATATAGTAGAAAATAATAAAAAGAAGATAAAAAAGTTATAAAAGTACTATAAAAAAGTTAAAATTTATGATACAATTAATATGAAAAAATCGGAGGGAGATGGTTTTATGAAAAATTTTACAATGTATTCGGCATTACCTAGTGATATGAAACTAGATAGAGAAAGAAGTAAGGAAATAACAGGGTTTGCTTCAATCGATAAGCCGTGGCTTAAATATTATACTGAGAAGGCCGCTACTAAGGAATTACCAAAGAAGACTTTTTATAGATATGCTAAAGATAATAATGAATATAATATGGGAATGAATGCTATTAAATATTATGGCTTTAAAATGACTTATAAAAAATTTTTTGATATGGTAGATAGGGTTGCTAATTCATTTGCTGCTTTAGGAGTAAAAAAAGGAGACATTGTTACTATTTGTTCTCCAACATTTCCAGAAACTATAATTAGTAATTATGCTTTAAATAAAATAGGGGCAGTTGCTAATAATATAGATCCTAGGACTAATGCTAAAAGAATAGAAGAAAATTTAAACAAAGTTAATTCTAAATATTTAATAGCACTAGATATAGCTTTTCCTAAAATAAATAGTATTATTAGAAATACCAATGTTAAAATGGTTGTATGCAATTCATATACCGATTCTGTACCAGCATTATTTAAGCCTATTTTTAAGAAAAAGGTAGATGAAATGCTTACTAAAAAGGGACTTCCAATACCTAATATTGCTTTTGATTGTTACGATGGTTTGTATATTTCTTGGAAAGCATTTATGAATATTGGAGAAAATACTGTAGCAAAAGAAGTAGAATATACTCCTAATATGCCTGCTGGTATGGTGTTAACAGGTGGAACTACTGGTCTTCCTAAGAGTGTTGAATTAACTAATGATACTGTTATAGCATTAATTGAACAATATAAAGATACTGATTTAGGATTAAAAAAAGGACAATCGCTTCTTAATATTATGCCAGGATTTATTGCTTATGGGTGGTCATTTGGGGTAGTAATGGCTCCTGCTCTTGGAATTGAAGACATTATAATACCACAATTTGATCAAGATGAATTTGCTGATTATATTATAAAATATAAACCAAACCATATAGTTGGAGTGCCAACACACTATACTTCACTTATGAAGGACAAGAGAATGGAAAAAGTAAATTTTTCAAAATTTCTTAAATCTATTTCTGCTGGTGGTGATTATTTCTTAGAGGGTAACGAACAAGAATTTAATGAGTTTTTACATAGTCATGGTTATGATAAAAATGTAATAGTAGGATTTGGACTTACTGAATGTAATTCAAGTGTTTCTACTAGACTTAATAAATGTAATGTTGTTGGTAGTGCAGGAGTACCACTTGCTAAAAATACTATTTCTATATTTGCATTACCAAAAGATGATAATGTTGAATATACTGATAAGGAACTTAAGTATGGTGAATATGGTGAAATATGTATAACTGGTCCTACTCAAATGTTAGGTTATTATAAAGATAAAGAAAAAACTGCTGAAGTTCAAATAAAACATAGTGATGGTTTAATATGGACACATACCAAAGATAGAGGTTACATGAATGAAGATGGTGTTTTATTTCCATCAGGTCGTATAAAAAGAATGATTATTAGACCAGATGGACACAATGTATGGCCAATGGAAATGGAAAATATAATAAAAAAGCATCCTTTAGTTGAAAATTGTTGTGTTGTTGGTATTCCTAGTAATACTACTACTCAGGGCGAGTTTCCAATGGCAATAGTAGTTTTAAAAGAAGATTGTCAATTAACTCCAGATGTAGTTGAAGAACAATTAAGAGAGCTATGTTTAACTTATTTACCAGAAAGAGATGTACCATATGAATATACATTTGAAAAAGAACTACCACTTACTGGTGTTGGAAAAGTAGATTTTGTTAAAGTTCAAGAAAATGTAAAGAAAAAAATTAAAAAAAGATAAAAAGGTTGTGATGAAATATGAATATGTTTACTATATACAGTTTATTTTATAGTGTATTACTTAATATAGTCTATTTTGCAAGGAAAAGACTTGTTACTTTTGAAAATAAGATTTTTGAGAAATTAATGATTACTAATTTAATTGGTGTAATCTTGGCTATAGGTAGTTATTTTACGATAGTAAATATAGATAAATATCCTATTTTTAATGTTATAGTATCTAAAGGATATATAGTTTATTTATTAACTTGGATTACTCTGTTTTCAGTGTATATATTTGCTATATCAATTGACGATAGTAAAAATAGAAAAAAGAAAATAAATAGGATAATAAAAGGTTTTTCAATATTATACGTTATATTTTTAATAGTTATAATTATAAAACCATTATATTATCATAATGCAGGAGGAGCTGTGTATTCTTATGGTCCTAGTGCAAATGTTATGTATGTTGTTTCTAGTGTGTATATTGCTATTTGGATAGTTAGACTTATTATAAATTATAAGAAAATTAGAGATAAAAAGTATTTACCAATTTTTGCATTTATGTTATTAGGAGTTGTTGTTATTATTATTCAAAAAAGTCATCCTGAATTATTACTTATGACTTCAATGGAAACATTTATTGTATTTTTAATGTATCATACAATTGAAAATCCTGATATGAAAATTCTAGAAGAAGTACATAGAGCAAAAGAAATTAGTGATAATGCTAATGAAGAGAAGACTATGTTCTTATATAATATGACTAATGAAATAAGAAATATTACTAAAGATATTGATTATTCTGCTGATGATATATTAGATGAAACGAGTAATAAAAAGGTTGATGTTGAAGTTATTAATGATGCTGCTAGAGAGATAAAGGGTAGTACTGCTAAGTTTACTACAATGACTAATGAAATACTTGATATAAATAGTATTGATAGTGCTAGTATTAAGATATATAATGATAAGTATAATGTTAAATTAATTATTAAAGAATTAGTTACTGTATATAATAAAAAATGTAATGTTAAAAATATTGCTTTTCGTCCTAGTATAGCTAGTGATATACCTGAATATTTATATGGTGATAGTGTTGGTCTTAAACAAGTGTTAGATATTATTTTAGATAATAGTGTTAAATACACTAGTAGTGGTTATATTGAATTTAATGTTAATACTATTATTAAAAATAATATAGCAAGACTTATTATTACTGTTGAAGATTCGGGTACTGGTATGAAAGCAGATGATATAATTAAAGTATTTAATAAAAAGAATGATCATAATGAGGATTCTCTTAATTTAAATAATAATTTATATAATGCTAAAGCTTTAATTACTTTAATGGGTGGTACTATTATTCCTAGTAGTATATATGGAACGGGTACTACGATGAAGATAGTACTTGATCAAAAAGTAGCAAAAGAAGCAGATGAAAAATTAGATAAATATGAAGAAGTATATGATAAAAAGAAAATCCTTTTAGTAGATGATAATATATCTACTGAAAAGATTGTTAGTAAATTACTTAAAGATACTAACATAGAATTAGATTATGTTAGTTTAGGTAAAGAAGCGTTAGATAAAATTAGAGGTAAAGAGAAATATGATTTAATATTACTTGATGAAGTTATGGATCCGTTAGATGGAGTAACTGTTATGAAGAAATTTAAAGATATTAGAAACTTTAAAACTAATGTTATCTTACTTACTAGAAATAATGAATATGAATATAATGAAGAATATTTAAAATATGGTTTTAGTGGTTATTTACTTAAACCTATTAGTAAAGATAAATTATTTGAAATAATTGATAAGTACTTGAAATAGTACTTATTTTCTTTAATGTTTTATGAGAAAGACTTAAGGCTTTCTCATACCCTGGAAGACTACAGGCTGAAAGGAAAATAATAAGCAAACAAAGATTTGCTTTTTTTAAATTTCTATGCTATAATATTTGGCATTAGAGGGGATACTATATGGATAAATGTAATAATATAAAATATTTAACTAATGAGAGTATTGTTAATGGTATTAGGAATTCTATAGCTCATGGAAATTATAGGGTTATATTTATGGGAGAACTTAGTAAAAGTAAAATAATTTTTAATGATATTTATGAAGGAAAACTTACTTTTCATGGAGAGATTAGTATATTAGATTTTATTAATATGATAGCTAATAATTTAATAGTGATACTTAGTTTTATTGAAAAAACAGAAAAATTAAAAAAATATAAATAGAGAGGTGTACTATGGTTAGTTTTAATAATAAAAATAATTTTGATTTATATTTAAAAAGATTATTCTTTTTAGGAATGGGTTCGCAAGGTATATGTTATCTTGATAAAAAGAATAAAATTGTTTATAAAATTTTTCATGGATATTTTGATGATGAAGATGAAGGATATACTGCAGATGATATTCTTAAATTTAGTGGTATAAGAAATAATACTTTTATTTGGCCTAGTGATGTAGTTTATGCTAATGGTAGAATAATTGGTTATACTATGCCATATGTTTCTTCAGTGAATTTATGTGATACTGATCTTTTATCAACTAATTTAAATTTATTAGAAAAGGCTATAGATAAAAGTTATTGTGATATAGAAATACTTACTAAAAATAATGTTTGTTTGTATGATGTTATGTATAATATTTTATATAGTAATGGTAAAATTAATGTGATAGATAGTATGGAATATAATTTTGGTAATGCTTCTTTAAAAGAGAATATGGCTGCTTTTGATGCGGAAATTAGATATTTTCTAGTTGATAATTATTTTGATGAATTTGTTAATAATGATATTTTGTTAAGAGAAATGTATCATGATAAGAAGAATGTTACTTCTTTGGAATTTTTAAGAATGTTTAGAAATAAACTTAGTGAATATATTGGTACTGATATTGATAAATTAGAAAAGGCTAAGAAATTAGTTATGAAATTAGATGATCCTTATTATATTAGATAATAAAAAATAACGTTAGGGTGTTGACAAAATAATTAAATAGTAATAAAATTTAATCAAGAAGGAGAGATAGACTATGATAGCAAGTATGACTATAGTTAAATTAAATAGTTGGCAATTAGGCTTATTTGTGGATAAGTCTATTTACTCGTGGAATTAAATTAATATAAATATTATTAATGTAATTTATAGACTTATCTTTATTAGGTAGGTCTTTTTTGCATATTTAATAGGAGGTTGTTATGAGTATATTAAGTAAACGGTGGTGTTTAATTAAATAATTTATAAATATAGAAAGAGAGGAAGATGAAAATGAAAAATATAATTTTAACAGGAGATAGACCAACAGGTAGATTACATATAGGACATTATGTTGGGTCTTTAAAAAGAAGATATAAATTACAAGAAGAAGGGAATTATGATGAATTTTATATTATGATAGCGGATTCACAAGCTTTAACTGATAATTTTGATAATCCGGAGAAAGTAAGAAAAAATGTTATAGAAGTAATGCTTGATTATTTGGCAGTAGGACTTAATCCAAATAAGATTACTTTTTTTGTTCAGTCAGAAGTTAATGCTTTGACAGAACTTACATACTATTATATGAATTTAGTAACTTTACCTAGAGTACTTAGAAATCCTACGGTTAAAAGTGAAATTAATAGTAAAAATTTTAACGAGAGCATTCCAGTTGGTTTTTCTACATATCCTATTAGTCAGGCTGCTGATATAACAGCATTTAAGGCTAATATTGTACCCGTTGGTGATGACCAAGAACCAATGATAGAACAGACAAGAGAAATTGTTAAAAGTTTTAATAGAATTTATGATACAGATACTTTAGTACTATGTGAATCATTACTTCCGGATAATATTTATCAAAGAAGACTTGTAGGTACTGATGGTAATGCTAAGATGAGTAAGTCTTTAAATAATTGTATATACTTATCTGATGATAAAGAAACTATTAAAGAAAAAGTTTTTAGTATTAAGACTACTTCAAGAAGAATAGATGAACCAGGAATAATTGATGGTAATATTTTATTTATGTATTTAGAAGCATTTTGTGAAGATATTCATTTTAAGAAATATTATTCGGAATTTAATAATTTAGATGAATTAAAAATAGCTTATCAAAAGGGTGGTATTGGAGATGCTTCAGTTAAAAGATTTTTGACTGAGGTTATTAATGATGAACTAACTCCTATTAGAGAGAGAAGAAGAGAATACGCTGAAGATTTAGAAAATGTATATAATATTTTAAAGGAAGGTACCAAGAAGGCTAAGAAGACTGCTGATAAGACAATTGTGGAAGTAAAGAAAGCTATGAAATTGAATTATTTTGAAGATAGTGAATATTTAGATGAATTATTAAATAGTAAATAATATATTTTTATAATTTGTTGATTACTGGCTAAAAATATGATATATTTATATTGATATTAATATAGAAAAGGGTTGGTATTATGAATATAATAGATATTATAACTAAAAAGAAGAATAAAGAAGAACTTACTGAAGAAGAAATTAAATATGTAGTAAATGGTTTTGTTAGTGGGGATATTAAAGATTATCAAATGTCTGCTTTACTTATGGCAATAGTAATTAATGATATGACGGATAATGAAGTTATATATTTAACTAAATATATGATGTTATCTGGTAGTATGCTTGATTTAAGTACTTTAAGTAATGTTGTTGATAAACATTCTACTGGTGGTGTAGGAGATAAAACTACTTTAATAATATCTCCAGTAGTTGCTTCTCTTGGTTGTAAAGTTGCTAAGATGAGTGGTAGAGGACTTGGTTATACTGGTGGTACTATTGATAAATTAGAATCAATACCAGGGTTTAATGTGAATTTATCAAAAGAACAATTTATTAAAGAAATAGAAAATGTTGGTATGGCTATTACTAGTCAAACTGAAGATATTGCGGTAGCGGATAAGAAAATATATGCTTTAAGAGATGTTACTGGTACTACTGAGAGTATACCTCTTATTGCTTCTTCAATTATGAGTAAGAAGATAGCATCGGGATCTAAAAATTTAGTGCTTGATATTAAAGTAGGAGAAGGTGCTTTAATTAAAAATATTACTGATGCAAGACGTTTAGCTAATTTAATGATAAAGATAGGTTATGAAAATGATATGAGAGTTATTTGCTTACTTACTAATATGAATATACCATTAGGTAATAATATTGGTAATTCATTAGAGGTATTAGAGGCTTTAAATATATTATATTATGGTTATGATAATAATTTAATGAGATTATGTATAGAACTTGCTAGTTATATGGTTAAATTAGGACTTAATATTTCATATGAAGAAGCACGTAATATGGTGGTTAAAGCTATTAAAGATAAGAAGGCTTATAATAAATTATTAGAGTTTATTAAATATCAAGGTGGAGATATTAATAGTCTTCCTAAGAGTAAATATATTTATGAGATAAAGAGTGTAAGTAGTGGATACTTATATGATATTCATTCTTTAGAAGTAGCTAAATTATCTAGTAGTTTAGGAGCAGGTAGAAAAAATAAAGATGATAAAATTGATTATTCTGCTGGTGTTATTATTAATAAAAATATTAATGATATAGTAGAGGTAGGAGATACTATTATGACTTTATATACTAATAAAGAAGTACCTAATATTGATATTAATAAGTTGTTTATTATTAGTAATAATAAGAATGATGATAATAAATTAATATATGAAGTAATAGAATAATATTTACAAAATTAGTAATTTATAGTATTATATATAGGAAAGAAAGAAGGAAAAATATGAATGATTTAAATATGGATAAATTAGTAAATTTCTGCAAGCAATATGGATTTATATTTCAAGGAAGTGAAATATATGGTGGACTTGCTAATACTTGGGATTTTGGCCCAGTAGGTGCACTTCTTAAAGATAATATAAAGAAAGCATGGCTTAAGAAATTTGTTCAAGAAAATGAATATAATGTGGGACTTGATAGTGCTATTTTAATGAATCCTAAAACATGGGAGGCATCAGGTCATTTAAAGACTTTTTCTGATCCTTTAATAGATTGTAGGGAATGTAAAACTAGACATAGAGCAGATAAACTTATTGATGAATATGCACATTCGGAAATTGGTGATGCTATGACTCAAGAAGAGATGATGAATTATATTAGAGATAATAAAATTCCTTGTCCTAAATGTGGTAAGAGTGATTTTACTGATATTAGACAATTTAATTTGATGTTTAAAACATTCCAAGGTGTAACTGAAGATGCTAAGTCCACTATTTACTTAAGACCAGAAACTGCTCAAGGTATATTTGTTAATTTTCAAAATGTACAAAGAAGTATGAGACTTAAAGTACCTTTTGGTATTGGTCAAGTAGGTAAATCTTTTAGAAATGAGATTACTCCTGGTAACTTTATATTTAGAGTAAGAG
>ERZ779643.667-NODE-667-length-27265-cov-2.389342_pt1 | contig 27265 bp, 18 predicted proteins | sample MGYA00511564_ERZ779643 | MGnify/ENA primary metagenome ERZ779643 (study PRJEB29588, sample SAMEA2147114) | human gut metagenome | biome: human gut; feature: human-associated habitat; material: faeces | place: Denmark | collected 2008/2010 ... | reverse complement strand
TCCTGTTTCCTTTTGCTTTAAAACAGCGGTATCGCAGGGGACAGCCTTCACGCCTGACAACTCTGTACCGTGCATTTTCGCTGACATATCCGGATGCGGTTTTCACATGTCCGGTTCCTATTCTTTGAAGGTGTGTCAAAATGCACCCCTTCTTTCTTTTACGCACAAAGCCCCTGCTTGTGAAAGTCGGGGCTTTGTGCATAATTAGTATATATCCAGTGTTACACGTTTTTTGTGCTTTTCCGGATATTCCGGCAAGTTTCTTCCATTCACGGAAGTGTCTTTAAGGCGGATATTTTCCGCACACTTTAAGTAATAAGGATAAGCAGCTTTTCGTACATGGAAATGCTCTATTTCGATATTTCTTATGGGCTTTTCTTCATATCCATCCATAAAGATTGCATAGTGGTCGGAACAATCAGCTTTTACATTACTGATGCGGAAATTCTCATATTGAGAAGCATGTCTGCCACCTCGAAAACCGAAATAATTGGTTTCAAAACGGAGCACTGCCCCTTTTGAGCGTTCTATAGTAATATTGCTGACTTGTATATTACGAATATATCCTCCTCTGTCACGGTTGGATTTAAAATAAAGGGCATTCTTTACTGTTCCGATTTGTATATTATCCATATATACGTTTTCCACGCCGCCTGACATTTCACTGCCGATACATAAACCATTGCATTCAGACTGGAACAGACAATTACGTATGACGATGTTTTTTGAAGGGCGTCCTATTTCACGGCCGTCGGCGTCACGGCCTGCTTTGATAGCTATGGCATCATCTCCTGTGCGGAAAATACATTCTTCTATTAATACATTGGAAGTTGATTCAGGATCACATCCATCATTATTAGGATAGTGACTGTCAATGGTGATGCTTCGTACTATTACATTGTCACAGTATACAGGATGAATAGTCCAGAAAGGAGAATTCTTAATGGTGATACCTTCTACTAAAATGCGAGAACATCCCATGAATTGTATGCAAGAGGGACGTAGTATAGTACCTTTCCCAAAGATCCTTTCTGTGACAGGGATTAGTTTTTCTCCCATTTTACGCAGACGATTTCTGTCTGATACCTCTATCTGAGACCATGAAGCAAATTCCCGTCCTCCTTGGGCGTCTATGGTACCTTGTCCTGTAATGGCTATATTAGTGGCATGTTTGGCATAAATCATGGGAGAATGTCCATATAGTTCCGTACCTTCCCAACGTGTCCATACTTCAGGAAGAAAGTCATCAGCCTTACCGCTGAAAAGTAGATAGGCGTCTTTCTCTAAATGTAAATTGACATCACTTTTCAGTACTAGATTTCCCTTTAAATAATAGATTCCTTTCGAAATTATAACGTGTCCTCCGCCTGCCAAAGAACAAGAGTCTATTGCTCGCTGTATTAACTGGCGTGAATGACCTTTTTGGTTGGAAGCGGAATCAGGGCAGATCACTTTTATTTTCTTATGCGGAAATGAAGTACGCGCTATATTGGAAATAATCTGTTCGGCTGCATTGTCTATTTTATTTTGAGGTCCGTCATGTTTGTATTTGAACCATTGAAATGAAGTTGCTCCTGCTTCCTGTTCTTTGTTATAACAATATAGTGCAATGCGGGCACCTTTCCAAAAACCGAATGGAATAAAAAAGGAAGTTCCATAAGGAATAAAACGTATATTATCTGTACTGTAGAAATATTGGAACTTTTGATTGAGCATGTCGATGGATACACGTAGATAAATCTGGTTTCCGTTTAGGAAAGTTGTACTTATTTCTGTTGTGTCATTGGATATGTATAGATATTTTTGTCCTTTCTCCATCTTGATACCTAGAACTTTATTTTCTTTTCCCATGCAAGCTAATCCGCATCGTTGCCCATCAGCTATTTCTGTAAAATCCATAGCTATTGTAGCTTCACTTATATTCCCCATAATCTTTTGTGTCAGGGTGTTGCGTGCCAGTCTGAAGGTTGAAGATTTCAATGCTTTCAGAGTGAGTGAACCTGGATGTGCCGATAAGGACCATGCGTGGTCTGTCGGATTATGATTAAACTGCCATTGTAGTGATAGGTTGGGGGTAGAGAAATCATCATCTGTTTGCGGAGCGAATATGGTTTTGCTTTCAATGGGTTTCTGGCATACATATACAGGTTCTCCTATTCCATTTCTATCAAAGTCTACTCCGATAACGGGCCAATCGTTTTCCCAATGCATGGGCTGAAGATGAACTACACGGCCTAAGGCATGATGATGTTGGAAATGAAAAAAAGCCCATTGACCATCCGGAGTATCGACAATGGCTCCTTGATGAGGGCCGTTTATCGTAGTACTTCCTTGTTCCAATACTACTTTCTTTTCATAAGGACCATATATATTTTTTGAGCGGAGGATAGTCTGCCATCCCGTACCTACTCCTCCTTCCGGAATAGAGAGATAATAGTAACCATCTTTTTTGAAAATTTTTGTTCCTTCGGCTACAGGTCCGGTGTATACGGTCATTCCTTCATCAAGTAGACGTGTACCGTCTGCACTCATTTTATGAATAATGATAGGCCCGGCTCCATGACGGCTCCGGCCTAGGTATGCTTGACCATCTTCATCCCAAAAGGGGCAAGGGTCTTCCCATTTTTCTACTTTCTTAACTAAATGTAAAGGGCTCCAAGGACCTGAAGGATTGACAGCATTTGACATGAATAATCCTTCTTTGGGAGTACAGAAAAAGACCCAGAATTTGTTATCATGGTAACGAATTGAGGGTGCCCATGAACCTCCTGCATATTGTTGGTTGTTATCCCAGCCGGGAAAATCAAAATGGTGATAGATTTGGGAAATCAGTTTCCAATTGATCATATCTGAAGATTCCAATACTTGCATTCCTAGAAAATGAAAGTCGGAAGCTATCATGTAATATTTATCTCTGACCCGGATAACGTCCGGGTCAGAGTAGTCAGCATTTAAAATCGGATTTATGTATGTTCCATTGCCCTGATCTCCCCATTTACCGGGAGTACCTTGAGCTGACAAGACTAATACATTATTTATAAAGTATAGAAGAATAAGTAAAAAATTTTTCATCAGCATGTTTTTTAACTTAATAACCAGGGTTTTGTGTCACTTTAGCTTGATTCAAATCAATGGCAGCTTGTGGAATAGGACGAAGAATCTTGTATTTACCATCAGGGCCTATCATAGCAGATTCTTTTATGCCGTCTTCATTATATTTTGTGGCATATTCCACTAAAGTGTGAGTACGCTTCAAATCTGTCCAACGGACATATTCTCCAGCTAATTCACGAGCACGTTCATCAAGAATAAAATCAATATTAATATCGTTGCTGGTGACAGTCATTTCTGTTGTGTATCCTTTACGAATAGTTCCTGGACGTTGACGAAGTTTATTGATCATTTGTGCAGCCTCTTCTGTTTTACCCATTTTTAAATAGGCTTCGGCGGCAATCAGATAGGTTTCTCCTAAGCGCGCTACTACCACATCATGCATGCTGCAAGTAGAATTACGGTTAGCAATAGAAGTTTCTGAATAATCATCAAATTTCTTGATACAAGCATTGCCGTAGTCTTGTGAACGACGGTCTTTGTATGTGGCTGGGGCACCGTTGGATGGAGCAATACCACCGTCTGCTATTGTTTTGCTTACCAGTGTATTCTTTTTAATTCCATAAGGATCGTCTGCTTTCCAGGCAGCGATATCTTCATCTGTAGCCCATGCTGGAGCATAATAATAAATGATAGAAGAACTAGTCGGTGCTGAGTAATAGTCGAAATAACTGGTATGGAATTCTAACATAAAAGTTTGTTCCAACCGTGCATCACCCCGACTATACATTTGCTGTAGACGTAGTGAAGGAGCAAAGCAACCGTCAATTGCCTTATTTCTTGGTTTTTCGGAACCACCTAAATAAGCTCCGAATTGGGCTTGTTGGTAGGAACCGTCTTTTACGGGATCTTCTACAGCAGCCGAATTAAACTGTATGCTCCAGAATATTTCATTGTTTTCTTCATTTTCTACGTCAAAAGCTTCTTCTATGGAGAGGAAAGGAATTTCGCCATTAATTGCTTCCAAGGCATACTTAGCTGCATTTGCGAAGTCTGAATTTTGAGCTATATTTTCTTCTTGGGCTTCGTAATCAGTGCCATCTAGCCATCCACGAGTCAGATAGGTTTTGGCTAAGTAAAAGGTTGCTGCGCGTTTATTGGCACGTCCTACACCGGAGTTGGCACGTTCCATTAAATGGGATTCGGAAGAGGCTAGATACTCAAACTCTTCAATGATGAACTTATAAACATCTGCAAGACTGGCACGTTCATGACTCATTTCGGCATGGTCAAACATTTGTTTGTTCAAAGCTACAGGCCCGAACTGTTGCACTAGTTGGAAATAATACCATGCACGGATAAAACGTGCTTCGTCCACATATTGCAGTCGTACACTGGAATCTTCCGTTATGTCTCCATAAGATATAACGCTATTGGCTAGCTGAATACCTTTAAAACAACTTACATAGAAATTTTTTATAATGCCTTCATCTGCAGTGAAGGTATATTGGCTCATGACTACTCCCTGTGACTTTCCGTCTGCATACAGGTCTGTTCCCGCTACGAATAATTGCGGTTGGGCATTATAAAGCTCCCGCAGTGTGGAGTAAGCGCTGTTAGTTAAACTGGCGAATCCTGCCGAAGTCTGATAAAATTCAGCTGATGGAACATTAGATTTGTTGTTTTGGTCAAGAAAATCCGAACATCCTGAGAGAGTTGCCAATCCTAATGCCATAATGAAATATATTTTTTTCATAATCATTTAATTTTAGAATTTTAAATTTACACCAACTTGATAAGTTCTTGAACTGACACCACCGGTACCGTCACCTACTTGTGCATCAGCCCATTCGGGGTCGAATCCTTCATAACTTGTGAAAGTGAAGGGGTTTAATACATTGGCGTAGATTCTTAAATTGGAAATATGAAGTTTTGAAATCCATTTCTGTGGAAAAGTATAGCCAAGAGTAATGTTTTTGACTCGGACATATGAGTTATCAACGAAATTTTGTGCCCGGTCCTCATTGGCACCACTTTGCCAGTATGCACCGCCTCCTTTACCGTTTCCACCATTGGTTGGGAAGGGATAACTACCGTAATGAGTGGCTTCCTGATAGGCTATAGAGCCATCAGCACCTAGTATCGGAGCACCTTGCGGTATATAGTAATCCATGTTCAGACGATTCATGCCACGCTGTCCATAGTCTACGAATTCGGCCATGAAGGGAGAGTATACCATTCCTCCCTGACTGGTGTAAATACTGAAAGAGAAATCAATATTTTTGTATGACAGGTTAGAAGTGAAACTGCCGGTCCAGGTCGGAGCACAATGTCCGAGGATCATTTTGTCATTGGCATCAATAGTACCATTGCCATCCTTATCATAGATTTTCATCTCGCCTTCATAGAATTTGGTTTTCATTTTCGGGTCTTGGGCATAAGCTTGCGCTTCTTCTCGAGTACAGATTCCGGTGTATTTATAGCCGTAGACTACGTCTATAGGGTGATTGATAAACCATTTGTTACCCACTAAGTCTTCTTTGGTACCATTCAATTCTTTGATAGAGTTAATGTTACGCGCAAAAGAGAAGGTTGTTTCCCAGTTCCAATCTTTATTCTTTACGTTGATGGTATTCAGTTGGATTTCTATACCTTTATTGTTCACCTTACCCACATTACTTACAATGGAGCCTGTATAGGAACCTAGTTCAAATGGAGTTTCCATCTCCATCAAGAGATCTTTGGAATCTTTGTTGTAGATATCGATAGATCCATTGATACGATTATTCAAGAAACCGAAGTCAAGACCGAGGTTGATTTCGGTTGTCTTCTCCCAAGTCAGGTCGGCGTTTGTCATGGTATAACCATAACCGTTGGCAACAGACGATCCGTAATTATAGTAATATTTAATATTTGCCAAAGCTTGTGTGTCATAAGGCCCTACACCGGCATTATTACCGGTAACGCCAAAGCTGGCACGGAGTTTTAAATTGCTTAACCATTTGCTGGCAAATCCCATAAAATCTTCATCGGAAATGCGCCATGCCAAGGCAGCTGAGGGGAACATCCCCCAACGATTGTCTTTTTGGAATTTGGAACTGCCGTCCCAACGTGAAGATACAGTCAGCATGTATTTGCCTTTGTAGGCATAGTTGATACGGGCTACATAAGATAACATGGAGATTTTTTTATAATAGCTAGACTGACTTTGTACAGTGCCTGAACCAAGATTATGCCAGTCTACATCAAATGGCATATCCACTACATTGATATAGTCGCCTTGTAATTTTTGTTCATAGACACTGAATAAGGCCAAGGCATTCAGACTATGATCTCCAAAATTCTTGATGTAATTGGCTTGCGTATCCCAAGTATACGAGAATATTTCATCATTATAGTTTTCGGCCATGTTTGTTTTTCCAGAACGAAGTTGGGTTTCTCCGTTATAGAATGTACCACGATGGGTTTTGGTATACATGGGGGAGAAAGTAGTTTTAAGAATTATTTCTTTAACGGGGCTGTATTGCAAATAAATATTTGCCATCACATCATAAGAACGTGTATCGTCTTTTGAGTTCAAACGGTCCACCACTGGATTGATGGAGGAAGTCGGACCACCACCATTGGGATAGATGGCGGCATCTTTACCTGGTTGTGAAATTAACTGTCCTGCCTTTTCCCCTTCCCAATAATAGCATGGCATATTAGGGGTCATACGGAACCCTTCCAAAATAGAGTAGTTGCTACCACTCTCTTTGGATGCTGTTGCCATATTTGTGGAGAATCCGGCTGAGATTTTATCTGAAATCTTATGATCTACTGCTCCTTTTATATTCCAGCGTTCATAACCGTCATACATGATTCCTTCCTCATTTTGATACCCTAGTCCTACGCGGTAGGTTATATTTTTTGTATTTCCGGAAATATTGATGAAATGATTCTGTTGTGAGCCGTTACGGGTTACGATATCTACCCAATCGGTATAATTATTATTGAGATACATATCTTTCACTATTTGACTGCCATTTCCCCAGAAGTTCAGGAAATTGGCATCAGTCATTTCCCAGTTAGTCATTCCTGAAGAGGCATCCATAGATGAAACTAGATAACGGGAGAAACGGAATTTCATGAAATCATCTCCTTCCATAAAGTCCGGCATATTGGCTTTGGTTTTTACACCATAATATCCATCATAGCTGATTGTAGTCTTGGCTACATCTTTGTCTCCCTTTTTGGTGGTAATCATCACTACACCATTTGTGGCCCGTGAACCATAGATGGCGGTAGATGAAGCATCTTTCAAAATGTCCACTTTTTCAATATCCATCGGATTTAGAAAATCCATATTTTCACAAACTACTCCATCGATTACATATAATGGATTGCCGCCATTTAATGAACTTTTACCTCGAATCTGAATATTGAATCCGTCACCGGCACGGCTAGAAGACTGTGAGATATTCACTCCAGCAACTTGCCCTTGCAGACTTTCGACAACTGATGTTGCACCTTTAGCAGAAATCGTCTCGGATTTTACACTACCTACAGAACCGGTAAGGTCTGATTTCTTTACTACACCATAGCCCACTACTACCACTTCGTCTAGTAGTTTATTATCTGCTTCGACCGTGATAGACAGTTTTTGTTGGTTCCCTACTTTAATTTCCTGTGTTTTATAACCCACGTATGAAATAACTAAGGTAGCACCTGCTGAAATCTCCAGTGTGAAGTTACCGTCCAAGTCAGTTACTGTTCCCTGAGTAGTTCCTTTTATCAATACGGAAACGCCGATCAATGCTTCTCCACTTTCGTCTATGATGTTACCCGTAATGATTCGGTTTTGCTGAACCGATTTTAGAATTGCTGAACTTTGTTGGCCTGACCAGTTGTTTGCAAAGGTGGATAATGGTAAGGAAACTAGTCCTAAGGAAAGTCCGCAAGCAAACCAAAATCTTTTTGGAGAATACCCTGTACTATAACAGAGCGGGATTTTAAATACTCTTTTTTTCTCATGTCTTTCATTATTAATTTAGTATTAGAGTTGTTTTTGTTTTGATGTCAAATATAGACGGATGTTATCTTTTTATAAGTGGAAAAACTGATAATTTAGTTGGAATATCTATCAAAGGTAGCTAAACAACATATATTGCGATGGATTAAATGTAGAAAGTACTTTGATGAATACCCATTTTCTGCTAATTTCGCAAAGGAAACACATTACTTTGATATGAAAACATACTGGGTTGATATTCTTACCTTTTTCTGTGTAGTAATACTATGCTTTTTTACAGCCGATGTACTGGCAAAAGGAGCTATATCTCAAAAATATTCAGTTACGTACTTTTCCAGTCAGAATGGAGTGGAGGATGGGCTGGTCAATGATATTATCCAAGATCATAAAGGTTTGTTATGGTTTGCTACTTGGAATGGGCTTTATCGTTTTGATGGTTATAATTTTAAGAATTATAAATCGAATATGGAAGATCTGGGAGGATTGACCAATGATCGTTTATTGGATATAGTCGAGGATAAATTCGGATGTATATGGGTATTGTGTTATGATTCCACTTGTTATCGTTTTAATCCTGACAAGGAAGTCTTTGAACCTGTCATTCAAAAAACAGTCAATAACTTTCGGTCAATATCTGTCCTTCCGAATGGAATAGTATGGTTATTATGTGAAGATGGGAGTGCAGTACGGGTCGTTACGGCTCCTGAAGATTTATCTATGACATTTCAATTCTATTCATCAAGAGAAAATACGTTGTCTACTGGTAAAATCCGGTCTGTATTTATGGATTCGAAATTACAGGAATGGCTTCTTACGGATGAGGGGGTATATCGACTATATGATTCAGAACTTTCTATTATTTCTTTGTCTGATTGTCGAAAAAGTGAGAAAATACCTTTTTATTTTGCAACAGAGTTGGAAGAATATATATATTTAGGTGCACATCAAGGCAAAGTCTATAAATACTTGTTGACAGGAGAACTTTCTATCCATACTCAATTGCCAACATCGGCTTCTGTGATTTCTATTTTGCCTTCTGTGGCTGGACTGATATATGTTACTGATTCAGACGGCTTTTTTATTCATGACTCTCTCGGTGAGATAAGACATGTGATGCTTGATTCTCTTTCTCTGTTGAAAGACAAAACCATAGAGTCTGCTAAAATTACTTGTGGAGATTTATTGTGGCTTGTACATCCTGTTCCGGGAGTCACTTTGTTTGATCTGAAAACACAGCGTTTAAGCTTTATTGAAGGAAAGGACGAACTGGGAAGACCGCTAAATACTGAAAGTGATTTTTTTGCTTTTGAGGATCGGAACGATATTTTATGGGTACACCCTAAGGGAGGAGGATTTTCTTATTTTGATTCTCAAAATAGGCGGTTAATACCTTTTAATACTACGGAGCAGCCTGTCAAGTGGAAATCAAATGACCGCTGTTTTGCTGCTTTTGTTGATAAACAAGGAAATTTATGGATGAGTACCCAGCTCAACCGACTTAAGCGCATCACTTTTATCCCTGATAAATTTCATATCTATACACCTGCTCCTCAGGATGTAGAGTTACCTGATAATGAGATCAGGGCACTGTATATAGACAAAAAACAACGTATTTGGACGGGAAGCAGAGATATGAATGTTTCTATATATGATGCCCGGCTTCGATTATTGAAAAGGATGAAATGGGGCAAAGTATATGCCATCATGCAAGATTCGGCTGGTGTTTATTGGATTTCGACTAAAGGCCAGGGATTGATAAAAGCAATAGAAACTTCACAAGGCAATTTTAAGCTACAGCATTTTAAACATAAAGCTGACGACCCCTATTCATTGAGTAATGATAATATCTATTTTACTTTTCAGGATAGTAGGCAGAGACTTTGGGTAGCTACTTACGGAGGTGGATTGAATTTGATTGAAACTATGCCTGATGGTACTTTAAGATTTATCAATCATCGCAATTTGTTAAAGAGATATCCGATAAGTCATTTTTATAAAGTCAGACATATTACTGAAGATAATCAAGGGCGTATCTGGGTGTCTACAACAGCGGGAATTTTACAATTTAAGGTTTCTTTTCATTGTCCTGAAGAAATAGATTTTCATTCTATATGCCGTGAGCAGGGGAATGTGAATAGCCTTAGTAATAATGACGTACAAATGATTCAATGTATGGATAATGGGAACATTTTTGCCATTACTTATGGCGGAGGGTTAAATGAGCTTTCTCCCATGGGGCTCCATTCTTATCAATGTAAATCCTTCACACAGAAAAATGGACTTATTTCAGATATTATTTATTCCATGCACGAGGATAAACAAGGAAATTTATGGTTGGTGACGGGTGGTGGATTAGTGAAATTTGTAGCTTCGGCCGAACAGATTCAGTATCCTAGTGAGCATATCGCATTTAATATGCATTTCAGTGAAGGTGTGGGGGCAACAGATGGCAAGCAGATTTTTTTTGGTACTAACCGAGGTTTGTTCTATTTTACCCCTGAGAATATTCATAAAACAGATTTTATACCACAAATATTTTTCTCTTCTATTTGGGTAAACAATCAGGAACTGACTCCCAGAAAAACTCCTTCTATTTTGTCTGTTAATCCTGATAATAGCAAGGATATGCAGTTACCTCCTAATAATCACACCCTCAGGTTGGTATTCTCTGCTCTAGACATGACCAATACGGAGTATATTCAATATGCTTACAAGTTAGACGGTTTTGATAAAAACTTTCGTTTGACGGATAACGGGCATGAGGCTAACTATACTAATCTTCCTCCGGGAAAATATGTATTTCGTGTAAAGTCTACCAATAATGAAGGTGTATGGGTTGAAAATGAACGAACACTTTCTTTTGAAGTGCTTCCTACTTTCTCTGAGACACCTTGTGCTACTATGCTCTATTTCTTTTTGATTGTATTATTTATTGCAGTTGCCATTTATGTATATACCGTTTTTTATCGGATAAAAAATAAGGCTAAAAATGAAGAATTGATTACTCAATTAAAACTCAGCTTCTTTACTGACGTGTCTCACGAATTAAGAACTCCATTAACATTGATTACCGGACCTTTGGAATATATACTCAGAGACGAAAGTCTTTCTGGGAAGGTGAGAGATACTTTGAAGATTATTAAAAAGAATAGTGACCGTATGCAGAGGTTGGTAGGGCAGATCTTGGATTTTAGTAAAATCCAGAATAGCAAGATGAAACTGAGAGTTCAGTATGTGGATATTATCAGTTTCACGAAAGAAATAATCAACTATTTTACAACTTTATCTCAAGAGCGGCATATTAGTTTGAATTTTAACACTCAATTGTCTAAAGTAAATCTTTGGGTGGACAAGGATAAATTGGAGAAAGTTATTTTCAATTTGCTGTCTAATGCCTTCAAATACACTCCTGATGGCAAGAACATTTGGGTTAGTATGAAAGATGATGGGAATGCAGTCCTTCTTCAAATCCAAGATGAAGGAGTAGGGATAAAGAGAGAAAAGCAGAAAGTGATTTTCAATCGTTACGAGAATGTGGTTCCGGATAGCATTTACGCTCCTTTAAGTTCTGGTATCGGACTTTCAGTGGCTAAAGAACTTGTGGAAATGCATCATGGTAGTATAAATGTGGAAAGTGAGTTCGGAAAAGGGAGTCTATTTACTGTAAGGCTATTAAAAGGTAAAAAACATTATCCGTCTGACACGGAATATATATTATCAGATTGGAACGAAGATATAAATTTAGATTTCAATTCTCAAAACGAACTACAAGAATTGAATGAAGCGGAGAAGCCGCTCATGCTTATTGTTGAAGACAATTATGAATTAAGAGTATTTATCAAACAAATATTTCAGGAAGCATATCGGTTTGTTGAGGCTGATAATGGAGAGGTTGGATTAAAAAAGGCTTTCTCTGATCTACCTGATATAATAATTACTGATATCATGATGCCTGTAAAAAGTGGTCTACAGATGTTGCAGGAGCTAAGGAACGATGAACGAACTTCACATATTCCTGCCATAGTATTGACTGCCAAGACGGATATGGATAGCATTCTGACCGGTATCCATACAGGAGCTGATGATTACATAACGAAGCCGTTCAGTGTTAATTATCTGCAAGCTAAAGTAGAAAATATCCTAGCTCGGCGTAAAATGTTACAAGCATATTATTGTAAAGTAGGATATGAAGAGGGGAATGAAAATAAAGAAAAAGATAAATCGGTTCAATTGTCGGCTAAAGATGCCGCTTTTCTTAATAAGTTAGCTGGAATTATGGAAGAGCAACTTAGTAATCCGGAATTGAATGTAGATCAATTGGTCAGTTATTTTAGTCTGAGTCGGACCAATTTCTTTCATAAACTGAAGTCTTTAACTGGTATGGCTCCTATAATGTATATAAAAGAAATACGCATGAGGAAAGCTGCTGAACTGATTAAGGAAAACCAATATACAATGGCGGAAATAGCTTATATGGTAGGTTTTAGTGATCCTCATTATTTTAGTAAAAGTTTTAAGTCTTATTGGGGAATGACTTCTACAGAATATGCAAAAAATCAGATTGGACGATGAAGATAAATGATAGTAAAGTTATGTTTTATCATTATATCGGGTGAACTCATTGTTCACCCGATATAATAAGGGGGATCTTATTTTCTCACCTTATTTCCATTGATATATACTTCATTCAGTACTACATCTTTAGCTCCGGTAATTAAATTCCCTTTTTTCTCTACATTATTGAAACGGCTGTTTGTTACATGGATATCTTCAATATTGACACGGTCGTCATATCCGGTAATTAAGACTCCGTACTTACTTTTTTCACTAGTAACATTATCCAGATATACATGGCGTACTACAGGTGGGAAATTTCTGTCACATTTTTCACGGTTTTCATATTGCAGGTTGATTTTCAAAACGGCTTCGCGACATTCACCTACTTCTACATTACGCACATAAATATTTTCAATGACACCACCACGGCAGTTGTTGGTTTTGATGCGGATGACACGTTCCAGGTTCGGGCTGTCCATTTTGCAGTTTTCAACAAACAGGTTCTTATATCCTCCCGAAATCTCACTGCCTACAACTACACCACCGTGTCCGTCTTTCATTTCGCAATTGCGTACAATGATATTTTCACTTGGTACATTCCATTTCCGTCCGTCGGCATTCCGTCCGCTTTTAATGGCAATGCAGTCGTCTCCAGTATCGAATATACAGTTTTCAATTAATACGTTCTTACTTGATTCCGGATCGCAGCCATCGCTATTGGGACCGTGACTGGAAACTTTAACCCCACGCACTGTCAGACTTTCACAAAATAAAGGATGGATAACCCAAAACGGAGAATTTTTCAATGTTACATTTTCTATTAAAATAGTGTTGCAACGATATAGATTGATAAGTTGGGGACGTAAACCGTCTTCAAAAGTCATTTGGCGCTTATCTATCGGGGCAAATGTTTCGGCGTACATCAGTAATTTGTTTCTGCCGCCATTTTTTTGAGCTGTCATACCTTCCTTCCAGCCATAGTGTGGAGCACCACACATACTCCACCAATTATCATTACTGGCCTGTCCGTCTATAATACCTTTACCGGTGATAGCTATGTTACTTTCTCCATAAGCATAAATTAATGGATGCAAATTGTAACAGTCTACTCCTTCCCAGCGAGTGAGTACGGTTGGAGTATATAGATATTTCTCTGAAGAAAATTTTAGATAGGCGCCTTCTTCCAAATGCAGATTTACATTGCTTTTCAGTGTGATAGGACCTGTTAGAAATTCTCCGGGTGGAACTAATACAGTTCCTCCACCTGCTTGACTGCATGTGAGGATAGCCAGATTGATTGCTTCATGGCAGAATATTTCACCATTATTTCCTTCTTTGGCACCGAAATCTTTAATGTTGTACACACGATCGGGAAAAGAGGTCTTTTTGATTTGTTTTTCTATTTGCTCACTTTCTTTCCAAATCTCTTGTGGTATTTGTGCATGAGCAAGTCCAAAATATGCACATATACAAAATACACTAACTAACTTTTTTACCATATATTTGATGTTTAATAATTAATAATTTCATAGTTGCCAGAAAATATCCACGATGCAATATTAAAGCATATAATTAAAAAATAAGTGGATTAATTGCCCATTATTGTGTAAATTCTAATAATAGAGGAATAACTGCTGCTACATTTTTATATTATTTGTATATTCGTACCTTAATAATCTGATATTATGAAATACATCACTTGTATATATTGATATCTGTTGGGGAATTCTTGTCGTGATAGGAGGTAGTATTTCTACTACCAAAGATAGTCTTCTGAATATTATAGGAAGTCCTGTAGAGTTTTCTCTACAAATTGAGATTTACAGAGGTTTGGCTGATTTTTATTTTGAGAAACCTGAAGAAGTGGATTATCTTAATAAAATGTATTTCACCGCAAAAGCAGTAAATGATAAGACTCATATGTTTGAGACTCTTTCTGATTTGGTTTTCTCGTATATTAAAGTTTATCATGCCGATTCTGTTTGGTATTATATGTCTCTTTTAAAGGATGTTGGGACACTGGAAGAATCTCATCCATATTTATTCTTTTTACGAATGAGATTGTTTGCAGGCAGAGTCAGGAATAATGAGGTTGAAACTGCTATAACAGAGGAATTGGCTTTTATGGGTAAAGAAAATATAGGTGGGAATGATATTTACATACAGATGGAACAGACTTTTATTACAGGCTATGCTTTGTGTAGTGAAGGTAAATATGAAGAGGCTGATCCCTATTTGGAAACTGCTTATAAGCTGGCTTGTCAGTTACCATATGAGGAAGGATTCAAGTTTCGTATTTGTACTGTATGGAATTTTCTTTCGACCTTGAACTTTATAGATAAAGGAGATCTATATATTGAATATGTTGAAAAATAGCTTCAGCAATATAGAAAATATTATGAGTTGTACTATGCTCGTCAACGTCCTTTCTATAATATTAATATACGATATCTCCAATGTTATACTTCTTTGTTGATGCGTGCGGATAAATTATCCGATGATAAATTAGAGAAGTATTATAATCTGATGATCAAGATGAGTGCTTGGGTTACGGAGCCTATTGATAAGTATAATTGTTTTTTGGCATGAATAATTATTACTTATATAAGCATAGTTTCCATAATGCATTGATAACTAATGACAGCTTGATAAAATATGCTTGGATGACAAGTCAGTCTAATGTCCCGGGATTATTGGATATCAATTCACAAATTTATGAGGCTATGGAAGATAATAAAAATGCTTTTAAGTATCATAAACTCTATATACAAGTGCAGGATTCCATTAAATCTTCCAATCTGAAAAAACAACTTAGTGAACTACAGGTAAAGTATGAAGTAGATCAATTGAACCATGAGAATTACCGTTTGGAAACTAAGAACAGGCGTATTTTAGTAATTACACTTTTTATGGTACTTGTATTGGTGATGAGTATTTGTTTTTACTTGTACTATGATTTGAAGAAAGACAGATGGAAAAAGTTTTAGGTGAACTGAATCAAAAAGCTGGGGAAAGTGAGAAAATGAAAACAGCATTCATTAATTCTATGTGTCATGAAATACGGACTCCATTAAACGCTATTGTTGGCTTTTCAGGTATTATTACTGCTAATGCGGAAATTCTCACTTCGTTGATAGATCACTTGCTGGTAGTGGCTAATTTAGATTCATCTGATGCACCTCTTCTTTGTGAACAAACCAGATAACTCATATCTGCAGACAAGAAATGGATAAAGTAGAACGATGGAGCAGGGTGGGAATAATTTATCATTTGGAATTACCAGAAGGGGAAATTTTTGTTTCCACCAATGAATTGTATTTGTCGTTAGTGATAGAGAACCTGTTGGATAATGCTAATAAATTTACAGATTCTGGATCTATAACTCTTAAGATGAGGTTGGATAAGGCACAAAGTAAGTTACGAATTGAAGTAACCGATACCGGCTGTGGCATTCCTCCCGAAAAACGGGAGGAAATATTTCTGTGTTTTATCAAACTGGATGAGTTTGCACAAGGTAACGGATTGGGGTTATATTTAAGCCGTTTAATTATTAAACGTTTGTCTGGTAACATATTTGTTGACTCGAGTTATACTGAAGGTACTCGGATGGTTATCTGTTTGTCTGTATAATTAGCGTGTGCCTTCTTCAATGTCCCGCTTTCGTTTCAGTGCTTCCAGGAAATAATAGTCTGCATAATTTAAAGGTACATCTATTTCTGTGCCATGAGGAATACTGCCCACTGAATGCATTAATAAAAAGTTACCATTTTTTCCAAGAGATGCCAGATAGTTTGGTGAGGCTAGAGAAGCCATAATACTGTCTGCATAGATCTTATAACTGTTTGCATCAGGCACATCCATTGTACTAATTTCATAAAGTGCAGAAGCTATACAAGAAGCACTTGAAGCGTCTCGTGGTTCATTGGGAATATTGGGAGCATCCATATCCCAATAAGGAATCAAGTCTTTGGGAAGCCGGGGATGTGTTTTCATGAATTGGAAAGTCTTCAATGCCTGATTTAGATACTTTTTATCATGAGTTTCCCGGTAACACACAGTGTAACCATAAATCGCCCATGCTTGTCCACGACTCCAAGTCGATTCGTCTGCATATCCTTGGGCTGTTTGTCTATGCCGTACCATGCCGTCTGCCAAACTATAATCTATTACATGATAACAACTTCCGTTTGTACGGAAATGCTCTTTCAAAGTGCGGTCTGCATGGTTCACTGCTATGTGATAAAAAGTGGAATCACCAGATAATTTAGTTGCTTCAAATAGTAACTCTAAATTCATCATATTATCTATTATGACCGGACATTCCCAACCGCGTTCCGATTGCCAGCCTCGGGTCACATCCCATGATTGGATAATTCCCGGCTTTTCACGGAAACGAGTAGCTAATGAACGTGCAGCTTCTATCATGACTTCTTTGTATCTGGGTACTTTAGTTGTTCGCCATCCATTGCCGAAACTACAATTTATCATGAAACCTACATCATGGTGCCAAGTCAGTTTTTTGGCTTCTTCTATGGCCGAAGTGTATTTATCAGCTAATGATAAGAGAGTAGTGTCGCCACTCAGTTCATATAGATACCACACTGACCCAGGGAAAAAACCACTTCGCCAGTCGGCGTAGTCACAATAATAAATGGTACTGTCAGTTTTCAGTGTAACGGGGTTTGTAAATTTTTCTGATTTTTCTATGATTCGTATTTCATTCCCGATTTGTGCACGTGCAAATGCTACATTCTTTTCTATAAAGGAATCTGTTCTGACGGATTGTTTATTTTTCTCTGTGCAAGATACCCATAAAGTAGAGCAGGCGAGTATTGTAATATAGAGGACTTTCTTCATAGTACTTATTTTTTTATAATTTGCTACGAAGATAATGATAAATTTGTTGAAGAGAAACTTTAAGGTATTCTTTTACTTTGAAAACAGATTGATTCTGCTTCCAAAGTAAAAGAATATTGATCATAGAAATACAATAATCATTTCAGTTATTATTCTTCTTTTTGTAACTGAACTTTTATAGTATTGCTGTATCACTTAATAGTTGATATACCCCACTTATAATTCCTAAAGCGAATATGCCGGCTACACATACCAACAGACTGATGCGCATCGGAGTTGCTGTACGAAAATTGCCGATAGGGTCTTCATTAGGTGTGATGAACATGGCTTTTACAATCAATAAGTAATAATACAATGAAATGATTGTATTGACCAATGCGATAAATACAATAAGATAATATCCACTATGGAATGCTGCCATGAATACAAAGAACTTACTGAAGAATCCGGCAAATGGCGGGATACCTGCCAATGAGAAAAGAGCAAGTGTCATGACCATAGTTAGTTTAGGGTTGGTCTTATAAAGTCCGTTATAATCTTCGCGCTCTATTTTACCGTGGGTATGTTGTTCAATGGTATTGATGACACCGAATACGGCGAGATTGGCGGCAATGTATACTACTATATAATATACTAGGGATGCCATGCCCTGCGGAGTTCCAGCCAGTACAGCCAACATTATGTAGCCGGCTTGTGAAATACTACTGAAGGCCATAAAGCGTTTCAGATTGTTTTGGCGGATGGCGAACAGATTGGCTATAGTGATGGTGGCTACAATGATAATACATAGTATTTCACTCCATTGTTCAGTCATTGGTCCGAATACTTTCATTAAAATAATCATTAAAGCAAAAGCAGCTGCGCCTTTTGAAATAACGGACAGGTAAGCGCTCACTGTAGTCGGTGCACCTTGATAAGTATCTGCTGTCCACAGATGAAAAGGTACCAAGCTTAATTTAAAGGCTAGTCCGGAGAAGAAGAATACTAGTGCAAGAACTTGTAATGGAGTTCCTGTCAGTTCGGCAGGGATATCTTCAAAATATAAAGTACCTGTTGTCCCATAAATCATGGAAATACCATAGAGGAAAATACCGCTGGAGAATAAAGCTGAAAGAATGAATTTGGCTCCGGCTTCGGCACTATGTCCTTTATATTTATCGAAAGCTACGAGACAAGCCATAGGAACGGTTGCCAATTCCAATCCAAGGAAGAATAGCAGGAAGTGCCCTGCACTTACCATGAAATACATACCCAGCAAGGTACTGAGGGTAAGGATGTAGAATTCGCCTTGTTTATGGCGGGTGTCTTCACGTTTTAGCCAAGTGTCTGCTTGCAGAAACACCAGTATGGTACCTATGGTCAGGATGCTTTTCAGAACAGACGCCATAGGGGTTGAATGGTACATGCCGCCGAATAAAGTCACCTCTTCCGGCCATAGGTTTGCTAAGAGTTGAATGGTCAGCAGGATACATGCCATGGGGCGTAACCAGTGACGTTGTGGAGCCGGTAAAAATAAATCTAACAGAAACATCAGAATAAAAACGGCTGTCAGACTCAGTTCGGCATGCATATGGAGTATTGCAGTTATGTCCATCATTGCTATTTTTTAATTTTTAATTCTCAAATTTTAATTTAATAATTGACTTATGATTGGTTCTACACTGTTACTGATCAGATCGCTTATCCAGAATGGAGCCAATCCTAAACCTGCTACACAGGCGATGAGGCAGATAACGGCTACTCTTTCATCCCAAGTTGCGTCTGTGAGTTTCAGATGTTCGGGATTCAAAACTTTGCCGTAAAGGATTTTACCTACTACACGCAGGATATAAACTGCGGTAATGACGATACTTGTTGTTGCCACTAGGGTACATACGCGATGGAATGTATCATCATTTTGGAAAGAACCTACAAAGACCGTCATTTCAGCAACAAAACCACTTAGTCCTGGAAGTCCCAGATTAGCAAGACCGGCAATAACATAACCTACAGCCAGGAAAGGCATAATCTTCATCAAACCTCCCATTAATCGGACATCACGAGTGTGGGTACGTCCGTATATCATACCAATAAGGGCGAAGAACAAAGCGGTCATTAATCCGTGACTCAACATTTGGAGAATAGCACCCGTACAACTGGTGCGTGTCATCATCAGCAGGGCAAAGAGCACTAATCCGCAGTGGGATACGGAGGAATAGGCATTGATATATTTTAAGTCGGTTTGTACCACAGCACTGAATGCACCGTAAACTACAGAAATAGTGGTCAATATCAGGAATACATCTCCCCACATGGCTGCACCTTCAGGCATCAGGTACATAGCAACACGGAAGCATCCGTAACCTCCTAGTTTCATCAATACCCCAGCGTGAAGCATAGAAACAGCAGTCGGTGCAGAAGCATGACCATCGGGACTCCATGTATGGAAAGGGAACAAAGCTCCTAAGACTCCGAACCCCAAGAAGATAAGCGGGAAGAAGATGCGTTGCATTTCATGAGGAATATGTAGTTTGGCGATTTCCAGCAAATTCATTGTTTCACCACCTGCACCATAGAAAATACCGAGAATTCCGATCAGTAGAAATGCAGAACCACCCATTAACATTAATGTAAGTTTCATGGCGGCGTATTCTTTACGTCCGCTTCCCCACACACCGATGAGCAGATACATTGGAATCAGGGCTACTTCATAAAACATGAACATGGTGAACAGGTCTGTTGAAACGAAGAATCCGAATACCCCTACACTCAATAGAGTGAACCACATGAAATATTCTTTTGTCAATGGTTGTAACTTCCACGATGCGAAAGTACCGGTGAATACAATAATGGAACTAAGTAGCAACATTGCTACTGATATACCGTCTACTCCTACTGAGTAGCATATATGGAGCGGTGCATACCAAACTGTGCTGGCTGTGAACAGCATCTCTCCTGTAGCACCGGCTTGGCGTAGTTCGATATAATCAATGGTGAGGTAAACGGATAATGCCAATAATATGGAAGATCCGACAACCATCACTCCGCGAACTTGATTGACGCTGCGCGAAGCCCAAAGGCTCGCGAGCATCAACAAGGGAACTATAATGAAAAAACTTAGTATGTTCATCTTTTTAAATTAAAAATTAAAAAATGGCCATGCGGCGGATTTTTTATTATTCATTAAATTAATAGTATCAGCGTCAATATCAATGCACCTGCAAGGAACCAAATACTGTATTGCTGTACGTTTCCACTTTGCATGTCACGTATTTCATCGGCGGTAGCATGAGTACTCCACGCAGTGAAGTTAAAGAATTGATCGATAACGTGCCGGTCCCACCAGGCTATCGGAGTACTGATGCACCGGAAGATGATTTTCTTGGTTACGAATAACCATATCTCATCCATATAAAAACGATGGTAAGCGGCTGTGTGCAAACGTGGGAATGTGTGTGCCAGATAGTTGGCTACGGGTTGTTTCTTACCTGCATACATCCATGTAGCTAAAGCGATGGATGCTATAGCAATAATGATACTTGTAGCAGCTATCTGCATATCCAGATGAATGGTATAGGCTTCTCCGTTACTACTGATCAGATTGCCGAAAGGTATGAATCCGGCAACACAGGTGATAGCGGCTAAAAACATCAGCGGGAATGTCATGGTAAGTGGAGCCTCATGCGGAGTATGTGCACCTAGTCCGGATTCGTGGGAGTGTCCTTTCCATTCTCCATTCCAGAAAATACAATAATAAAGGCGGAACATATAAAATGCTGTCATGGCGGCAATGCCTGTCATTATCCATCCCATAACAGGATTGAATTGGAAGCAGGCAGTCAGAATTTCGTCTTTAGAGAAAAAACCTGAGAATGGCCAGATACCTGAGATAGCCAAACAAGCAATCAGGAATGTCCAGTGAGTGACGGGCATGTATTTATGAAGTCCCCCCATGGCGCTCATCTCATTACTGTGTACGGCATGAATGATACATCCGGCTCCTAAGAACAACAATGCCTTGAACATGGCATGTGTGAACAGGTGGAACATGGATGCCATGTAGCCTAGTCCTCCTTCATGAGGATTCATAGAAGTACAAACGCCTAATGCGACAATCATAAATCCAATTTGAGATATAGTGGAGAAGGCGAGCACACGTTTGATATCGCTTTGTGCACACGCCACACTAGCGGCGTAGAATGCAGTGAACGCACCGATATAAGCTATCCAGTGCAGCACTTCGGGCGCATATCCTATAAACAACGGGAACATACGGGCTACCAGATATACACCGGCTACTACCATGGTAGCAGCATGGATTAATGCACTGACAGGAGTAGGGCCTTCCATAGCATCTGGTAACCAGATGTGCAATGGAAACATTGCACTTTTACCGGCACCACCGATAAACATTAGCCCCAAGGCCAATGGTATCATACTTCCGGCAACTGCAAGTACCTGAAGTTGGGGTGTGAACGAGAATGTTTCGGCATAATAGCCGTAAATCAAGATACCGATCAGAAAGCCTAAATCAGCGAAACGGGTAACAATAAATGCTTTTTTACTGGCGGCAATCGCTTCTTTCTTGGTGTAATAAAAGCCGATAAGTAAATAAGAAGAAACACCTACCAGTTCCCAAAAGACATACATCTGGAAAATATTGGTTGCTACTACGAGTCCCAACATGGACATGGTAAACAGGCTAAGAAATGCGTAGTAACGTTGAAAGCCTTTTTCACCTTTCATATATCCGAATGAATAGATATGTACCATCAGACTGACGGTGGAAATAACGACTAGCATCATAACTGAAATAGGGTCAAGCATGATTCCCATGTCAATATGCAGGTTCGTTGTGAAAGGTAACCATTCAAAATTATAAGGTGTGAGAGTAGGATAGACGCCTTCTGCCGTACGCCCTCCTGCAAAATAATTGAAGGCAGTGAGGTAGGAAAGCAACGCCACCCCTGCCAGTGAAACGGTGCCGATGGCCCCTGCCAGCCCGTTCTTCATACGCATACCTGCCAGCCCCAGTATCAGGAAACTGAGGAAAGGTAGGATAAGGATTAGTATTGTATGTTCCATAATTAGTTTTTCATTTCATTTAAGTTCTTCACTTGGATATTGCGTACATTGCGGTAGATATTGATAATGATAGCAATAGCTACTGCTGTTTCAGCCGCACTCACGCCGATAGCGAACAGGGCGAAAAAAAAGCCTTCCAGTTCTTCGGGAAAGAGGTATCGGTTGAATACGGCGAAGTTGATGTCTACCGAATTCAGTATCAGTTCCACACTGATGAGCATGGCCAATAAATTGCGGCGGGTGAAGAAACCATAGATTCCCGCAAACATCATAAAGGTGGAAACCACCAGATAATATTCCATGTGTACCATAAATTTTATCTTTTTCTAGCGATTAGGATTCCTCCTACGATGCAAGCGAGTAATAACACGCTGATTACTTCGAAAGGAAGGATATATTGATATTTTTCCATGCCCATCAGTGCATGACCGATCGTGCGTACATCCAGTTCACCATGAACAAAATGAGAGGGCAAGAATTCGTTCTTCAGCATGACGAACAGACAGATAGCCAGTCCTGCTATAGTAGAAATAGCTCCGGCCACCATCTTTCCATTTTTTAATCTCTCTGCTTTGTCTCCCTGTGAAGAGGTCAATAAGATACTAAATACATAAAGCACTGTTATACCACCGGCGTAAATCAGTAATTGTACAGCTCCCAAGAATGAGTAGTTGAGCTGGAAGTAAATACCTGCTGTACCAAATAAAACGAACAGCAGATAAGTTGCTGCACGCAAGATACGTGAGGTCGTGACTGCCAATACCGAACAGACAGCGATAAACAACGCCAGTACAATGAATACAATTAGTTGTAGTGTCATAATATCGTTTGTTTTTTATTTTTTGTTCAGAGTGAGAACTAGTTTGCTGCGGTCGAATACAGCATTTTCGAATTCTGTATCGAACCGAATGGCATCATGTGGACAAGCGTTCACACAAAGTTGACAGAACATACAGGCTCCCAGATCGTACTCATACTTTACCAATATTTTCTTTTTCTTGCCTGTTTCTTCGTTGGTCACAGATTCGCTGGTAATGGTGATTGTATCATTGGGGCAAGCCATCTGGCAAAGTCCGCAAGCAATACATTTGTTATTACCATTCTCATCAACCGGCATGATAAGCCGTCCTCGGAAACGGGGCGATATTTTTAATGTGGCACGGTTTTCGGGATATTGTTCAGTGACTTTAGGAGTGAAAAACTCTCGTCCTGTCACTTTCATACCGGTAAGTAATGTACCGATGCCATGAAGTAGTCCTTTTATATAGGAATGTTTTTCTTCTTTCATCAGAAATGTAATTTAAATACAACAATAATTACCATCAACAACAGGTTGCACAAACCTATTGGAACCAAGTACTTCCATTCCAGCGTTAGAATTTGGTCAATACGCAGACGGGGAAATGTCCATTTGATCCACATTAGTAACCATACTACAAAGAATGACTTGCCAAAGAACCAAATAAATCCGGGAATATAATCCATAATGGCATTGAATCCGTCTAGTCCAGGAATATGTAGCGGCATCCATCCTCCTAGAAAGATGGTTGTGGCTACTGCGGCGATGATAAACAAGTTTACAAATTCTGCCACATAGAACAAGCCGAAGTGCATACCGGAATATTCGGTATGATATCCGGCGGTCAGTTCACTTTCCGCTTCAGGCAAGTCAAACGGTCCGCGGTTGACTTCTGCATTTCCGGCTATCAGATAAATGATAAAAGCGATCAATGCAGGTATATGTCCTTTAAAAAGGAACCAGCCGTCAGCTTGGCGTTCTACAATTTCGCTTAGTTGCATGGTATCTGTTAAGATTACAATAGTAAGGATGCTTAATCCTACAGATAATTCATAACTAATCATTTGAGCGCCACTTCTCATGGCTCCGATTAATGAATATTTGTTATTGGAACTCCAACCTGCCAGCAAAATACCTACTACGCCGATACTGGATGCTGCCAATAAGAAGAAAATACCTACATTGAAATCAAGGACCTCCATGCCCTTGTTGATGGGTAGGCAACTGAAAGCCATGATAGAGGCGAGGATAACAATGTAAGGTGCCAAATTGTACAGGAACTTGTCAGCATGTCGGATGGTGATAATTTCCTTGATCAACATCTTGAATACATCGGCAAACACCTGTATGGTACCTTGGGGACCTACACGCATTGGCCCCAAGCGGCATTGGAAAGCGGCGCACACTTTACGTTCCATGAAAATCATAATGATAGCAATAACTGCGTATGCCAACATGATACATACGCCAATTACTATACATTCTATGAGCACTGCCAGTTCTTCAGGCATAAATGACGTGAGCAGTGAGTGTACCCATTGGGTGACTATACTAAAATCGAACATAATTTAATAATGTGTCAATTTGCTAATTTGCCAATAGGCAAACTTGTAATTATTTAATTTGTTAATTCTCAGTCTGATAAATAGTGCATTCTCCAAATTGTATATTGAAGAATCGGCACATTATTATCGGTCAATATCCGGTACTACATAATCCACCGTTCCACCAATAGCAATTAAGTCGGCAATTTTTGCATTGCGGCACATAGTTTCCATTGCTGATACTAAAGGTAAACCGGTAGCGCGGAATTTCATGCGGTAAGGAAATTTGTCTCCATGACTTTCCAGATAAACCCCGAATTCTCCGCGAGAACCTTCCACGGCGGCATAATAATTTCCTTCGGGCACGCGTATAATCGGTTTCATCTTTTCCTGATAGTTCCCTTCAGGAATATTGTCTATCAGTTGCTCGATGATGTTCATACTTTCCAGTATTTCTTCCATACGGACCATGTAACGTGCAAAACAGTCGCCTTCGGTGTGGACAATTTCTCTAAAATCTATCTTGCCATACATCGCATAGGGATGACGCTTGCGGACATCGCATGCCCAACCGCTGGCACGTCCTGTACCTCCTGTTGCTCCGAAAGAGATAGCGTCTTCCCGTGAAAGAACTCCCACACCTTTCAAACGTTCTTGGGCAATGACATTTCCGGTGAATACTTCATGGTATTCTTTTAGCATCGGACGCAGATAAGCAATGAATTCTTTTACTTTCTGTACAAAGTCCGGAGCGATATCAGCTTGTACTCCTCCAATGGTGTTATAGTTCTGTATCAGACGTCCTCCGGTAGTTGCTTCGAAGATATCCAATATCTTCTCACGATCACGGAATCCATAGAAGAATGCGGTCAAGGCACCCATATCCATACAGAGACAGGAGAAGAAAAGCAAGTGAGAATCTATACGTTGCAATTCGTCCATAATGGTACGAATGTATTGTACCCGTTCGCTTACTTCTACGCCCATTGCCTGTTCAATGCACATACAGAGAGCATGGCGGTTTTGGTGCGCACCTAAATAATCCAAACGGTCGGTCAGGGCCAAGGTCTGGGGATAGGTAAGACTTTCGCACATCTTTTCGATACCTCGATGTATGTATCCGCAGTGTACATCCAGTTTCTTGATAATTTCGCCTTCCAGTGAAACGCGAAAACGAAGTACACCGTGGGTTGCCGGATGTTGAGGACCTATGTTAATGATATATTCGTCCTCATCAAAAATGGTTTCTCGTTTTTCTATTACACTGCCATCATGTTGTACTTCTATATATTGTGTCGTGTCTACAGGTTCCTCATTGGTCATACGGAGTGGGTTGAGGCTTTCATCGTAGTCCTTACGCAATGGATAGCCTACCCAGTCATCACGCAGGAACAAACGGCGCATATCAGGATGTCCTATAAAGCGGATACCATAATAGTCGTATACTTCGCGTTCATTGAATTCAGCACCTTTCCAAATATCACTTACACTAGGAAGTTCCGGCTTTTCTCGGTTGGTTGTGCGAGTGCTGACCACTATGTTTTCTCTTGTCTTCGTATCTTCCAGATGATAGACTACACCTAGTCCTTCTTCGCCCCAGTCCATTCCGGTAAGGCTGCGTAGAAAATCCATATGTTTACCCTGCCGCAATTTCAGCATTTCTTCATGTAGCTTTTCGGCAGGTATTTCTATTTTTTCACTCATGCTTGTTCGGGATTTTGTGGTTCATTTTCTTTGCGGTTCACTCCGCCAAAGAATTTTTCCAGTTTTACTTTACGTTGCAATTGTATCATGCCGTATAACAAGGCTTCAGGCCGTGGCGGACATCCGGGAATATATACGTCAACGGGAAGAATTTTATCTACTCCGTTCAATACGTGATATGATTTTTTAAAAGGACCGCCGCTAATGGCGCATCCGCCTACTGCAATAACGTATTTAGGATCCGCCATCTGGTCATACAAACGTTTTAGTACCGGAGCCATCTTGTGTGTGATAGTTCCTGCTACCATGATCATATCTGCCTGGCGCGGACTGGCACGGGCTACCTCGAACCCGAAGCGCGCCATATCGTAGCGGGCTGCGCCGAGGGCCATGAATTCGATACCGCAACAACTGGTTGCAAACGTAAGCGGCCACAGCGAATTGCTGCGTCCCCAATCGATGAAATCGTCCAGAACGCCGATAGCCACATTAGCACCGCCGGCATTAAGTTCCCGAACCAGTTTCTCCAACGTTTCGTTGTCTGTAAACTCCTCATAAGGGATGGATTTTATTTTGGGTTTCTTCGTTACTTCCATTCCAACGCTCCTTTCCTCCAGGCATATGCAAGGCCCAGAACCAATATAATAAGGAAAAATAAAATACTGAAAAGTCCGGCAG
>ERZ779643.658-NODE-658-length-27510-cov-6.832781_pt1 | contig 27510 bp, 23 predicted proteins | sample MGYA00511564_ERZ779643 | MGnify/ENA primary metagenome ERZ779643 (study PRJEB29588, sample SAMEA2147114) | human gut metagenome | biome: human gut; feature: human-associated habitat; material: faeces | place: Denmark | collected 2008/2010 ... | reverse complement strand
ACCACTTTCAATTAAATCTACAAATGATGGACACGCTAACTCTTCTAATAGTATGGATAAGTCAAATTACCAGAGGTAGAAATGAAATATTAGCATTAGCCCATATTGGAATAAAAGAATATAAAAAAATAAAAAAGTGAGAAAAATATCGACAGTTACAATTAAGTATATGGCGATAGCAAATAAGTTATATCAAAATGGTATTATATGATGTTCTGTTTTGTTGCGTATAAAATTAGCATTAAATATATATTTACATAGTTTTTAATATTATAAGTTGATTAGTTAGTAATAAGGAAAAAAAATAATGTAAAAAGCCGAAACTCAAATGACAAAACTATTGACAAATACTATATGTTTGTGTATAATACACAACCAAGAAAGGGGAAATAAAATGAAATATGATTTAATTAAAATTTTTGAAAGAACAATAATTGACAACAATGATAATGGTGAAATAATAAATAAAATGATTAAATTTAATATGATTAATCTTAATGACTTATTAGAAAAAATAATTAAAACTAACAATGGTGAATACATTTATAGATTTGCTCTTCATATAGAAGGTGCTCCAATAGACAAATTAGTAGAAGCTATTATTAAAACTAATAATAATTACTACATTTATTTATTTGCAAAGAATGTTAAAGATGCTCCGATTGATAAATTAACTGATGCTTTTATTAAAACTAATAATGCTAATGATATGAATGATTTTGAAAAGGCTATTAATATTTATTTATTTGCAACAGATGTAGAAAATACTCCAATAGATAAATTAGCAGACGCTATTATTAAAACTAATGATATTATGTACATTTATGGATTTGCAAAAAATGTTGAAAATGCTCCAATATGCAAACTAGCAGAGGGTATTATTAAAACTAATAATGCTAATGCCATACTTGATTTTGCAAAAAATATTAAAAATGCTCCTATTGATAAATTAGCAGATGCTATTATTAAAACTAATAATGCTAGATACATTTATTTATTTGCAAGAGATGTTGAAAATGCTCCTATTGATAAATTAGCAGATGCTATTTGCCAAACTGGTGATACAAACTTTATGTTTGCATTTGCAAGAGATGTTGAAAATGCTTCAATAGATAAATTAGCAGAAGCTTTTATTAAAACTAATAATGCTAATGCCATGGTAGTTTTTGCAAAAAATATTAAAAATGCTCCGATTGATAAATTAACAGATGCTACTATTAAAACTAATAATGCTAGAGACATTTATTTATTTGCAAAAGATGTTAAAAATGCTCCAATAGACAAATTAACAGAAGCCATCATCAGAACTAATGATTACAAATACATTAATTTATTTGCTGAAGATATTGAAAATACTTCTATCGATAAATTAGTGAATGCTATAATAAGCTCTAATAATGCAGAGTACATTTATTACTTTGCAAAAAATGTTAAAAATGCTCCTATTGATAAATTAGCAGATGCTATTATTAAAACTAATAATCATTACTATATTCATTCATTTGCAAGAAATATAGAAAGTGCTCCTATTGATAAACTAGCAGATGTTATAATAAAAACTAATAATGCTAATGCCATGATTGATTTTGCAAGAGATGTTGAAAATGCTCCTGTTGATAAATTAGCAGAGGCCATAATTAAAACTAATAATGCTAATGCCATACTTGATTTTGCAAGAGATGTTGAAAATGCTCCTATTGATAAATTAGCAAATACTATAATAAAATCTAATGATAAAGAGTATATTTATTATTTTGCAAGAGATGTTCAAAACGCTCCTATTGATAAATTAGCAGAGGCTATTTGCCAAACTGGTGATACAAACTTTATGTTTTTATTTGCTAGGGATGTTAAAAATGCTCCTATCGACAAATTAGCAACAGTTATTGCAAAAAATATAAAAAATAATAAACCATTAACTGATGATATATTATTTACTAAACCTAAAATGAAATTGAATAAAAAAATTAAGTAAGTAACAAAACACTTACTTTTTTTAATACCTAATACTAGAAAAAATAATTAGAACACTCTAATTACTTAAATTTTTTTCTTTTATTATAATATTATCTTTAAAATTAAATAACTTAATATTATTTAATACTTTATTATCTAACTTACTAAAATATAATTCTATACTACTATTACCTTCATTTTTATCTAATTTTATATTATCAGCCATATCAATAGTTTTCTTATTTATTTTATCTTTAATTAATGGATAATGTGTACATCCTAGAATAATAGTATCAGATTTAATCCTAGATACATAATTACTTGTATCTATTTTTTCTATATTACCACTTTCAATTAAATCTACAAATGATGGACACGCTAACTCTTCTACTAAAATATTAGGAAGTAATTTTTTAAATATATGAGAATTAATAGTTCTTGAGGTAGCAAATACTCCAATACTTTTATAATTATTTTCTTTTACATAATTAATTGTTGGACTAATTATATCTATAATTGGTATGTTATATGTACTTTTTAATTTTTCATAACAATTTGAACTTACTGTACCACATGCTATTACTATTAATTCTACTTTTTTACTTATTAAATATTCTATAATTTTACTAGAAAGATTAAATAATGTATCTATATCTTTTTCACCATAAGGTATATTTATAGTATCTCCAAAGTAAATATAATCATTTTTAGGATACTTACTAGCTAATTTACTAAGTACTGTAAGCCCTCCTACTCCTGAATCAAAGACTCCTACTCGCATTTTTTCCTTCTAATAAACTGTCATTTAATTCTTTCATTTTAGATAAATATAGTTTATATTTTTCATTACTATTTAATATATTTGCTTTTTCTAATATCTCTTTTTCTACTTCTAAAAAAGATAAATCATTATTATATTCTAAGAATACACTTTTATTTTGTAATTTCTTTATTTCTTGTAACAAATTATTTATTTCTTCGTCATTTTCTATTATAGAACATATCTCTTTATACTTAGAGTAAATATCACTATTTAATATTTCACTAGTGTTCATCTACTAATACTCCATCTAAACTCCATGTTTTAGCATCAGTTATTTTAACATTTACTATTTTTCCTAAATATTTATCATCTGCTTTAACATTAACTAATTTCATTGTATCTGTATATCCAGATAAGTTACCTAGTTTATCGCTATGATCAGTTAATAATACTTTTACTTCTTTATTTAAATATTTCATATTATTTTCTTTAGCACATTCATTAACTAATTCATTTAATTTAGCAAGGCGTTCTTTTTTAGTTTCAAGAGTAATAGCATCTTCCATTTTAGAGGCAGGTGTACCTTCTCTTTTTGAATAAATAAATGTATATGCTAAATCATATCTTAATTTTCTTACTATATCTAATGTAGCATTAAAGTCTTCTTCTGTTTCATTTGGAAAACCAACAATAATATCAGTACTTATACTTACATTTGGTATTTTAGATTTTAATTTATTAAATAATGTTGTATATTCTTTTATAGTATATTTTCTACCCATTTTCTTTAATATTTCATCACTACCTGATTGGATTGGTAAATGAATATATGGCATAATATTATCATATTTACTTATTACTTCAATCATTTCATCAGTAAAATCCCATGGATGTGAAGTTACAAATCTAATTCTATCAATATTAGTTTTAGCAACATCTTCGAGTAAATTAGCAAATGTATAATTAGCATCTAAATCTTTTCCATAAGCATTAACATTTTGTCCTAATAATGTTACTTCTTTATAACCATCTTTAACTAATTCTTTTACTTCATTAATAATATCAGTATTTAATCTACTTCTTTGTTTACCTCTTGTATAAGGAACAATACAATATGTACAAAATTTATCACATCCATACATTATATTTACCCAGGCAGTATATTTTGAATCTCTTTTTACAGGTATTCCTTCATAAACATTTCCTTCGATAGAAAAAACTTCTAATTCTTGAGTTTGTTCTTTTAAGTTATTTAATAAATATGTAGGTATCATATGTATATTATGTGTTCCAAATACTATGTTAACCCATTTATATTTATCTTTTAACATATTAGCAATACCTTCTTCTTGAGCCATACAACCACATAACATTGTAATAATTTCTGGTCTTGTTTCTTTTAAATGTTTAATTCTTCCTAACATACCAGTTACTTTATTATGAGCATTTTCTCTAATTGCACAAGTATTTAATATTATTACATCAGATTTATCCATATCTTCATTTTTTGTATATCCTAAATCTTCCATAATTGCAGATATATTTTCACTATCATGAACATTCATTTGACAACCATATGTAATAATATGATATGTTTTATTTTTACCTATATTCTTTACTTCTTCAGGAATATTATAAGCATTATTTACTATATCTACTTTATTTTTTGTTCTAACTTTTGCTTCTTTTAAATTAGGTAAATTCATACTTTTCACTTCTTTCTAATTAACTGTTTACCATGTAAATAATTATATTCACTAGCAAATTTATCATTTTCCTTCTTTTTACAATTTATATATTCTACCACTTCTTTAGTAGTAGCTTCTAAAATATAATGTTTCTTATCTGATACTGTACCTTTGAATAATTGTTCATAGGTTAAATATTGATTAAATCCGTCGCAAGCTCTTCTACCAGGTGAAGTAGAATGAGAATAAACATCATAATTTAAGCCTTGATGACCTTCGTTAATAATACTATAATAAGCATTCAAATAATTATCTCTTATCATATTAAATATTTTTTTAATCTCATTTTCACTTATATTTGTTTTTGATAAATTAAGTAATCTATCTACCTCACTATTAACTATATTATCTGTTGGAAACTTATGATTTCTATATGTATAAATCAAGCCTCTATCTAGAAAATATTTTGGTGCTAAATGATTAACAAGTAACATTGACTCTTGAATAATATTTGCAGATATTGATTTATCTGTATACATACTATGATGCCATATAGCATTAGAATTAATAGTATTTTCTATAAAACGATACATTTCTTTTGCTTTATTTTGACTTCTTAATTTATAAGAAAGTAAAGCAATATTTTCTAACATTTTACCTGTTTCAACATCTAATTTTTCTTGTTTATTTACTTGTTTATAAGATAATCTATTTCTAACAGTAATAATACCTTTATGTATTTCTAGACTCTCAGGATTAATATTGAATGATGGATCTGCAAATACTTTATATATTATTACATTTTTACTACTATTAGGAAGTAATGAACATAAATTATTAGCAATTGATTCATGATATAAATTAATATTTTTATCACATAAATAAATTGTTTCTTCTTTTTTTAAAGCATCATAAAATGTATATGAACCATAAGGAATTAAGGAAGGTATATCTGTTATTGCAACATAATAACAAAAACTACCATCTTTATTTTTAACTAAACTAATTGCGTCATCCAAGCATAATGCATCTTCATCATCAATAGTTATAAAATTGCTATTAAATTTCTTTCTACCACTTACATCAAAAACAAAATCATTTAATTCTTCGATTGCTTTGTCATGTATTTTAGTAGTTACATGATATTTTTTTTCTAAATCTTTCGCATCAATTAAATAATATTCATCAAATCTTTTTAATATTTTTCTAACATGATTCTTATTCTTACAGAAACTTCTTTCTAATAAATCAATATATTTTTGTCTTTCACTTTTAATTAATTTATCTTCTAGATATTTAAAAAATAAATTTATTACCTCATAATAATAATCAATTAATTCATTGGTTTCTTCTAAAGAACAATAATTATCTATAACATTAGTAAATAAATCATTACCATAATCATCTTTTTTATTTAAAATATTATTTTCTGTTTTAAGTAATAATTCTACCATATTAATATTTCTTTCTTCAAAAAGAAGGTAATGATAAAAATTAAATATATTTAAATTATCAACTTTTTCTCTACTAATATTTATTTGTCTATTTAAAGCAATAAGTCTAAACTTAATATTTTTAAGTACTTTATCATCAATATTTGCTTTAATACCATTTAATTTATAATTTGCTTCCCTTACAGCATTATTAACTATTTTATAATCTATATTATCACTAGTTTCTACAAATAATTCGATATTAGACATAACTAAATCTATCTCTTCATGAGTACTATTTTTAAGAGACTCTAATAAAACATTAAATATTTCTTTTATAACTTCTTTATAGTCAACATTTAAAAATACTTCTAAATCTTCACAACAAAAATTTTCTTTAAGTAATATACTTTTTATTTGCTTATTCATCATCTTTAAATTCATCCTCACTAAGTATTGATAAGAACGCTTCCGAAGGTATTTCTACTCTACCTATCTGTTTCATCTTCTTTTTACCTTCTTTTTGCTTATCTAATAATTTTCTTTTTCTAGTAATATCTCCCCCATAACACTTAGCTAAGACATTTTTTCTCATTGCTTTTATGTCACTTCTTGCTATTACTTTACTTCCTATTACCGCTTGAATTGGAACTTCAAACATTTGCCTTGGTATTATTTTCTTTAAATTATCTACAATTACTCTTGCTCTATTGTAAGCAAAATCTTTATGTACAATAAGAGATAAAGCATCTACTATTTCACCATTTAACATAATATCCATTTTTACTAAGTTGCTTTCTTTATAACCAATTATATCATAATCAAATGATGCATAACCTTTAGTATAACTTTTTAATTTATCAAAAAAATCATATACTATTTCTGATAAAGGTATTTCATAATGAATATTAACTCTTTCTTTATCTATATAATCCATATTTATATATGTTCCTCTTTTATTTTGACATAGTTCCATAATTTTACCAATATATGTGCTAGATACAAAGATATTTGTTTTAATATATGGTTCACTTATTGATTTTATTCTTACTTTATCAGGCATTTTACTCGGATTATCAATATATATTATAGATTCATCAGTAAGTACTATTTCATAATTAACTGAAGGACTTGTAACAATTATTTCTATATTAAATTCTCTTTCAATTCTTTCTTTAATTATATCCATATGAAGTAGTCCTAAGAAACCTGTTCTAAAACCAAATCCAAGTGTTGAAGATGTTTCAGGAGTTGTAATTAATGATGAATCATTTAATTTTAATTTTTCTAATGCTTCCTTTAACATTGGATATTTAGTAGAATCTATTGGATATATACCACAATATACCATAGGTTTCATAGGCTTATAACCTGGTAATGGATTTTCTAGATTATCAGACTCTAAAGTTATAGTATCTCCTACTTTAATATCTGAAATACTCTTAATTGAGGCAGTAATAAAACCAACTTCCCCAGTAGATAGACAAGAAGTTTTAGTTTCTTTCATTGTATTATAAAATAAATCTACTACTTCATAATTAGCATTTGTAGTAAACATTCTTATATTATCTTTATTATGTATACTACCTGATACTATTCTAGCAAGTATTACTACTCCACGATATGAATCAAAATAACTATCAAATATTAGTGCTCTAAGTTTATTATCATGATATTTTTCTACTGGATGTGGTATTCTTCCAATAATTGCATCTACTAATTTATCTATTCCTACACCAGTTTTTGCAGATACTAATAATATCTCATCTTCCCTAAACCCAAATGTTTCTACTAACTCTCTTTTTCTAGATTCAATATCAGCATTTGGTAAATCTATTTTATTAATAACAGGTATTATCTCTAAATCATGCTCCATTGCTAAATAAACATTTGCTAATGTTTGTGCTTCAATACCTTGGGCAGCATCTACTACTAAAATTGCACCTTCACATGCTGCTAGGCTTCTACTTACTTCATAAGTAAAATCAACATGACCTGGAGTATCTATTAAATTTAAAATATAACCATTATAGTGTGTTCTAACTGTATTTAATTTAATGGTTATACCTCTTTCACGTTCTATATCCATATTATCTAACATTTGATCTTTAAGTTCTCTTTTATCTACTAATCCAGTATATTCCATAATTCTATCTGCAAGAGTACTTTTACCATGATCAATATGAGCAATAATACTAAAATTTCTAATTTTTTCTAAGTTCATAACATCAGTCCACTTCTATAAAAATTATAACACATTAACTAATATAATGTAAATAAAGATACGTGTTTTTTCTTATTTTTTCTAATATTAAAGTTGCTCATCTTGATAAAAACTATAATAATTACCATTACCTATAATTATATGATCAACTAAACTAATTCCATGTAAATCACCTATCTCTTTTAAATGTTTAGTTATCTCAAAATCTTCCCTACTTGGAGTAGCATCTCCCGAAGGATGATTATGAATACATATAAAACTAGAAGCAGAAAGAAGATAAGCTTCCTTAAATATATCTCTTGGATGTATTAAAGATCTATCTAATATTCCCTTACATATCATTTTTTTATCAATATATTTCTTATGAGTATCTAAATATATAACATAAAAACATTCCTGTTTTTCATCCTTAAATAAATAATTAAAATATTTAACAATATCACTAGGATTTGCATACATTACCATCTCATCATAATTATTATCTTCATATACTCTCCTTCCTAATTCAATCGCAGATATAAGTTCAATAGCCTTAACCTTACCAATTCCTTCAATATCAAGTAAATTATTAATTCTCATATTTTTAAGTTCCTTAATATCCTTAAACTTACATAAAACATTATTTGCTATTTCCTTAACATTATATTTCTTACTACCAGTCTTAAGTATAATAGCAAGTAATTCCTCATTAGATAAATTCTCAACCCCATATTTAATTAATCTTTCTCTTGGCTTTTCATTATCAGGTATATTTTTAAATTTCATATTTTTCTCCTTCCATATTTCCTCAATATAATTATTATAAAAAAAAATCAATTTTACTTCTTTTCTTATAAAAAAAATACATCTTGGTACAAATATTACCAACAATGTATTAATTTTAATCAAAAATTTATAATTTTTTTATTAATTTTCAGCATTAGCACAAGAAGAATCTACAGTAACAATATATGGATCCATTACACTACCATCTCCTCTTGTATATTTAGCACATGCTTTAATGCTTAATACTGGGCGAACAGAATGTCTAGAATCTGCACTTGCACCACTATGTATTCCACCAACTTGTTGATTTCCACCTGCAGTATTATAATTATTAACTGTTATTATACTTGCATAACATCCTCCGGTATCTCCAACCCAACTAGATGGTGACATTGTTAACCATATTCCTGCTATTCTATTATCATCTGGTACATATGTTTTTCCACTAGATGATGATGTTCCAACAGTTGGATTAGCAATTGAATACCATGGATATGGTCCACCAAGACTATCAGTACCATAAATTGCTCCAGCATATACAAGTTCATCAGCATTTATTAATGCTATAGGATAAGTTAAGTCTCCATTTCCTCCACTTGCTGTACTTACGCTGAATTTATCTTCAACTGCTTGTTTACTCTCAAATAATCCTCCTGTCCCATTTCCACCACACTTATAAGTTGGTGTTTTATTAGAAGCTCTAGTATAAGAAGCATATGAAAAGGCAGCATCATTATCAGTATAGGTTCCACTTCCAACACTTCTATCTGCACAATATATTGCAGTTTTACTAACATACTTATCATATGAAGATAAAATTTTATCTTTATACCAATTATCAACAGTCGTTTTTATATTACTAGAGTTTGTATTTTTTCTATTATTTGCTAAACTTCCAGGTATACCATACATATAACCTGCATTCATAGAATGATTTCCAGGACAAGTACCAGGATTATCAACATAATTTACTTGAGATGCTATAAATGCATAACCACCTGGATATACTTCAAAAACTGAGTTAGTATCTACAGTTGCTGAATATTCTGTTCCAGTTAATATAAGCCTAATACTTCCATCTTCATTTATTCTTATTATTCTCCAATAATAATCTCCAAACTTAACCCAATTATTTGAGGGATTTCCTGAATAATAATAAACATCTTCACCTATTCCATCACCATTAATGTCCTCAGTCATTTGTGATGTTAAAGAACTACTTTGTTTAAATATTGTTCCTGTAGTATCAGTAGTATACATTTTAGAAAAATCTGTTCTTGTTGATATCGTTGGATTATCTATTAATATTTGCTTTCCTAATGAGCCAGTTAAAATAGGACCTTTTTCAACAAGTATATTTCTATTAAATAAATATTTTTTGTTATCTTTCCCTTTTACTGTATAAGTTAATATATGTGTACCCTCAGATAAAGTAGATGTATCAGTAATCGAAGTACCAATAATTGAACATCCTGTTGTTGTATTATATTCACAAGTTAATGTTGTATCGCTAGTTAAGTTTACATTTTGTCCATATTTTACTACTAAATCTCCAGGAAATGTTAAATTAGGTATTGAATAAATTATTATTTGGCTTATTCTAACGAAACCATCACCAGAATGTCCTTTTTCTAATTTACCATCTTTGTTTTCAAAAGTTGTATTTCCGTCATATATTTTTGTGTCAGTTAAATAATAATTTGAATTCAATAAATTACCTGATGGATAATTTGAGGCAGTTGATGAAGTATAAACATAACCTGAACCACCGCCAGTATAGGTACGATAATCTGTAGAGTCACTTCTATTTGTTCCTGAACTACCACCACCATACCAGCCACCACCTCCGCCTGGAGATGCATATTTATAATTTGTAGACCTTGGATTAGCGGAAGCTCCTACTCCAAACGAACCATTTGTTCCTGCGGATGTTGCTGTTCCACCATAACCTGATACACCATATCCTGCGCTTGTTCCCCCACCATAATAACCAGAATTATTATTTGATGAACCTGAACCTCCACCTGCTACTATTACTCTTGCATATAAACTATCTTGTCCTATTCTTATATCAGAAGCTCCTCCACCTCCAGTTACATATGAATATGTACTACTAAATCCTACTGTTTTAGCACTACCTCCACCATTAAATCCTCCTGCTGATGTTCCACCTGTTGTAGTACTATGTGCACTACCTTGGCATCCTACATAAACATATATATTTTGGGATTCTTTCAATGTTAGTGTTCCAGTAGAGTAACCACCTTTTCCGCCAGTATAAGTTGTACTATAACTTCCTCCTTGCGCTCCCCATGTTTCTAATATATATATGCCTGCTGAAAGTGTATCACTTTGTACCGCTTTTGTACAGGAATAAGTTTTTACTGTATTTTCTGTCGGTGTTGTAGCATTTTCTTTTAAGACATCTTCTGTTACTAATAATGCTTCGCTAAAACCATCAGGTATTAATATTTTATTTGTTCCTAAATTAAGTTCATTAGTTAAACTTCCTTTTACTCCAATATATAAAGTTACTGAAGTGCTATTATCATTAGTTATTCCCACGAGTAAATTTATATTACTACTTGAAGATAGTGAACCACTACTAGGATTACTATTTCTTTCAGTATATAATCCTATTTGTATATTATCACTATTACCTTTAACTATTTGATACCACGCTCCATAATAAATATTACCATTATATGAATTAACTACATTAAGTTCAATTAATTTTGTTTCTCCAGCTGGCACTGTTACAACTTCATATTCTGACATACTTTTACCAATATCAAGTGTAGCAGTTATACCTACTACATCATTTATTGTAGTAGAAGCAGTAAATAATGCATAAGTTGTATATATTCCTAGTGATACTAAACTTACTACTATAAGTAATATTAAATATGATTCTTTTATCTTTAGTTTATTCATAAATACCTCCGTACTTTTTTATTCTTTTTTATACTATATATTCATAATAAAATGATAGCATAATATTTATTTTTTATCAAGTATTTTCCTATATATTTTTCTTTTATTAGGCAAAAAACAATGTCAATTTTTAATATATGCCATACACTATATTAGATATGAAAAGGAGGTAAAATACTTATGTATTATTACGGAGGATATAGCGGTGGATCAACTGGATCTTGTTGCGGTGGAAATAGTAATTATACATATCCACAATATGGTTATCAAGGATATGGATATAGTGGAGGATACTCTTATAGCGCTGCAATTATATTAGTCTTATTCATATTATTAGTAATAATAATTGGAAGCCGCATAGCAGTTTAATAAAGGGAGACTTCCCTTTTTTTCTTTTTTATGATACAATATATAAGAAAAAGGAGGGATACTCATGCTTAAAACAAAAGATATATTAGATGAAAAAGACAAAAGAGTCAGAGCAAAGAATGAAGAAGTTACTTTTCCAATGTCAAACGAAGATAAAAAAATGATTAAAGATATGTTAGAACATTTAAGACTTAGTCAAATTGAAGAATACTCAGTAAAATATGAACTTAGACCAGGCATGGGACTTGCAGCACCTCAAGTTGGTATTAATAAAAGATTTTTTGTAGTATGTCATGAATATGAAGATGGTAAATTTAATGACTATGTATTAGTTAATCCTAAAATTATATCACATTCAGAAGAACTTATATATGCTTCAGAAGGCGAAGGATGTTTAAGTGTAAATAGAGATGTTGTAGGTATTGTACCAAGATACGCTAGGGTTACTATCGAAGGTTTTGATGAAAATGGTAAAAAAGTAAAATATAGAGGTCGTGAAGATTTATCTATTGCTTTTCAACACGAACTAGATCATCTAGAAGGTATATTATTTTATGACCATATTGATCCAAAAGATCCATTTAAGAATAAAGATTTAATGAGAGAAATTTAATCTCTTTTTTATTTTATTTAAAATAAAAAAAGATGAAATTAATCATCTTAAAATTTAATCTTACTATTTATATAGTCTTCTACTTCATCAATATTTAATTTAATTTGTTCCATAGTATCTCTATCCCTAATAGTAACAGTATTATTATTTAATGTATCTTCATCAATAGTTATACAGTATGGTGTACCAATCGCATCTTGTCTACGATATCTTTTTCCAATTGAACCAGATTCATCATAACTAGTCATAAAACTTTTACATAGTTTTTCATAAATTTCTTTTGCTTTTTCACTATGATATTTTTTAACTAATGGTAATACTGCACATTTATATGGTGCTAGATATGGTATAAAATGCATTACTTCTCTTTCTTCACCATTTTCTAATGTTTCTTTTTCATAAGAATTAAATAATATTGCAAGTACTGTTCTATCTAATCCATAAGTTGATTCAACAATATATGGAATATATTTTTCATTAGTTTCTGGATCTAAATATTCTTGACGTTCTCCACTATATTCTTGGTGACGAGTTAAATCATAATTAGTTCTATTATGTGTACCATTTATTTCTCCCCATCCAAAAGGAAATAAATATTCAATATCACAAGCAGCCTTTGCATAGAAAGCTAACTTCTCATGATCATGAAATCTTAATTTCTCTTCAGGAATACCTAAATCCATATAGAAATGTTTACCATAATTTTTAAAGTATTCATATAACTCCATATCATTTCCTTCTTTACAGAAAGTTTGATATTCCATTTGTTCAAATTCAATTGTTCTAAATGTAAAGTTACCTGGAGTTATTTCATTTCTAAATGCCTTACCTATTTGACCAATACTAAATGGTAATTTAGCTCTCATACTTCTTTGAACATTAAGAAAGTTTACATATTCGCCTTGAGCATTCTCTGGTCTTAAATATACAACATTTTTATTATCATTAGTTACACCACGATATGTTTGAAACATTAAATTAAATTCTCTTATATCAGTAAAATTACTTTTACCACATTTAGGACATGGAACTTTATTTTCTTTAATAAAATTCATCATTTCTTCTTTACTCATAGCATCTCCAATAGAACTATTAGTAAAATCATTTATTAAATTATCTACTCTATGTCTTGTATTACAAGATTTACAATCTGCTAAAGGATCAGAAAAACTTGATACATGTCCACTTGCTTCCCAAACTCTTGGATGCATTAAGATATCTGCATCAACCTCATAAGCATTTGCACGCTCTTGAATAAATCTCTTTCTCCAAGCATCTTTAATAGCATTTTTTAATCTACTTCCAAGTGGACCATAATCCCAAGTATTTGCAAGTCCTCCATATATTTCACTACCTTGAAAGATAAATCCATAATTTTTACAATAATTTACCATTTCATCCATTCTAATTTCTTTCATATTTTCACCCTTCCTAAAAAATAAAAATTCTTAAAACACATAAGGACGATTATTAACCGCGGTTCCACCTTATTTATTCTAAGAATCAACTTTATTTTTAATCGCTGTTACAGATTCCACCCTGCGTCTTCGCTTTTCTTATATATATCATTTTATCATTATTTTTCTATTTGTCAAGTTATTTTTTTAATACTTTTTTCTTTATATCACTTACACTAATATTTGCTCCATAACTATAACTATTTATAATATCTTCATAAGTTTCCATAGTATATATTCTTTTATCAAAATGTGATGGTAAATTTATTTCTTCTTCAGTTTTCATGAATAAATTATCATCTGAATCCAAAATATATACTTTATCTTCATCATTAAATATTCTTATTTCATGAGATTTACTATCATTTACTAATAAACATTTACCATAATTTACAGGTAATTTATTATTATTATTTAATTGTTCTTTCATAGTATTAAAAACGCTATCTGATACTGTATATACTATAAAATTATTATTTCTACATAAATCAATTATATTGTATATAGAAAGATCTGTTATATTAGTTTTAGTATCATCCGATATAATTGTTTCTTGATTTCTAACATTATTATTTAAAGTTAAAAATTTTGTATTAGATAAAATTTGACTCTCTAATTCTTCGCATACTTTAATTTTTTTATTATAATAATTCTTTATATTTTTTACTTCACTTAATATTCCCACTGAAGATATTTTTTCTGATAACATTTTTTTATTTAATTCATCAGTATATCTTTTAGCATCTTCATAGTTATCAAATACTTTATTTACTATTTTTCTATTATAATCTTGCCAATTATATTGCATATCATATTCGCAAGTTCTATTATTTAATGAATATGGAAATGTTACTTTATATTCTTTTCTTGTCTTACCATTCATTAAATATTTTGTTATTTCTTCATCTAAGAAACATTTTGTTACTATATATATAGGTATATCACTATAATTATAACTATCATATACTTGCATTGTAGTATATCTTATTGGTTTGTTATTTTTCATACTTAGCCTCCTAAAAAGATTATAGCATAAACATATTAAAAAAAGAAAACTATTAACTAATAGTTAACAGCTTTTATGATGCATAATTATCAAAATATCCTTGAATAAATACTACAGGTGTTCCTTTATCTCCACTTCCACTTGTTAAGTCACATAATGAACCAATAAGGTCAGTTAATTTTCTTGGTGTAGTTCCTAAACTAGTATTTTTTCCTTTCAAATCATTATCTTTATGTTTAATTTCTTCTTTTATAGCATCTTCTAATTCTTTACCACGAAGGTTATCATATTTATTATCTGAAATATATTTTAATTTTATTTCATTCGGAGTACCTTCAAGTCCTTCAGTATATGCTGGAGATACTACTGGATCTGCTAATTCCCAAATTCTTCCTACTGGATCTTTAAATGCTCCATCTCCATATACCATTACTTCAATTGTTTTTCCAGTTATTTCTTTCAATTTATTTTGAATATCATGAACTAATTTTTCTCCTGAAGTTGGGAATAATTTTAATCTTTCTTCAGTTGATTTATTTGAACCTAATAACCCGTATTTTAAGTTGTATCTACTTCCATTTATACTTTGACACATAATATCATCTAATCCATAAATAGTTCTTCCACCATTATTTTTTAGTATTTCTTTTGTTTTACTTCTTGTATGAATATCACAAGCAAGTACATCTTTTGTATAATTTAATATTGTTTTTGGATTATTTGAAAATACAAAATCTACTTTACAATTTTCTTTTTCACATACTTCTGTATAAAATTTAACATAATTAACTCCAGTAAATGTATGTGTAATATTACCAAAATATTTATTATATTCTTCAAGTGTTAAAGTATCACTATATGGATTAATATTATATTTATCAAGTAAGCTATCATCAAATAAATGGTTACCTACTTCATCTGATGGATAACTTAATTGTATAGTTATTTTATTTACTCCACGAGCAATTGATTTTAATATCATAGAAAATCTATTTCTACTTAATATAGGAAATACAATTCCTATATCCCCACTTGGAAATTTATTTCTTATATCTTCCGCTATTTCATCAATACTTACATAGTTACCATCTGAAATTGATACAACTGCTTCAGTTACTGCTACTATATCTTTATCTTTAAATTCAAAGCCTTCACTTTCTTTTGCTTTAAGTAGACTATCTACTACTATATCACAAAGGTTATCTCCTTCCTTTATTATTGGTGTTCTTATTCCTCTTACTACTGTTCCTACATATCTATCCATTATTCTTCCTCCTCATTTAAGTTTGTTCTAAACTCTTTTAATTCATCAATAAATGTATCTATTTCCTCATCATCAGTTATTTTATATAGTCTATCTTTTTCTTTAAGTAATTCTTTATAACTAATTATTGCTTCTTCTTCTTGACGTTTTTCATAATCAGTTAACTCTATTGTTTGTGGTTCTACTTCTTCAGCTAATCTTTTAGAAATTTCTTCAATAAATTCTTGATTACTCATACTAGAACTATTTTCTTCTAATTTAGGTAATTCTTTCTTTATTTCTTTTTCTTCGAAGTCTAATTTTTGTTGTTCTATTTTCACTTCATGTTTTGGTTCTTCTTTGACATAACTTGTTACTTTTACTTTTGGTATATCAACTGCACTTTTACCAATATTAACTGGGGAAGTTTGTCCACTTTGAGATAAACTTTTTAGTACATTTCTTGTATATGGTGCAGTAATCGAAGTATCATTATCAGGTAAATCTTTTAATATTTCATTAATTCCTTCTTCTTCAGGTTTACTTAAAATATCATCTTCATATAAATTCTCATTTAATTCATTTAAGATATCTACTTTTTCATTAGGTACTACAATATTATCTTCTTCTGGTTTATCTTCTTTAATTATATTAATATCTTCATAGTTTTCAATTTTCTTATCATTAATTATATCTTCATCCATAATTATATTATCAATATTTTGTTTATTTTTTAATTCTTCACGCAATACTTTATTTTTCTTCATTAAACTACTTGATAAACAAATTAAAAATATAACTATAAAAATTATTCCTACTACTATAATAATATCTAAAGTATCCATTTCACTAAATATTTTTAATAGCCCCATAAACTCACCTCTAACTACCATATTACAACAATAATTTTAACATATTTTATAATAATTTGTAAATAGAATTACACTAATTAGACAGAAAAATAATATTGAAACAATACTTTGGTTCAATATTACTTTTTAATAACTTATGAATAAGGTATTAAAAAGCCTTGGAATAACTTTTAAGTTATGTAAAGGAAAATAGTAGACTAAATCTACTATTAAATATCTCTTAATTTACCTATGCCACTATTATTAATATCATCTATTATCTTATTAAATACATTCATTACTTCTTCATCAGTTAATGTTCTACTAGGATCATTAAATGTTAGGGAATATGCAATTGACTTTTCATTTTCTCCAACATTACTTCCTGTATATACATCAAATACACTTATATCAGTAAGCAATCTTCCTCCACTTTTCTTAATTATTTTTTCTAATTCTAAAGATGGTGTATTAATATTAGTTACTATTGAAATGTCTTTATTAATTACAGGATATATTGATGAAGCCTTATATTTAATAGGTTTTACTTCTTTGATTAATTTATTTAATTCTAATTCAAATACATAAACATCTTCTTTTACTATACTTGGATGAATTCTACCAATTATTCCTACTTCTTCTTTATCTACTAATATTACTGATGATATATATGGATGCATATTAGTTATATCTTTTACTTCATATGAATATCTATTTTTAAGTCCTAAATAATCTAATATGTTTTCTAATACCCCTTTGATTAAATAATAATCTACTTTTACATTTGATTTAACTATATTATTAGCAATATAATTACCTTTCATAAGTACTGTTATTAATGTTCTTTCATTATAAGCATTATCATAAGTTTTACTTATTTCATATAAACATATATCATTTACTTTTCTTTTCTTATTATATTCATAAACATTAATTAATGATGGAATTAAAGTAGTTCTTATTACTGATTTATCTACACTCATTGGATTAGGTAAAACAGTATTTGTAAGATTTTTATAATTAAACATACTAGCCATTTCAGGACTTACTAAGGTATAAGTTTTAGTTTCATTTATTCCTAGACTTCTTAATCTATGAGATATTAATTTTCTATATTTAACATCTCCTTTGTATTCACCTTTTTTAATTCCTACTTTTGGTAATGTTGATACTAAGTTATGATAACCATATAATCTTCCTATTTCTTCGGCAATATCATTAACATTAGGGTCTATATCTAATCTACGGAAAGGTATAGTTACATTAAATGTTTCACCATTTAATTCATAATCAAATCCTAGTCTAGTTAACTCTGTTTCCATATCGCTTGTACTTATTACTATTCCTAACATTTTATTTACATCATGGGCAGTAAAACTTACTTTCTTTTCAGTTTTATCTATTTTATCATAAGATACTATTCCACTTAATACTTTTGCATCTGCATATAACTCTAATAATTGACATGCTCTATTTATCGCAGACATTGTATATTCAAAGTTTAATCCTTTACCATATCTAATTGAAGCCTCACTCTTTAAATTTAATTTTGAAGCAGTATTTCTAATACTAACAGCATCAAATATTGCAGACTCAATTAAAATAGTTTTAGTAGTATCTTCAATTTCAGTATTTTCTCCGCCCATTACTCCAGCAATACATACTGGTTTTACTCCATCAGTTATAACTATATCATTACTATCTAATATTCTTGTTTTTCCATCAAGTGTTACTATTTCTTCATTATCTTTAGCATCTCTTACTAAAATATTATCTCCAAGTGAAGTTTTATCAAAGAAATGTAATGGTTGACCAAACTCTAACATTACATAGTTAGAAATATCTACAACATTATTAATAGATCTCATACCTACAGATACTAATCTTTTCTTTATAAAATCAGGACTTTCTTTTATTTTTACATCTGTTACCATTTTAGCTAAATAATAAGGACATTTATTAGTTTCCACTTTTAAGTTAAAATGAGAATTAATATTATCTTCTATTTCTTTATAATTAATTTCAGGTAATTTAACTTTTCTATTTAATATAGATGCTATTTCATAAGCAAATCCTATATGATAATAACAATCATTATTTCTATGTTTATGAACATCTAATTCATAAACTGTATCTTCTAATCCTAAGTATTCTAATGGATCAGTGCCTACTTTAGCGTCATTACCTAATTCTTCAATTCCTTTATTATAATTTTCTTCTGTTTTTTCTTCTAATCCTAATTCAAATAAAGCACATAACATACCATTTGATTCTACTCCACGAATCTTAGAAGACTTTATTTCAAAGTCTCCTGGTAAAATAGCACCAGGTAAGGCTACTATTACTTTAAGCCCTTTTCTTACATTTGGAGCACCACATACTATTTGTTTAACTTCACTGCCTATATTTACTAAACAAACATGTAAATGATCTGAATCAGGATGAGGATTACATTCTAAAACTTCTCCAATTACTAAATTATCAATATGATTAGTAATTACTTTTTCTACATTTACTCCTGCTTTTGTTATTTTAACTGCTAATTCTTTTAAATCTTGATCACTTATATCTACATAATCTTTTATCCAATTTAAACTTATCATATTATACTTCCTTTCTATCAAATACTTCTGTTTCTCTAAGGTCAGTATTATAAAATGTTCTTATATCATTAATACCATATTTTAACATAGCAAGTCGTTCTGCACCAAAACCAAAAGCAAATCCTGTCCAAACACTTGGATCATATCCACAATTTCTAAGTACATTTGGATGAACAATACCTGCTCCTGCAACTGTTATCCAACCAGTATTTTTACATAAACTACATCCTTTTCCATGACATACGAAACAACTTATATCAGTTTCTACTGAAGGTTCTGTAAATTGATAATAACTTGGTCTAAATCTAGTTTTAACTTCACTACCAAATAACTTTTTAGCTATTTCATCAAATGTTCCTTTTAAATCAGATAAACTAATATCTTTATCCACTAAAAGTCCTTCTATTTGCATAAATTGATGTGAATGAGTAGCATCATCATCATCTCTACGATATGTTTTACCAGGACATATCATTCTAATAGGTATTTCTCCTTTGCCTTCTAACATAGTTCTTGCTTGAACTGGTGAAGTTTGACTACGAAGTAATATTTCATTATCTTTTAAATAGAATGTATCTTGTGCATCTCTTGCAGGATGTCCTTTTGGTATATTTAATAATTCAAAATTATATTTGTCTTCTTCTATTTCTGGTCCATCTACTACATCATATCCCATAGACATAAGTAATTCTTCTACTTCTTCTATTATTTTTTCTAATATATTTGGACTACCTTGTTTTATTTTAGTCGCTGGTAATGTTATATCTATTTTTTCACTAATTAATTTTTCATTTAATTTTATATCTTCTAATAACTTTAATTTTTCTTCATATTTAGTATTAAAAGTATTTCTTAATTCATTTATAAGTAATCCATATTCTTTTTTATCTTCATTACTTATATTTTTAATATTACTAGATAACTCTGTAATAATACCTTTCTTTGACATATACTTATTTTTTATTTCATTTAAATCATTTAAATTATCTATATTAGATAAATCATTATTTATATTATCTAATACTTTTTTTATTTCTTCTTTGTTCATTATAATTGCCTTCCTTCTTATATAAATTTAATAATTCTTCATTTGTTACACCATAACTTTTTTTAAATTTCTTACTACTTAAAAATAGTTTTTTATAACAAGTATTATCTACTTTTATTCCTTTATTTATTAAGTAATCATATCTAATACTTGTTAAATTTAGACTTTGCATTAAATATTTTGGTTTTTCTATGAAGATATTTAACATATTTAATTTACTTAATAATTCATATTTATTATTTATATTATCTTCTTTTAAAGATACAATTTGAGGAAATTTATAAAATACTATTTTTACTATATTTTTATCTAATCCTAAATTACATAAATTATTTAATCGATTTATTATTAATTCATTACTTAATGTATAATACTCTGGATATACAGTAGTTATATATATTATTTGTTCAGGTTTATAACCTAGAGTATTAAGTAAGAAATTATATTTATTATCCATATTACCATTTAGACTATAATCTAATGATATTACTGATTTAGCACTTGTTAAAACTTTTAATGCATCAGTTAGAGAATATCCTTTTTCACTAAACCATTTTATTTTATCATTAATAGTATTATTATCATAAGATACTATTCTAGGATTTTTAACAAATAATTCTATTAAATCTTTATTTTCTTTTAATTCAGTATCCTTAAAATAACTATTTAAATACTTTAATGAATCTTCAATATTATTTTTACTAAGTAATAATAAATTAGGATAATCAACACACATCTTCTTTACTTTTATGTTATCTATATTAAAAGTAGTTAAATATTTTATTTTATCTTTAATATATAATTCATCTTTAGTAAGTAATCTTATATTATCTATAATCATTTTCTTAGTATTACTTTTAAATAATTTTCTTAAATTATCATAATTAGTTTTTAATACATTAACGGGATAAGTTAATATTCTAGGATAAGTTAATATACATATTTTTATTTCATTATCAGTTAATTTTTTATTTGATAAAAATTTATATAACTCACTAAACCGATTACTAACAGTATTTATATTATAGTTATCTACTTTTATATCATTTAATATTTTATTTAATTCATAAGTAGTAAAAATTTTATCCATAAATCCTCCAAAATAAAAAAAGATGATACCAAAGGACGAATATAATCGTGGTACCACCTTAATTGCTTCTTTTAAATTTTAACGATATTTCACCGACTAAACTCCAAGGGTGAATTCATACTTAATAATTTATTGAAATCTCACCATCTTCAACTCTCTTTAAAATTATTTTATAAGTATTACTATTTCCTTATCATTATTTATTATTTATTATTTATACATTTTATTAATCTTTTTACTTCAGTTGGTTGATTAGTTAATATATCTTTTCCTTTATATTCACTACCTAACCAATTAGATACATTATATCTATAGCAAAAATCAAATATACCATATTCCAATACTTGTTTAAGATCTTTTGTACCTTCGAATGATTTTAAATAATTTTGGTAATATTTTACTAGATATGCTGGTTCAATTGACGCAAGTAACATTTTTTCATCATATCCAATATTATCTAAATTAACTCTACCCAAGAAAATATCATCAAGTAATTTACTTTGTTTATAAGTAAATCTATATTTAGGATTATCTATTAAGACTTTATTTAATCTTGTTATAGTTTTATTCATTACTGAAACATTACTTAAAGTACCTTCATCAAAATAACTTAAATTATCTAATGATGTATCTAATGGTTTAGGTTCTCCAATTAATTTTAAACAAAAACTTGGATCATACTTTAATATTTCAGAGTATTGCATTTCTTCAGGATATAATGTACACACAGCTGAAGCAACATCATAATTTTCCCTTAAATATTTATATGCAGACTTTAACATTCCTTTAGCAGGAGTATTTACTCCTTCAAGAATTAATCTTTCTACCACTTTTGCTACTAAATATCTATAGATATTACTTCCAATATCTTGCATTAAATATAATTCATCCATTGTTGGAACATACATTTCTTTCATACTTTTCTCCCCCTTAAAACAGATAGTATAATAGCACATTAATTATATTTTGTCAAATTATATAGTCATTAATTCATTTTCTTTTTCTTTTAATTTTTCTTCAACTACCTTATTAAATTTATTAATTAATTCTTGAACTTCTTCATTACCTCTTTTTTCATCATCTTCAGGTAATTTTAAATTTTTTAAAGCAGTATTAGCATCTTGTCTAACATTTCTTAAAGCAATTTTTGCTTCTTCAGCCATATGGCGAACTTGTTTAACAAACTCATGTCTTCTATCTTCAGTTAATGGTGGAATTACTATAAATATACATTCACCATTATTATTTGGAGTTACTCCAAGATTAGCTTCAAATATTGCTTTTTCAATACCAGATAAAATACTCTTATCAAAAGGTTTAATCATAAGTTGTCTAGCTTCTGGAATACTTATATTTGCTAAACTTTTAATTGGAGTTGGTACTCCATAATATTCTACCATTACTCCATCTAACATACTAGGATTTGCTCTACCTGCTCTAACAGTAGTAAATCTTTGCTCTAAGTTAGTAATTACATTTTCCATTTTACTTTCTGTATTAATAATTATTGTTTCCATATTTCCCTCTTTCCTTATAATAATTATATCAATTTAAAAATATTTTGTCTATAATTTTTTTAAAAAAAGATGTAAGATAATTTTACTTATTAATAATTTACAACAAAAAGGACTAAATTTATTTTTATTAGTCCTTTATCTATATAAACGAGGGAAATATTCCTACGTCCCACGACACTATATATTATGAAAATTATATTTTATTGTGCATATATTTTCATAATTTATGTTGGGTATGTAGTTGTTTTATATTTGTACTATCTAATTTATTATATTTATTTTCATTAATAATAATACTATTTTTTTATACTAGTTCATACTCTCTAACAGTAATTCTAATATCACTACTAGTATTCTATTACAAATCTATTTTCTTTTCTACATATAATTATTCCAATCGTATTATTATTAATTTTTTTGATATTTCTATCTATATAATTCATATATTTTTGTACTTGAGAAATATATTCTACTTTAAATTCAGTTATTTTTAGTTCTACTACTACATAAGCATTGTATTCAATATTAAATAATAATAAATCTATTTTATGATATGAATCACCTATTTTAACTTTATATTGACTTCCAACGAAACAAAAACTATTTCCAAGTTCTTTCATAAACGATTCAATGTCCTCAAGGATTAAATTTTGTAATACTTTTTCAGTAATTATTTAATTTTAGCAATTCTCGATAATGAAACCAATTTAATTATGAACGCACTGCGTTCACTTTTTCAATTCTAAATAGTAAATATAATTTTCTCATACTCATAAAGATTTCTGTAACTATATTTCTTATCATTTATGAAAAGCATCTTATACTAATTTTCCCGACAATGTCGGAACTTTTAAAATTATTAGATAAAATTGTCACATATATCTCACTTTACCTACTTCATAAAATAATTTATCAGTTTTAAAATAAATATTACCTTTAATTCTATTTTTCGAATAATCTTGAATTTTTCTAGTTGTATTTGAACCAATACTAACCATTTTGTTCTTAAAGACAAAAAGGCCTAAAAATATAATAATTACTTCCTTATTCATCTATATGTTTAATTTTTTCGAATATTTTTTCAGTATATTCTTTTATTTCATTCATTTAACCATTCTCCCCCTTTCTAAGGACTATAAGTTTTAATCTTATACCTATTTTTATTTAAGTCTACTTTAATACTTCCTTCTATATCAGTTCTATAAATATTAGTATTTTCTAAATTATTTAAAGTTAATATACTTGGATGATTATATATATTATTTCTACCAACAGAAATTATACTATTTACTACATTTAATTTATCTATAAAATATTTACTACTGGAAGTATCTGACCCATGATGACTTACTTTTAAGAAATCTATTTTATTTAAGTTATAGTTATTAACCAAATACTTTTCAACATTACTTGAAATATCTCCAGTAAACAAGAAATTATAATTATAATAACTAAAATAAATTACATTACTATTATCATTCTCATTATCATATATTTTATCATTTAAAAAATATAATCTAATATTATTAATATCTATATAATTAACACTATTATAATATTTAATATTATTATTTTCTAAAACATTAATTAATTCTTGTTCTAGTTCATTATAATTATCTTTATTAAAAATAACATTATCTACTTTAAAATTATTTACTAAATTAATAGATTCTCCCATATGATCATAATCTCCATGAGATAATATTAAATAGTCTATTTTATTTTTACCTAAACTTTTTAAATAAGGAATAGTTTTATTATTACTAATATCACTATATATATTACCTCCAGTATCCATTAATATTACATTAGATTTATAAGTTATTATTATTGAATCTCCTTGACCTACATCTAAATAAGTAACACTTAAAGTGTTATCTATTAAGTAAAAGTATTTATGTATTAAAATTATCATTAGAATTGTTATTATATATTTTTTATCATACATATATAGTATTAACAAGATATAGTATATTATTATAAATATTATACTTGGTTTACTAAAACTAATATTTAATATATTTATGTTACTTAAAAATAAAGATATAGTTTCAATTAAATTAATTAACTTATATAAAATATTATCAATACTAGGAATAAATAAACTAATTATTGATATTGGCAATATAATAAATATATTATATATTTTTAATATAAAATTAAAGATAAAACTTATAATATTAATATTATAATTAATAGATATTACTAAGGGAAAACTAACTAAAAAACATAAAAAACTTATATACAATTTATTTTTCTTTTTATTTAAAACCACAATAAAAAATATAATTAAATAAGATAAAATAAATGATATATCTACTACATAATAAGGATTAATTAAAGATATTATAATAAATATAATTAGCATTAAGTCTAATCTTTTTATATTTAAATTAAATAATTTATTTACTCTATTAATAATAAACATAATTAAATATCTTAATACTGATACACTTTTATTTATAATTAAAACATATGATAATAAAATAATTAAAGTTATTATAAATTTATAATAATTATTATAACTTACTTTATTTAATAACTTATTTAATAATTTAATATAAATAGCAAGATATATAGTAGTATTAAATAAATAACTAATACCATTATTCATATAACTAGTTTTTATTTCTTTATCTATATAACTCTTATTATTTAATATTAATGAATATATATAAGAACTACTTTTATTTAATTTATTAATTCTAGATACTATATTATTTTTTATATCATAGAAAATATTTGTATTATAACTAATTAATTCAATATCATTTGCATTTATTATATAGTTAATATTATACATTCTTAAATAATTTTTATAATTAAACAAATTAGGTATTGTATTATTACTAGGAGTAGATATAACTCCCGATACTTTAATATAATCTCCATAGTTAATATTTAATTCATTAGTAGTTTTATAATTAATTAATAATTTATAATTAGATTTAATAGTAATTTTATAAGTATCATTAGTATATTTATAATCTATAATTTTACCATAAAATATATTACCTTCCAAATTAGGAATACTATCATATTTTATATATATAAATATATATATAAGACAAATAATAAATAGTATTTTAAATAAATATCTAGACCTTAATATATTCTTTAATCTTATTAAATAATGATTCACTTATACCACTTACATTCATAATATCATTAATAGTATTAAATTTATTTTTCTTTCTATATTCAATTATATTATTTGCTTTTGATTCTCCAATACCAGGTAAAGTTAATAGTTCATCAATAGTACAAGTATTAATATCAATTAATTGATTGTTATTGTTATTATTATTTATATCTACATCACTATCTATATATACTTTTTCATTATTTTTAGACTTTATTACAATAACCATTTCATCAGTAACTATTTTAGATAAATTAATATTACTAGTATCAGATTCCTCGGTTAATCCTCCGGCTAAATTAATAACATCAATTACCCTTAATCCTTTTTTTATTTTATATACATTAGGATTAATAACTTCCCCTTTTATATCTACATAAATATATTCTTCTTCATCATTTATTTTATCATTATTAACAATAATATCTTCTTTATTAACTTTATAATTAACATTATTATCTTTTAACTCTCTTTTTCTTATTATTACCATTATACAAAAGATAATAAAAATTATAATAGTAATAATATAAATATACTTCCTAATATTTTTCATATACCTTCCTTTCTTATTTCCCTCAATATAATTATTATAAAAAATATTAAAAAGTACTTCTTTTTTTATAAAAAAAATACATCTTGGTACAAATATTACCAACAATGTATTAATTTTAAGCAAAAACTTATTTTATTTTAGCTCATTCAATGGTAGCAGTTATTACTTCATACTCTGTTAAACTTTTACCTATATCAAGTGTTGCAGTTATACCTACTACATCATTTATTGTAGTAGATGCAGTAAATAATGCAT
>ERZ779643.654-NODE-654-length-27644-cov-2.873754_pt1 | contig 27644 bp, 32 predicted proteins | sample MGYA00511564_ERZ779643 | MGnify/ENA primary metagenome ERZ779643 (study PRJEB29588, sample SAMEA2147114) | human gut metagenome | biome: human gut; feature: human-associated habitat; material: faeces | place: Denmark | collected 2008/2010 ... | reverse complement strand
AAGGTAAAAAGTGCCGTCCATATCTATAATAAAATATTTGGTTTCGGCAAAAACTGAATTTGACAAAGCTGACACTCCTAAAAAACAAATACAATATATTGTAACATTATTACGACAAAATGCAAGGTGAATTTATGACAGGCAAAGTCCATTCATTTCAAAGTCTCGGTACGGTAGACGGCCCAGGAGTACGCACAGTTCTGTTTTTGCAGGGTTGTCCCCTGCGTTGCCCATACTGTCACAATCCGGACACTTGGGACAAAAATGCCGGAGAAGATATTTTTGTTGATGACGCAGTAAAGAAGATTTTAAGATACCGCTCATATTTCGGCAAGGACGGCGGAGTTACCGTATCGGGCGGCGAGCCGCTTTTGCAAGTCGAATTTGTATACGAGCTGTTTACAAGGCTTAAGGAGGAAGGCATAGGTACCGCTCTTGACACCTCCGGCGTCATAATGAACGACAGCGTAAAAAAGCTTCTCGGCAAAACCGATATAGTTTTGCTCGACATAAAATTTTCACGTGACGACCTGTATAAAAAATACATAGGAGTGAGCCTTTCCGCTCCGCTTGCGTTTCTTGCGGAATGCGAAAAGGCAAAAAAAAGAGTTATAATCCGACAGGTTATAACTCCCGGCATTAACGATACCGAAGACGATGTTCTGAAGCTTCGCGAAATATTAAAGCCCTTTAATTGCGTTGAAAAAACAGAACTTTTGCCGTTCCGCAAGCTTTGCAAAGAAAAATATGAAAGCTTACATATTTTCTTTCCGTTCGGCGACAGAGAGGAAATGCCGCAGGAAAAGCTGAACGAGCTTCAGAAGCTGCTGTAAAAGAGGTTCTTAAATTTGAATTACGACATAAAAAAAGTAGGACTGCCGCAGTCGCTGCGCGAAAAAGCGGATGATATATGCACAAACAGCAAAGCTAAAATCAATGCGCTCTCGAAGCTGTTTTTCCCATTTCCCGACATACTTAAGGGACAATCGGATATGGTAAGACTCGCGGTTGTTTTAAAGAGCTTTGAGCGAACTCACGATTTTTACAAGAGCAAAAGAATAAGTGACGATGTTTTTTACGATACGATAAAGGATGTGGCCGTCTGGTGCGAAAACAATCAAAACAACGGTCTTAAAAACTACCGTTGGCTTCATGATCACGCATCGGGCAAGCTATTTAAAATAGGTAGGCTGCAATTCCAAATATATAAAGCCCCCATGGGGCCAGACTACATAAAGCTGCCGTTTAAAAGAGGCGACAACCTCTTATACATTCACATTCCTCAGGGAGAAAAGCTGACAAGAGAGAGCTGTACGGACTCCGTAAGGCGTGCCGAGGACTTTTTCAGAAGCCATTTTCCGAATTACGAATATGATTACTTCTTCTGTGAGAGCTGGCTTTTGTTTCCCGGCAACCGAAGCTTTATGGCAAAAGACAGCAACATAGTTAAATTTATGGACTTGTTCACTCCGGCATATTCGACGGAAAACGATTCGCAGGCAATAGAGCGCATATTCGGAGAAAGAAAAAACGATATAAACGACTACTGCGAAGATACCTCTTTACAAAAGAGTGCAAAGGAATTACCGGATATGAAGTGAAAGACGGTATCGTAACAGTAAATCTTCCATTGGGTAAATACAAGGTAAAAGAAACAAAAACACTTTATGGGTACCTGCTTCCGGATAAAGACTGGTCGGTTGAATTTAACTGGAACAATAAGGATGAAGAATATGTTCTTAACTCTACCAGTGCAACGAATACAGAGGGCATATTGTCTGTTTTCAATGAGCGCGCAAAGACTGCAGTTGAGATAAAAAAGACAGACGAAGAAACTACTAAGCCAATTAAGGATGTAACCTTTGGCTTATACAGTAAGGATGCCATTTACAATGCCGACGGAAAGCAAATTGCGTCGGCGGACGAAAAATTAGGCACTGTTATTACAGACGAAAAAGGACAGGCAGTATTTAATTTGGATTTACCTCTTATGAGTGAAAATTATGGTAAAGAGGCAGCCAGTGGTAGTGCGGTATCTGTATCAGGCAGTGCAGTCACAGCAGAGACAAACACGCTTAACTCTGGTGACTATTATCTAAAAGAGGAAAGTGTGCCGGGTGGTTACTATCTGGATAGTACATTATTGCCTGTACATTTAGAGTATAAGGATGATAAGACAGCTGTGATTGAAAAGAAGCTGACACATAAAAACAAACAGACAGAAGTGCAGATGGATAAAACCTCAGTTGCAGGAAGTGAAGAAATCGAGGGATGTCATTTGCAGATTTCGGATGAAGATGGAAATGTGATTCTGTCATGGACATCCGGAACGACTACGGAAGTAAAAGTAAATCAGGACTTGGGATATCAGAATTTGCTTACAGCATTTACAGCGGACAAGCACAGAACGCTTCGGGGCTTGTATCAGCATAAGACTTACATACTAACAGAGACAAGACCGGCAGATGGATATGTGACAGCAGACAGTATCGCTTTTCAGTTGCAGGAAAGCAGCACTGAACCAGGGAAAACACTGGTGTCAATCCGGAATGCAGATGGAAATTTTGTTCTGCAGGAGTCCAATGTAGTTCATATGGTGGACTATAAAACTACTGTCACTTTCAAGAAGAAGAGCAGTGATGAAACATTGCTTGGTGGTGCAAAGATGGCTGTATATGACAGTCAGGGAAATAAGGTAACAGAATTTACTACAGAGAAAGGTAAGAAAAAGATATTTACCGGATTATTAAAGGTAGGGGAAACCTACACCTTTAAGGAAATCGAAGCACCGGAAGGATATGAATTGGCGAAACCGGTCACATATCAGATCAAGGACACAAAAGATGAGCAGATCGTGTCTATGGTGGATAAAAAACTGGGAATTATCACAACCAAAACACCAAAGAAGTTTTGGGAAGGTAAGGACAGTAAAACATCACCGAAGACAGGATATTTGTATCTGATATTTGGGTTGTTGTTAGTAGGTTTAAGTGGTGGCACAGCAGGCATCATGTTGTGGAGGAAAGGGAAAAAATATGAGAAAAACAAGTAGATTTATAAGCATCTTATCTTTATTGGTATTAGTTTTGGTAATGCTGCCCGGCGTTGGTGTCCGGGCGGCAGCTCCGGAGTTAATTCACAACGAAAAGGAAAAGCAACCGTTTGATAAAAGCATTGTTATCGATGGAAAGACTTATCAGCTGCAGAATGTGTCATACGAAACTGTTAGCAAAAATCCGGTAAAAGTAAAAGAAAAAGTAACATTGATAAAAAAGACAAAGCCTATGAAGAAAAGTGAATCTTTTGAGGCGGAGAAGAAGATAACGAAAGACGGTGTTACATATAAGTTGACCGGAGTCAGCAAAAAAGAAAAAAAGAGTAAGAAAAAGTGGAAGCAGACAGTGGCCGCTTATTCTGAATTTGATTCGTTAGGAGAAGCACAAAGCGCATCGGGTCAAAAGATGGTAACTGTCACAGACAAAAAAACAGGAGAAATGGTAGCTGTTCCCTGCGTCAAAATCTCGACAAAAAAAACAGCAGAGACATGGGATTATTCGCATATTGATATTCTGTTCTCCGGGTATGATGCAGAAACTTTCATTTGGAAAGACTTGAAAGTTAAGAAAAACACCAAAAATCCTTTAAAAGGATATGAAGTTGCGTTAATTGAAAGTGTTGGTGGTAATCCGGATAAGTATAAAGTTCAAAAAGTTGTTTGGCAGGGAAAAAGTTATAAAAAAAACGGTACTTTGTACCGGAAGGCAAGAGCCGTTGTAAGAAAAAAGATACCACACTACCGGGTTAATTACTCTGGAAGTATAACACATACAGAAGAACCAGACTATGTGTACTCTTGCACTTATGCAGGAGTAAAAGAAACAGATAGTAAGGATATTTCTTATGTTGTTGCTGCGAAAGCTAATTATCAGTTAGAGCAGACCAAAGAGACAAAGAAAGCTCCGGTGTTATTTATAACTTTAGCAGTAGTGTTGGTGTTGGCAGCTGTTGTTGGAATATTATTTATTCTGGTAAAAAAAAGAAAGACAAAGGAAGGAGGGGATAGTTATGGCAAAATTAGCAAAAAACATAGTTGATTTTTGTGGGACGGTGGCTCCGTACTCATATGTTTTTGCTATAGTCACTGCATTAGTTGTGGGAATTATGCTCGCAGTGCCAAGTGAAAAGTTACATGATAAAGCAAAGAGCTACGGTGGCTGGGCTATTATAGGAACAGCATTAATTGCTGGATGCGTAACCGTTGGTAAGGGAATTGCAACAAATTGGAGCTTTTAAGCATGAAGTAAAAAAGTACGGTAGGGGGACTTTTCCCCCTTACTGTATAGGAGCTGACTATGGGGAAAAATAAAAAGAATAATGAATTGCGATTGGAGCGATTCTTTGGAAATGGAATAATAATTTTAGTTGTTTTAATTGTGGAAGACCTGCTGCTGTATATGTTAATAAATTATTTATTCAACATTGTAGTAAATATAGGATTAGGAACCGGAAACTGGAGTCATCCGGAATACTACATAGGGATAAAAAATATCCTTCCGGATTTTGAAAGGATTCATAAATACCATGATATATATGGTTTTATATGCCTGGTTTATGGCTGCTTTTGCTTAGTATTTAATATCCGGCAGGGTTACCGGATGAGAGCATCGTTTTCGTCCAAAGGCTTTAATTTAAATCAAAAGGGATGCGCAAGATGGACAACAACAAAAGAAATCAAAAGACAATACAGTAGAATCCCGGAGAAGGATAAAGTCTTTCCCGGATATGGTGGTACAATTGTATCCCGCATTGGGAAACATTTATTTATTGATACTGATTTGACGAACAACCTATGTATCGGAATCACTCGTTCTGGTAAAGGTGAGATGTATGTTATACCTTCCATCGATGTTTATTCCAGAGCGGAAAAGAAGACATCAATGGTGGTGCTTGACCCGAAAACGGAGTTATATAAAACTTCCAAAGAAACTTTGGAAGAAAGAGGATATGATGTGTATTTGTTGTCCCTTGTTGACCCGGAGCACTCTATGGGGTTTAATCCTTTAAATCAGGTCATCAATTTGTATGAAGCAGGCGATTATGCTAACGCAGAACTTTTAGTACAGACCTTTTGTTATTCCATATTTAATCCGGACAAACCAATAAATGGTGATACCTTTTGGCAGGATTCACCTACTTCGCTTTTATCTGCCCTTGTGATTGCCGTAATTGAAGATGTGTTTGCATGGATTCAGGTGGATGGTGCTACAGGAGAAGAGAGAAAAAAACATATTCAAAAAATTAATATGTTTTCCATCATCAATTTATTTGGAGAACTGGTTAGCCAAACCAACCCGGATAATCCATATGTTACGGGATTGGATATGTTTTTCCAAATGCGTCCTTCTTTGGACAGGGCAAAGATTAAGTTTTTTGGAGTGGAAGTTGCCGGAAGTCGGACAAAGGCAAGTATCTATTCCAGTATGCTCATGAAATTAACAATCTTTACATACGAAAATTTCGCCAAAATGACGGCGGAATCAACAATGAATTTAGAAGATATCGGATTTGGGGATAAGCCCATTGCTGTATTTATTGAAATGCCGGATTATGATAAATCCGCTCATTTCTTAGGCTCGGTATTTATCCGGCAATTATACTTTGTGTTGGCAAGAAAGGCTACCAGACAGCAGAATGGCCGCTGTAAAAACCGCGTTAAAATAATAGCGGATGAATTTGGTAATATGCCGGCGATTGAAGCAATGGAAAATATCATAACGGTATGCCTGGGAAGGAATATATCGTTTGACCTTTATATACAGGCATATGCTCAGCTAAATAAACTATATGGAGATAATGCCAAAACGATTTCCGGAAACTGCGGAAATACTATTTACATTCTCTCGGATGACGATGATACAACCAAGCAGATTTCGGCAAACTTGGGAAATGAGACAATCGTTGATATGCAGCGAAACGGAAGTCGATTGTCGGCAAATAAAACAATCATGGAAACAACAGCGGACAAACCCTTATTAAATCCCAATGAGCTGGAAGAACTAAAACCGGGAGAATGTGTTATTAAAAGAATTATGAAACGCCGCGATTTGAAAGGAAGGTTGATTACACCACACCCGATTTTCAACAGCTTAGAAAATAAACGACGGCTGCTGTTCCGGTACGAATACCTTACTGATACTTTCCCGAATCCGGACGAAGTGGATATTAGTGATGTGAACAAAGAAGATTTAAGCCATATTAAGGTAAATGAAAGGGTTTGGGACTATCGTATGAGTTTTGCTCTATTCAATTTTACGAGGACAGAAGACAAGCCAGATAAAAAGGAAAAAACGGTAAAAATTGGAGAACTGGAAAACAGTGAAAATTTGATTGCCGCTTTGAAAGAGGTGCTTGGAAGCACGATTAAAAAGAATATGAAAATCGATACAGTCATGGATATGCTGCAAGATTCAGATATCGATGAGCAGACAAAAGAAAAATATATGGACTTGCTAGAAATGGGAAAGGAGGAAACGATGCAATGAAAGACAGATTAGACAAAAAGAAAAAAATTATTTTCTTTTTATTGCTTTTGGTATTTCCAATGTTCACTTGCCAGATTCAATCTCTGGCGTTAGAAGATTCTCAAGTGATTAAGATATTATCAAGCAATCCGGGTCTTTTTCATGAGAATGGAATTGTAGCCAGTGCATTTCGATTCATTGGCTGGGGCATTACGAAAGGAATCGCTGCCCTGGCAGATGTATGTGCTAGCCTTTACGATACCTGTTTTGGATTTATTGATTTTACAAAGTATGAGCCGGTAAAAAAATTTATCAATCAGTGGAAACCGGTCTTCATTGGTTTAGTATGTTTATCTATTTTGTTGATCGGAATTTTACTTTGTATTGGCTGGGAGAAGAAACCCAAAATTGTTATTAATTTGCTAATAGCGGTAACTGTGGTTTCTTCAAGTACCTATGTTATTAATACCATGAACAAGTTTATCAGCAAAGAAGTACGAAGTGAGATATTAGGTGGACAGAGTTCAGCAGTTGTCTACAGCACGATTGGTAACAATATACATGATATAAAGTGGCTGGAAAAGACGGTTGGTCTTGCCAATCTGAATAAGAAAACAAAGGGCAAGAAAAATGCAGATAAGGTTTATGACACATTTTCAAAAAGCCAGTTTAAAAATCTGGATATTCAGGAAATTCTTGACCCGGAAGATTTCGAGGGAGATGCAGGGGATATATTGAAAAATGGCTTGCAGTCAGAAAGTGATGATAAGAACAAGATTACCTATTCATTGGATGAATTATATGACGGTGTAGCATGGACAGATTTGTTAAATGAATTTTACTATCGTTATACAGTGGATTATGGCGTGATGTGGATGGAACTAATATCGCTTATTATCATCTACTTGTTTATGTCATATAAGGTAATTCGTATCTTATATGAGATTGTAATACATCAATTATTAGCTTATTTGTACTCAGCTAATTTTAACAATAATCAGAAAATTTTGAAGATATTGGATTCCTTGAAAGACAGTTATATCTTATTACTATTTACAACTGTCATAATTAAGTTTTATCTTCTGGCAACAAAGTTTATATCCGGATGGAATGTGTCTGGTATTGCAAAGGGAATCATTTTGTTGTTTTTAGCATTTGCAGTAATCGATGGTCCGAATTTGATTCAAAAACTGACAGGAGCAGATATCGGAGCCAGTGATGGAATGGGAAAAATGATGTCTTTGTTTTATGGCGGACGAATGGCTGCCAGTACAGTTGGTGCTGCAGCAGGTGCTGTTAAATCCGGAGTAGGTGCAGTAAAAAATGGCGCGTCCAGAGCTTTCTCAAAACCAAATGCGAAAGAAGCATTTAGTGGAAATCCGGCTATGGATGAACAGGCACAAGATATGGTTGATGCCGGAGCGGCAACAGCCAGTGCAGATAATGCGCTTAATCAGCACAATAACCAGTCGAATGACAATAACATGGATAATAAGTCAACAAATCATAATAACCAAAACAACAATGCAACTAATAACCAGAACAATCATGCCGATGTACTGGAATCCGGAGAAAAAGAGGCTGCAAATGGTAGAAATGGAGAGACAGCATCTTCCCAAACACCGGAGAGTAGCAAACAAAAAGAAAATGCAGAATTTGCCGGAGCAGGAAGTCCATCTCCAAATTCGACATCGGCTATGTCCGCTGAGCAGGGTAAGAAGAATGGTGGTTACCAAATGGGGCAGATTGGACATAATCAAACTAGAAATGATGCGCTCAATGGTGTTCCTTCAGGAGGAAATGCCGGCATAGGTTCCGACAGTATGAAACAAATGGAAAAAGACTTAAGCAGCACAAGAACAGGAATGTCAATGGATTCAACGAATAATATTGCCGGCAATAAACCGATTGAAGCGGGAGGACATATGTTTGACCGGGTATCGGGAAGCGATACATCAAGTAAAAATAATGAGCCAAAGAAACCGGGAAGTAAGGATATATTTGGAGATAATGCAGGGAGGAAAAATTAATGAAGCACATTGTAGTTCAAGACATTAAAAGTGAAACCAAAGTGGGAAAGAGTGTGTATCTTTTTGATTTTTTCTTTTTAGTGACTTATGGTGCTGTATCTTTTTTGTTTGGTAGCACAGTACATGAGATGCTTCGCATCCCATTTTACATTTTCTCTGCTGTTTGTGCCATTTTTCTTACGATGAAAAGTAATTGGAATAAAAAGAGAAGAAATTGGGAGAGCTTGCTCTTGTATATTAGAAGAGACAAGGGGGTTTATTATCCCCTTGTGAATGAAAATGTAGCAACGGAATTGGACAAGAAACGAAGAAAGGAGGCTGTCGGCTATGAAGAAGACAACAAAGAAAAAAAAGCCATCGGTTAGAAAAACCATATTAGATATTGTACCGATTCGTAGTATTTCAGAAAAAGGGTACTACAACATGGATGATGGCAGTTACATGGATTTGCTGCAAATACAATCAAAAGACCTGATTAATTCTTCGGAAGATGAAGTGGAGTATGATTGTCTGAAGTTTGCTAAGTTGTATAGATTGTATGCAGAACCAGTTAAGATTGCATGTATTAATTTTCCGTGTGATTATTCCAAACAGAAAAGGTTTCTGGAATACAAAATTAAAAGCACGAAAAATACAATTTTTAAGGAGCAGTTACAGAAAAAGTTAGATGAGTTGGTCTGGCTAGAAAAACATAATACAACCAGAGAATACTACTATATGATTTTTTCTGAGACAGAAGAAGGCTTAGAAAAAAACATTCGTACCATGTTCAGCGTCTTGGGAAGAGGAAGGGGAGGTTTGGTTGAAAAGATTTCATATGAAAAAAAGAAAGAAATTCTTTTCCGTGTACTGAATAAGTGCGTTATGACAAATGCATAAAGAAAGGGGATAAAACGATGGCTAGGGATAAGAAAAAAGAACAACAGATTGATACCTATTTGTTGGAGAAAATACAGCCACAGGGTGGAATAACCTTTATGGATGCCAAATACATATCCACTGGTGGCGGCTATGAAGCCTGCTTACATATTTTTGAATATCCGAAGACACTAGATGATTATTGGCTGGCTAATATTTGTAATATACCGAATACCGCGGTTTTTATTGACATAGCAACGGATGATGTTATTACAGTCAAGAAAAATATTAATCGTTCCATGAAAGAACAAACTTATCGTTACAATGAATCTAAAAATTTTCAGGAAAGTTATGACGCAAAGAAACGCTTTCAGGAATTAGAAACGCTGTACGATGAAATAAGTAATTTGGGCGAAGTGGTTAAATTGATTCATTCGAGGATTTTTATTTCGGATTCATCCTGGACTAAATTAGAAGAAAAAATTAAAGACATAAAAGCACAACTGGAGAGCAATGGTTACCTTGGTGCAATTTTTATGAATGAGACAAAATCTGAATGGACAAGCATGTTTAAATCGTATGCAAGGCAGGAGAACGAAAGGTTTTTTGTATATGGACAACCGCTGACCAGTAGTGCGATAGCAACCGGTAATCCGTTTCACTATTCTCATTTATCGGATGAGAACGGTTTGTTTTTAGGCAAAACACCTTGTGGTGGTGATGTGCTTTTTAATTTGTTTCTTAAGTCACAAAGCAGACTTTACTACAACTTCCTGTGCTGCGGAACAATGGGAAGCGGTAAATCTACGCTTCTTAAAAAGTTATTGTTACACACCAGTATTGTTGGAGACTTCGTTCGCACATTCGACATTTCCGGAGAGTTTACTACGCTGACTAATGTGTTGGGCGGAAAGGTGCTGAAACTGGATGGCTCGAATGGCATTTTAAATCCATTGGAAATCCTTCGAGGCGGGGATGATGATGTGGTGTCCTTTACCATGCATATCTCAAAAGTAAGCACGATTTATAAATTTCTAGTGGCGGGTGATTACACCACACAGGAAATTATTGAGTTTGAAGAATTGCTCAGGCAGCTATATAAAAAGTGGGGATGGGAATTAAAGAAGGGGAAACTGACTCGTCCGGTTACAGGACTTCCAGCGAAGGAATATCCAATATTTGAAGATATGCTTAATTTTATTAACGATAGAATTGATAAAATACAAGCCGGTACATACAAAGATGTTGAACTGGTGCTCGTGGAGAATAACTTAATATTACTGGATAAGATTCGTAAGGTGATTAGTAGTATTGTTTATACTTATGGAAATCTTTTTAATGGTTATACGACGATTAATAATATTGTTGACGAGCAAATAGTAACTTTCGATATATCCACAATAAAGGATATGAAGCCGGAAGTTTTTGATGCTTTACTGTTTGATATGGTTTCCCTCTGTTGGGACAACTGTGTCACTAACGGCAAATTAATGATGAAAGGCCTTTATGATAAAACACTGGATGACTGGGATATTATACATACGCTGATTTTGATTGATGAGAGTCATCGCTGGGTTAATACTAAAAAACCTCATGCATTGGAAATGATTACCGTTTATCTCCGTGAAGCAAGAAAATACTTCGGAGGAATCGGATTGGCAAGCCAATCGGTGCGAGATTATGTTCCAGAGGGAACGGCGGATAAAGATGTAGACAAGATGAAAACAGTATTTGAACTTACTCAATATAAGTTTATTTTTCATCAGGACTCCAATGTTTCCTCCTTGCTTGGAAAAATTTTTGATGGCGAATTAACATCATCGCAGATAGCAAGAATCTCCAAACTGGATGTTGGCGAAAACATCTTAGCGATAGCCTCGGACCGCAACATCGAGTTTAAGGTTCACCTGCCGGCAGATGAAGAGGCGATTTTTCAAGGAGGTATGTGATGAAGAAAACATTATATACCATCTTAAGTATTGGTATCTTATTGCTTTCCGTGATTTTAATACTTCCGGTGACTGTTACAAGTGTAGTGACAGTCGTATTAGGAGGTGGAGAGGAAGAAGAGGGAGGTAACAGTGGAGATGACAGCGTAAGCGTTTCGGTCTCGTTGCTCCTATCAGAGGAAGTAGAAGCATACCGTAATCAAGTATTAAAAGAAACTGAAAAACATAAGATGGAGGCTTATATTGATTTGTTTCTTGCTGTCATGCAGCAGGAGAGTGGGGGGAATGGCAACGATGTGTTTCAGGCATCGGAAAGTAAGGGGCTGCCACCAAATACCTTATCCACGGCAGAAAGTATTAAGCAGGGAGTCGCATATTTAAGTGCGATGATAAAAAAAGCCGGGTGCACCTCACCCAGTGATATATTACATATAAAATTGGCACTGCAGGGATATAACTTTGGCGGTGGATATATTGATTATGCCATAAAAAAAGACGGGAAATGGACACAACAAAATACCTTTTCCTTTGCAAAACAGAAAAGTGGAGGAAAACGCAATTCCGGTATCCGGGCAGAGCAGTTAGGTCCATGGCGATATGGTGACCAGTATTACACGGCGCACGTGCTCAGGTACTACAGCATGGCATCTGGTAGTAGCAGTGATGAAAGCGCAGGAGACCCGGTGAAGATACCGGTAGCGAAGCGTATGAAGTGGCTGTTTCCGAAAGGAACACCGAAAACGGAACTTGATATGCAGCCATATTTAACTCAGATTGAAGTGTCAATCTATACGACAAAAAAACAAAAAAGCAAAATGACTTTGACAGTGCACAAAAAGCTGGCACAAGAAATTACAGCAGTCTTTGAGGAAATGGCAAAAATGAAGTTTCCAATTAATCCGGCTTGTACTGCCGGTTATAACTGGCGCAATATGGCATCCAATAAAAATAAACAATCGTACCATTCGTATGGTTCGGTAATTGATGTGAACTGGGAGCATAATGGAGCTACTTATACCGGATGGCCGTATAAGCCCGGGAAAGACAAAATGGCAGTAACCAAAAAGGTAGTTGCTGTATGGAAAAAACATGGCTTTTACTGGGGCGGAGACTGGTCGGCAGCTTACTTTGATCCGATGCATTTTACTTATACAAATAATTAAGGGAGGCAGGAAATAATGGAACGAAGAAAAAAGGGAATTGTCCTTATTCTTATTGCAATATTGATTTTCGGTGTGTTTGCAGGGGTGGAATTTTTCGGTAAAAAAGAAAAAAAAGAACCGGCACAAACATCTGCTACGGCAGCAATTCCGTCTGCAACACCGATTCCAACCAGTGTGGTAACGATTACTCCGAAACCACCGGCAGATGCAGAAACCGAAGAAGATAAAAAAAGCACTGCTTTGGTCGAAATACGAGCCGAGATATTACAGCAATTACAAGTAAGTGCTACGGAATTTGAAAAGCAAATTCAGATATTTAAAAATTCTTTTGGTTATGCAGCAGCAAAGCAAATCAAAGATATGGGAGAGATTACGATTAGTTATACGGAACATACTATGACGATACCCTGTTACATGACGGTGAATAAAAAAGTTGTAAAATTTGATGTGATTTATAACATGAACAAAAAAACATGGCGATTTGAGCCATGGTAATACGAGAGAAGGGAGATTGATACGATGAAAAAATTATTTATATGTTGTGACAGAGAGGCAAGAGAACGAGTGGTAGAGAGAGCAAAAACAGCATTTGGCCACTCAGTGGCAGTTGTAGAAGATATGAACCGGGCAGATATGGCATATGTCGTAGGAAAAGTTACTCCGGATATGCAGCAAGAGATGAGGGCGTTAGAACAAAAAAATCTTCGCACAGTAAAGGTAAACGAAGATTTCATTAATGAAGAATTGTATGAACAGGTTTTGAAAGGAAAAGTCCGTGTTAAGGAAAAAGACTTTGGAAGGGAGCGGTAAATTTTGAAAAAGAATTATGAAATGACAAAAAGAAAAGGAAATCTTGCCTTGTTTGGGGTTGTGTTTTTTTTCATCGCTGGGTATATATTTTTCTTTTCTTCCTCTTCATGGATGCCGGCAAATCTGTCGGCCAGCCTGCTAACACCGCTTAGAGAAAATGTGCAGTGGAGCGAGCGAACACTCCAGATTAGAAGATGGGAATATTGTGAGGCTGAGAAGATAATGGAGGTGGAAATCGACATAGATAATCAGTCATTCGATGGAAAAAATCATTATCGTTATACTGCGATAACTCGAAATAACGACCAGTTAAAGGTTGTAAAGATGATTGAGGATAGCGACTGGATAATCCTGCGAATTGAAAATGTGGCAGATGATTTTGGAGAAATCTCTTTGAGACTCGATATGATGGGAGAACAGGATGACGACAATACTTTGAGGCTATATACAAATGTAAATGCTGTAAAGCGAGTGAATGATTTAAAAAAAAGGGATAGAAAAGGATATCAACTGTTACGCTTAGAGCGGGATACAGAAACCTATCAGGAAGAAATCAGAACGCTGGAACAGAAAAAGAAATCGCTTACAGAAAAAAATCAGCGAATGCAGGAGGAAATTAATCGTTTGCAAAGTGAAGAAAGTTTTCAAACAGACGAGATGAAAGCAGAGCAGACAGATAAGATTACAGAAATTCAATCTGAAATCACATCAAATCAGGATGAACTACAGTCCTATGAAGTTCAGCTGCAAGAAAAAAGAGCGAGGATTGAATTGATTAAGAAACAGATGACGCAATAAGAATTGGAGGTGCTAATTATGCTGTTGTTTGTCGGGAAAAAGGAAAAAGGTTTTTTTACTGAAGAAACCGGAGAAAAGGTTGAATATATTGACGAGGCATTACATATCAAAGACCAGGCAGAAGCAATATTGAGATTTAATGAAGAGGCAACGGTAGTTATTTATGATATTGAACAATATGCGGACGAAGCAAAGGAATTGGTTCACTGGATTAATCGGATTGAAGATGCTTTGAAAATTAAAACAATCATATTCGCGGCCGGATACTCACCGAAAAGTACCGTTTGTCGTATGCTTTGGGATGCCGGAATGAAAAATTTTATATTTTCCATTTATCTGGGAGACCAAAAGGAAGATTTAGAATACTGTCTTACTGGATATTATGAAAATTTTGGCTATGAAGAAAAACGTGGATTTTCATTTGAAGAAGAAGAGGAAAAAGAGGAGTCCGAGGAAAAGAAAAAGACCAGAACGATTGGAATTGGAGTGGCCGGTTGTATTAAAAGAATGGGAACGACTACGCAGGCATTGCAGCTTGTTAAATACCTGCAGTTTGTTGGATTCAAGGCAGCTTATTTTCAAATGAACGCCAGTAACTTTGTAGAAGCCGTTAAAGATGCGTACGAGCAGGTGACAGTGGATGATGAAATTGGTCTTGTAAGCTATGCAAAGGTAGATATGTTCTGCAGAACCGATAGACTGCAGGAAGTTCTTAATTTAGATTACGATTACCTGGTGTTTGATTATGGTGTGGCGGGCGAGAATGGTTTTAACAAAATTTCTTTTCTGGAAAAAGAACAACAGATTTTTGTGGTTGGCAGTAAACCGGGTGGTGAGTTTGAAAAAACTTATGATGTGATTAAAAACAACTTTTACAACAATGTGTTTTATATTTATAACTTTGTTGCGGAAGGAGAGCAGGAAGATATAAAAGAGCTTATGGGAGAAAAAGCAGGAGTTACATTTTTTGCTGCAGAAGCCAGAGACCCTTTTGTTTTTTCCGGAGACATGAAAACCTATGGAAGTATTCTATCTCTGGAGGAAGAAAAAGACAGAGAAAGTAAGCCGGCAAAAAAGAAAAAAAGACTATTTGGGAAAAGGAGATAAATCGGATGGAGAGAAAATACGAAAATGTATATCTGGTTACATCACCAGATATACAAGTTCAAAATTTACTTGAAACAATGTCAGATTTAATGGTTGGAAATCTGTATGTTACAGAGAAAAATGATTGGATTGCGGCCGACTTTGTATGTATTGACCCGGATTTTCGCTGGCATCTGGAATCAGAATCCATAATTATGGATGAAGAAAAAAAGGATTTGATTGAAATTATAGATGGAACCAGAAGTTGGGTATTTCGTTTGTTGGATTAGAAAGGGGTATGAGTATGGCTGAGAAGAAAATTGAAGATTTTGGAGAAAAAATTGGCGGTGCAAGGAAAGATTTGTATGCTCTAAATCGAGAACTTCGTTATGGAGATATTCTTGATTGGAACGATATGGAGAAAGAAAAATACATTACTAAAAAAGAAGCATTTCCGATTCCGGATTATAAAAAAATGCTGGAAGAAGGAAAAGACAGAGAAGTTATATTTTTTATAAAAAAGGTAAGAGATTCGCTTCCTACTAAGCCTTTGGCAGCGATACCTTATTTGGCTTCTGCAGAACAAAGGAAAGATATTATTGATACAGCGCAGCGGGATTATTTACTAACTGTGAATCGTTTTTATGAAAAGGCTATGTCACTAACATCGCTGAGTGAATGCGCACGGTTTTACGATGAAATTAAAAGTGAGAATTTGCCGGATACTAATTGCTTTAATCGTAAACTGATAAAAGCAACAGATTTAGGAGGCAGACTTGGACTATATCAGTTCCGGCGAGAGTTGGAAAACAAGCAGTTTTTGTTCTCTGAGGATGAAAAGATACTTTCCAATTTTTCTTTTTATCGCTATGATGGACAGAATGTAACGAAAGAGGAATATAGAGAAGGTAAGGAGCGTTTGGTCATTCATGAGAGTGGTTGCTCAACTTATATTTACAATTTTCAAGAGGCAGGAATGACGGACTTGTCAGCATGGCAAAATGACACTTATTTTGTGCTTCAGAAAAATGATCGTGAGATAGTGGCTGTAAATTTACAGGACCGTGATGCGGCTGTAAAGGAAGCGTTGAAAATCGGCAAAGAACAGAATCCTGAAAAAAAGAAAAAAACAAAGCGTAAAACACGCTTAAAGCCACCTCAGTTAGAGTATATAAGACCGACTGCAGAGGATTATCGTGGTGGTATGGATATAACCGGTGATGATATGATGAACACTTTTGGTTTCCGCGCCGGTGAATTTGGAAATTGGAACAATAATAATGATAGACAGACAAATCTAAATATGTCATTTGACGCTTTTAAGGATTTAGCGAAGGCGTTAAATATTAAAGATGAAGATATTGCTCTTGGGGGCAAATTAGCAATTGCTTATGGCGCACGTGGAAGCGGTTCTGCACTGGCTCATTTTGAACCTAGTGCAAATGTGATTAATCTAACTAAGATGCGTGGTGCCGGTTCTTTGGCTCATGAGTGGGGGCATGCGTTGGATTTATATGTAGCACGGGCATATGATATGGATTCGTCTATGGCTACCGGTGCTTCTTACTTAGAAATCCGGCAGGGAAAAGCTCCCTTTAAAGAACTTATGGATACGATTAAATATAAGAATAATGAACGAACAGAATACTATAAGAACGCAGAAAAGTTAGACACTGCGTTTAGTAAAACAGACCAGGGCTATTGGCGAAGTGATGTGGAATTGTTTGCCAGAGCATTTGCTTCCTATGTTCATGACAAGTTGCCGGCAAATACTTCCGATTATTTGGTCGGACATTCAGAAATGATTGCACTGGATGTTCAAGATGGTAATACCGTACAGATTCCAACCAGTCCGCAGGGCAAAGAGCGAGAGGCAATCAACCAGGCATTTGATAAAGCCTTGGAAAGCCTGAAGGAAAAGGAAATTTTACATCATTATGTGCGAGAAGAAAAAAAGGAAGTAAAAAAGCCGGAGAAAGAAGAAACTAAAACTGCAGGAAGAGCAGTAGCGAAAAAGAGATTTTATACAAATGAAGAGTCGGAACTGATGACAGATTGGCTGAAAGAACACATATCGGTTGTGGATGTGTGCCAGTCATTGGGATATTCTCCGGTACGAGTTGGTCAAAAATACTATTCTCTGAAAGAGCATGATTCAGTGAGAATAGACTTACAGAAGAACTGTTTTTATTGGAACTCTCGCGGGAAAAATGGAAGTGTCATTGATGCCTGCATAGCGTTTGGAGATATGGATAAATCAGAAGCCTACAACCATTTATATGATATGGCAGGTGGGCGGGAAACAGTATTTGAAGCAGCTGTTGGAAATCAAGAATTAGAAGTTAAACCAGTTGCAGCAACAAAGCAAAAACATCCTGAAAAAAAAGAAAAAGAAAACCTTAAGGATAAGTTGCCAAAGAAAGCGGCTCATATGCGGAATGTATATGCCTATTTGGGTAAAACAAGGCAGATTGATGGTAGTGTTATTAATGAGTTTGTTAAAAGACAGATGCTTTATCAGGATGACAGAAACAATTGTGTATTTGTATCACGAAACAAGGAAGGTGAGCCGGTCTTTGCTTGTATGCGCGGCACAAACACATACAAGCGTTTTGTGGCAGATGTGAAAGGCAGTGACTACAGCAAAGGATTTTATGTAGATAATCAGGCAGATAAATTATTTGTTGGAGAGTCAGTCATTGACATTATGAGTAAGATGACACTTTTAAAAAAAGATGGAGTGGATTATCACGATTATAACTATCTGGCAATGGCTGGAACACAAAAGCAGGAAGCGATTGAGAATGTTTTGGATAATAACAGGCAGATTAAAGAAATCTTTTTGGGTATGGATAATGATACCGGAGGATTTAAAGCGGTTACCAAATTGGAAGAGACACTTTCCGACAGAGACATATTACTGAAAAGAGATATGCCGGATAAGAGCGGTTATGACTGGAATGATATGCTTTGTTCTGCAGCCGGTGGGAAACAACAGGAAGCCATTGCTAATTTTAGGCGCTTAGAAAAAGATGAAAAGGGCAAAGAAGACGTACAAAAGAACTTAGAACCAACAAAGGAAGCGGATTCGCCGGAGGCGCAAAACATTAATATTTTTGAAAACCATGGAAAAGACAAGACCGATATTTTTTCTATGGTGAAGGATAAGACAAAGGATGCTGGTATCTGGAAAGATGCACCAAAGGTCAGGCAACCAATAAAAATGATGCCTGGGTTGGAACGATAAAACAGCAAGGAGCAATGCAATGAGAGACGAATATTTACTACTAAAACAAGCTGCGTATTTGATTGGGGTAACCAAACAAACATTTGAGTATTACATAAAGACAGAAAAGATTCAGACAGAAATGAACCGTGGCAACCGGATGGTAAAAGTGTCCGCATTGGCTCTTTTTGTGAATGAGCAATTGAAAAAATATGATTTAGCCAAACAGTATTTTGAGGCAGACAGTAAATGGGCTTTTTGGAAACTGCAGCCTAAAAAATTTAATACGACAAATCGTATTGTGGAAGACAGTATGATTGAATATCTGACGCTGCAGCAGACAGCTTATTTGCTAGGATTATCTGCTTACAATGTACGATACCTGATATCCAAAGATGTGTTTCATGCGGTCGCAGAAGTACGAGGAAAGCGGACATTGTACTTTATAAGGGCAGACGAGATATGGTGTTATGTGACGGAGCAAATGTGCCAATATAGTAAAGCTATTGAATATTTTCAATGCGAGAACAGTTATGCCTTCTGGCAGAAATACGAAGATGATTTTAAGACCAACTGGATTAATAAATACAAAGAAAGGAATCAACGCTACTATGGCAAAAAGAAAATTCAAAAATCAACTGGTAGAGCAGATGAAACAGGAGGAAAGGGAAAAAGAACATCAGGAAAGCCTGAAGGAACGCTATGACATTGAAGAGGATGTTGTTGTGGTCGAGAAAACTAACACAATCAAATTTCTATTGAAAACAATGATTGGTGGCGCACGACTAATTATAGCAATTCTGGTTTTTATCCTGGCACTGATTGGATTAACTGCGCTGATTTATCCAGACTCCAGAAGTCTGTTAATACGGCAGGGACTGCAGGTGTGGCAGGAGTTTATGAGACTGTTATAAAGGGGATGTGAAGATGAAACGGATGAAAGGCTGGAAAATAACCGGGATGTTACTGATAGTAACTGCATTAGTATGTTTCGGAATATTAGCCGTTATCGTAACGGACACCGGAGGCGATATGAGCTCTTTTATTAAGACTGTACCGGAGAACAAAAGCCCCAAAAAAGAAAAAATAATGACCCCGGTTGATTGGGACAAATTGTTGGCAACAAATGCAGATGTATATGCATGGATTCGGGTGCCTGGGACCAATATTGATTATCCCATATTACAAGCATCGACTGGAAAAGATGATGACTTTTATCTGCACCATGATATTAAGAAAAACTATTCGTTTGCCGGTTGTATCTATACCAGAAGAGCAAACAGAAAAGATTTATCGGACCGTTTAACAGTGCTTTACGGACATAACATGATTAATGGTTCTATGTTTGGTACTTTACGAAGATTTGAGAATGAAGATTTTTTTAAAACACATAAAGAATTTTACATTTATATGCCACAAAAGATTTTGAAGTACCGAATAGTTGCATATATGATTGCGGACGATACAGACATATTGGAACGCTATGAGGCAAATAATGAACTCGGCTTTGAGGCTTATGTAAAAGAATTTAAACAAGCAAGAAACATCCGGAAAAAAGAAAAAATTAAACCGGATGATTCAATAGTAACTTTAAGTACCTGTGATTCTAAGAGTGGTAATCGCCGTTTGTTACAAGGCGTGCTGCAAGAATCACTAACCACAGAAAATTAGGAGGATATGTAATGAACAAAATTATTTTAATGGGGAATCTGACCCGTGACCCTGAGATTCGTTATTCCCAGGGTGAAAATTCATTGGCTATTGCCAGATTTAGCCTGGCAATTAATCGGCGTTTTGCAAAGCAGGGAGATACGGAAGTTGATTATTTTAACTGCACTGCATTTGGTAAGCAGGCAGAGTTTATCGAAAAGTATTTCCGTAAAGGTTCCCGTATGCTGGTAAGTGGCCGCGTTCAGAATGACAACTACACGAATAAAAACGGAGAAAAGGTTTACAGTGTACAGATTATCGCTGAAGAAATCGAATTTGCAGAGCGAAAAGGAAGCGGACAGACTTCAGGGGGTGCACCAGAACCTAGTGAGGCATCAAATGACTTCATGAATATTCCAGACGGAGTTGAAGAGGGACTGCCATTTAATTAGTAATACAAGATTACAGGCATAAAAAAGAGGCACCTATGAGGAAGTGCCTCTTAGCCGGTACTATTTATACCGGTCGGGATAACTACATTATATATTATTTGATATAAAAGTCAAGAGGGAAATTATATGAGGATAAAATACAGTTTAATTGACAAACTTAAAACTTTGACTTCGACAGAAATGGATTTGTTTTTGTATATTGCAAAATATCAAAGACTAAACGGATTCGTGGCCGGGGTACATAATCAGAATGTATGCAAGGCAACCGGGATGTGTAAGCAGTCCTTTTATACAGCTATGCGTGGACTGGAGCGTAAGGAAATTGTGAAAATAAGCCGTACTTCTGATATCGATTATGATTTTTTGATATTGGGTAATGACTTTACCGGTGATGATGCTTTTAAAGCAGGCTGCGAAGGATACATCGATTTGAGCAGATCTATATTCCATAAAAAACAGTTCAAACAATTAAAAGCAAAAGAAAAATGGTTGCTGCTCTACTTCTTACACTGTACTCACGATAATAGCAGTTCTTATCGTATTGGTACCGGTAACTTTTATAAAAAGTTCTGTACCTTGCTTGGGGTAACGAAAAGGATGGTACGGTCTTATTTACATAGTCTGCGTGCGTTCTTTTCTGTGGGAATTGTGAAAGGGATTTATTACATAACTTATAAAAGAAGTGTATTTAACCAGAAGCAGGGAGAACAGGAAAAACAGGAACATGAATTTTTTGCATCAGCTCTTCTTAGACGAAATAAGATAAGAAAATATAATCAAGAGGCGTTAGCTGAAACAGCTAAATTGATTAAACAGTACAGAGGCATTGCACATGACTCAGGATATAATATATTTGATGTGCTGGAGAAAGCGGTGAGAGAAAGCATTCCGGATGAATCAAAACCAAAAGACCGGAAACTGAGTTATAAATATGTTCATAAATTAGTACGCAAGACATTGGCCTTATGCTAAAAGCATAGGGTTACTTGTGATGGAATCAGATTTTTAGCTAGGGGGAAAATGATAGATTCTGGCCAGATAAAAGTATAATGTACGAAGAAATCAATACAAAAGCGTTCCCGGAGAAGAAAAAACTCCGGATTTTTTTTCATTATGCGGTCTAAAAAAGTGTATAAAAATAGAAGATGGTCTAATATATTTCCCCGGTAAATCAGAGGTGGTCTAATTTAGATGATATATGTGCATAAGTAAAGTCTAATATATTTCCCCTAAAAAAATCGCGAATGTCCCTAATTTATGGGAAGAATGGATGATTTATAAAGGGAGCATATTATTTCTAATCTTTCTATACAGTCTTTCTTATCTATAAAATTTAATTTTCTAGATGTGAATATATCAAACTAATAATTCTTGCCAGCTTGTCAGTAAGGAAAGTGTACTTAAAAGTTGTCTCTAGGAATAAGGGAATTGATACAGTAAAAAAGAAAAAGACTTGAAATTATAGGAAGCAAGCGTATACTTTGAAAGGCAGATAAGCCTAATTAGAATAGCGAGGGAAGGATGATTAAAATGTTCAAAAAAAAAGATAACAGACCTAAAACGCAAAAAATAATATTAAAAGAATTTCCAATAATTAGTATTACTGATGTTGAAAAAATTGATTATAATATCAAATCTAGAACCTCATTGGAAACTATTTCTTTGACGCATACGGATTTTTCAAAGGTGGTAAGTGAGGAGATAACAAAGTATTATAAATGTTCAAATGCAGATAAATTTAGAAAAAAATGTAATAGAATTGCAGCTTGCTACAAAGCAAATGGAAGGGTGTGGTTGTTGCAAGAAAATTGGTTTTGCCTATTGGCATACTTGATTATGATAGCAACTATGATTTGTCGTGTTTTAGAATTAGAAACTAGATGTAATGATATAACTAGTTTTTATATTTATATAGTTGCGGCTGTAATATGGTGCTGTATAGTTGGACGTGAAAAATTAATGGACGAGAAGGCTGAAAAATTTTTGGACGCATTTAATCATCAGGCACCATCCTTGGTAATAATTTTCTCAATTATTTTTTATATGTGGATGTCTTTTTTCCCGGCAAAGGATTTGGGGGGGAGTTGTATAGTTGTGGGTTCAATCATTGTGTGCTTATTTTTAACACTTTTTTGGTATTACAGAAGCAAAAAATAAAATTGACGAAAGCCAGCAGGATTGTTATAATTTTTTCATATCTTTAAGATGATTGAAGATTTCTCTGTGAATTATAGTGTGTTTTACAGGGGAACTGATGGGGCGATCATATCAGCTGTCGAGATTGTGAAAGGGGCTGGTACGATGATTACAATATCGGATTTATTTCAATTTGTAATGATGCTTTGTGCGGTAATAACTCTTGTTGTTTACATATTACGCAAAAAGTAGTGCCCTCGGTCTGGTAAACTAAGGCACTACTTTTTATTGTTTTGGTTTCCGGCGGCTAGGTGTGTTCTAGTCATCGGTTCTCTTGTTAAGTACATTATAACGGATTTCCGTAGTAGTTTCAACTATTATATTCAATGAATTTATGGAAAAGGACAAAAAGCACTCTTTCTTTCAGAAAAAAATATGGAAGAATGAGTGCTTTTTTCTTATCCCTCTCTGTCACCGGTTCGCAGGGCGAAATGTCCGGTGACATCTCCCCGGTGGGAAGAAAAGCAAGTTGCCCTGGGCGTATCGCAGCAGTCCTTCTTTTGTCATATTTGTTTTCCTGATTCAAAAACTCTTGTTTGCCGGATATTTCTATCACAGAACATCCTTCTAAAACAAGGGTTGCCCTGACGGCGTACCGGCTACGCCTTGCCCCTTGTTTTAGAAAGATAACCTGTGATTTACGAAAATCAGCAACAAAGAGTTGCTTTTGAACCTTGAAAACTGAATAAACATGACAAAAGGAGGACTACAGCAATGACGATTGAAATTACATCCGTAAAACTTTCACACGGAGTAGTTACCATAACAGCAATTGACTGTTCAGAAGAACATCTGCAATATATGGAACGATGCCGGGATGACGGTTTTGAAAAGCAACTGGAATTTGTGTTTGATACGACTTCCAGACAACAGTTTCCTTATTTCCGAAAATGGATGAAGGAACAGAAAGCGGCCAAACAGGCAATCACTTGGGGGGATGCTTTAAGTGCGATTATTGGCACTGTAACAACAATTAATGGTAAATACAGAGTCTGGGATTAAGTAAATCCCGGACTTTTTATTTTTTTTGAGCGCATGGCGCAGAAAGGAGTTCATTATGATGACATTAACAGAACGAATTAACGAATTGAACACTTTATTGGAGAAAGATGAATTTTCAGTAGCATTGCAGGAAAGGTTTAAAAATAATCAGGTAAAAAGGGGACTGGTATTGCAGAGCGCAAAATACAACAGTTCTCCAATTCTTTACCTGGATGATGATTTTTGGAATCGGCCGGATGAGGAAATTGTAGAGGAACTTCGTCATTGCTATGAAAAACATGGTTGTAATATCGAAGTCTCTGATTTCTTAAATCGAGAATACTTATTACAAAAAGTATTGCCTCGTGTCTACTCAGATGAAAATATAGCTCAATTGAAGAAAAACCATATAGTGTATAGGCACGAGATGGATTTAGCATTTTCTTTTTATATTCCGGTACATTCGGAAATCGAATCGGAACTTGCGTCCATAACAATAACAGATTGTTTATTAGAAAACATGGACGTTGACAAAGATGAAATGATTCAGGCTGCAAAACGGAATCTTCAAGCTCAGATACAATGCATGGATATACGTGAGGTTATGAAGAGCATGGGAGTTTCTGTTCCTGAATGTAATCCGGATACGGATATATCAATGATTGCGATAACTAATACGTCTAAGATTAATGGTGCCGGTGTCTTATTGGATGCATCCAATTTCTCATCATTAGTTCCGGAGTTGGGAAATTGTTTTGCCATCCTGCCAAGTTCGATTCACGAGTGTCTTTGTGTTCCGTTCCAATCGGAATCGGACTTGCTTACTTTTGCTGACATGGTGAAAGAGATTAATGCAACTGCAGTTGCGCAGGAAGATAAATTGACTGACAGTGTATACATTTGGAAGGATGGAACGATAAGTCAATTTTTGAATTAATAGCAGATTAGAGGAGGGAACAAAAGTTCCTTCCTCTTTTGAAATAAAGGAGTGAGCGAATATGGTAGTAGGGCAATATGATGTAAGATTAAACGGTGATCGGATGCCGATACTAATTCAAATGAATACATTTTCTTTTCAAGAAGAAGTAACCATAACCAGTCCGGATGTTCTTGTAAAAGTTTTAAATCAATTTTTCTTTTTGGAATGTAAAGCAGAAGAATATGTTCATATGCTGGCGGTAAATTCCGCAATGAAACCGATAGGCTTTTTTGAAATCTCACATGGAAGCGTAAATGCATCACTGTTATGTTCCAGAGAGGTTTTTCTTCGTTTACTGCTTTGTGGTGCATCAGGAATGATTCTTGTCCATAATCATCCCAGTGGTTCGGTGGCAGCTTCCAAAGATGATTTTTCAGTTTTTAGAAAACTGGTTATGGCATCAGAAATGATGGGAATTCAGTTTCTTGATTTTATAATTATTGGCAAAGGATATTGCAGCTTTAAAGAATATGGTTATTTTGAAAAGTGAGGTGATTTTTATGTGTGAAAGTTCATTTTGTTATACAGAAGAATGTGAAAAATTAAAGCATATGGATTATGATTTGCTGGGAAATCGTATTTTAGAAGCACTGACGGAAGAAGATAATTCAGTTCGTGAAATAGGAAAGAGTGTAATTTCCTGTTTTGAAGATAGTATTTCGGAAGTTGAATTTGATGCAAAGAATCAGATTCTAATTGCGATGACTGGTTATTCGCTGCAGGAGTTCCTTGTCTAAGTTGGGGCGGTATCGTTTTCTGTTTTTATTTTTTCTGGTACCATTCCGACCCTCTGCCGACACGCAGGCGTGTCTCCCTCTCCCTGCCCCCTCCCAGGGAGAGAGTAAGGACACAAGTGTCCGAATGGATTTTTTCTTTTTATCGGATTGGGCTTCACCCAATCAAAAAGAAAAATTAATTCGACCGTTGATTTCGATGGATAACCGGATTTTTTGATGGATAAGTCATTGACAACTTTACCAAGTTGCCAACAACTTAACACACAAAAAAACTGCACCGGTTATCACACAAAGCTCAACAGTCCTACTACGAATCTCTCTCAGGCGATAAAACGAGAGAGAGATTAAAGAGCATAAGGGGAAATTGACCCCACATTGCTGTGGGGGTTCGGCAAAGCCGAACATTTCCGTGGGGACACTATTAGGCTAAATTATATCTAAGTGATAGATGGATTTTTACATAAAAAGCAAGAAAAAATATCTCTCTGATATAGGTTTTTCTTGACATTCAAGAGGATAAAAAGTAACATAATATATATAGCAAGAAAGGAGAGGGATTATGAAACAAAAGTGTATTCACTTATCGGAAGAGGATGTTACATTATTAAATTCGATAAAGAAAAAATATGGGTTTAAATCGGATGGACAAACAGTGTCCTATTTGATACATAAGCATGAGCAGGGATTTGAAGAACTGGCGGTGGCTGTGCGAAAAGAGCTGGAGGAAAACTATCTGCCAAAAGAGCGAATCCGCTGGGGAGTGCAGACGGCAGAACAGAACACAATCATGATGATGGATGTGCTTAACACTTTGCTTTGGCTTTTTAATGCAAAAAACTGTTATCGGGTGGGAGAAATCACGCACCCGGTTATTAAAGAAAGCAAGGACGAATTGAAAAAAAAGATAGCACATTTTAAACAAAAAAGTGACGAAAGAAAAAGCAAAGAATCGCAGTAATATGGTTAGGGGTCAGAAATGACCCCTAGATGAAATTTTGGGAAAATGGTGATAGAATGGAAATAAAAATAAGAAATGTAGATCCTGTGGTTGTCACAAAACTGGATGAATTGGCAAGAAAGCAGCATCTTAGCAGAAATGAATATTTGAAAAAAATAGTATCAAGATGTGCGGTGGTGCAAGATGTTATTGATTTGGATAAAAAGTATGCAGATCTGGTAAATGTACTGGCAGAGAGGTTGGAACAGGCTGCGGATGTGATTGCAACCAACACGGAAATCTTGGAAAAAATAATAGGGGGTCATTTCTGACCCCTAAGTTGAAAAGGCAAAATGATAGCAGGGGGTCAGAAATGACCCCCTAGGAAAAAAGGAGAGATAACAAATTATGTTTGAAGAAATTATTGAGTTTGATGAGAAGAAAATAAAAGAGAGAAATCTTGATATTAACAAGATAAATGCTTATCTTGATGAGATTCATGATGTGCCGGAAATTAAAAAGAAAAGAGATGGTCATTATGTCGGAGTGACTTGCTCAACCGAATTGGCGAGGTTTGGAAATGCAATTATGGTGTGCCAGGAAACAGAATGGTTTCGTAATATTATTAAAAGATGGGAATTTTGGGAAGATGGCGAACTTGAAGAAGATATTATAAAAACAACCGAAAAAATTGAAAAAAAGGAAGGCAAGAAGTTATATGAGTAAACGGGTTCAGATTGCATTTGATTTGGATACCAATAAACTCAAGGATGTATATACAAAAGCAACCGGAAAAACATATACCAGCGCTTATAAGGATATTGAAAATTTTATGATTTCAAATGAATATGAGCATAGACAGGGTAGTGTTTATCATTCACTAGAAAATAAAACAAGAATTGAGGTTGTTCGAGATATAAAATTGTTTCAAAAGGAAAATTTATGGTTCCAAGAGTGCATTAACAGATTGGATTATAGTGAACTGAATAAGGTTCATGACTTGCTTCCGGAGGTAAAGGATGGAGAGCAACGGAGGAATGAGAAAAATGTGGAAATAAATCCATTGGAGAAAGGGCAGGAAAATTTGCAGAATATGTTTCAGCAATACAATCAAAAACATCCTCCGGTAAAACATAAACAGAAGGGGAGAGAACGGTAAATTACTTAGGGGTCAGAAATGACCCCTAAATGATAGAAGAACCATTGCGGTGAACAGGGGGTCAGAAATGACCCCTAAATGATAGAAGAACCATTGCGGTGAACAGGGGGTC
>ERZ779643.646-NODE-646-length-27791-cov-8.844138_pt1 | contig 27791 bp, 23 predicted proteins | sample MGYA00511564_ERZ779643 | MGnify/ENA primary metagenome ERZ779643 (study PRJEB29588, sample SAMEA2147114) | human gut metagenome | biome: human gut; feature: human-associated habitat; material: faeces | place: Denmark | collected 2008/2010 ... | reverse complement strand
TGCAGTCTGCAACTAGTCATTACTTTGGACAAAAGTTTTCTAAAGCTTATGATATCAAATTCACTAGTAGAGAAAATAAACTAGAATATCCATATCAAACTTCATGGGGAGCTACTACTAGAATGATAGGAGCCCTTATAATGGTACATTCTGATGATTATGGTTTAGTATTACCACCTAAGATAGCTCCTAAAAAAGTAGTTATTATTCCAATAGGAAATGACTTAGAAGTAGTCAGTTTAGCTAATGATTATCTTGATAAATTAAAGAAAGAAGGAATTGAAGCTTATATTGATAATAGTGATAAGAGTCCAGGATTTAAATTTGCTGAAGCTGAAGTAAATGGTATTCCTGTTAGAATAGAAATAGGTAAGAGAGATTTAGAGAATAATATGATTACTTTAGTAAGAAGAGATACTAGAGAGAAAAGAGAGGTATTTACTAATACCGATATTATTCATGATGTTAAGTTGTTACTTGAAGATATTCAAAGAGATATGTATGATAGAGCCTTAAGAAGAAGAGAAGAAATGACTTATACATGTACCGATATAGAAGAATTTAAAGATATAATAAATAACCGCCCAGGCTTTATTAAAGCTATGTGGTGTGGAAACGCTGAGTGCGAAGCCAAGATTAAAGAGATAAGAGGATGCAAATCTAGATGTATTCCATTTAATGAAGAAAAAGTAGATGATAAATGTATTGTCTGTGGCAAACCTGCTAAAGATGTAGTTATTTGGGGTATTCAGTATTAAAAAATATTTACAAAGAAAAAGTTATTTGTTATAATATATAATGTGTGAAAGGATTGATTACTATGGAAATAGCATTACTTATTGTATCAATATTATTAATCGCAGTAGTTTTACTTCAAAGTGGTAAGGCTGAGTCTGCATCACAAATAATTCAGGGTGGAACATCTGATTTGTTTGCAAATAGGAAAGAAAGAGGATTTGAACTATTTGTTACAAGAATAACATATATTTTAGGTTTTACTTTCTTTGTATTATGTTTAATAATATCATTATAAGACTTAAAATATAATTTTAAGTCTTTTTGAGTATAAAGAGGAGGTTAGCATGAATATGAAAGATATAATTATAGATAAATTAAAAGAGAATACATCACTTACTATTATGGAAATTAATGATTTACTAGGACTAACTAGTATAGAAGAATATCAAAGTTTAGAGAATGCTTTAGATAGTTTAGTTAGTGATGGTATACTATATTATAGTGAGAAAAAAAAGAAATATCTATTACTAGAAAATAGTCATTTAGTTAAAGGTAATTTAATACTTAATGATAAAGGTTTTGGTTTTATAAATATCGGTAAAGATAGTAAAGATGTATATGTTAGTAGAGATAATATAAATGGAGCAATAGATGGTGATTTAGTATTATTTGAATATTTAAATAAAGATATGAATAGACCTGAAGGTAAGATAATTAAAGTTATTAAAAGAAACTATGATCCTTTAGTAGGAGAAGTAATAAAAATAGATAATGATTATTTTGTTAAACCTGATAAAAAGGGAGCTAATATATACATACCAAGAGACAATTTAAATGGAGCAGTAGAAGGACATAAAGTAGTCGTAGAACCATTAAAAGATGGTAAAAGAGTGGGTAAGATTATTAAGATTATTGGACATAAGAATGATGTAGGAGTAGATATATTATCATTTGTTTATGAATATAATTTTAGTCCATCATTTCCTGATGAAGTAATAGAAGAACTAGATAGTATTCCTTCTTATTTAACCGAAGAAGAAATAAATAAAGAACTATCCTCTGGTAGAAGAGACATTAGAGATAGAGAAATATTTACAATAGATGGATCTGATACTAAAGATATTGACGATGCTATATCATTATCAATGACTGAGGATGGCAAATATTTATTAGGAGTCCATATAGCGGATGTTTCATATTATGTAAAAGAAGGAACTAAATTAGATGATGAAGCATATTTTAGAGGTACTAGTGTTTATCTAGTAGATAGAGTACTTCCAATGCTTCCTCATAAGTTATCTAATGGTATATGTTCATTAAATGAAAATGAAGATAGATTTGCATTTAGTTGTGAGATGGTTATTGATAATAAAGGTAATATTACTCATTATGATATCTTTAAATCTATTATTCGAAGTAGAAAGAAAATGACTTATGAAGAAGTAAATAAGTTACTTGAAGAGAATAATCCTAGCGAAGATTATAAGCCTTTTGAGAAGACTCTTAGATTAATGGAAGAATTATCTAAGATACTTAGAAAGAAAATGATCTCTCGTGGATATATAGAATTCGAAAGTACTGAGGCTAAGATTAAGGTGGATGAAAATTGTCATCCAATAGATATAGAGGCTAGAGTACAAAGAACAGGTGAAGAGTTAATAGAGAACTTTATGATCGCAGCAAATGAAACCGTAGCAAGTTCAATCTATTACAAGAATTTACCTGGTATATATAGAGTACATGATAAACCAGATGAAAAAAGATTAGGAGAATTTATGAAGTTCTTATCACTTCATGGATATGTAGTAAATGGAAAGAGTAAGATAGAGTCTCCTAAAGATTTACAAAACATACTAAAACAATTAGAAGAAGTACCAGAAGTTAGAGTACTTCATGATATGGCTATTCGTAGTCAAGCTAAGGCAGTATACTCTGATGTTAATATAGGACACTTTGGTCTAGGTAGTAAGTGTTATAGTCACTTTACTTCACCAATAAGAAGATATCCTGATTTAATATTACATAGATTATTAAAAGATTATAACTATAATTATAGTGATAAAATAATAAACGAAAGAAAAGAAGAACTTCCAATAGAGAGTGAACATTGTTCAATTAGAGAACAAGATGCACAGAACTGTGAAAGAGATGTCGACAAAATGAAGAAAGCAGAATATATGGCTGATCATATTGGAGAAATCTATGAAGGTATTATATCAGGAGTACAAGAATTTGGTATCTTTGTCGAACTAGAAAATACCGTTGAAGGACTTATTAAGGTAGAAAATATTAAAGGAGACTACTATGTATATGATAGTGATATGATGGCTTTAATTGGTAAGAAGAGTAAGAAGAAGTATGCTTTTGGTGATAAGATTACTATTAGAGTAGTTAGAGCAGATAAGGATAAATCAGAAATAGATTTTGAAGTATATGACGAAAAAGAAAAACAAATAAATAATAAGAAAAAACAAAAATAGGGAGGGTTTTGAATGGAAAGCAGTATTATTACAATACTAAGTCAAGAAAAGAATAAAATGATGAAGCTAGAAGAAATAACTAAAGAGTTAAAAGTACAAGATACTACTAAATTACTTGCAGTAATAAAAAATCTTGAAGAGACAGGTATTATCTTTCGTGATAAAAAAGGAAGATATACTCTAATTACCAATACCAATTTAAAAAGAGGTCTAATCAAGATAACCAAAAAGAAAGGACCAATCGTTATTTTTGAAGATAAGACAGAAACAGTAGTAACATATAAAGATCATAAAACATTAGAAAATAACGATATCGTTTTAGTAGATATAAGTAATAATATTGCTAAAGTAGTAAAAATAATTAGAAGAGAACATCATAATTTTATAGCAGAAGTAATAAAAGATGAACATGGATATAAAGCAGTATCTAATGGTTATGAAAGTATCATATTAGATGAAATATATCCACTAGGAACAAAACTATTAATAGATGGAAAAACATTAGAAGTAAAAGAAGTACTAGGACATAAAGATGATGTTGGAACCAAAGAAAAAGAAGTATTAGCAGAATATAACTTTCCTATTAGTTTTAATGAAGAGTATTTAAAAGAAGTTAATTCCATAGAAAAGTCATTAAGTGAAGAAGTAATAGATATGGAAAAAAGAAATGGTTTAAAAGATCAAAGAAGTATCACTTCCGTAACAATAGATGGTGATGATACTAAAGATTTTGATGATGCTGTTGCCTTCCATAATAATACCGTTTATGTCCAAATAGTGGATCCTAATAGATATATCAAAGATAATAGTGCCATGTGGGATGAAACTTTAAGAAGAGCCATATCAACATATTTTCCTGGTTGTTGCAATCCAATGATGCATGAAATATTATCTAACGGTATATGTTCCTTAGTACTAGGAGAAGATCGCTATGCTATATCTATGAGTATAAAAATAGATGACAGTGGTAAAGTATTAAATTATAAAATAAATGAAGCAGTAATAAATAATCGTAAGCGTATGACTTATACTGAGGTAAATAAATATCTAGAAGAAAATACCATACCTAATGGTTATGAAAATTATACTGAGTTATTAGATAATTTATATAAGACCGCTATGAAAGTAAAAAGAAAAATGATAAATGAAGGCTTTCTAGAATTTACATCTGATGAAGTAAAATTCTTCTTTGAAAGTAGTAAATTAATAGATATTAGAGAAAGACATCAAGGAAAAGCCGAAGAATTAATAGAATTTTTAATGTTACTTCATAATATGTGTATGACTGATTATTTCTTAAAAAATAAACTTCCTTTCATATCAAGATTTCATGATAGTCCAAATACTGATAAATTAAATACATGGATGGGATTATTAAAGAAAAAAGGATATCGAGTATATAGCGATAAAAAGAAGAGTTTTACAACAGAAGATATAAAAAAAATTCAGAAATTATATGCTGATTCTAAAGAAAAAATAATCTTTGATAAGATGGCTATTATGAGTCAAGCCAAAGCTAAGTATTCAGCTTATGATATCGGTCATTATGCTTTAGGTATGGGGGCATATTCTACTAGTACATCACCAATAAGAAGACTATCAGATACTATTAATCAAAGAATATTTAAAGATTCACTTCATTATGGCGTAGATTATGCTAGAAAGAAATGGTCTAGTATTACACCATATATTGCTAAATTAGCAACTGATGCTGAATTAAGAGCAGTAAAAGCCGAACATAGATTAGATGATATAAGAAAAGCTGAGTTTATGAAACAATATGAAAAACAAGATTTTGAAGTTATAGTATCAGATATTAAAGAAAACTTTATTATAGTATTATATCCAGAAAGAATGGTATATGGTAAATTATTCTATAATAGTAGATATTTCCATTTAGGTAAAGATGGTTATTCTATTATGGGACATAATGGAGAAAAGATTATGATAGGAGATATCTTTAATGCTAGATTAACTAAAGTAAATATTCTAAATGGAGAAGTAGTATTCTCTAAAGGTATTAGTGAGATAAATGAAATTAATCATACTGAAAATAATAGAAAGAGAAAAGTAAGAAGAAAATAGTATATCCTTTGAAGTCCTTTGGGCTTCAAAGGCAAAAGGAAGCCTAGATAGTCTTCCTTTTAAACAATATGGCTGTAGTGAAAAATCTTTCAGTAGAGATATGAGGTATATATGAAAAGAAGAAGAAAAGTAAATAAAAAGAAAGTAATATTATTTATATTAATAATAATTATTTTAGTTATAGGAAGTATCTTTATAGTTAGTAAATTATTTGATAAAGAAGTAGTACCTTCAGATAATATTATAGATAAAGATAATGATAAAGAATATAGTATTAACATGCTTATGGTAGGAGATCTTTTAGTACATGATAGATTATATAATGCTATGAAAACTAGTGATGGTTATGATTTTAAACCAGCCCTAACATATATAAAAGATATCGTTAAAGATTATGATGTAGCCTACTATAACCAAGAGACAATACTAGGAGGATCAGAAATAGGTTTATCAAGTTATCCAGCCTTTAATTCACCATATGAAGTAGGAGATGCCATGATAGATGCAGGCTTTAATTTAGTTAGTTTAGCCACTAATCATACACTTGATAGAGGAGAAAAAGCAATTACTAATTCAGTTAATTATTGGAACTCTAAGTCAGATGTTTTAGCAGTAGGTAGTTATTTAAGTAATGAAGATAGAGATAAAATAAATATTAAAGAAAAGAATAATATTACTTATACAATGCTTAATTATACTTATGGTACTAATGGTATTAAAGTACCTACTGGTAAAGATTATTTAGTAAATGTATGGCCTTGTACTGGAAATGATCCTAGTACAGATACTAAATATCAAGAATATAAAAACAAAGTAAAAGAAGATATAAATAGAGTAAGAGATAAAGTAGATTTACTTATAGTAGCTATGCACTGGGGAGTAGAATATACCCATACTCCAACAAGTTATCAAATAGATATGGCTAACTTTTTAGAGAAACAAGGAGTAGATATTATAATAGGAACTCATCCTCATGTAGTAATGCCTGTTACTTATATAAATGATACTTTAGTAATATATTCACTTGGTAATTTCCTTTCAGCTCAAGAAACTAATATTGATTATAATACTACAGTAGGACTACTTAGTACAGTAAAAATAACAAAACATATTGATAAAGATAATAATACAAGTATAAAATTAAGTAATCAAACTAATGAACTAATATATACATATTCTAAGAATAATAAAGATTATAAAGTAATACCATTTTCTAATCCAGATATAAAAACATATCTTAGTGATTATGAAAGAGTATATAATAAGTATGCTAGTGTTATTAAGAATATGGATAATACCATAGAAGTAAATAGTATAAATTAAAATATTGTTAAAATATAAAAAGTAAGATATAATATATATAGAAAAAGGTGATTACTATGGAAATACTAAATAGAAAAGCAAGATATGATTATGAAATTGAAGATACCTATGAAGCAGGAATAGTACTTACAGGTACTGAAATAAAATCAATTAGAGAAGGCAAAGTAAATATTAAAGATAGTTATGCTATAATAAGAAATAATGAAATATATTTACTTAATACTCATATATCTACTTATAAAGAAGGAAATATATTTAATCATGAAGAAGATAGAACAAGAAAACTATTACTTCATAAAAAAGAAATATTAAAATTAAGAGATAAATTAGAAGTAGAAGGTTATACTTTAGTACCCCTTAAAATATATTTCGTTAAAAATAAAGCTAAAGTTTTAATCGGAGTAGCTAAAGGTAAAAAGAATTATAATAAAAAAGAAACTATTAAAGAGAGAGATATCAAAAGAGAAATGGAAAGAAACTTTAAATATAGATAATGGATAATGTTATAGAAAAAACTAAAAACTTAATAGAAGTTTTTGAAGAAAGTGATTTAATAAAAAATCTAGATCACTATAAAAAAATAGTATTAGATAATCAAGAATTACTAGAACTTATTAATAAATATAATACTAGTAATGATGACTATGAAAAAGTATCTCTAAAAGTAAAAATTAATAGTTATGAAGAATATAAAGAATATATGAAATATTATAATGAATTATTCTATTATGTAATGGATATTAATAAAAGATTTAAGAAGTATACTGATGTAAGGGGTTGTCATAAATGAGAGTAATAAGTGGATATTTAAAGGGTAGAAATATTTTAGGATATAATACTCCTGGTACTAGACCAACGATGGATAGAGTAAAAGAATCAATGTTTGCTAGTATCCAAGATTATATAGATAATTCTACTATATTAGATTTATTCTGTGGTACTGGTAGTCTTGGAATAGAAGCATTATCCATGGGAAGTAACAAATGTTACTTCGTAGATAATGGTAAAGAAATATTAAAATATCTTAATAAAAATATAGATAACTTAAATATCAAAGATAAAAGTATAGTAATAAATAAAGATTATAAAGATGCTTTATTATATTTTAAAAATAATAATATAAAATTTAATATTATATTAATGGATGCTCCCTATAAATTAGAAGTAGCTGAAGAAATAATTAATCTAGTTAATAAATATGATTTGTTATATAATAATGGTATATTAGTATTAGAATATAGTACTGATAAATTAAAAGATAATTATGATAATTTAACACTAATAAAGAGTAAAAAATATAATGACAAATATGTAAATATTTATCACAAAATAATTGACTAAGAAATTATTTTATGGTAAGATTATATTATAAATAGAGGAGGATTAAAATAATGAAAAAATTAAATAGAAAAGGATTTACTTTAATAGAGTTACTAGCAGTTATCGTTATACTTGCTATTATCGTTGTAGTTACTGTACCTACAATATTATCATCAATTGATGACGCTAGATTATCTACAATTAACTCATTATCTAAAGAAGTTGCTACTTGGTATGATGAGAGTGTTGTTAAAGATGAAATGGCATTTGGTCCTAATTACATTCCAATATTAAAAGATGCGAAAGCTACTGCTACATGGCAATGCTTAAAAGATGTTAAGGGTACTGGAGACTCTATAGATAAGTTATATGGTTTAACTTCAACTGATATTAAATTAGAGGGTACTGCTTATAAAGGTACTGGTAATCCTGAGACAGGCACTTGCTCATCTATTAGATTAAATGGTGCAGGTCATGCTGAAGTATTATTAATTGGTAATCCAACTGGTAAATTTGGTTCTAAATATTCATTTAGTACTGATGCTAATGGTAAAAAATTAGCTAGTTAATAATTAAAGAGGAGAAATCCTCTTTTTTTTGGTATATACTTATGCTTATATATAATATATATGGTTGATATCTTGTTATTAGACTTTAGGCTAATAACAACACTCTAAGACCTTGGCTTAGAGTGAAAGGTAGAAATAAGTCTTTTTCTTTTACTAAAAATATAGTATAATGTTATAGAAAGAGGTAGATAATATGAATTTAATAATAGGTAGTCATGTATCATATAATAATAAAAGTCAGTTACTTGGAAGCGTTAAAGAAGCACTAAGTTATAAGGCTAATACTTTTATGCTTTATACAGGAGCCCCACAGAATACTAATAGAAGTGTTATTGAAGATTCTCTTACTATGGAAGCATATAAATTAATGAAAGAAAATAATATAGCTTTAGAAAAAGTAATAGTACATGCTCCTTATATAGTTAATTTAGCTAATTTTAATAATTTTGATTTTTCAGTATCATTTCTTATAAACGAAGTAGAAAGATGTAGTACTTTAGGCATTAAATACTTAGTATTACATCCAGGATCAGCAGTTAATTGTTCTAGAGAAGAAGCTATTAATAATATAAGTAAAGGATTAAATTTAATATTAGATAATGATTATAATGTAACTATCTTACTAGAAACAATGGCAGGTAAAGGTAATGAAATGGGTAAGACATTTGAAGAATTAAAAGCTATTATTGATAAAATTAAACATCAAGATAAGATTGGAGTATGTATAGATACTTGTCACTTAAATGATGCTGGTTATGATATGAGTAAGTTTGATATAGTACTTGATAATTTTGACAAAGTAATTGGTATTAATAAAATAGGCTGTATTCATGTTAATGATAGTAAGAATGATATTGGTAGTCATAAAGATAGACATGAGAATATAGGTTTTGGAACTATAGGCTTTGATAATTTAATAAAAATAATTTATAATGATAGATTAGAAAGTATTCCTAAAATACTTGAAACACCATATGTTACTAAGGATGATAATAGTAAAGAAAAAGTATATCCCCCATATAAATATGAAATAGAAATGATAAGAAATAAAAAGTTTGATAGTAATTTAATAACTAAAATAAGAGAAGGCTAGCCTTCTCTTATGTTTTTAGTAAACATATCAATTTTATCTTTAAATTTAATATATAAATTTTCTATTTTATTATAAGTAAGTGGTTTTACCTTAAATTTAATTTCATTTAAAATATCTTTAGGATTACCATAAATAATAGTTTTATAATCTTTTTTAATATAATCATATATTAATTCTACTTCTTCTTTATCTAAAGAAATACCCTGTTTTTCAGCATAATAAATAATATCACTTTTTCTTAATCTGCTTACATATTCACTAATTAAATAAATATTCATAAATTCACCTAATTAACTATATGTATAATTAGAATAAATATGATATAATAATAAAAGGAAGGTTGATAACATGAAAAGAACAATTAATAAACCTAAGAAAAAAAGCCCCAAGAAAAAATTAGAAATAAAGAAGAATAGTAAACCTTTAAATAAAACAAAAAAAGATAAAAGAAATCTTACTGAAGTAATAAATAAAAGATATAATTCTTTAATATTTATAGTAATAATTTTATATGTTGTAATACTAGGAAGAGTATTTTATCTTCAAATAATTAAAGAGAATGACTATAAAGAGAGTCTTGCTATGGCTACTGAAAAAACAGTAGAAAGTACTAGTGCTCCAAGAGGTAGAATATATGATCGAAATTATAATTTACTAGTAGATAATGAAGGGGTTAAGACTATATATTATAAGAAACAAAATGGAATAACCAATAAAGAAGAAATAGAACTTGCCTATACAGTAGCGGATAATATAAATTTAGACTATTCTAAAGTTAATGAAAATAGATTAAAGACCTTCTACTACAAAGGACATTATAAAGAATGTAAAAAGAAGATTACTGATAAAGAGTGGGAAGAATATAATAAAAGAAAACTAAATGATAAAGATATAGAAAAACTTATATATGAAAGATTAGATGAAGAAATAAGTACCTATGATGAAAGAGATAAGAAAGCTGCTTATATATATTATTTAATGAATAAAGGATATTCATATGCAGAAAAAGTAATTAAAAATAAAGATGTTAGTGAAGAAGAATACGCTTATATAAGTGAAAACATTGATAACTTAAAAGGCTTTAATACTAAGTTAGATTGGGAAAGAGTATATTTATATGGAGATACTTTTAAAAGTATTTTAGGTAATGTATCTTCAAATAATCAAGGTATACCTTCAGAATTAGCAGAAATCTATTTAAAGAAAGGTTATTCATTAGATGATAGAGTAGGAATATCATATTTAGAATATCAATATGAAAACTATTTAAAAGGAACGAAAGCTAAGTATAGATTACTTCCTGATAATAGTTATGAATTAGTAAGTGAAGGTAAGAGAGGTAGTGATATAGTTCTTACTATAGATATTAACTTACAAAAATACTTAGAAGAAATTCTATCTAATGAAGTATATAATGCTAAAGGAGAAGCAGGTACTACTTATTATAATAGATCATTTGCCGTAATCGCAGATCCTAATACAGGAGAAATACTAGCAATGGGAGGAAAACAAGTACTTGATAAAGATGGCTCTAAATATATTGTAGATTATACTCCAGGTATAGCGACATTACCAGTAACTCCAGGTTCAGTAGTAAAAGGTGCTTCAATGATGGTAGGATATAAATATGGTGCTATTGATATTGGTAGTCACCAGTATGATGAATGCCTTAAAATAAAAGATACACCTCTAAAATGTTCATGGCGAACAATGGGTGATATTGATGATATATATGCTTTAGCATTTTCTTCAAATGTATATCAGTATAAAATAGCAATTACTGTAGGAAAAGGAAAATACGAATATGACAAAGGTTTATCTTTAGATGAAGAAGCCTTTAAAAAGTATCGAGATATGTATGCTGAATTTGGTCTTGGTAAAAAAACTGGTATTGACTTACCAGTAGAAAGTTTAGGATATATGGGTACTAGTAAATTACCCGGACATTTATTAGATTTCTCAATTGGACAATATGATACTTATACACCAATACAATTATCACAATATATAAATACTATTGCTAATGGTGGCAAAAGATTAAAACCATATTTATTAAAAGAAGTATATAAAGCCAGTGATAATGGTGATAAATTTGGTTCACTAATATATAAAGCCGAAACAAAAGTAATGGGAACATTATCAGTAGAAGATAAATATATAAATAGAGTAAGAGAAGGATTTAGTGCTGTTGTTCAAAATGGTTTAGGTTATGGCTATATGGGTTATTATACAAATTCTGCTGGTAAGACAGGAACTAGCCAAAGCTTTATAGATACTGATGGTGATAATAAAGTTGATACAGAAACAATTACTACATCATTTGTAGGATATTCACCTAGTGATAGTCCTAAAATGAGTATCGTAGTAGTATCACCAGATGCAGGTATTCCCGATGTTACTCAGTCAGGTGTTACCAAAAGAATATCATCCCAAATAGTAAATAAATTCTTTGAACTAAATCAATAACAAAAAAAGCTATTGACAAGTAAATAAAATTAGCATATAATATGATTATATTAAAACAAAGGAAAGAGACGGTATAGTAAAATAGTTGTAGAGAGCTAATGGTTGGTGAAAATTAGTATGATAGTTACTATATAGATCACTCTTGATGTGTTTTTCTGAATATTTTAAGAAAAACCGGAAGTAAATTCCGTTATCAAAAAGAGAGCACTTAAGTGAAGTAAGGTGGTACCGCGGTTATTCGTCCTTATAAACTAGTGCTTTTTTGTTTTATAAAATAGAAAGAAGGAGAGAAAGATGAATTATAAAGAGACATTATTAATGCCAGAGACAAGTTTTCAAATGCGTGGAAACTTACCAGAAAATGAAAAATTACAAAGAGAAAAATGGGAGAAAATGGATTTATACAATAAAGTAAGAGAAAAGAACAAAGGAAAAACACCATTTGTCTTACATGATGGTCCTCCATATGCTAATGGTAATATTCATATAGGTCATGCTATGAATAAGATTTTAAAAGATTTTGTAAATAGATATAAAATGATGAGTGGATATGATATGATTTATATTCCTGGTTGGGATACTCATGGTCTTCCTATTGAACAAGCTGTTACCAATAGCGGTGTAGATAGAAAGAGTATGGATAAAGCTGACTTTAGAGCTCTATGTGAAAAGTATGCTTATGAACAAATCGAAAAACAAAAGAAAGGTTTCAAAGAATTAAATGTACTAGCAGACTGGGACCATCCATATATAACATTACAAAAAGAACTAGAAGCTAGACAAATAGAAGTATTTGCTGAAATGGCTAAGAAAGGCTTAATCTTTAAAGGATTAAAACCAGTATACTGGAGTCCATCATCAGAGTCCGCTCTTGCTGAAGCAGAAATAGAATATCATGATCGAAAAGACTCATCAATTTATGTAGCCTTCCCAGTAGTAGAAGGAAATGATACTGTAAATGTAGGAGATAACCTAGTAATATGGACTACAACTCCATGGACATTACCATGTAATACCGGAATAGCAATTAGTGAAAAATTTGATTATGCAAAAGTATTAGTTAATGATAAATACTATATTGTAGCAAACGAACTACTAGAAGATTTAGCTAAAGAGTTCGGTTGGGAAAACTATGAAGTAGTAAATGTATTTACTGGTGATAAATTTGCAGGAGTAAAATATAAACATGTATTTATGGATAGAGTAGCACCAGTAATTGATGGCTTCCATGTAACCCTAGATGCAGGTACTGGACTAGTACATATAGCACCAATGTATGGAGCAGATGACTTTATTATTGGTAAAGAATATAACCTAGAAATGATAAACGGTATCGATGATCAAGGTGTATTAAATGAGCTATCTGGTCCATTTAATGGATTATTCTTTGAAGATGCCAATAAAGCCGTAACAGCAAAATTAGATGAACTAGGCGTACTTCTAAAATTAAAGTTCATTACCCACTCATACCCACATGATTGGAGAACTAAGAAACCAATTATCTTTAGAGCTACAAAGCAATGGTTCTGTAGTATTGATAAGATTAGAGAAGATCTTCTAAAAGAACTAGAAAACAATGTAAAATTCCATACTGAATGGGGTAAAAAGAGATTATACAACATGATTCATGATCGTGGAGACTGGTGTATTTCTAGACAAAGAGTATGGGGTGTACCAATTCCAATCTTTTATAATGAAGACGGAAGTGAAATCGTTGACTATGATGTTATGATGCATGTAGCAGACCTATTTAGAAAATATGGTTCCAATGTATGGTTTGAGAAAGAAGCTAAAGACCTTCTTCCAGAAGGATATACAAATCCAGCTAGTCCAAATGGAAACTTTACTAAAGAAGAAGATATCATGGATGTATGGTTTGATTCAGGATCAACATGGAATGGTGTCTTAATAGAACAAGGATTACCATATCCATCAGATATGTATCTAGAAGGATCAGACCAATATCGTGGATGGTTCAATAGTTCATTAATCTGTGGAGTAGCAGTAACAGGTAAAGCTCCATATAAAGAATTAGTATCCCATGGCTTTACTTTAGACGGTAATGGTAATAAAATGAGTAAGAGTCTTGGTAATGTAATAGTACCAGCAGATATGGTAAGATTACATGGATCAGATATCTTAAGACTATGGGTTGCTTCAACTGATTATACAGAAGATGTAAGAATTAGTGATGATCTAATTAAACAAGTAAAAGAAAGCTATCGTAAGATTAGAAATACTTATAAATTTATGTTAGGTAATTTAAAAGACTTTGATTATACTAAAGATAGTGTTAAATATGAAGATATGCCATACTATGATAAATATATGATGAATGAATTAAATAAATTTACTAAGAATGTTCTAGAAGAATATAATAACTATAACTTCCAAAACGTATATAAATTAGTTAATAACTTTGTATCATTCACATTATCAAACTTCTATCTAGACTTTACTAAAGATATTCTATATATCGAAAAAGCTGATTCTCTAGTAAGAAGAAGTGTACAAACAGTACTATATAACATTCTAAATAATGAGGTAAAACTACTTGCGCCAATTCTTCCATATACTAGTGAAGAAGTATATAGTTTACTTCCACATACTGAAGAATCAGTACACCTAACAGATATGCCAGAAGTAGTAACATACTCTGATAGTACTGAAGTAGAAGAATTATTTAACTTATTCTTTGAACTAAAAGATAAAGTAAATAAAAAACTAGAAGAAGCAAGAAATGAAAAACTAATAGGATCCGCTCTAGAAGCCGTAGTTAAGATTAACTTAGATCCAAAATATAATGAAGTAAAAGAAAAATTAGGTTCTTACTTACATCAATTATTTATTGTATCTAAAGTAGAATACACTACCGATGGAGAAGAAGTAGTAGTAGAAAAGAGTACTGGTGAAAAATGTAATAGATGCTGGAACTATGTTGATCACTTAAATGGTGATATCTGCGATAGATGTCATAATATTATAAATAGTTAATAAAATATAATGCAGTATCGAGAATGGTACTGCTTTTTTTGGGAGGAAACATGATAAATAAATATAATTATGAAGTACTTAGTAGAGAAGAATTAGAAAGAAATTTTAAGTTAATGAAAGATAATAATATAGAGGTAAGAGAAACAATAATATTACATAATATTAAATTAGTCTTCTACAGATATTATAAAAGATTTAGTAATATTAATATGAATATGGAAGATATTGTTGCATATGGTATGATTGGACTTATAAAGGCAGTGGATACTTTTAGACTAGATAAAAAATGTACTTTTACTACATATGCTAGTAAATGTATTGATAATGAGATACTTATGTATATTAGAAGAGAATCTTATAGATATGTTTCATTAGATGAACTGATAGGAGATGATGATCTTACACTTAATGATTTAATTATTGATCCTTCAATAAATATAGAAGGGGATTATATGGATAAGGAAGAAATTAAAGATATAAATGGTGTAATTAATTTACTAAATAGTAAAGATAAATGTTTATTTAATTTATATTTTAGGGATGGTTATTCACAAATAGAGATATCTAATATATTAGGTGTATCACAGTCTTATATTTCAAGAAGAATTAAAATGTTAGTGGATAAATTAGAAGAATTATTATATCAAAAAAATATAATAGTAAAATCTAAAGTTAAAATTAAATCTATTGGATATAATAAAAAAATTGTTATGTAAAATTTATGTAAAGACTATTGCATTTATAATTAATATGTTATATTCTTATATCATAAGGGAGTGTGATAATAGTGATTTATCCTTCAATTGATAAAATATTAAATATTGTAGATTCAAAGTATGCTTTAGTTTATGTAGTATCAGATAGAGCTAAACAAATGACTAAAACAGGATATTATCAAATGCCTATTAAAGACTATAAATGTCAAAAAAACATAGGTAGAGCATTAGAAGAAGTATACGAAGGATTAATTCATATAGAGAAACATTAGATTTCTCTTTTTTTCTTGCTTAAAGCAAAAAAATAATGTATACTAAATATAGAAAAGTGAGTGATTTATATGTATATTTTACTTGATGCCTGTCAGCATCCAGGAATTTTAAGAATAATATATTTTGGAAAGTTATTAATAGATTTAGTCTTTACATTATTACCAATAGGATTAATAGTAATGATATTAATAGATTTTAGTAAAGTAGTAATAAGTGGTGAAGAAAAAGCAGTAAAAAATTCTAAAATAGTAGTACAAAGAATAATTAATGCTATGATAGTATTTTGCATACCATGGATAGTAAATGTATTTATGAACTTATTAAGTGAAGCAGGTATTGGTGTTGCTTATAAAGAGTGTATAAAAAACATTCAAAGTGGTGATTTTTCTTATTTTGACAAATTACTAGAAAATGAAGAAAATAAATCAAATGATAACAAAATAACTTTTGAGAATAAAGGTTCAAAAATAGTAGCTCAAGGTTTAGTAACAGTTCTAAGTGGACAATTAGGAAATAATAATGATGATAAAAAGTATGGTTTTTCAACTGATGCTTGGTGTGCTCAATTTACTACTTGGGCATTAAAGCAAGTATCTGTTCAAGGACAAACACTATATAGTTATATCAATGCAGCCGGACCAATAAATGATAATAGTGCTAGCGGCATGTGGCCTGCTTTCAGAAGTGGAGCAAATAGTAATATAACATTTGAGTATTCTAAAGCTTATGGAGGAAGTTATACACCAAAAGCAGGAGACATCATTTTTTATCAGTGGACTAATGGAGAATGTCGAAGCAGCTATGGAAAATGGGATAAAGTAAGAAAGTGCTCTGACCATGTAGGAATAGTAACATCTTCAGATGGTAGTAATGTTTATACAATAGAAGGTAATACTGGAGAACCAGGTTTAGTAAGAGAAAGAACAAGAAATATAAACTCAGATGAAATAGTAGCTTATGGTTCTTGGTATAAATAGAGGTGATGGCTAGTGAAAAAGAAAATGATAATGTTATTAAGTATATTACTTTTAACAGGATGTACAGTAAATTATAATTTAGAAATAGATGATAATATATTAAAAGAAAAAATAACAGGTACAGTAACTAAAGAAGAGAGTAAGCAAAATAGCAAAGCAACCGATATAAGTACTATATATTCCATTATTAATGAAGAACAAAAACCAATTTATAATAAAGAAGAAATTTATCAAAAATCATTAAAAGATAATGGTAATAATATAGATTATACATTTAGTTATAATTATACTATGGAAGATTTTATAAATTCAACAATAATAAATACCTGTTTTGAAAACCATGAAATAGAACAGTTAGATAATTATTATAGTATAAGATTAAGTGGAAACTTCTACTGCTTATATAGTAAAAAAATAAATATAGCAGTAACAAGTAATTTAAAAGTAGCATCAAATAACGCTGATAAAATAAAAGATAATACTTATATATGGACTATTGATAAAAATACTACCGATATAGAATTAGTAGTAGATAAGGATACTCCATATACTAAACCAATAAAAAGAGGAATAAGTAGTACCTTTAGAATAGTATGCTTTATAGTATTAGTAGTATTATCATCATTAGCATATATTTTATATAAAAAGAAGAATAGTAGCGAAATTTAAGCTACTATTTTTTGTTATTTATTTCTTTTATAAACATATATTTTAATGTAGAAAGGAATGATAAAATAATTATGGAAACAATTAAAGTTTCATCAAAGTCGGAGCCTAATAAAGTAGCAGGAGCTCTTGCTAATGTATTTAGAGAAAAAGGAGTAGTAGAAGTACAAGCAATAGGAGCAGGAGCACTTAATCAAGCTATAAAAGGAGTAGCTATAGCAAGAGGCTTTGTCGCTCCATCAGGAAAGAATTTAGTATGTACTCCAGCCTTTATTGATATAAATATAGATGGAGAAGAAAGAACCGCTATTAAGTTAATCGTAGAAGCTAAATAAGTAGCTTCTTTTTTGTATAAAATATAAATTAAAAACATATATTTTAGTGGTGATAACATGTTAAAGAAAATGTCTATAAAAAAAATAATAGTATCTACTACTGCTATTATCTTACTATTAGTAATATATCTAATACCAAGTAATAGAAAAGATATAGATTTAAAAAATAATAGTATAGAGTATAATTATAATAACGTAGAAAGTACAATATATTTAGTAGATAGTAACGACTATGTAGCCAGAACAACTATACCCACATGTAAATGTGAAGGAGTAGATTTAGCTAAAGACTTATTAGAAGGCCTAGTAGTAGGAGGTACTAAAAATAACATTATACCAAATGGTTTTAGAAGTATAATACCACCAGATGTAACAATAAAAGATATAAATCTACAAGAAAATATCTTAACAATAAATTTTTCAAAAGAATTACTAGAAGTAAATGATAAAGATGAAGATAAAATGATTGAATCAATCATTTATACTTTAACAAGTATAGATGGTATAGATAAAGTAATAATAAAAGTAGAAGGAGAAGTACTAAATAAATTACCCAATAGTAAAACAAATATACCAACAGTATTAGATAAAAGTTATGGTATAAATAAAAGTTATGATTTATCTAATTTAAATGATATATTATCATATACAACATATTATACAAGTACTTATAATGATACCAAATATTATGTACCAGTAACAAAATATATAAATAGCAAAGATAGTGATGTAGTAAAAATAATAATCAAAGAATTAGGAAGTAGTCCTATATACCAAACTAATTTAATGAGTTATTTAAATGCTAATACAGTATTAAATGATTATGAACTAGATAATAATAAATTAAAATTAAATTTTAATGAATTATTATTAAATGATCTAGATAAAAAGAATATTTTAGAAGAAGTAATATATACCATAAGTTTATCTATGAATAATGTATATGATAACTTAGAATCAGTATCTTTCTTAGTAAATAATGAAGAAATATATACAATAAATATAAATGATATTAAGTAAAAATCTTGATTTCGTGTAAAAACAGCAAATAAAAAATCTTGATTTCGTGTAAAAAATGTTTCAAATCCTCAAATATGATGTATAATATAATCAGGAGGAGAAAAAATGAAAAGAAAGATATATAATAAGTTAGTAGAGTGGAAAAATACATCGAACGGAAAAACAGCACTTTTAATAGATGGGGCAAGACGTGTTGGGAAAAGTTATATAGTAGAAGAATTTGCTAAAGACAATTATAAAAGTTATATATTATTAGACTTTAATAAAGTACCAGAAGATATTAAAAAATTATTTGACTTGTATTTAGATGATTTAGATAATTTATTTCTATATTTATCCAATTATTATAATGTAACCTTTTATGAAAGAAATACATTAATAATATTTGATGAAGTTCAATTATATCCGAGAGCAAGATCCACTATTAAATATTTAGTAGCAGATGGTAGATATGATTACATAGAAACTGGTTCATTGGTATCGATTAATGAAAATGTAAAAGATATATTAATTCCTTCAGAAGAACAACATCTTAATATGTATCCTATGGACTTTGAAGAATTCTTATGGGCAATGAATAATGATAATATAATGGAATTAATAAGAAAATGTTATAATGAAAAAAGAGAACTAGGGCAATTGATGCATAGAAAAGTAATGGATTATTTTAGACAATATACGATAGTAGGTGGTATGCCACAGGCAGTAAAAGAATATGTAGATACAAAAGATTTTAATAAAGTAGATCAAGTAAAGAGAAATATTATAGATTTATACAGGAGTGATATAAAAAAACATGCTGGTAAGTATAGTTTAAAGGTAGAAAGTATTTTTGATGAAATACCATCTCAATTACAAAAACATGAAAAAAAATTTAAAATAACATCAATAGATAAAGATGCTCGTTCAAGAGATTATGAAGATGCCTTTTTATGGCTAGATGATGCAATGATAGTTAATCATATATATAATACTACAGAACCAAATATAGGATTATCGCTTAATTTAGATAATACATCATATAAGTGCTATATGGCAGATACAGGATTATTGATATCTCATTCGTTTGATGAAAAAGGTTTGGTATCTGAAGAAGTTTATAAAAAAATATTATTTGATAAATTAGAATATAATGGTGGTATGATAATAGAAAATATAGTAGCACAGATGTTAACTTCAAGTGGTCATAAATTATTTTTCTATTCAAATTCTTCTAGGGATAACAGTGATGAAAGAATGGAAATAGATTTCTTAATAACAAAATCTAACATAACATCTAGACATAATATATCACCTATTGAAGTAAAATCCGGCAAAAATTATACATTAATCTCATTAAATAAATTTAGAAATAAATATAAAGAACAACTAAGTACACCATATGTTATACACACTGGTGACTATAAAGAAGAAGATGGAATAGTATATTTACCAATATATATGACACCTTTATTATAAGTAAAAACCTAATTTCTTTTCAGAAATTAAGTTTTTTATTTGACTAATATTTTAACAAATGATATACTTTATATAGAGAATATGGAAGGTGAGTATCATATGGAGAATAAGAAAGTAAAAATATATGGAATAGTATTAGGAGTAATATTATTTATACTATTAGTATCAGGTCTAACATATGCCATTTTAAGTTGGCGTAGTAGTAACATAACTATCGCAGGTAATTCAGAATGTTTAGAAGTAGATTCCGTAAAAGGGTCTGATATTACAGGTAGTAATCTATTACTATTAGATAGTGGAGTAGTAAATAATAATCAGATAACAATAACAACAGGTATGGTAGTAACAAATATAACTGCTAAACTAAAAAGTAGTTGTACCATAGATGGCTATCTAACTATAAATCTAAAAACAACAACCCTAAATTCAGGATTTACTTCATCAGGAAATAGTACAGGAGCCTTAAAATATGTTCTTGCTTCATATGATCCAAGCACCTATACTATCGTTAGTACTTCAGCTTTAAATGGTGAAACATTTAATATAATAACAACAGGCTCTATTACCAGTACAGGTACATTAAAAATATTAGACGATAGACTATTTAAAACTACAACATTTGGATATTTAATTATTTTCTATATAGACGGAGAAAAAGCAAACAACGATATTGGTTCAAGTTCTACTAATTTTAAAACTTCTATTGAAGCATCAGTCACTCAATTGGATTTTTCTACATTACCTGAAACCAAATTATCAACTGCTATAACTGATTTATATAACAATAGTACTAAAATATCAATAAAAAATAATAATATTGACTATCAATATGATACTATAAATAATCTGATGAGTGATATTGATGGTAATATAAGATACTACGGGGCATCTCCCAATAATTACATATATTTTAATTGCTCTGATTATGCAAATCAGTCATCATCTACATGTGAAACATGGCGCATAATTGGTGTCTTTAATGGAAAAGTAAAATTAATAAGAAACGAATCAATAGGAGGTTATTCATGGGATAATAAGGATACGTCTACTGGAGCGGAATACGACTATGGTAAAAATGACTGGTCAGATGCAAGACTAATGAAATTATTAAATCCAGGTTACGAATCCGAGACTACTGGAGGCAGTTTATACTATAATTCAAAAAGCGGGAATTGTTATGCAGGACAAAACAATGCTACAACAACATGTAATTTTACAAGTACGGGAATAAAAAATGATGCAACAAGAAACTTAATAGCAGACACAACATATTATCTAGGCGGATACTTTGAAAGTTCAATATATTCAAATCAAATATATGAGTATGAAAGAGGAGACTATATATGCAGCCAAGAAAGACCAACAACATGGGTTGGGAAAGTGGCTTTAGCATATCCAAGTGATTATGGATATGCTGCGGATTTAAGTAAATGTAGTGAAAACTTATATAGATATAGTGATAACAATTGTACATCAAACAACTGGATAAATGCTATAATATCACCAAATTATGGTTGGTTATTAAATCCCTATAGCATTGACTATAGTGGTGCATGGAGTGCTGATAAATCAGGTTCACTTTGGGTCAACAATGGCTCTACTCCAGATGATTATAATGTTGCTCCGGTCCTTTATTTGAGTTCTGAACTAAGTATCAAGTCAGGTACTGGAACAAGTTCAGATCCATATCAATTGTCCGTATAAAATGGGTGAATTGATATTTTCACCTTGTGAGTGAATGTGTGATAAAAATAATCATCCACGTGATGAGGATGGCTGAGTAAAGCAAAGCCACCATAAAATTTCAGGTATTCGTCTTAAGACAAAAAATTAAATATAGAAAATGAGGTAATATTTATGAATAACAAGAAATTTATAATTGGAGTAGTTTTATTACTTCTTCTTATGCTAGGAGGCACTTATGCCTACTACAAATGGAGTAGTAGTGATAACATGGATGTAAATGTAAAAATAGATGGTGGTACTGTTACTTTTAATGGTGGTTCAAATATTACTAGTACTATTATGCCTACTGCTTCTAAAGAAGAAGGAATAAAAAAAGATATTACAGTTAAAGCAAGTAAAGCAGGCGTTACAATGAATTTATACATGAATCTTACTACTATGCCTGATGAATTAAAAGAAAAATCATTTGAATATGAAATATATTATAACAATTCAACATTAGTTAAAAAGGGCAATTTTGGAGTATACAATTCTAATACAAATACTAGTGGCATAGCTTATGCCACTAGTGGAGTAACAACACTAACATTATTTACTGGAAGAGATGTCAGTACTAATAGTGCTGACAAATATACCCTATATTTATGGTTTAATGGTAAAGATTACACTAATCCAAATACTATGCAAAGTAAAAAATTATCATTTGATTTATATGCAACAGGTGAGAATGCTGTATTAGCGGGTAACTAAAGTTACCTGCTAATTTTTAATATAAAAAAATTCTTAAGCAAACCGCTTAAGAATTAATTATTATAAGTGGTGTCCTGGTGGAGATTCGAACTCCAGACCGATCGCTTAGAAGGCGATTGCTCTATCCAGCTGAGCTACCAAGACATCGGACAATATAAATTGTACAACATTAGTTTAAAAAAATCAACCCTTTTTATAAAAAAAATTGCTTTTTTTGTATTTTTTCGATATAATCTACTTAAGAGAGGTAAAAAAATGAAAAAAGTAATATATCTATTATATTTTACATTATTAATGATATTATATCATTTTACTAGAAATACTAATATGTTTCTATTAACAATAAGCTTTAGCTTGTTATTATTATTTAATAGTATCTTTAGCACTATGAATATTAAAAATAAAATACAAGAATATTATGATAATAAATATTATTATTCTAATAAAAAGATATTAAAAGGTAGCATTATATTTATAGGTATTATTACTATTATATTAATGCTTATAAGTTATTTAATAGGTTTATTAATAAATATCAAAGGAATAACATTAGTAAATATATCTATGTGTATATATATATTTATTAATAATATTATAAAATTAGAAAGCGAATACTTTAGCATAGGAAAATACAAAAAACTAGGTAATAACTTAATAAATATATATAAAATAACAAATATTATCTTAACTATAATTACAATTATAATACTATATAAAGTATTAAATTTAGATAACTATATTAATATAAGTATTTTATATTTAATAAGTTTACTTCCATTTATTATTTTTAATTTATTATTTTACTTCATAATTTTTAAAAATAATAAATGTAGTAAGAAAAGAGAAGAAAATAAAATTAATTATATAAAAATAATTAAAAAAAGTATTATTACTAATAAAATCAAAGTATTATATAATATTATAACTAGTTCTTATTTCTATACTTCAATTATAATGTTATACTTTTTATTAATAAATAAATATAATTATACCTATGATGTAGTAGGTACTTATATCACTAATACTTATTTATATGGATTAATTATTATCTATTTCATTTATTTATTAATTAAAAATAACTATATAGATAAATTTAATATGTTACTAGATAAAATAAAAAATAAAGAAGATTATAACATTTATAATTTTATCAATAAAATAACAAATGTTACATTATCTATTACAATATTATTAATAATTATATCTAAACCATTAAATAATATAATATTTAATAATGAAATAAATATTATTTTAAATGTTAGTTATATATTATTCTTCTATATATTATATAGTATAATAATAAAAATAAGTATGATATGTAATAAAAGTAAAAATATATTTATTACATTATTAATAGGTTTACTAGTAAGTATAATAACAAATATTCCTATTATAAACTCATCATATCGTATGGGATATGATATGGCAAGTGGTTCACTTATATCGATAATATTAGGCTTTATAATAAGTACAATAATAGGAATAATATTAATAAATAAAAAGTTAAAACTATCATTAATAAATAACTTTAATGATATATTAAATATAATATATGAAAATATAATATATTCATTAATATTAATATTATTTACCTTTATAATAAAAGTAAATATAACAAGTATAACTAAAAGTATATTAGTAATAATATTCTATATATTTATAACCATAATATTTTATACAATTAAGAGAAAAATAATAAACAAAAGGGTGCAATAATATTGCACTTTTTTACTAATTATGATATCATTATTTTAGTATGATAGTGAGGAATGTATATGAAAAAAATAAAAGATAAAAGTAAAATGTATATGATACTTGGAATAAGCTTTTTAGTATTATCTATACTAGGTAGTGCCTACGCTTATTATAAATATGTAATAGCTACGATTAATGTAGATACCATAACTAGAGGATTAGATTATTATATTAATTATACTAAAGGAACAAATATAACATCTGCAGCATTAAATCCAGGTTCTGATTACACTAGTGGTAATAATCTAAGTGTTACACTATATAAAAAAAATAATACTTATACTATTTATGGTCATATATATCTAGATATATCTAATATAAGTGCTAATCTAAGTAGTAGTGGTGCTCTAAAATATGCAGTATTAGAAGGAACTACTAAAATAACCAGTGGTCAATTAACAGGAACTACTTCTGGTGATACAGTTCCACTAGCAGTAAACATCCCATTAAAAACAACATCAACAAAATATACAGTATATTTGTGGCTTGATGAAAATGCAGAAGATTATATGTATGCAGAAAATACTTCAATAAGTGCTACTGTAAGATGTGAAGCTTCAATGAAACCAATAAGTGCAAATCCTTATGCAACAACAGGAGATTATTTTTATAAAATATATAGTCCTAACACAAAAGTAATTAATAATGGAATAACATATAACTATGACACAACAAACAGCTTAATGCAAGATGTTGGAGGAAACCTAAGATATTATGGAGCAACTCCAAATAATTATATATACTTTAATTGCTCTGACTATTCTAATCAATCATCATCAACATGTGAAACATGGCGTATAATAGGAGTCTTTAATGGCAAATTAAAACTAATAAGAGGTAGTCAAATAGGCTCGTATTCATGGGATAATAAAAATGAATCAACTGGAGCAGAAACAGGTGGTGGTAAAAATGACTGGACAGATGCCAGACTAATGAAATTATTAAATCCAGGCTATGAATCTGAAACTACTGGAGGTAGCCTATATTATAATGCAAAGAGTGGTAACTGCTATGCAGGGGAGGATAATGCTACAATAACATGTAATTTTACTTCTGCAGGTATAAAAAATGATACAACAAGAAGTTTAATAGCTGATACAATATATTATCTAGGAGGACATAATAGTAGTTCAGTATATCCAAATCAAATATATGAAAAAGAAAGAGGAACAGCAGTATATTCTGGAAGACCAACAACATGGCAAGGCAAGATAGCTTTACCATATCCAAGCGACTATGGATATGCTGCAAATTTGGGAAAATGCCTTGATAAAAATCTAGCTAGTTATAATGATGCAACATGTACATCAAATAACTGGATGAAGGCTATAACAGCTTCGAGCAGTGATTGGTTATTAACTTCTGATTCCGACAACGCATATGGTGTGTCGTTTATCTCTTCGTTTGGCGATGTCTACTATTACAACTCTTCTACTGTGTATGGGATCACTCCAGTCCTTTATCTGAACCCTGAAATAGGTGTGAAGGGGACAGGTTCAAGTTCAGCTCCATATCAGATCTCTGCGTAAAAATTACTGCAAATATAAAAAGAATAAAGAGGTGAAATAGCAATGAAGAATATAACTAATTATTATGTTGAAGATAAAAGTAAGTTAATTAGTAATAAAGATGCTTATATAGTAGGTAAGAAGTTTAGAATTACTGTTTTATCTCATAGACTTGTTAGAATTGAATATAGTGAGAAGGGTCTATTTGAAGACAGGCCTACTTCTCTTATAATTAACAGAAGTTTTCCTAAGATAGATTACTTTATTACTGAAAGTGATTCTATGATAGAGATAAATACTGGTGTATTTACTTTAACTTATGTTAAAGATAGTCCTATTAAATCAGGAATATTATCTAGTAATATTAAGGCTGTCATTAATGGTACTAAGAAGGAATGGCAGATTAATAACCCAGAAGTAAGAAACTTAAGAGGTATTAATTATTCTATTGATAGTGTTAAAGATAAAATTGTCTTAGATAAGGGTTTATATTCTTTAGATGGTTTTTGTCTTTTAGATGACAGTAGGTCCTTAGTATTAGATGAAAATGATATGTTTATAGAAAGAGATAAAGATATTAAAGACTTATATTTATTTATGTATGATAATGATTTTGAAGGATGCTTAAATGATTATTTTACTTTAACTGGTTATCCTAGCATGATACCTAGATATGCTCTTGGAGCATGGTGGTATAAGAATAATAATTATAAAGAAGAAGAGATAAAAGAGTTAGTAGATAGATTTAATCATGATAATATTCCTATATCAATCTTCTTACTAGGAGACTACTGGCATGATCAAAATAATGGTTATACACCAAGTATTAATTTAAAGAATATAAGTAATTATTTAAATAGTAATAATATCAAATTAGGAGTAACTATTAATCCTAAATATGAAATAAAAGAAGGTAGTAATGACTATCAATTGATTAGCAATTATATTAAGGCTAATAAATTTAGTTTTATTCCTTTTAGTAATGATAAAATAGGATTATACTTTAATTTATTTATTAATAATTTAGAAAGTATGGGTGTAAATATCTTTAGTATAGATTATAATAACCCCCTAGATAGAATAAACTTATGGAAGTTAGATCATTACCATTATGGTAAAAAAGTAATTAGTAATCAAAGAGGCTTAATACTTACTCGTAATAGTGGTATTGCACCCCATAGATATCCAATTATATGGAGTGGTAAAACGCTAGTTAACTGGACTACTTTAAATTTACTTCCTAGATATAATCTTCAAGGGTATAACATAGGAGTATCTTATATAGCACATCCAATAGGAGGTTATAAAGGCGGTATTGAAGAAGATGAATTATATTTAAGATATATGCAGTTTGCTTGCTTTTCACCAATCTTTCTATTAGCTAGTGAAGGTGGTAAATATTATAAAAGAGAACCATGGAAATGGAGCCCTACTATTGAAAAAAATATTGAATATTATATGAATTTAAGATATAAATTAATACCATATTTATATAGTGAAAGCTATAATTATCATATTACCGGTCATGGTATAGTAAAACCATTCTATTATGATTATCCAAAAATAATAGATGAACCCA
>ERZ779643.644-NODE-644-length-27871-cov-2.988316_pt1 | contig 27871 bp, 26 predicted proteins | sample MGYA00511564_ERZ779643 | MGnify/ENA primary metagenome ERZ779643 (study PRJEB29588, sample SAMEA2147114) | human gut metagenome | biome: human gut; feature: human-associated habitat; material: faeces | place: Denmark | collected 2008/2010 ... | reverse complement strand
GTTGCAGCCGTTGGCAGGTTCGGCTTTTATCATCTATCATCCGACGCTGACCTATTTTGCCCGTGAGTTCGGATTGCAGCAGCTTTGTATCGAACTGGACGGGAAAGAGCCGTCGCCGGCACAGCTGAAGCGATTGATCGAGACCGCTGCCCAGTCGAAAGCGAAGGTCGTCTTTGTACAGCAGGAATTTGACCAGAAGAATGCCGAACTGATAGCGAAAGAGACGGGATGCCGGCTGGTAAAGATCAATCCGCTGAGTTATAACTGGCATGATGAAATGATTCGTTTGGCAACTATATTGGCAGGAAAAGATGGACAAGCTGATTGAATTGACACAGGTAACAGCCGGTTATGACCGGAAAATCGTCTTGAAGGATGTTTCGCTGACGGTCTGGGATCATGATTTCTTAGGGATCATCGGACCGAACGGTGGCGGAAAGACCACGCTGCTGAAAGTCATCTTGGGTTTGCTGCCTCCGAAAGCCGGAGATATCCGTTTTTATCACCAGGGCCAACCTGCTGATGGCATCAAGATCGGCTATCTACCCCAGATGAGCAATATTGACCGGAAATTTCCGATCTCCGTACAGGAAGTAGTAGCCTCTGGATTAGCAGCTGAAAAGCCTCTGTTCCGGTCTTATACAGCAGCTCAACGGGAACGAATTGAAGAGGTTATCGTACAGATGGGACTGAAAGACGTGCAAAAGCATTCGATAGCCGAGCTTTCCGGCGGACAGTTACAGCGTGTCCTGCTGGGGCGTTCCATCGTATCGCGTCCGCAGGTCCTGATCTTAGATGAGCCGAATTCGTATGTAGACAAACGGTTTGAATCGAAATTCTATCCGCTGCTCGAAGAAATTAACCATGAGAGTGCCATTGTCCTGGTATCACACGATATTGGTACGGTGCTTTCCATGGTGAAGAATATCGCCTGTGTGAATGAATCTCTGCATTATCATGCGGGATCAAATATCTCATCGGAGTGGCTGGATAAACAATATGCCTGCCCGATCGAACTGATCGGCCATGGAAATCTGCCTCATCGAGTATTGAAGAATCATGAACATACAACCGATTGAACCATGTACTCACCCGTTTTAGCTTTTATCGGAATCCCGGAATTAGGTATGATAGCCGGTATTGCCGTCATTCTGTTCGGTTGCAAGGCCGTCTCCCAGAATCCGTTTATCGACCGGAAGCAGAAGTTGCTCTGGATGCTGACGATTGTAGTCCTGAACTGGGTAGGTCTGCTGTGGTATTATTATGTTTTTTATATGAGGAATAACGAAGAATGAAACGAGCTGATAAGATATTGATTACGGGAGCCAGCGGTTTTATCGGAGGCTTTTTAGTGGAAGAAGCGTTGAAACGAGGCTATGAAGTCTGGGCTGGAGTCCGGGCACATAGCAGCCGGCAGCATCTGCAGGATGAACGGATCCGTTTTATCGACCTGGATTATGCGCACGAACAGACATTGGACAAGCAGCTGGAAGCCTTTGCCCAGGAACATGGAGGCTGGCGCTATGTCATCCATAATGCGGGACTGACCAAGACGACCGACAAGGCTCTTTTCTACGAAGTAAATGCCGAAAATACACGTCGCTTTATCGGCGCGCTGGCCCGTCATTGCCCACCACAGAAGTTCCTGCTGATGAGTAGCCTCAGCAGTTATGGCATCGGAGACGAGACCGGTTTCACCCCGATTAAACTGAGTGACCCACAGACGCCGAATACGGACTACGGAAAAAGCAAATTACTGGCCGAGAATTATCTGCGGAAACAGACTGCTTTTCCCTACGTGATTCTGCGTCCGACGGGTGTTTATGGTCCGGGAGAGAAAGATTATTTCCTGGAAATCAAAAGTGTTCAGCAAGGGTTGGATTTGGCTGTAGGAAAAGTTCCACAACGCATTACGTTTATTTATGTGAAAGATCTGGCCCGGGTCGCTTTATCGGCTCTTGAGAAAGAAGATATCTTGAACCGGGAATATTTTGTAGCAGATGGCGACATACATACCGATGCTTCATTTGCCCAGCTGATTCAGGAACTGCTGCAGAAAAAGCACGTCTTGCATGCCCGGGTTCCGTTACCCGTAGTGCATGCCGCCTGTATTGTGTCAGAAAGAATCGGACGGCTGTTCCATAAAAGCATGACACTGAACAGCGACAAATACCAGATATTAAAGCAGCGGAACTGGATTTGTGACATTACGCCATTGCAGCAGGACTTGGGATTCCAGGCGGAATATCCACTTCGGAAAGGACTGGAAGAAAGTATCCGTTGGTATAAGCAAGAAGGATGGCTATAAAAAACGCAAGATATCTCACGATGTCTTGCGCTCGAACTAATAAATGATAAAAAAGTTATGTGGGAAGGTTTATAAATCAATGAATATTCTTGCTTATATCGTCGGATGAAATAACTTCTTCCGGTTCTGAATACATACAAGCTGGATCGGAGTTGTATGCCAGTTTATATGATTTTTCTCCTTCAAAAGTATTTACCTTGATCGTTAGTTCTACGGTTTGACCGCCTGTATTAAGTAACGACGAGAGGTCAAAGGCAACCAGCCCTTCGGCTGCATACAAGGCGTTGTCTCCGTAGGCCTGGTGACGAAGCTCCAGCGCATAAGGCGTATTTACTTCCTGATCCTGAATCAGACTGATCAGGTGTTTGACTCCTGTGTTACCAAAGTTGGCTGCGAAACGGATATTCAAGTAGCCGTCTCCTATGTTCATCGCTATTATTTTTACCGGATCCGTCCCGTAGATAGAGTCGTTCTCAGCTCCTCGGTAAGGAGAGATATTTTTAGTCAGGATATTTTCTATCCAGTTTATCTTTATTCCGTGACTGAAGCCCGGAATGGAATCAGACAACATGGTATAATTGACCTGAGCTCTCGTTTTCGAGAAATTATAACCCGGACAATTGGTAGCAAACGGCCATAGCTTTTCACCATTATCCCGACGCAGATAGTACGTACTTCCGTCAGGTACTACCGTCATGATTTCAATCGCAAATTTATCCAATGAATAATCATCATCGTCCTGACAGGCACTGAATCCGAACAGACTCAACATCGCCGTCAACATCAACAAAGTGTACTTCCAGAATTTCATAATTGTATTTTCCCTAAAATTTTATTTTCTATTATGAAAGATGTAGCACACAGCTGATTCGCTGCATAATCGGGTGTAAAAAGAAGTTAATGATTCAGTCGCCCGACGATCAGTTCGGCTGCCCGGCGTGAGGCTCCCGGTTTTCCTAAGATCCGGATCATCTCATCATAATGCTGCAACATCTTTTCACGGTATATCTTGTTATGTACAATCCGTCCTAATTCTGTCGTAATGTTTTTTTCCGAGAAGCGTTCGCCGAAGAGTTCCTGTACGACTTCTTTTCCGGCAATCAGATTGACCAGCGAAATATAAGGCGTATGGAAAAAATGCTTGAAAATAAAGGTAGCCAGGCGTCCGGCCGGCACATAGTAGCAAACCACCTGCGGAACACGGAACAAGGCTGTCTCGAGCGTAGCCGTCCCGGATGTAACGAGAGCCACGTCGCTATGCTGCAAGAGCGGATAGGTCTGCTGAAACAGAATCTGTACAGACGGATCGGTATATTGCCGGTAATATTCCGGATCAATTCCCGGAGCTCCGGCGATGACCGGCTGATATTCTGGAAAACGGGCGGCCACCCGCAGCATCACCGGCAGATTATCCCGTATCTCCTGTTTACGGCTGCCGGCCAACAGAGCCAGGATGGGTTTGTCGGCCAACCGGTTCATCCGGAAGAACGTAGATCTTCCAACCGATTCTCTCATCTGATAATTCGAGACGGAATCGACGGAAGGATTACCGACATAATCTACCTCGTAATTCAACCGGTGGAAAAAGGCCGGTTCGAAGGGCAGGATGGAATAGAGATGATCTACATATTTCCGGAAATCCTTGATGCGATATTGCTTCCAGGCCCATATTTTCGGTGAGATATAATAATGTACCGGTATATGGAGAACAGTCTTCACATACTTGGCTATCTTCAGATTAAAACCGGGATAATCAATCAGGATAACGACATCCGGCCGGTACTGACGGATGTCTTCCCGGCAGATCTGCATGTTGCGGAGTATGGTACGCAGGTTCATGAGCACAGGGATGAAACCCATAAACGCCATTTCCCGGTAATGTTTGACCAAGGTACCTCCTACCCGTTTCATCAAATCTCCGCCCAAGAAACGAAAATCAGCCTGCGGATCCGCATGCTGAATGGCACGCATCAGATTGGATGCGTGCAAATCCCCCGAAGCTTCACCGGCTATGAGATAATATTTCATGGCAGAAACGGCATTAAAGGTTCCACGTTTGCAGCTCCTGCATAAAGGCATAATCGGTTATGTCAATCTTGCAGGGAACGAGCGAAGCATAGCCTTCGTTCAGCAATTTATCATCATTATCGTCGTGCTGGTCGTCATTCCGGAAATAACCGGTCAGCCAGAAAACGGTTTGTCCAGAAGCATCCTCGCCCCGCTTGAATTCTTTCACCCAACGGCCATCTGCCTGACGGCATATTCTCAGTCCTTTGACCGGGATGTCTGTCGGGACATTCAGATTCAGGTACGTCCCGTGAGGAAGTCCTTTCTCCAGGATCTTTTCAGCAGTCAGTCGACCCAGCCGGCAACATTCCGTGAAATCGGCATCAGCCCGGTGATCCAGTAAGGAAACACCCAAGGAAGGAACCCCGAAGATACAACCTTCGGCAGCAGCTCCCATCGTACCGGAATAGTTGACGCAGATAGCCATATTTCCTCCGTGGTTAATTCCCGAAACCAGCAAATCCGGCTCACGGTCCAGCACTTCATTAATCGCTAATTTGACACAATCAACCGGTGTGCCCGTACAACTGTAGACCGTTACGCCCGGTTCTTCCCATTCTACCTTGTATTTGATGGGAACCAGCGAGGTAATTGCACTCGACATGCCCGAACGGGGTCCGTCGGGAGCCATGACTACCAGTTCTCCTAAATCTTTGAGGGCTTTGATCAGTTCCCGGATTCCTTTCGCTCTGAATCCGTCATCGTTTGTGATCAGTATCAACGGTCTGTTGTTTCTTTCCATATTACGTGTCTGTTTATCGGAGAACAAAGATACGAGAAGCCTGTGACATTTGTGTTATAACCGTGCGAATTAATCGTAAATTTCGCTTTCGGAAGAATCGGAAAGTACTATCTTTGCATCATGGGAAAGAATAAATTAGCGAAATTCGACGACATGGCGGGCTATCCGCATGTGTTTCAATATCCGTTCGGAGTATTGAAAGAACAGGGCTTCCCGATGAAGGGACACTGGAACGAGCAGTTTTTCAAGAATGATCATCCGATCGTGCTTGAATTAGGGTGTGGAAAAGGGGAATACACAGTAGGACTCGGACGGCTGTTCCCCGAGAAAAACTTTATTGGGGTGGATATCAAGGGAGCCCGTATGTGGAGCGGAGCCAAGGAGTCACTGGAAAGCGGCATGACGAATGTAGCCTTCCTGCGGACCAGCATCGAGCTGATTGCTCATTTCTTTGCGCCTGGCGAAGTGGCTGAAATCTGGATTACCTTCCCCGACCCGCAGATGAAGAAGGTAAACAAGCGCCTCACTTCTACCCGCTTTATGAAGCTGTACCGGGAAATCTTATCGGGCGATGGACTAATCCACCTCAAGACGGACAGTAACTTTATGTTCACTTATACCTGCGAGATGGCGAAAGTGAATCATCTTCCGGTCAAGGTGCTGACAGACGACCTGTATCACAGCGGACAAGCCGACGAGATTCTCTCCATCCGGACCTATTACGAACAGCAGTGGCTGGACCGGGGCCTGAACATTAAGTACATCCAGTTTGTTTGTGAAGAACGGGAGGAATGGATAGAACCCGAAGTAGAAATCGAATACGATGCGTACCGGAGTTTTAACCGGAGTAAACGGAGTGCCCTGGCTTCCGGGAAATAAACCCACGGGAATCGTTTTCCATATAAACGAGAATTAAGAACGAAATAAATTAAGTTTGTATGACAATATATCCACAGTTAATTCTGGATGCGCTCAAGACAGTGCGTTATCCGGGAACAGGTAAAAACCTGGTTGAAATGGGAATGGTGGAAGACAACATTCGTATCGACGGTATGAATGTGACCTTTTCACTTCTTTTTGATAAGCCGAACGATCCGTTTATCCGTTCGGTAGTGAAGGCGGCCGAAACGGCTATCCTGACGTATGTAAGTCCGGATGTCAACATCAAGAATAATATTACGGTGAAGGCCCGTCAGCTGGCGCGCCCCGAACCGGACAAGCTGTTGCCGGAGGTAAAGAATATTATTGCGATTTCTTCTGGTAAAGGCGGTGTGGGCAAGAGTACGGTTGCCGCCAACTTAGCTGTCGCCTTGGCCGGATTAGGTTATAAAGTCGGATTGCTGGATGCGGATATCTTCGGTCCGTCGCAACCCAAGATGTTCAATCTGGAAGACGCTCGCCCTTATATGGTGGAAGTAGGAGGTCGTGAACTGATTGAACCGGCCGAGAATTATGGGGTGAAGATGCTTTCCATCGGCTTCTTTGTAAACAAGGAAGATGCCGTACTGTGGCGTGGAGCCATGGCAAGTAATGCCTTGAAGCAGTTGATTGGAGATGCCAACTGGGGCGAACTGGATTACTTCCTGATTGACCTGCCCCCGGGAACCAGTGACATTCACCTGACTATGGTACAGACCTTGGCGATCACGGGTGCCATCGTAGTCAGCACACCGCAGGAAGTGGCTCTGGCCGATGCCCGTAAGGGAATCAGCATGTTTACCGGCGAGAAAGTGAATGTTCCGGTATTGGGACTGATTGAGAACATGGCGTGGTTTACTCCGGCTGAACTACCGGAAAACAAATATTATCTCTTCGGTAAAGATGGAGGAAAACGATTGGCAGAAGAGCTGCATATCCCGTTGTTGGGACAGATTCCTATCGTACAGAGCATTTGCGAAGGCGGCGACGAAGGGAAACCGGTAGCCTTGAATCCAGACAGTATCACCGGACGGGCTTTCCAGGATTTAGCGAAGGAAGTCGTTAAGGAAATAGATTACCGCAACGAACATTTGGCTCCTACCCAGCGGGTACACGTGACCAAGAAATAACAGGCTCATTTATATACGTAAAATCCCCTTCCAGGGAACTGCCTCTCCTAAGTTCTATATCGGACTTTTGACAGGCAGTTCTCTGGCTAACGGGGATTCTTTTTTTGATACCTTCTGATTCATTTCTTCCGGGATTTTTTCTGCATCCATCCCTAACAATACCCCGGACATTCAGAAGAACCAGACACATCCCAATTCCCCTATTTTCTTTAGCTCCCTTGACTTCGGCTATTTTTCTGAAAAGCCCAGAAGGAGAAACAGGCCATCGCTGTAAAAGCCAGGCTGGAAGTAACAGCGGCGCCGGGTATTCCGTAAGCCGGAATAAGGAAATAGCCGGCGATGAGGAGAACGATCAGTCCGACACACGAAGAAGCGGCACTGTACCGCACATGACCGCTGGCAATCAGGTACTGCGAGAGTATGGTATGGCATCCAAAGGCAACGATTCCAACGGATAGGCCTCGAATAACGGAAGTGATGCCTTTGAACTCCTGACTGAAGAGGTAATCGGTAAAAATCCATTCCGGAATGCAGAGAAGACACACGACGGCCGCGAATGTTCCTAAGAATGTCAGTCGGAGCAGTCGGAGTGTGATTTGCCGCTGTTTCTGCGGTTCTTTCTCCCGGGCCACCTGACTGTTCGTCAGGAAACCGATCGAACGGCTGATATGCCAGACACTCTCTGAAATACGTGTTCCTCCATCCAGCAAGCCCACACCAGCAAAGCCTAAAAAGCGCCTGATGAAGAAATAATTGATACGTGTCGTGCAGACTTCTGCCAAGTTATCCACATTCCCCCATAATCCATAGACCAGCATTTCCCGCCAGTGCAAGGAGGTTCGGGAAGTCTGATACAAACAGGAACGTAAATCCCGGTACAGCCACCACAGACTGCACCCCAATGCGGAAAGGTTTGCTACATACAGTCCATATAGATAAGCCTCTGCATCCTTCAGTCCGAGAATGAAGTAAAGGAAAAGTAATACGGGACAAAGCAATCCGCCCTGAATCATAAAGATCAGGTTAAAAGCCCCTACCCGGTCTTGTCCCAACAAAAAACGGGAATTGGCTGTAATCAACGAACCGGTAAGCGAGAGCAGATAAACATCCGCCAGGTAGCGTAACGGGAACATACCGGCCAAAGCCAGTACAGCCGTAGCCAACAGTGATCCGAAGATAGCCCACAGATAGGCCGGAATAAAGACATCCCGCAAGGAATACCGGTGCATAAAGTACACGATCGTTCCTCCGCAAAAAATACTGTTGAAGGTAGTTACCAGATTAATAGAAGCAATCAGAATACCGACTAAGCCCAATCCTTCGGCTCCCAACACCTTCGCGTTAACAAAGATCAGGAGCAGATTGAGCAGTGCTACCAGATAACGGGCACCTACGGTACCTAAAATACTCTTCCACATGCCATGTCAGAATTTCAACTGATTGAGCAAGGTTACATACAGCTGAATGGCCTCACGGATTTCCATCAGCCCGATATATTCATCTGCCGTATGGGAACGGCTGGATTGCCCCGGTCCGATTTTTACCGAAGGGAAAGGCATCAAGGCCTGATCACTTAATGTAGGCGAACCGAACGGCTTCAAATCCATCATGGCCGTCCGCTGCAGGAAAGGATGATCCAAAGGCAACGACGACGAATTCAGGCGAAAACTGCGGGCTTTTACCTCACATTTCACCTGCTGGCAAATGGCTTCGTATAGTCTTTCATTGGTGTAAAACTCATTGGTTCGCACATCCACCACAAAGGTGCACTTATCGGGTACTACATTGTGCTGTGTTCCGGCATTGATCATCGTCACACTCATCTTGACCGGTCCCAAGAAATCACTCTGTTCGGGGAATACGTATGAACGAAACCATTCGATATCCGGCAGGGCTTCATAAATGGCATTAACCCCTTCATTGCGGGCAGCATGTCCAGCTTTCCCGACAGCTGTACAATCCAATACCATCAGTCCTTTTTCGGCTACTGCCGGCTGCATCCCGGTCGGTTCACCAACGATGGCAAAATCAACAGGCGGCAAATACGGTAATACGGATTCGATACCTCCCTTTCCGGAAACTTCTTCCTCACAGGAAGCCAGGAAAATCAGGTTATAAGGCTGTTCCTGACGGGAAAGCAACGTAAATGCCCCATACAAAGAGACAACGCTAGCTCCCGCATCATTACTGCCTAAACCATATAGCCGGTCTTCCTCATCGACTTCCGGAGTAAACGGATCACGGGTCCAAGCACTAACGGGCTTTACCGTATCAATATGTGAATTCAGCAATAACGTCGGCTTAGACGGATCAACCAGATTCCCGGCTATCATCCAAAGATTATTTCCCCGGCGAAAGACTTTCTGTCCTGCCTGTTTCCATTTATTTTCGAGGAAGTCGGCAACCTCTTTCTCTTCCCGACTAAACGAAGGTATGGCTATCATGCCTTTCAGTATATCGACCGCTTCGTAATACATAGTTCCAATCATTAATTCAGCCACGAAATTAGTTATTCCGAAGGAGAAATACAAATTACATTTTCGCCTTACCCGTTTTTGTCTGCACTGTCTGTTTTACTTCATTAACTTGTTCTATAAGTTGTTCTTTGGAAGGCAAATAAAGTTGATACTGACTGGTAAGAATATTCTTATTATCTTCCGGCAAAGACATTTTTACCATGGTGTCATTTTTAGCCGTACAAAGGAGAATCCCGATTGTAGGGCTTTCTTCTGCTAATTTCACACATCTATCATAATAATTTACATACATCTGTAACTGTCCTAAATCCTGATGTGTCAGTTTATGTGTTTTTATCTCGATGATTGTAAAGCAGCGAAGTAAACGATTATAAAAGACCAGATCAGCAAAAAACTCATCATCTTCTATCAAAATACGCTGTTGTCGAGCCACGAAAGAAAAGCCTTTACCCATTTCTAACATAAATTCGGTAATATGAGAAATAATAGAACTCTCTAAATCTTTTTCATAATATTGAGGTTTACATTCCAATCCCAGGAATTCCAAATACATAGGATCCTTTATGATTTCAACAGGCGAATCCGGCATTCGCTCACCTCTGGCCACAGCAAGCACAGATTCTTTATCATTATTTGACAATAAACGTTCATATAAATGAGAATTTAGCTGTCGCTCAAGTTCTCTACTGGTCCACAGATTATGGACCGCCTCAAGTTCGTAATATTCTCGCTTATCTTTATCTGAGATGGAGATTAGAAGCTTATATTGAGACCAGTTCAATTGCGTCCGCAGTGTAGACGCAATTGGATACAGTCGATAAAATTGCCGTGCCCGTTCCAACTACCTTTTTGAAAAACCACTCCCATATTCCGGTTCTAATGCCTTTGCTAAATTCGCAAGTAAATAAGTTCCATAATCGGCCCGTTCTTTGCCTTGTTGTTCTTCTTCAAATATACGCTTACCTATGTTCCAATACATTTTCACGCGACAGAGATCCACGCTTTTAATGGCATTAGTTCGGCCAGTCTCAATGATAATACGGATATCCTGAATAAAAGAAGTCTGATAGCTTTTCATATTTTTCATAATCATCTCACAGTTAAAGTTTGATATAAAATGTATATTCTCTGCCACGAAATTAGTTATTCCGAAGGAGAAATACAAACGGTTAGGGATTTTACCTGACTGCCGACAATGGAAGAGAAATATTTTCTTCCAATCCGATCAGAGCATTAATGAGATACAGGCGGTTATACTGGTTTAAATCAGACGTGCAGATAGGCCTTTCCTTCACAATTCCTTCAGCCAGTAAACGCTGCCTACGGGTTCCATTCAACAGACAGGTATGAGGAACAAACAGACCTTCCGAATTTTCTAGAGCCACATTGCTGTACGAGGTATCAGTGATAAACCCATCTTTTGTTATGAGAATATCATCACAGATTCCTTTTTGCCGGGTTAAACACATCAAAGCCGAACGGTCTTCATATTTGAAGGTATAATCCAACGCACCGCCATCAACCAGTTTGAGGGAACGGATCATCCGGGGTTGATAAGGAGAATAGGTGATTTCCCGAATCTGGGTATCATAAACTATCCGGCATTTAAAGACTCCTGTGCTGGCCTCTTCCGGTACTTTCCAAGAAAGAAGAGACAAATCCAGCGGATATTGCCAATGGGCAGCCGTCTGACGCATCCGTTGCAGATGCCATTCCAGCGAACAAAACATACCGTTGCATACACGGATCGATTCTATAAAACGAGGAGGATTCATCAACATGGTAAATAAACTTTTTGTAAGACTTCCTGATATTCGGCAGAACAATCACTATTAACGGTGATTCCTCCACCACTTCGGAAACGTAACCGGCCTCCCTGTTGTTCAATAAACCGGATCATCACAGCCGACCGGAAACTCTTCCCGTCAAAATAGCCGAAAATACCCGTATAGAAACCCCGGTCTTCCTTTTCTGCTTCCCGAATAATACGTACCGTTGCCGGTTTGGGAGCTCCTGATATAGAACCGGCCGGAAGCATATCGAAAATAAGATCGCCCAAGCGGGATAAATAATCTTCCGGCAGATTTCCTGTAACCTGACTGGATACCTGCAGGATTTCTCCCCGGTTCGTTATCAGTCGGTCTATGTAACGAAAGCGTTCTACCCGGACATCGGTAGCCACCCGGTTCAAATCATTCCGGATCAGGTCCACAATCGTATGATGTTCGGCACTTTCCTTATAATCATTCAGAATAATATGATCTGCATGGGGTATATCTGCCCGAATCGTTCCTTTCATCGGAAAAGAAGAAATCTTTCCATCTGAAAGAATAACGAAAGTTTCCGGAGAGAAACAGACAAACCGGTCCGGTACCAATAACTTATATCGTGCCCGACTTCGGATAAAGATTTCTTCGAGTGTAAAATCCGTATCCAAATCCGTTGCTACCGTCAGATTCAGCAGAAAAGAATCACCACGCAGCAATCCCTGACGGGCTATCCGGAATTTGGCTGCATAACATTCCTCATCCATAGGAAAAGACTTGAAATAACTACCTCGCTTTTCCGTTGTAAAAGACGGCTGATTCGTTATTCCTTCCATATTCCACCAGACTTCTTTTTGTTCCAACGGATAAGGCAACACAAAGCCTTCCGTCAATTCATAATTCACAGCACACAGGAACGGAATTCCTTTCGCTCCGTAATCATTCATCCGTTGCCGGGTCTTCTCGGCAGATAACCACTCCATCTTTCTTCCACTTTCTTTTGATTTAAGAACAAAGCTACGGAAATAAATGAATTTATGCGTATGTTTGTAGCCGTTTCTAATGATATTTTCCATGAAGAGAGTGCTTGTTGTCGATAATTACGACTCATTTGTCTATAACTTGGTACAGATACTGCGTGAAGACCCTCTGTGTTCTTTTGAGGTAGTAACCAACGATCGGATTCCCTTCAGCCGACTGGATGAATTTGACTGCCTGCTGCTTTCACCTGGGCCGGGAATTCCGGAAGAAGCCGGAGATTTACTTGCTTTAATCGACCATTGTCATCGAAGTCATGCCATATTAGGAGTTTGTCTGGGGCATCAGGCCATCGGTCAATACTTTGGTGCTCAATTGAAGCAGATGTCTTCACCCAAACACGGACATCCATCAACACTTCAGATACTGGACCAGCAGGATCGTTTATATAAACAGGTAAATGAGCCTATACAAGTCGGGCGTTATCATTCCTGGATACTATCACCTACTTCGTTCCCTGACTGCCTACACATTACCGCTACGGATGAAGAAGGGCATATCATGTCTTTTTCACACAAACAGTACCCGATCTATGGCGTACAGTTCCATCCCGAATCCATCATGACATCGCAAGGCAGCATGATGATTCGTAATTTTCTTCATGAAAAGTGAATCGTTTTCGATTCCAACGAAAAACAAAAAGGGAACTCGTTTACTATAGCTGGATGAAAAAAGCTATATTTGCGAAACAGTAATCTATTAAATCCAAAAGCAATGAGTCATCTTTATCCGGTAGGTATACAGAGTTTTGAGAAAATACGAAAAGAAGGTTATTGCTATATTGACAAGACGGCTTTTATTCATAGTCTTGTGAAATCAGGTCAATATTACTTTCTCAGTCGTCCACGGCGTTTCGGGAAGAGTCTGCTTATTTCTACTCTCGAAGCCTATTTCTTGGGAAAGAAAGAACTCTTCAATGGCTTGGCTTTGGATGAGCTAGAAAAAGATTGGATTACCTATCCCGTACTACACCTGGACTTAAACACTCAGAAGTATAATACGCCGGAAGCACTGACGAATGTATTGGAAGAAAACCTGAAGAACTGGGAAGATCTTTATGGGGCATCCGACCGTGAAATAGGTGTTGCCCGACGTTTTAACGGGGTGATCCGGAGAGCTGCAGAGAAAACCGGACGAAATGTCGTGATCTTGGTCGATGAATACGACAAACCCATGCTCCAGGCGATCGGTAATGAAGAGTTACTTAGCGAATATCGCAGCACTCTAAAGGCGTTTTATGGTGTATTAAAAAGCTGTGATCCGTATATCCGTTTTGCTTTGCTGACCGGTGTTACCAAGTTCAGTAAAGTAAGCGTGTTCAGCGATCTGAATAATCTGATGGATATTTCCATGTCTAACCGTTTTGCCAACATTTGTGGCATTACGGAACAGGAATTACATACTGAATTTAAAGAAGACATTCTTGCGTTAGCTCAGAAAAACAACGCGACAGAAGAGGAAGTTAAACAGTTGTTGAAAGAACAATACGATGGATATCACTTTGTAGAAGACAGCGAAGACATCTATAATCCGTTTAGCCTACTGAATACATTCGCTGAAATGAAATTCGGCAGTTACTGGTTTGAGACGGGAACCCCGACTTTTCTCGTTGAATTACTGAAACGCAGTAAATATAACCTGTATCGCCTGACGGAAGAAATCGCTACGGCAGATTCTTTAGGCGGTATCGATTCCATGGACAGTAATCCTGTTCCCATTCTTTATCAGAGTGGATACCTCACCATCAAAGGATTTGACAAGCGTTTCCGGACTTATACTTTAGGCTTCCCAAATCGGGAAGTGGAAGAAGGATTCATTCAGTTCCTGCTGCCTGCCTATTCCAGTACATCCCGTTCTGACTCAGCTTTCGAGATGGTTCATTTTGTCCGCGAAGTGGAAAGCGGAAACATCAGTGCATTTATGCGCCGCCTTCAGAGTTTCTTTGCGGATACCCCTTACAAACTGGTACGTGATCTGGAACTGCATTATCAGAATGTCCTCTTCATCGTGTTCAAGCTATTGGGTTTCTATACCCAGGCAGAATACCATACTTCCAACGGACGGATTGACTTAGTGATAAAGACCGATCATTACATCTACGTCATGGAGTTCAAACTCGAAGGAACAGCCGAAGAGGCTTTACAGCAAATCAACGACAAACAATATGCGCAGCCTTTTGCATCCGACTCGCGGCAACTCTATAAAATAGGGGTGAACTTCAGCAACGCGACCAGAAATATTGAGAAATGGCTTGTTGAAGAGAACTGATGCCCTGTATATGCTTTGCATAAGTTGATGGCAGAATTGATTCCCTTTTAGTCGAACGACAGATAGTAACGGAGCCTTTCTATTTCTCCGGGAGGAAATTCATCCAGCAGACGAAGTTCTTCCCAGCCCTGTAGCTTCCCTTTCCGTTCAATGAGGCGGAGAAGGATTTTGGTTTGCTGTTTATTCAGATACGGATGCCGGATCAAAGTCCGGTAATCGGCCTGATTAACGGCCAAAGGACGAATCAAGGCGGTATCCACGGTAAACCAGGGTTCAAGGGCTGCATACTTTTCAGCATCTATTCCATATACTTCAGCCAGCTGATGAACGGCATAGAATCCGCCTAAAAGATCCCGGTATTTGATGATACGGCGGGAGAAAACGGGACCGATTCCCGGTACTTTCTGTAAGGTCAGTGAATCGGCCTGGTTCAGTTCCACCTGTGTTCCGACCGGAAACTTCTGACTTCTGGGGCGTTTGGACGAGGATGTAAAAGGCTTCTGAAATCGTCGTTTTTCCGAATAAGAGGAACGGGGTTTCGAGACAGTACGGGGAATATTCCGGACGGTATCTTGCGACTTCAACTTGGGTACAGAATCTGTTTGGGAAACCGGTGTAACAACGGTCAGAGATACAGGCTCTTCCTCCGGTTCCGTTACCCACAACAAGAGCCAGGCTCCCAGAATCAGGAAGGACAGCAGCGTCAGTGCCCTTCGTTCACTTTTCGAGAAATAGAATAAATCACGCCAATCTTTCATAGTTCTTGGTTTTCGTCATTGTTTCTTTATGTATGCAAATATATTCAAAAGAAGGAGAATCATGGCTGATTACGCCGTTTTTTATTTAGTTTTGCCGCATATATTTTGATAAAGCTATGAGATACACATCAAAAATCTGGATGTTTTTCCTGCTCTTCTGGGTAGGATTCGGATCATTGCAAGCGCAGACAGAACTTCAGCCGCTACCGGTTGATCCGAAAGTCCGTTATGGAAAACTGAGTAACGGACTCACGTATTATATTCGTCACAATGAGCTCCCGAAAGACCGGGCAGACTTCTATATCGCCCAGAACGTAGGTTCTATTCTGGAAGAAGAAAACCAGCGCGGACTGGCTCACTTCCTGGAACACATGGCCTTTAATGGAAGTAAGAACTTTCCTGATCATGCGATGGACCATTATACCGAAAGTGTCGGCATGCGGATGGGAGAGAACTTCAATGCCTATACTTCTTTCGATGAAACCGTGTATATGATTATGAACGCGCCGGTACAGCGCACACAGGTGGTAGACAGCTGCCTGCTGATCCTGCACGACTGGTCTAATTTCATCACCTTGGCCGATACGGCTATCGAAAAGGAACGGGGCGTAATCCGGGAAGAATGGCGTACCCGCCAGGATGCGCAGGCCCGGTTGTGGGAACAACAATTGCCGAAGATGTATCCTAACAACCGGTATGCTCACCGGATGCCTATTGGCACACTGGATGTCATCAACCATTTCAAGCCGGACGAGTTAAGAGCGTATTACAAGAAATGGTATCGTCCCGACCTGCAAGCCATTATTATCGTAGGAGATGTGGATGTCGATCAGGTAGAAAACCGTATCAAAACGATGTTTGCCGATATTCCGGCACCGGTGAATGCCGCAGAACGTACTTATTTCAGTGTACCGGACAACGACGAACCGATTGTTTCGATTGCCACAGATAAGGAAGCATCCAATATTCTGCTGTACATCTTCTATAAATACGATCCGCTACCCAAAGAAGTTAAAGCTTCCGTAATGGGCATGGTTACCGGCTACGTACAGGCTGTATGTGATCAGATGATCAACGAACGGTTCCAGGAGATCTTGCAGAAAGCGAATCCACCGTTTATTTATGCAGCAGCATCGGATGGCGACTTTATGGTTTCCAAGACCAAATCGGCCTGGTCGGTAGCGGCTTTGGCGAAAGAAGGCTGCATTGATTCTACCCTGACAGCTGTCGTGAAAGAGATTCAGCGGGTGAAGCAATATGGGTTTACGGCATCTGAATACGAACGGGCCCGTATCAATGTACTGAAAGCGTATGAATCGGCCTTCAATGAACGAGACAAACAGAAGAATAGTACATATTCCAGCGAGTACGTTTCTCATTTTACCGACGGTGGAAGTATACCGGGAATCGAGATGGAATATGAACTGATCAACCAGATAGCCCCGGCTATTCCGGTAGAACAGGTGAATCAGTATATCCAGCAGATTATCGGAGACAAGAACATTGTTATCAGTCTGACGGCTCCGGAAAAGGAAGGTGTGACATATCCGACGGAAGAAGAATTACTGGCTGAATTCCGGAAAGCACAGCAGATTCCGGTAGAAGCCTATCAGGAAAATGTCAGCAACGAACCGCTGATTCCTGAATTACCCGAGGCAGGCAGTATCATAGAAGAAAAAGTAGACCCGCTCTTCGGGGCTACGGTTATGAAACTGAGCAACGGCGTACGGGTGGTATTAAAGCATACGGACTTCAAGGATGATGAAATCCAGATGACGGCTACCAGTCCGGGCGGAACTTCCTTATATGGAGATGAAGAAGCCCAGAATCTGAAGTTGCTGAACAGTGTCATTGGCTTGGGCGGCTTGGGTAATTTCTCGGCAACCGACTTAAGTAAACGCCTGGCGGGTAAGAAAGTGTCTTGTTCGACTTCCATCGGGACGGACTCCGAAAGCGTGAACGGATATGCTTCTCCGACGGATGTCAAGACGTTGTTCGAGCTGGTTTATTTAGGATTTACGGCATTGCGTACCGACAACGACGCATATCAGTCGCTGGTTTCCCGCCTGAAAGCCCAACTGGAGAACCAGGAACTGGACCCGATGTATGCCTTGCAGGACAGTATCATCCGTATCACGTATCAGAATAATCCGCGGATGAAAAGCCTGAAAGCTTCGGAAGTAGACCAGATCAGTTATCCGCGCCTGATTGAAATCTATAAGGACCGTTTCGCCGACGCGTCTGATTTCACCTTCACTTTCGTCGGAAACCTGGATATTGACAGTATGCGTCCGCTGATCCGACAATATCTGGCAACATTGCCGTCGATTCATCGGACTGAAAAAGCAGATGTTTCTCATGAACCGGCTATGAGTAAAGGTGAACATATCTGCCATTTCCATCGCGAGCAGGAAACGCCCAAAGCCACCATCTACAGCATCTATTCGGGCCACATGACCTACAATTTACAGCACATCCTATCGGCTTCCATGTTGAGTCAGATATTGGATTTAGTCTATACCGAAAAGGTCCGGGAAGAAGAGGGTGGAACATATGGCGTACAGGCCGGTGCAGGTGTACAGGATTTCCCTGAAGGCAGAACCATATTACAGATTGTATTCGATACTGACCCTGCCAAATGGAAGGATATGAACCAGATTGTCCGTACCGAGTTACAGCGTATTGCGAAAGAAGGTCCGCGTCAGGAAGATTTCAAGAAGACATTCGACAATATGCAGAAACGACATGAAGAGAAACTGCAGGAAAATGGTTACTGGCTGAATGTCCTGGATGTATATTATTGCAAAGGCCTGGATGCCTTGACTCCTTATACCGAGACTTTACAGCAGATGACTCCGGAAACAATCCGCTCCTTTACCGACCAATTGCTGAAACAAGGCAACTTCATCGAGGTCGTTATGGAGCCGTAAATTCTCTGAAAAGGAAGTTCTCTCTATATAATATAAGTAACGGGCCTTTTCTATAAAGCCCGTTACTTTTTCTTTATCTCAGTTTCAAACAATCACTTTCCAACTGGATTCATAAGTAGGAACTATCATCCATTACTTACTTAACCAATACTTTTACTTTCTTTGTACCTGAATCACCTTGCAGTACGACGAAATAGATTCCTCTTTGCAGGTTAGAAACAACCGTCGAACCAGAGATAGACGACTGATAACAGCAAGTGCCGTTTGCCGCGTAAACCGACAAGGCAGCCTTGCCTTCCATATCTACATGAATTGTACCCGGACGCGTATAAATACGGGCATCTACAGCCTGGATCGCTTCATTGGCAACACTTGATTCAGAGTAATAATAATAATCTATACTATACATTTGCCAGTTTTCAAGATCATTTTCCGGAAGATAATATCGTTTAATTATCATCGGGTTGCCTTCTGTTGCCTCTGCCTTATCTGAATAGAATATAACCCAATTATTATTTGTTACATCATATTCAGCATCGATACGAGTGTAACTTTCGCCATCCGTTTCATCAATGTATTTATATCCATAAGTTATCATCCAATCATTGCTCTCAGTATCCCAATTATAGTTGATTTGCGTATAACTATTACCGTCTTTTTCATATTCATACTTAGAACCACTTGTTACCACCCAATCTTCAGACTCCATATCCCAATCTGAATGCCGATAATAGTAGCTATTTTCTCCTGTCTCTTCGTATTCATACCGGTATCTGGAAATTAATGTCCATTCTTCTGTTTCAAGATCTTGCTGATAGTAATTCTGAATATAACTGCGTCCTTCACCAAGATACTCATATTCACTCTTATAATTAGAAGTTTTCAATCCATTTTCATAATAAGCATAAACTAAAACCGATAATCGATTCTGAGAATCGTAAGTGGATTCATCCGTATAAATTTTAGTAGTACGCTCTCCGGTCTTTGGATCTACAACATATTTTATTGAACTCAATTCGTAACCTTTACTATCATACGTATAATCTATACTATACATTTCGACAGATTTGCTACTATCATCTTTCCAAATAGTCGTATCTATAGAACTGCTTGTCCCTGATAATTTATCATCGGCGTACGAAAGTTCTTCTATATAATGTCTATAATAAGAAGATAAATCATCTATAATTTCATAATAAACCCTCATGCCATCTGCATTATAAACAAATTTGCTTATATTCTTATCATATCCACTACCATTCCACTGTTTATTTTCATAATAAGTCTGATAACCATTATCATCATATTCATAGTAATAACCTTCTTCCAAATAAAGTTCTTTTTTATCAGCATCCCAATTATACGTTTCGTACAAGGTTTGCCAACCTTGTGAGTCATACCCATAGTCATAATAGAAAGTATAATACCATTCTCCATTTTCATCAAGGAGTTGCCGTTCTGAATGAGTTCGTTTATTTTCTGAATTGTATACGTATTGGCCTTGTTCAACCAGTGTCAATACCCCGTTTCTCAATTCTTTGTATTCATACTTAGTTTGGTATCCTTTTGAATTATATTCATAATAAGACTGAGAAGTCATTTCTCCTTCAGCATCGTAATAATTGTATGAGAGACTGGTCCGATTATTCGAACTGTCATAGGTATAAACATCTTTCCAATATAATTGCCATTCAGAGCCATTGAGCATATAATATGAATATGATAAGAGATTTCCATTTTCATCATACTCGTATAAATAACGACTGATGGGAGTCCAGTTCGGATCGTTCCAAGAATATCCCAATTCCTCTGTTACTTTACCCACAGCATTGTATTGATAAACATATTTGCTCTGTTTTTCGCCTTCCGAACTACAATAGACCACACTATCCAATTGCATCGCTTGTGCTGTGGCACGTAATGAAGCTGAATGGGAAGTAATGGGAAAATGCATCCGATCATGCGGTATACGAGTGACCGGCATCTTAGGTTTAATCATTGCTTTTACCGGTTCTTCCCATTGCAGTTTTCCCAACTGTGGTAACATGGCCTTGTGGTTATCGGCAACCGTTTGGGCGCTTAACGACATGCTGCAGAGTGATACAGCCCAAATCACGAGGTTCAAGTAAATGTGTTTCATAATAATTAATATTTAAATGTTAGTAAAGAATCTAAGATGATTGACCTTTTGTGGTTTCTATTGGCGCTAAGATAATAAAAAATATTTAAAATCCAATACTTTTCTTTCTATTTTCAACGATTAGCGGGATAAATATTAATAAATGAAACAGCCGATGGTCCAAATATGCGAGATAACAAGTATTTGGTAAGTCTTGCTCCCAAAGAAAATAACAGGAAAAGAAACCTGTATATTCTCATCAAAAGCCAGCCTCTTTTTCATCATCTTCAGACCGAAAAATTCAAAAAACGGACAAAGAAGAAGCATTTTCCCTTTTGATTTATTACTTTTGCCGCAAAATATTGACAAATGATTTACAATTGGAATTCAAGAACTGAATTATTGTTAGGAAAAGAGCGTTTGGAACGTTTTTCTGAGGCGCATGTCCTGGTGGTCGGCTTAGGAGGTGTCGGAGCCTATGCAGCCGAACAGATTTGCCGGGCCGGTATCGGACAAATGACGATCGTAGATGCCGATACCGTCAACGAAAGCAATCTGAACCGTCAGCTGCCTGCCCTGCATTCTACGTTAGGACAGCCCAAGGCCGAGGTGGTAGCCGCACGCCTGATCGACATTAATCCGGAACTGAAATTGACTGTTGTCAATGAATTCTTGCGGGACGAACGAACCGAAGAGATTCTGGATCATGCGCATTACGACTTTATCGTCGATGCCATCGATTCGCTCAGTCCGAAAGTGTTTTTACTCTATCATGCGTTGCTGCGGAAAATACCCATTGTATCGTCGATGGGTGCCGGTGCCAAGATTGACCCCTCGCAGGTCCGTATTGCCGATATATCGAAGTCGTCTAACTGCGCATTGGCGAAAGCTGTACGGAAGCGGTTGCGCGGATTGGGCGTACAAAAGGGTATTCCGGTTGTCTATTCCACAGAGATGGCCAATCCGGATGCTGTCATAGAAGTGGCCGACGAGGCCTGCAAACGGACGACAACAGGGACGGTCTCGTATATGCCGGCCATCTTCGGATGCTATTTGGCTTCGTATGTAATCAGAAATATCGAATAAGGGGAGAATAAAAGTATATGATAGTAGCAGAAGGCATTACCAAAAGTTTTGGAAACTTGCAGGTTTTAAAAGGAATCAACCTGACCATCAACCAGGGAGAAGTGGTTTCGATTGTCGGTCCGAGCGGAGCCGGTAAAACGACCCTGCTTCAGATTTTGGGAACACTCGACAAGCCGGATGGCGGACGTCTGCTGATCAACGATACCGATGTACTGCATCTGTCGGAGCAGAAGCTGTCGGCTTTCCGTAACCGGAATATCGGCTTTGTCTTTCAGTTCCACCAGCTTTTGCCTGAGTTTACAGCCCTCGAGAATGTCATGATTCCGGCTTTGATAGCCAAGGAAAAGGCTTCGGCTGCCGAAAAGCGGGCCAAGGAGATTCTGTCATTCCTGAAGTTGTCAGACCGGATGACGCATAAACCGGCTGAATTGTCGGGCGGAGAAAAACAGCGGGTTGCCGTGGCCCGTGCCCTGATCAATCATCCCCAGGTTATTCTGGCAGACGAGCCGTCGGGCAGTCTGGATACACGGAACAAAGAGGAGCTGCATGCCCTGTTCTTCGAGCTGCGTGACCAGATGAACCAGACCTTCGTGATTGTCACCCACGACGAACAGTTGGCTGCACAGACCGACCGGACCATTCATATCCGGGATGGTGTGGTCAGCGAAGAAGCAGAACAAAAGAACTAAAGGAATCAACGATTTTATACAAAGAACCAAATATGTCGACAGATAGAGCTACATTTGGAAGTAAATTAGGCGTGATCCTGGCAACCGTCGGTTGCGCTGTGGGGTTGGGAAGCATCTGGCGCTTCCCGTATATGGTAGGAGAAAACGGCGGAGCCGCTTTCCTGCTGGTATTTATTATCTGTACTGTGTTACTGGGCTTGCCCATTATGATCACAGAGTTTTTCATCGGACGGCATTCGCGGAGCAATGCTGCCGGTTCGTTCAAGAAACTGGCCCCGCATACCAAATGGTCACTGATCGGATATAACGGTGTGCTGGCAGCTTTCCTGATCTTAGGTTTCTATGCCGTCGTATCCGGCTGGACCCTCGAATATGTCTGGCAGGCCATGAGCGGTAACCTGTCCGGCAAGAGTGCCGCCGATTTTACAACCGATTTTCAGGCGTTCTCGAGCAGCGTCTTTCGCCCGATCCTCTGGACGGCTGTCTTTATCGGTATCACCCATTACATCATCGCTGCCGGTGTGGAAAAAGGAATCGAGCGGGCCTCTAAAATCATGATGCCGGCCCTGTTTCTGATCCTCCTGGTCTTGTGTATCCGTTCCGTTACATTACCGGGAGTCAAAGAAGGACTGACCTTTCTGTTCCAGCCCGATTTCGGGAAGATTACCTCGTCGGTCATCCTGAGTGCCATGGGGCAGACCTTTTTCTCCCTGAGCATCGGTATGGGATGTCTGATCACCTATGCTTCTTACTTCGGAAAAGATACGAACCTGCAGACTACCGCCGTACAGGTGACCGTCCTGAATACACTGGTTGCCCTGCTGGCCGGTATCATGGTCTTCCCGGCTGTATTCAGCTTCGGCATCGAGCCTACAGCCGGTCCTGAACTGGTCTTCATCACCTTGCCGAACATCTTTGAACAGCTGCCTTTCGGGAGTGCGTGGTCGTTTATCTTCTTCATCCTGCTGGCGCTGGCAGCCCTGACTTCGACCATTTCCCTGCACGAAGTAGCTACGGCCTATGTACACGAAGAATATCAAGTACCCCGTAAGTTTGCCGCCTGGGTGGTTTCTATCGGTGTCTTCATCATCGGTGTCTTCGCCTCGTTGTCGTTTGGTGTACTCAAGGATTTCACCATCGGCGGACTGACGATCTTCAACGCCCTCGATTTCCTGACAGCCAAGATTATGATGCCCTTAGGCGGAATGATGATCTGCGTGTTTGTAGGCCTGCGTATTGACAAGAAAATACTGAAGGAAGAACTTACCAACCACGGGACGATCCCGTTTTATTTCTTCCATACCTACGCTTTCTTCATCAAATACTTAGCGCCACTGGCAATTGGACTGATATTTATCAACGAATTGGGAATAATTGCGTATCTTCGCCGTCTCATAGCAGGCAGTTAAGGGCAGAATGCCGGTAACGGCCGGCTGTGCCTGCGCCTTCCAGTTTATTCGAAGAAGCTCGGTGGCGCAGGAGGATATGAGACTTATACTTATTTGGTTGCATCTGAAAAAATAGAAGATTATGTCAAAAGACAAGATGGTGACGCCAAGTTTCTGTTATATCTTAGCGGCCAATTTTCTGCTTTATTTTGCCTTCTACCTGATATTACCCATTCTGGCGTTTTATCTGCAGGAAGAATTTGCGGCCGGGAAGACGATGATCGGCTTTATCCTTTCCTGTTATACGATAGCGGCCCTGAGTATTCGTCCCTTTTCCGGTTATCTGCTGGACACGTTTTCCCGCCGTCCGCTGTATCTGTTGGCTTATTTCATCTTTATAGCGATCTTCGGCGGCTATATCCTGGCTACCAGTCTGACGCTTTTCATCGCCCTCCGTATCGTGCACGGTCTGGCTTTCGGGATGGTGACGGTGGCCGGCAATACCATTCTGATTGACATCCTGCCGTCGTCTCGGCGTGGCGAAGGAATCGGCTATTACGGGCTGGCCAATAACCTGGCCATGAGCTTCGGTCCCATGATCGGACTGTTCATGCATTCTGTCTATTCCTACCAGACGATCTTTACCTGTTCACTGATCACCGGGACCGTCGGTTTCCTGATGGCCTACCTGGTTAAAACGCCCTATAAGGCACCGGTGCAGCGGATTCCCATTTCCCTCGACCGTTTCTTCTTGAAGAAGGGGGTGTGGGCCGGTATTTCCCTGCTGCTGCTGTCGATTCCTTATGGGATGACGACGACCTACGTTGCCATGTATGCCGACGAAATCGGAATAGAAGTCAACCCCGGACTGTATTTCACCTTCATGGCGATCGGTCTGGCGGTGTCCCGCATGTTCTCCGGCCGTCAGGTCGATAAGGGCCGGATTACGCTGGTTATTTCCCTGGGGATGTATTTAGCTGTAGTAACCTTCTTCGTCCTCTCAGCCTTACATCTGCTGATGGAGTGGAACCATGTCTTCAGCTCCTATCTGTATATCGGTATCGCGCTGGCACAAGGTGTCGCTTTCGGGACCATGTTCCCGGCATTCAATACCCTGTTTGTCAACCTGGCGGCCCACAACCAACGGGGAACGGCTACTTCTACCTATCTGACCAGCTGGGATGTGGGTATCGGTATCGGACTGATGATCGGCGGTTCCATCGCCCAGACCTTTGGCGGCTTTGAATATGCCTATTTGTGTGGAGCCGTGTTAAGCGTCGTATCCACCGTCTTCTTCCTGCTCAAAGCCGGACCTCATTTCAATCGGGAAAAGCTGAGATAACGGAGCTTTCGGCCAACATAAACAAACGTACAAACTCAAAAAAACTCAAAATGAAAATAGTAGCAGACGATACCATTCCCTTCCTGAAAGGGATCGCAGAACCCGTAGCCGACGTCGTATATATTCCGGCCAAAGGATTCACTCCTGAAATTGTAAAAGACGCAGACGCGCTGATTGTCCGCAGTATCGACAAATGCACGTCCGACCTGCTGAAAGGCAGCCGTGTCCGGCTGATTACCACTGCCACCATCGGCTTCGACCATATTGACATCCATTATTGTGAATCGCATGGCATCACCTGGAAAAACGCTCCGGGATGCAACGCGCCTTCGGTAGCCCAGTATGTCATGGCTTCCCTGTTGCGCATCGCCCTGCGCCGTGGAGAAACCTTACAGGGAAAGACATTGGGCATCATCGGAGTCGGACATGTGGGGAAAGAAGTAGAGAAACTGGCCTCCCTCTTCGGTATGACCATCCTGCGGAATGACCCTCCCAGAGCCGATGCCGAAGGTCCGGAAGCCTTTGTCTCCCTCGAGGAACTGGCAGCCCGGGCCGATATCATCACCTGCCATGTCCCGTTTACACGCGAAGGGGCATATCCTACCTGGCACCTGGCCGACCAAGCCTTCTTCAACCAGGTCCGTCGGGGCTGCTGGTTCATCAACAGCTGCCGGGGTGCCGTCCATGATACCCGGGCATTACTGGAAGCCCACGACAAAGGTATTGTAGCTGAGATAATACTCGACTGCTGGGAAAACGAACCGCAGATCAGCCGGGAACTGCTGGACCGGACATCCATCGCTACGCCTCATATTGCGGGATTCTCGGCCGATGGAAAAGCGACGGCTACCCGTATGTGCCTCGAAGAAATCCAGCGTTTCTTCGGGATTCATTTCGACCGCCTGGGCGAGGTCGTACCACCGGCTCCGGCTCATCCGGTCATCAACCTCGATTCGTTTGCCGACCACCGCATAGAAAATGCCTTCCTGCAGACCTTCGACCCGCTGGTTGTCGACAGGCGGCTGCGTGAAGACCCGTCGTCATTCGAATGGTTACGCAATCATTATGACCATCCGCGCGAACCGCTGGCTTACCGGGTTATACAGGCTACACCTGCCGAGAAAGACCTCTTGCGGAAAATCGGATTTGTTGTAGAATAATGCAAACAAATAATCGCTATCTTTGCGGCGTATGAAAAAGAAATATGAAATCTCCGGTCAGGCTGCTGGACAGGGCCGGAGAAAAACAACGTACCTCTTCCTGCTCCTGTTTCTTTTCTGCAGTCTTTCTGCGCGCTGGACGCCCCTGCAGGCCCAATACAGCATGGGAACAACCGGACTGATGAACATCCCGACTGCCGATATGCAGCCGGACGGTACGTTTATGGCCGGGGGCAACTTCATGCCTGCGGCCATCTTGCCTGACTCTTGGGGCTATCATTCCGGTAATTATTTCGTAAACATGACCTTTCTCCCTTTTCTGGAAGTCGCTTACCGGTGTACCTTGCTGAAAACAGGAGAAGACCATAACCACAAATGGAACCAGGACCGCTCGGTCTCTCTCCGCCTCCGCCCGTTGAAAGAAGGGAAATGGTGGCCGGCCCTTGTGGTAGGTTCGAACGATGCCTTTACAACCAATCAGGTGAATATGTTTGAAGACTCGGGCGGAAACCGTTACTTCTCATCGGTCTTTGCGGTGGGGACCAAGCATTTCTGCTGGGGCGGTCATCAGGTAGGCCTTACGGTAGGCGGCCATATTCCGTTTCGGAGCAGAAGCCAGAATAAAGGGGTTTTAGGCGGACTGGAATATCGCCCGGCCTTTTATCCGGACTGGTCGCTGATGGTCGAGTACGACTCGGATGCCGTCAATCTGGGAACAGCCATCCGACTGTGGAAACATCTTTCTCTCCATGTCTTCTGTTATGACTGGCAGGCCGTCTGCGGCGGACTCCGGTATGAAGTTAAACTATATTGACGCTATGATGAAGAACAAACGAAACGATGATAAGCGAATGAGACAGATGCTCCTGACAGCCCTTCTGTTCCTGTTTCCCTGGCTGGCGGGCGCTGCCTCGTATGTTCCCCTGCTGAGGCAGTTGGGCATGGAGAATATCCGTGAAGCCGCCGGTCCGGAAGGGGTGTATCTCTGCTGGGAAGACCCCGTGTACCGAGGTCCGGTACGGGGACTGGCCGAAGTATTGCGGCAGCTGGCCGCCCAGGAGGAACTGACACAGGAAACGCACCTGGTCATATTGGAGAACGGATGGCCCCAACTGCTCATCACAGTACCGGCCGGGAGCTGGACCGATTACCGGGAAGAACGCGTCACATGGACGGAGTTCGTCAACAGCCTGGAGCTGACGTATGATACCGACGAAGCCATGCGTCATTTTTCGGGGGCCAAAACAGAACACCGGAGTGCCGGGAAAGTCGACTTCGTGGTCTATCCGCAGTTGCAGCTCCGGAATTCCTGGATGGACAAGATCTACGGGGCCTCGGTCAATATCGCCCCCGCCATCGAGATGCAGCTGTGGAAAGGAGCCAGTTTCACCGGACAGGTGATTTTCCCGATCTGGAATAATCTGATTGGCGAGATGGATTATATCCGGGCCGGCATACTGACCCTCCGTCAGGAAGTCCGTCTGCCCAAGCGGTGGATGGCTTCTCTTACCGTCGGTAATTTCACCCAGCAGCGGATCGGAGCCGACCTGCAGCTGACCTGGCGGACAGCCGACGACCGCTGGCTGTTGGGAGCCCGTGGCGGACTGACGGGCGCTTCGGTGGTACAAGACGGACACTGGCAGGTCAGCCGGTGGGAACGTCTCAGCGGGGCCGTATGGGGGCGT
>ERZ779643.641-NODE-641-length-27894-cov-22.193290_pt1 | contig 27894 bp, 33 predicted proteins | sample MGYA00511564_ERZ779643 | MGnify/ENA primary metagenome ERZ779643 (study PRJEB29588, sample SAMEA2147114) | human gut metagenome | biome: human gut; feature: human-associated habitat; material: faeces | place: Denmark | collected 2008/2010 ... | reverse complement strand
GCCCAACAGGACCTCAAGGATTACAAGGTGAAACAGGTCCAACTGGTCCAACTGGCCCAACCGGCCCAACTGGTCCTACTGGATAGAATAATATACAAAATAAACTTCAATATAACTATGATAACAATTGTTACCCAATGTAATTACCAATGCTTATTTAATACTTAAAATAAGCTAAGAAATAAGACTTGGTTTTTCCAAGTCTTATTTTGACCAATCAATTGGTACAAGCCCATTTTTTATTAAAAATTCATTAGTTTTAGAAAATGGCTTACTACCAAAAAATCCTGAATAAGCAGAAAATGGTGAAGGATGAGGACTCATAATAATATAATGCTGATGATTTGTTATAAGTTTAGCCTTCTCCTTAGCAAAGTTTCCCCATAAAATAAAAACTACAGGTTTATTTTTTAAATTAAGAAGTTTAATAATATAATCAGTCATAGGTTCCCAACCTAAGTTTCTATGACTTGCAGCCTTATCCTTTTCCACTGTTAATACAGCATTTAAAAGCAAAACTCCCTGCTTAGCCCATTCAGTTAAATCCCCATTATCCTTCGGAGAAATTTTCAAATCATCATTTAATTCTTTATAAATATTTTGTAAAGAAGGTGGTACTCTCACTCCTTTTTGAACTGAAAATGATAACCCATGAGCTTCCCCTTTACCATGATATGGGTCTTGTCCCACAATTACTACCTTTGTATTTTCATAACTTGTTAATTTTAAAGCATTAAATATATAATCTTTCGGAGGATAAATTTCCTTAATCTCATATTCATGCATAATTCTTTTATAAAAGTTTTTAAACCCAGGACTTTCCCAGACAACTCTTAACTTTTCATCCCAATCATTTCCTATCATTTTAAAGCCTCCCGAACTGCATGCATAATACCTTCAAAAGTATCAGATGCAATTAAAAACCTTGATGTGTGACAAAACCTTAAGTACGATGGTAAATTATTTACCCATTCTAAAGGAAAATCTTTCTTTAACTTATTTGTATTACTATCTATAGTTACCCCTTGAGCAGCATAACCTCCTCTGCTTGATGGGTATACTACATATATTGCATCCGTAAATGGCAAATAATCTTTATAAAATAAAGGTTCATCTAAAACAATAATTCTTTTATCAACAGCATCTTCATAATATTTCTTTACTTTCAAAATATCAATTTCATGTAATTTTCCTTTATTTATCATATTTTCTAATATCTTTTTAGCAAATTCCATTGCTTCAAAAAAATTATCATCATTATCAGTTACATCTTTATTATTAAAAGTATCAATAGCTATAGCTAAAGCATTATAACTACCTGTATTGTCACATAAATCTAAGTCTTCAATTAATTTTTTATCAATACTTTCATAAATGTATTTTCCATATAAATCTTTAGCAAAAGCTCTCCATAGTTTTCCAAAAGCAGCATAAGATTGACCATTACTTCGACATTCATTATTAGCCATATGATGGTCAAACTCACCCATTCCTATATCAAAAACTAATCCATCAAAATCAGCTGGTACAACATTACTTCTTATAATTTTCAGCTTTGGATTTATAATTTTTAAAAAAGCAGCCCCGAAAACATCATCAGCATGAAACTTGCCAGCATGAGTTAAAGCCGCTTTCATATTTCTTATTTCATTTACTTTCATACAACCTCACTTATGATACATTTCATGATTATTTATCTTACAAGCCCTATAAATTTGTTCAAGTAAAATACCACGAAATAAGCCATGAGGAAAAGTCATCTGTGAAAAACTAATTAATTCATTACAAAGACTTCTAGCCTCATCATTTAATCCTAAAGAACCTCCAATTATAAAAGTTATATTACTATTCTGAGGTAAAATTTTATCTATTTTATCAGCAAATTCTACACTTGAATACATTTTACCTTTTAAATCTAAACCAATATTATAATCACTAGTCTTTATATTCTTTATTAAATTACTTATTTCTTTATCATAATTTACATCATCTTTTAATTCTATTATTTCTATCTTTATATACTTTCCAATTCTTTTCTTATAATCATTTATAAGTTCATCCAAATAACTTTCTTTAATCTTTCCTACACATAAAATTTTTATCATATTTCAATTACTTCCGTTTTTTCATTTTGTCTTGCACAAATAATATCATGAAAATCAATTCCATATTCCATAAATGTATTATTAATGGTTTCCATAGCAATACTTTCTAAATTATTTGTTTCACTTAAATGGATTAAAACAATTTTCTTAGTTTTATCTCCGATTAATTTAGTTAGATAAAAGGATGCTGCCTTATTAGACAAGTGGCCTTCATCAGAATAAACTCTTCTTTTTAACCATTCTGGATAAGGACCATTCATTAATAATTCTAAATCATGATTACTTTCAAACAAATATATATCTAAATTTTTCAAATACTTAAAGTTTTTAGCATTAACATAACCTGTATCAGTAACATATGCTATTTTTTTGCCATCACATTCAAATACATAATTTCTAGAATCCGGGGCATCATGGCTAGATTTAAACGATGTTATATGAATTCCATCTAAATCTATTTCATCTTCAAGTACAATTATATGTTTATAATCTTTTAAATCTTCAATTGAATAAAACATTTTTTCACTCACTATTAAAGCAGCTCTAGTTTTATCAAGCAAAGTTTTCAATGCTGATACATGATCTTTATGATTATGAGTTATAACAACATAATCTATTGTTTTTACATCAACACCAATATCTTTCAAATTTTCATTTATATACTTATAATTTCGTCCAGCATCTAACAAAAATCTTTTATTATTTATTTCTAAATAAGTAACATTTCCTTTAGAGCCAGATGATAATACTACTACTTTCATTAGAATCTTATATACCTCGTTGGATTTTGGAATGAATATGCTCCATGGAATGGCCATCCGATTGATACCCCGAAATGAAGGTGGGTACCAGCAGTTGGATTATATTTATTTGGTGCAGGAACAACATATCCTGTATTTCCCATTTCTCCAATTTGGTCTCCTTTCTTAACAGTTTGACCTTCTACAACTAAAGCTCCATACATATGAGCATATTGTGTATAAATATTATTTTCATGTTCAATTATTACATAGTTACCATCGGTATTTCTATGACCAACTTCAACAACAGTACCTGGAGCAACCGCAAATATTCTTGACCTATAACCAGTACCAGAAATATCGATACCATCGTGGTGTTTTCCCCATCGCCATTGGAAAGGACTAGTAATAACATATGGGTATTCAGTTGGATAACCCCATCCACTAGTTGGATAATAATAACCATTTGTTCTTCTACCAATAGTATATTGTTCTTGAACCATTTCTCTAATTACTTTACGGTCTTTAATTTCAACACCAGTTGAACGTTCACCATTAATAACCTCGTAAGTACTATGGATTAATGTTATACCATTAACACCAGGTCTTGTTGGTTCTTTATAACTTGGTTCCTTCGTATTATCAACAATTGGGTCTGCTGTTGTATATGGTGTAATATTTTCATTTATTTCATAAACACTATAAGTTAAAGTAATAATAGGATTAATAATTGTAATATTAACCACACTACCTACTGCAAGCATCGCATCCTCACTCTTATATTTAGGATTTGCAATCAAAAATTCCTGAGAGTTCATTTTATTATCTTCACTTATACTTGCAATACTATCCCCAGATTTAACTGTATACGTATCCATTTTAACATCTGGACCAAATAACAAATATTGACTTAAAGACTCAGAATCAGTATAAATTTTATTTTTAACACTAACATATCCTTCTTTTATAGTTATTGTTTCATTAAAATACATATTTTCAATAATAGAACCTATTTCATTTATACTTCTATGTCCATTATTATAATCATTTAATTCTTCTTCAGTTACAAATGATAAAACATATTTTTTTAATGAATCTTCAAATACTTTTTTATCTAAAACATTAATAACAATATTTTCTTTTTCTTTATCATCACTTTTTATTGTAATAATATAACCTTTTATAGTAAAATCATCTGCATTTTCAATTTTTTGATATATTTCCTCTACCCCCATATAGTTTTCATCAAATGTTTTTGTTTCCACTATATCAAGTCCATCCGGAGGATAAACATAATCAACACCATATTGATCTTTTATATTTTGTTGTTCTTTATTAATTAAACTATATAATTCATTTTCATCTTTAATTAACCCAATTTCTTTTCCATCCAAATAAATTTGATAAGCTTTGCTTGCTTCATCAAACTTATAATCATTTTTTTCATTTACAAAATACAAAACAATAATTAATATTGATAATATAGCAGTTATAACTTTACTTTTATTATTCATTTTCATCTCCAGCTGCTTTTAATTGACTCTTAAAACTACTCATATTAAGTTCAAATAATAAGTTAACTGTTCCAAGTCCTCCTTTTCTGTGCTTAGCAATTATTAATTCTGCTGGCACTATTTTTTGATTAAAATCTTTTGCTTTTTCATAATAATCTTTACGATTTATGAATAAAACCATATCGGCATCTTGTTCCAAAGACCCAGATTCACGCAAATCCGCAAGCATTGGTTGATTACTTTCTCTTTTTTCAGCACTTCTTGATAATTGCGATAAGGCAATAACTGGTACCCCTAACTCTAATGCCATAGTTTTAAGGGAACGAGATATTTCTGATACTTCCACTTGACGAGATTCAACCTTTCTTGACCCAGAACTAACTAATTGTAAGTAGTCGATTACTACTAAACCTAAACCATCTTCACTATTAGCAAGTCTTCTACATTTAGCACGTATCTCTTGAGCAGTAACACCAGCATTATCTTCAATATAAATATTTGTATCAGCAAGTTGTGATAATGCTTCATTATATCTTTTCCAATCCTTTTCTTGCATATTACCAGTTTGCAACTTATAAGCATCAATTTGACCAATCGAAGAAATCATACGATTAATAAGCATTTCTGCTGACATTTCTAAGTTAAATATAGCAACAGCTTTTTTTGTATGTGTTGCAGCATAAGCAGCCATATTTAAAGCAAGTGCAGTTTTTCCCATCCCTGGACGAGCAGCCAAAATAATCATTTCTCCACTTTGTAATCCAGTTGTTATTTTATCAAAATCAGGAAAACCAGTTTCAATACCTGTAATACTTCTCTTATTTTTAGCAAGTTCTTCCAGCTTAGCTTGAGCTCTTCTTAAAATTTCACTAATTGGCACAAAGTCACCAACACTTCTTGCTCTAACAACATTTAATATATTTTTTTCAGCATTATCAAGTAAACTATTTACATCTTCTTCATCATATGTCTTAGTTATAATATCACTAGCTGTTTCAATTAAATTTCTTCTAACAGCATAATCTTTGATAATTTTAATATAAAAATCTAAATTAGCACTTGTTACTACACTATCAATTACTTCAGTAATATAATCAAGTCCAACAGCATTAAATTTCTTATCTTTATCTAGTTCATTTCTAAGAGTTGTAATATCAATCGGTGTCTTACTTTCATGTAAACTTTTTATTGCATTAAATATATATCTATTTCTCTCATCAAAGAACATATCACTTGTTACTTCTTCAACTATCTTACTAACTTCATTATTATTTAAAAAAGCAACACCTAAGACACTCATCTCAGCTTCTTTATTCTGAGGCATACTTCTTGCCATAAACCCTCCTATTTAACTAATTCAACATTCAAGTCAAATTTAACTTTTTTATGTAGCTCAATACTTACTTTAGTAACACCTAAACTACTTATTGCAATCTCACTTTTAATACATTTTTTATCTATTTTATAACCCATATCTTTTAACTTTTCAGATATTTGTTTATTAGATATTGTACCAAATACTTTATCATCTGCTCCAGTTTTAACTTTAAATATAATTGTTTTTCCATCTAACTTTTTCTTTATTTCATTTAAACTTTCCACTAAAGCATCTTCATTTTTTTGTCTTTCATCTAATTCTTCATTTAATATTTCACTACTTCTTTTTGTATAAGGAACAGCTAAATTATTCTTAATTAAATAATTATTAGCATAACCATCACTTACATTAATTACACTATCTTTTTTACCTTTTCCTTTTACATCACTTAATAAAATTACTTTCATCTAAATAACCTCCTTTAAGTAAATAATATTATACCATTTTTTAATTCAAAGAACAATTCTAAAGTACAAATTTTGCACTTTGAATATCTGTTGTTGTACTTTGAAAATTAAAATCTAAAATATATAAATGGATTATAGCTAGATGCTAAAATACCCACTATACTAAGAATAAATAATACAAGTATTATTATATCACTCATTTTATTTTTCTTATCTAACATATTTTTAAAAATCGGCGTACATGCAAATATTGCTAAAATAAATACTAGTATTGTTCTTACTCTAATTATTTGATAATGACTAAATACACTTAAATTACCAAATCCATGCGCGCCAAACAATGTTTTAATTGCTTCCACTAATACACTTGTATCCGTAAAATAAAATATTATAAAACCAAAAGTTACTAAACTAAATGTATAAATATGTCCTAAAACTTTTGGAAGTTTATCAATATTTTTAAATACAAATTTTTCTAACACTAATAAAACAAAATAGAAAAGTCCCCAAAAAACAAAGTTCCAACTAGCACCATGCCATAAACCAGTCAAGGCCCACACTACAAATAAATTAAATATATGACGCGCACCTTTACATCTATTTCCACCTAAGGGAATATAAACATAATCTCTAAAGAATGTAGATAACGAAATATGCCATCTTCTCCAAAATGAAGTTATACTGCGAGCGATATATGGATAGTTAAAATTTTCTAAATAATTAAATCCAAGCATTTTACCTAAACCAATTGCCATATCACTATATCCACTAAAATCAAAATAAATTTGAAAAGTAAAAGCTATACCACCAACAACCATTCCAATAACACCTAACTCGGCAATACTAGAACCAAATAAAGTATCAGCAACATAAGCCATTTCATTTGCTATTACAACTTTTTTAAATAAACCAATAATAAATCTTCTAATACCTGTTGCAAAGTTCTCTATATTTTCACATCGTTCATCAAGCTCTTCATTAACAGTTTCATACCTAACTATAGGTCCCGCAATAAGCTGAGGAAAAGCACTAATATAACAACCTAAATTAATAATACTTTTTTGAACACCTACTTTACCTTTATAAACATCAATAACATAAGTAAGTATTTGAAATGTATAAAAACTAATACCTATTGGTAAACTTATACTTAAAAATTTAATATTTAAATTAAATAAATTATTTATATTATCTAAAAAAAAGTTAGTATATTTAAATATAAAAAGTAATCCTAGATTAAATACTAAATCAATTATTAACCATTTCTTTTTACTACTACTTTTATCCATTACTAAGGCAATATAATAATTAACTAAAATAGATAAAATCATTAGAATGACATAAATTGGTTCCCCATACCCATAAAACATTAATGAAAATATAAGCAAAACTATATTTCTTGTCTTTCTTTTTTTGGGTACAAAGTAACAGATTAAGAATATTGGAAAGAAACAAAATAAGAAAATCAAACTAGAAAATACCATTATTTTACTCTCCCTTCAAAATCATAATCATATTGGTCAAACATACTTGAACCACCTTCATATAAGAATAATACTTTAGAAATATTATTATCACTAACATACTTACTTAAATTAAATTTTTTATTTTTATATTCATCATATCTTAAGTTAATAACATGTGTTTTATTAAAAGAACTAGCTATTAAATAATCTATTTGCCAAGAATAAGAATCTCCGATAATAAGTAAGTTTTCCTTATCACTATTATGATAATCATAAACTACATTTCCATATTGTCCATTAAAATATTGAACATAATAATCATAATATTTATAACTTCTATCTAATCTAATTTCTCTAGGTTTAAATAAACTATCAGCTTTTTTACCATTTACATAAACATCATAATCTAATTTTATATCAACATCACTAATATAATCATTTATATTATCATTTAAAGCAGTCTTAGCTAAAGAACCATAATACATTCTTTCTTTATGTTTTACAATATTTAAATTATTTATTGCATCAATATTAAGCATATCACAAATATCTTTATAGCCATCTAGTGCTCCTTTTATTGTCCAATGATGGTCAGTTTTATAAAAATATTCTTTATACTCATCTATACTTTTTACATCCATTACCCTTACATTAATATTACTATCTAACTTACTTACAAACTCACCTACATAATTACTTAAATTATCTTTTTTTAATGTTGTAAACTCATATCTTGTTGGAATATAAATATTTACATCTATTCCCTTTTTATTTAAATTATTAAAAAAGTTTACTTGACTATCTAATCTTTCATCTAATTCTTTACTTGTATATTTATTAGTTAAATAATAAAACTCATTTACTTTATCATAAAATATATACTCACCATCACTATTTTTCTTAATTGGCACATCCTTAAACAGTATCTTATTGCTTGTAAAATCAACTTTGTCATACAAACTATTTATTACATTATAAAAAGGAAAATAATTCGTTACTTTGTTTTCTACGCTATTTTCTATTCTTCCTATAACATTATTTATTTTATCAACAACATTATTAACATCTTTTTCTTTATATTCTAAGAAATTATCCATATTCATACTCATAACACCAATTTTAACAAGTACAAACTTACATGGAATACATAAACAAATACCGAATAAAATAACTAAAAATACTATAACTAATTTTTTATCTTTTTGCATCATCTTCACCTACAAATATTTTATCACAATTAATAATTTAAGTATAGAAAAACTCACCCAAAGGTGAGCCAAATTATTTAACAAATGGTATTAAAGCCATAAATCTTGCATATTTAATTTGTTGAGCAATATGTCTTTGATGTTTAGCACAAGCACCAGTCATTCTTCTTGGTAAAATCTTGCCTTTATCATTAATATATTTATTGATAATCATAACATCTTTATAATCTACGCTTTTTCCAGCACACATTTGACATATTTTCTTTTTCTTACGATAAAATTCTGCCACTTTACTTATCCTCCTTTACTTAAAATGGTAAATCATCACTACTTAAAGTAAATTCATCTCCAAAGTCTTTATAAGGATCTTCACTAATGTCTGTTGTTTCAACAGCACTTGGAGCAACAGGTGCTTCTGGACTATAAGCTGTACTATTGTTGCTAGCTGGAGCACTATAATTTTGGTTAGCACTTCCACCATCATTTCTACTTCCTAAGAATTCAAAATTATCAACAACAATTTCAGTTGTATATCTCTTAGTACCATCTTGAGCATCATAACTACTATTTCTAATTCTTCCTTGAACTAAAATCATTTGTCCTTTACGGCAATATCTATTAATAGTTTGAGCACTTCTATTAAAAGCTACACAGTTAATAAATTCAGTATCTCTTTGTCCATCACGATTTACAAAATCACTTTGGCAAGCTAGTGAAAATCTTGAAATTTCCATATTACTTTGAGTCATTCTAGATTCAGGGTCACGAGTAAGTCTCCCTGTTAATATTACTTTGTTCATTATTATTCTCCTTCAACTTTGATAATTAAATGTCTTAAAACATTTTCATTAATAGAAACTTTTCTATCAAATTCTTGAAGGGTTTCATTAGTTACTTCAACAGTCATAACATAGTAGTATCCACTAACTTCTTTTTTAATTGGATAAGCTAATTTTTTTCTACCCATTTCTTTGAATTCGATAACTTTAGATGGTTTCTTGTTTATTAGTTTTTGTAAATCCTCACTAGTCTTTTTAATAGTTTCTTCATCTAATGTTGATTTAACTATAAACATAATTTCATACTTAGTCATCAATATCCACCTCCTCACGGTCTTCTCGGCTTCCTTAGAAGCAAGGAGTAATTTCTTTTACTCGCAAGTATTATAACAAATATATGAGTAAAATACAAGAAAAATGTGCATAATTTAATCACTTTTTAACAATTCATTTATTTTAGAAATTGCAAGAATAGTATCCTCAAAATTAATGTTCTTAGCATATACATTTTTATTTTGATATTCTTTCCACAACTTTTTCAAATCTTCATTTTTACTAATTAAATTAATATAATTTGAAGAATCATTCAAATAATTAGTTGTTTTTCGATTATTACAAGTATTATTAATAGCTATTTTTAATAAATTCTTATTTACGTTATCCCATTTTAATGTTGTAAACATATATAAATCATAATAATCTTTCATTCTTGAATTAATAACATTTCTTGAAATAATTGCTTCAAATTTTTCAGCAATAATTGTTTCAATATTATATGACATAATATTTATAGTTTCATTATCAAAAATAGTATTATATTCATAATCTATCTCTTTTAAAGTAATAACATCTCCAGTTGTAATATCAATCATTAAATGTGTTCTTAAATCCTCCAAATAAGCTATTAAATGTATTCTAAAACCTGGATATTTCTTTTCTAATCTTATATCCTTAATAGAAAATATTTCATATCTAACACCATCATTTATATCAATAGCAATAATATCTTTAATGATATTTAAGACATTTTCTTTATTTAAATTCATTCCCTTTAAAGTTGCATCCATATCCATTGTACTTCTTTGATTAAAACCAAAAATAGATGATAATAAAAAACCACCCTTTATTATTATATTTTCTTTATATTTTGAAATAGATATTCTTCTAATTAATGATTCAAACATCACATATTGAATTATATATCTACTATCTAAATTATACTTTTGTGCTACGTTTTTTGCTTTTGCTTTTAAACTATCTTTATTCATCGCAACACCTCTACTTTCCTAATTAATTTATTATAAATTTTTAATTTTTTTGCATATAAAAATAATTTCTTTTCATCATGATTTTCACTAAAATATTCAATTAATGCTTTATTACATAATTCTCTATCAAGTTTATCATAATATTTTACTATATCACAAATTGTTCGTTCTAAATCGTAGCATCTCAAAATATTACCAAATATATCTTTTACTTCTATTAAACCAACTTCATAAATATCTTTAGATACATAATATAACTTAACATTATCAAGTTTTTGCAAGTATCCTTTATAACCAGTTGGTACAGTAATATCATATATAATTGGAATTCTTTCACACATATCAAGTAAGTATAAGGAAGATAAACTAGAATAAATACCATATTTACTCTTAGATAAATTCTCATACATAGAATCAGGAAATGTCTCTAAATTCATATAAAGACCACTTTTAACTCTTTTAATAAGTCCTTTTCTAACCATTTTAGTAAGATATACTTTAGGAATATTAGCTTTAACAACATCCTCAGTTTTTAAATACTTTCCATTAAACAACCCCATAATTTTATCTTCATTTTTCACAAGGCATTTTCCTTTCGTACTTAAATTATATCACAATTAAGTATAAAAGTAAATACTATCAACTATCTTTCCCACAATACACCATAAGAATCATCAACTAAATTTTCAAGTAAATATACTTTTTTACTTGTTCGAAATAAAATTCTATCTTTTCTAAAAATTACTTCTTCTTTTTCTTCTTCACCATCTGATAAATAATCAAGTAAATTCTCAATTTTCTCAAATGACATTTGTCTTAGTTTACTAAAACTCAAAAAGTCCTCCTTTCTATATTCAAATTTATACATAAGCTATCCCTTTACAAAAATATATTCTACCATAGCAAAAAATTCATGTCAACAAAAAAAGTTCCTTTACTTGGAACTCTTTTTCTTACTTACTTTTTCTACTTTTTCTTTAATACCATCTTTCTTTACTTCTTCAACACTTTCTACTACAGCATCATTACTTACTAGAATAACTTTAGTACCAGCAACCATATCATGAAGACCACGATTATCTTTTCTAAACATAACCATTATTAAATTTAACATATATATTAAACTTGATAACATACTAATTACATAAGTTACATAATAGAATTTAACTCCACTTACAACATATACTGCTCCAACATTTATTAAACTTAACCAAATATTATTTAAAATAACAATTCTAATTAAATATTTCCAAAAGTTAAGTTTCTTTTCATTATTACTAACAACTCTTAACTTCATTATTTTTTTACCTAATGTTTGACCATTCATAACAAGTGGTAAAACCCCAAAATAAAGTATTAATGCTGTTGCAGAAAACATACTACTATAAGTTCTATATTTATAAACTTCATAATTTAATTCTATTATTTCATCTTTATAATCATTTTTTTCATCTTCAGTGCTTTTTTGTACAACTTCATTATATTTTTCATAAGCATCTTTATATTTATCTTTGTATGGGTCCAAAGGAAGTAAATTAATTAAACTAACTACTAAAGAAACAATAACTATATCAATTACAAAAGCAATTATTCTTTTTAAACTTGTATCCATAATTAATCCTTATTTTTAGCAAATAATTCTAATATTTGTAAGAATATATTTATAAAGTCTAAGTATAGTTCTAATGCTCCATAAATAGCTAAATTATCTTCAGGTAATCCAGATGTTTCTAAAGCTTTAATCTTTTGAACATCATATGCAGTAATACCTAAAAACAATAATAAACAAACAATACATAAAATTATTTCTAATGTTCCATTACCAATAAAAATATTTATTAAAGAAATAACTATAACTCCAATTAAAGCCATAAGTAAGTAAAATCCAACCTTAGACAAGTCTACATTCGTCTTGTATCCAATATATGCCATAACTCCAAATATAACGGCACTAACTAAGAATACCATCATTACACTTGTTAATTCATATGCAACAAATATACTTGAAAATGTTAATCCACTAACAAAAGCATATAGAATAAAACATATCTTTGCAGCTGTTGGGCTCATTTTCATAACTCTTGCAGATAACACAATAACTAAAATAAGTTCTAGTACTAAAAGTATCCAAAAAGCACTTCCAGCAAAAATATTTTCTAACATTCTTTCATTCATAGATACGCCATAACCAGTAACAAATGTTACTAAAAGTCCAATACACATCCATAAAAATGATTTACTTAATAACTTATTATCTTCCATTAAACATTCCTCCTTTTCTATACATTAAATCGAAAATAACAAATATCTCCATCTTGCATTTCATATTCTTTACCTTCAACACGAAGTTTACCAGCTTCTTTAACTAGTTTTTCATCACCATACTTCTCTAAATCACTAAAACTAGTTACTTCTGCTCTAATAAAACCTTTTTCAAAATCACTATGTATAATACCAGCACATTCTGGAGCTTTCATCCCAACTTTAAAAGTCCAAGCTCTTACTTCATCTGTACCAGCAGTAAAGAATGTTGCTAGTCCTAATAAATTATATGTTGCAAATATTAATTTATCAAGACCACTATTTCTTATACCTACTTCTTGTAAGAATAATTCTTTTTCTTCATCCTCAAGTCCTGCCAAATCAGCCTCTAACTTAGAACACATAACTATAACTCCAGAACCTTCAGCTTCTGCATAATTCTTAACCATCAAAGAATATTCATTATCACCAACAGCAACATCATCTTCATTTACATTAGCAACATATATAATTGGTTTTATTGTTAAGAAACTAAAGTTTTTTAATAATTTCTTTTCATCTTTATCAAAACTAATTCTTCTAAGTGGTGTATTTGCTTCTAAAGCAACCCTACATTTTTTTAATACTTCGACTTCTGCTAAAGCTTCTTTATCTTTCGTAGTTATTGCTTTTTTTTCTATCTTTTCAATTCTATTATTTATTACTTCTAAATCAGCAAGCACTAACTCAATATTTATTACTTCAATATCACTTATTGGATCAACTTTACCAGTTACATGAGTAACATTAGGATCATTAAAACACCTTACAACCTCACATATTGCATCACATTCCCTTATATGCGATAGAAATTTATTGCCGAGACCTTCACCTCGGGATGCACCGCTTACTAGTCCTGCAATATCAGTAAACTCAAAAGTTGTTGGTACAACACTTTTGGGTTTATACATATTAGCTAAATAATCCACTCTCTTATCTGGAACAAATACAATACCAACATTTGGTTCTATCGTAGCAAATGGATAATTCGCCGCTAATATATTTTGTTTTGTAATTGCATTAAACAAAGTTGATTTACCAACATTAGGTAATCCCACAATTCCTGCTTTTAAACTCATTTTTATGCCCCCAATCCTACGCCAGCTCCAATTCCTATTGGAAACTTAACTAAATACCATACAATTATAAATAATAAATAAACTATACATGTAACTGCAGCATATGGCAATTGATATTTTATAGCTTCCCCAATAGTTATTGGTTTATTACTTTGATTATAATTTTCTAAATATGCAAGATAAACAACAAAATATGCAAATACTGGTGTAAGACCTAGTGTAACACTACTTCCAAGTCTAAATACAAGTTGTGTAAATTCCGGAGAAATACCTGCATTCATTAATTTAATAATAACTCCACTAGCAATATTATAACTAAATAATATTGTTGGTTGAAATAAGGCAATAACACCTGCAAATATAAATAAAACTAATATCAAAGGAAGCCCAGCAAATTCACTATTTTGCATCACATTTGTTAAAGCACCAGCTACAACATTACCAATATTTGATTGTTTAAATATATTTATAAATGTTGATGCTGCAAATATCATAACAAGTATTTTACCAACACCATTTAAGGAATGCCCTAAAGCATCAACAAATTCTTTATTATTCTTTATTGTTTTAGCACCAATTCCATAAGCTAAGCCTAATATTACAAAGAATACCGCTACAACAAACACAAATCCATTACTAAAAAATGAATTATAACTAAACAATTTATCAATATATAAACTTTGACTATAATCAAGTAAATTACCTGAAAAAGGAAGTCCTGGAATAATATTATAAATAAATATTAACATATAAATTAAACCAGCAAACAATGAAAATAATAAACCTCTCATTTGTTTTCTTGTTAACACTAATTCTTCTTCAACTTCTTCTTCAGAAAATTCATACTTAGGTAATTTTTTAACTAAATAATTTTCTGTTACATTTGTAATAACAAAAGCAAGTATAATAATTAATATAATATTAGAAAATAAAAATCCCCAACTTGATATAGTATAACCACTATTAATAACATGAACATTATCTAAAGTAATACTTATTAAACTAGAATCATAACTAGTTAAAAATAAACTTAAAGCACTACCACAAGTAAGACTTGCAAATGTTGTTATAATTCCAATCATTGGATTTCTTTTACCATACAAAAATAATAATGCTCCTAAAGGAACTAATATAATATAAGATAAATCTCCAACTAAACTTGCAAGTATCGAAATTAACACTAACACAAAGGTAACAGTTGTTTTCTTAGCTTTTTTAGTCATTAATGTAATAATTGTTTTTAAAAATCCACTCTTAACCATTATACCAATACCTAAAAGTATAATAATTAAATGTGTAAGAACTGAAAAGTTAGCAAAATTACTAACAGTACTAGTAAATATATATTTAAGGCCTCTTAAACTAAATAAAGAATTTACAGCTTCTGTAGTAACTTGAAAGTCTCCAGTAACACTTGATATTTGATTAAATGTTGATTGAACATTAAATAGTCTTAATAATCCACTAATAATAATTGTTGCAAAACTTAAGACTAAAAGCATCATTACTGGATGTAGTCCAATTTTCTCTTTAGTTCGAAGTTTTTTCATTTACAATCACCTTTTTTAATTTTTTCATAAATTCTAATCTATCCATCATGATTTCTCTACCACAATTTTTACATTTAATTTTAACATCTGCACCATTTCTTGTAATAATCCATAAATTAGTACCACAAGCATGTTGTTTCTTCATGATAACTTCATCATTTAAATTAAAATCTTTATTCATTATTCTTCCTCAACTTTAACATTCATTTTCGAAAGTATCTCTTCTAATTCACTTACCCCATCAAAATATATCTCAATCTTTTTCTTACTAACTCTAACCTTAGTATTTAAACTATCCATAATTATATTTTCATACATTCTATATTTATGGTCATATCCTTTATTACTTCTAGAACTACTCTTAATAATATTTTCTTCTTTTACATCTTGACTAACTCTTTCTAAGTCTCTAACACTCATTCCATCAGTAATAATTCTTTTAGCTAAATCAATAACTTTTTCATCATCATCCATCTTACTTAAAACTCTAGCATGAGACATACTTAAACTATTTTTTTCAACCATTTTCTTTACTTCATCAGGTAGTTTTAATAAACCTAACATATTAGTTACATATGTCCTACTCTTACCAAACTTACTTGCAAATTCTTCTTGAGTATATCCACGTAATTTAATTATATTACTAATACTACTTGCTTCATCAATTGGATTTAAATCTTCTCTTTGAATATTTTCAATTAAAGCAATTTCCATCATTTCTTGGTCATCAAAATCTTTAATAATTGCAGGAATACTTTTTAAACCAGCTAGTTTTGCAGCTTTAGTTCTTCTTTCACCTGCAACAAGTTCATAACCTTTAATGCTTTTCTTAACAATAATTGGTTGAACTACCCCATATTCTTCAATACTTTTAGCAAGTTCATTTAAACTAGCAGTATCAAATGTCTTTCTTGGTTGATATGGATTACTTCTTATTTCATCCAAACTTATTTCAGTTACATCCTTTTTATTTTCTTCAATAACAGTATCTTCAAAATTATCAAAGTCTATTACATTATTAGAAAATAATTGTTCTAGTCCTTTACCTAGTGCTTTTTTCTTAGTTTCCATCTCTACTTACCACTTCCTTTGCTAAATTAGCATAAGCTTCCGTAGCTCTACTTAATGGATCATATTCATTGATAGGTTTTCCATGACTAGGTGCTTCTACTAATCTTACTAATCTAGGTATTATTGTATTAAATACTTTATCTTTAAAGTATTTTCTTATTTCTTCAATTACTTCAAGCCCTATATTTGTTCTACCATCTAACATGGTTAAAAGAACTCCTTCAATTCTTAACCCAGGATTCATACTTCCTTGAACCATTATTATACTATTTAATAATTGTGTAATTCCTTCCAAAGCAAAAAATTCACATTGAACAGGTATTATTACACTATCACTAGCAACTAATGCATTCATAGTACCTAAACCTAAAGATGGTTGACAATCTATTATTATATAATCATAATTATCTCTTATTTCATCAAGTCTTAATTTTAATTGCATATTTTGACTAAATTCTTTATCTTCAAGCATTCTCTTAACAAATTCTACATCTACACCAGCTAAATTAATTGTTGATGGTATAATACTTAAATTATGAAATTTAGTCTTCTTAATAGCTTTCTTTACTTCACATTTTCCAGTAATAAGTTCATATATATCATTCTTAAAATCATTACTATTTAAACCTAGCCCAGTAGTGGCATTACTTTGTGGGTCCATATCAATTAATAGTACACGTTTACCCATTTTTCCTAATGCAGCACTCAAGTTTATACTAGTGGTAGTTTTACCAACTCCACCCTTTTGATTAACAAGTGATATAATTTTAGCCATAACGAGCACTTCCATTCTATACAACTTTTTCGTACTACTTTATTTTATCAAATTATTAATTACTTGTCTATCTTTTTAACAACAAAAAAATAACTTTCACACCGAAAGTTATCACCCCCGCGTGGGGCGGACACACCCGCCATCCACGCTAAACAAAACTATCACATTCCCACAATATACGGATTTTCTAATGAACCATCACCATCTGTTTTATACACTGAAGCATCTAGATACAAGACTGGACGAGAACCGATGCCATAGTGCGCAAATTCATAATAGAGCGGGCCTCGATAACCCAAATAGAACACACTGGCGCTGTTCGTAGAATAAGGCGTTAATGTCCATTCGTGTCCTTTGCCATATAACCAACTTTGTCCTGCACAAGTTGGAGTATTATAAGACCGTAATTCTGTTGTTCTTGCGCAACTACTCGATAATACACTATATCCATAATCACTTGGATACATTAGTCCTATATATCCTGTTGTACTTGTTGGTCTTCCACTATATACTGTTGTTCCTCTTTCATATCCATAGAAAGCTTCTGCTGTTGCATAATAATCTGAATATCCTCCTAGGTACCATGTTACATTTGCTATCATTCCTCTATAACCTGATTGTATACCTCTTATTGTATAATCACAATTAGCTAGAATACCATTATATACATAACAGTATCCTGAACTTGTTCCATCATGAGCATTATAATATGCTCCGTTAAGTAATAAATTTAAACTTGCTGTTGTCCAATCATTAGTGTTTGACTTATGCCATGCTAGCCCATCTAAAACATCTGCTCTAATTATTTTAACCAAATTTTTCCCACTTTGTCCATGTGATGCACTATCAAATACTCCTATTATTCTCCAATATTCATTGTTAAACCATATATAATTATTTGGATTCTTTCCTTCATATCTATATCCATTTTCATTTACTACTTTACCTGTTCCTTGTTCGCTTTCCAATAAACTAATTATATAATCATTTAAATTAATTTTTGAAATTGTTTCAAATTTAATATCACAAGTAACATCATCACTAGTTATATTTTCTATAGCTAGTTTCCATTCATCGTATAACCATCTTCCATCTGCACCAACACAAATTACTTGTACTTTATACATTCCTTTAGATGGAAATGAAGTAATTTTATTTCCATCTAAAGTTAAAGCATATTTTATTCCATCTTGTGTAAATGAATACTTATTATTGGAATTATTGTTTATTACAATAATTCCAATTAATAATATTACTAATACTATACTAAAACTTACTATTCTAATTCTTTTTTGCATAAAACCTCCAATATTTCTATTATTTTTACTTTCAAATATAATTCATTATATTTGTTATTTTCATATTCATATTTTTCTTCTATTTCTAAGTTATTTAAATATATTGTATTTACATCCTTAATACCAAAATAATGAATTATTTTTTCATCTTCATTAAATGAAATATAATTATTATTTTTATCTTTTATTAAAATAACATAATCTGTATATAAATTTTTTATTATTAAATATCTTTTTTCATAACTAAAATAATAATTAATAGACCTACAGGAAAAGTCCGTAGACTTTTTCCGTATCTATTTTCTTTTTAAGGATATTATCCTTTGGATAATTCATGTTCTTTATGCCCTTTTACATCCCTTGGGATAATAAACATTTAACATAAAGAGCTCACAAAAGAGCCGTAGCCATTGTTCGCAGAGTTATTATTGAGCTGGCCTTGATAATTCAAATTGAACACATTATTGCTGTTCGAAGAATTAGGCGTCTTTTTTACTAAAGAATTACCCATTATATCTATCGATAAAGTGTTTCACTTTATCTTTATTTACAAATATATAATTATTTTTAAAACATTCAATACTTGAAAAGTATTGATTAAATTTAATTATATTGTTTTTATATAAATAATTTGCTCTCTTTATCCCCTTTCTTATATTTTTCTTTGTATTAGAACTTAATTTAATAATTGTTTTTTTATTTTTAACTCTAAATGTATACCCTAAAAATGAAATCCCTTGATTAGAATTACTAATAATTGTTTTTTTATTATTTAATTTTAATTTATATTCATTATTAATTTTATTTTCTATTAATTCTAAAGAATCTTTTAAGTATTCTTTAGAATTATGAATTAAAATATAATCATCCATATAATTAATAAATTTAATATGTAAATTATTAGTAATATAATGTTGTAATTTACTTAAATATAATATTGCTAAAAATTGACTAGATAAATTACCAATGGCCAACCCTTTTCCATATTCATATTTTGGTAATATAACACTATATTTCTTTTCTAAATATCCTATTTTTTTATTAATATATTCTTTATTAGTACTATCAAGAATTATCTTAACAAGATTTAATTCATCTTGAGTTAAATCTTGTTTAATAATTGAAATAATTACCTCATGGTCTAAACTATAAAAATATTTACTAATGTCTAGTTTTAAAAAATAAAATTTTTCATATTTTTTAAAACTCTCAATATCCTGTTTTAACAACTTTATTGCATAACTAGTACCCATTCCTTTCCTAGTTGCACAATTTCTTTTATTTAAATACTTTTCTAATTTTGGTATTAATATATACCTTGTTACATAATGATTTATTATTTTATCATAAATTCCTTGTGCCATTATTACTCTTACTTTAGGTTCAAACACTAAGAATATATTATATTTCCCGCCATCATACAAATTATTTTCTAACACATTTTTAATATCAACTAAATATTCCATTTTATGTTTTTCAAAATCTAATATTTTCTTCTTATTTCTAACATTTTTCTTTACTTCAGTTTCATAAATTTCTAGTAAATCAAACAAGTTTACTTTCACTATTATTAAGCCATCCAGTAACCATTTTATTTATTTCAACTAACTCTGTTACTAGTTTGTATAAGTTTTTCTCACTTATATATTTTTTCAAAAGTAGTCTTTCTAACATGAAATCAAGTAAAGCTATATTAGCTTTGATACTAGTTCTGTACATTTTTACAGAACTAGTATCATAAGAACATAATAATATATCTTTTAACACATCTAAGGAAATATTTTTAATTCTATCTTTAAAATAAATATCTTTTCTAGGAATATTTTCTAATGAATTATCCAAATTCATTAGAAAAGTTTTATATTTTTGAAGTATTTTAAAATCATTATTATTTATTCTAAACATTTTTCAAACTCCATCATTACTTTTTTAGCTTGGTCTTCATTTAGAGATTTAACTTTTTCTACTAAAGCATCCATTCTCTCTTTAATATCAAGCTTTTGTAATGCAATTAACTTATATTTAGAATATTGGTTAATTTTTTTAAAATTTTTAATATGAGGATTCTTACCTCGATATATAATTTGATATGATATTTTTAAATCACCCAACTTATTTGTGATTTTAGTAATTGAAATATCTGGAAAACCACATTTATATGTTTTGCCATTTTGTAAAACTTTATAATCAAATAGATAACCAAATATAAAAGCATCATAACCATATACTTCAAAAAACTTTCCACTCGACTGAGTAATTATAATATATTTCTGAGACTCCTCAGATACCCCCCCCGATACGAACTTTTGTATAAACATATTCTTTCACTATTCTTTCTATAATAATACATTTATATTGCCGGCGTGGGGCGGATACACCCGCCATCCACGCTAACTAATCTTATCACATTCCCACAATATATGGATTTTCTAAACTTCCATCACCATCTGTTTTATACACTGAAGCATCTAGATACAAGACTGGACGAGAGCCGTAGCCACTGCTCGCAGAGTAATTACTGAGCTGGCCCGGATAATTCAAAGCGAACACACCATAGCTGCTCGAAGAATAAGGCGTTAATGTCCATTCGTAGCTTTTCCCATATAACCAACTTTGTCCGGCACAAGTTGCATTATCATAAGAACCTAAATTTGTTGTTCTGGCACAACTACTTGATAATACACTATATCCATAATCACTTGGATACATTAGTCCTATATATCCTGTTGTACTTGTTAGGTTTCCACTAGGCACTGTTGTTCCTCTTTCATATCCATAGAAAGCTTCAGTTGTTGCACTATTACTTGAATATCCCCCTAGATACCATGTTACATTTGCTATCATTCCTCTATAACCTGATTGTATTCCCTTTTTAGTATAATCACAATTTGCAGAAATTGCTTCCCAATCAGTATTTGTATAACAATGGCCCGAGCTTGTTCCATCTGTTGCATTATAATACGCTCCATTAAGTATTGAATTTAAACTAGATGCTGTCCAATCATTTGTATTTGATTTATGCCATGCTAGAGCATCCAATGTTTCTGCTCTAATTATTTTAACCAAATTTTTTCCACTTACTCCATGTGATGCGCTATCAAATACCCCAATTATTCTCCAATACTCATTATTAAACCATATATAGTTATTCGGATTTTTCCCTTCATATCTATAGCCATTTTCATTTACTACTTGTCCTGTTCCTTGTGTTGTTCCAGCTAAACCTGTTATATAAGTTGCTAAATTAACTTTTGATGTACTATCTGTATATTTTAAACTACAAGTAGAATAATCACTATTAATAGAAGAAACTTCAACTCTATTATATTGTTGATTATATGTTGCACTACTTCCTGTACAACTAATACTACCTAATTTACCATAAATTGTCGGTCTATTAGTTATTGCTAGTGTAACATCATGTGGTACAACATCAAAATAAACATAACATCTATCAGATTTATTTGTTTTGACAGTTACGGTGCCTTTATCTTCATTCCAAGTAAGTTTACCCCCATTTTCACAATTAGATAATGATTCATTAAACACATAACCTGATGTTGGCCATTTACTATCAGTTGATACTTTATATTCTCCTGAACCAGCTTTTGTCTCCAACATTAAACTAACCATACCAGGTATTTTATTAATTTTTTCATTATTTTTAACATTTTCATCATTTTTTTCAGTATAAATTTCATTTTTATAACTATTTTTATATACTATTAATATAAAAACTAGTATAATAATAATGAAACCTGAAAAAAACAACAATTTTTTCTTATTCAATATAACGCTCCTTCCCTATTTTTATTAATTATATCACAAATGCCACCCCTAGGCTATATAAAATTACAAATTTTTTATAGAAAATATTTATAGAGGCTGGTGATCCCCTATGATAGAGACAGTTTATATACATACTGACGAGTATTATTACGATATAATTAGAGATAATATTAAAAAGTATAGAAAAGAAAAAAATCTTACTCAACAAGACCTTGCAGACCTTGCTGGAATATCTCGTCAGTATGTAACTGATATAGAAAATGAAAATAGAAACAAACATATTACTATAGCTATTCTTGGAAGAATAGCAGATGCAATGAATGTTAATATAGAATTATTTTTTAGAAAATAATTCTATATTTATATAATAACAAATAAAAGTTAAAAAAATTGTCAAAATAAATACCCAAATGTGAAATTTGGATATTTTTTATTAATTTATACAAATTCGGAATTGAATTCCGAATTTGTATAAGTTTTATTATTTTGATTTTAAAATATATTCATTAGAATTAACATTTTCAATTAATCCTCTTTCAATCATACTATTAATAAATTCATTTGTTTTATTAACACTTCTATCAATAATACTTTTAATATCTTCGAAAGATAATTTACCTTTCTCTTTCATTTTATTTAATATAACAAATTCTGTTCTTGCTGACATACTTAGCCACACCTTTCTTCATTATTGTAACAAATATTAATTATCGTGTAAATAGAAAAACAATAATTTTATAAAAAAGATGTAAATTAGAGCAATAAATTATAATTAACTAATTAAATAAATGTGACCGCACTGGTAATTCAGCACGATCACATTTATTAATAATATTATAGTTCAAAAACTATAATGTGTCAAATAAGTTATATCTCATTTTAATTTAACGTTGTCACGTTTATATAGTAATATATTCTACTCGAAAAAAAGTACAAAAAGTGCTAATAATATTGTAAAGTTTTAAATATCATGTTATAGTCTATGTATACAGTATTTTAGAAACACTTTACAGTATTATAAAGACACTAAAGGTGCCTTAATTATATAATGCTTAGAAAGTGTTTTTTATGTTAAAAAAAGCAAGTAAATTAAAAGAAATATATTTTTCTTTAAATATTCAAATGTTTGCTCAAAGAAAAAGTTGGATAGAAAAAAACAATACTTCTTTATCTTACAACGATGTTACAACGGAATGGTTAAAAAATACTAATCCAAATAGTCATAAAGTTTTAGATGCAAAATATTTTGTTTTTAAGAAAAATAAATACATAGTAGATGGGATAAATGTAATTTTAGATTATTCCAAAAAAGAAAAAGAAGTTGCAGAGTGGTTAGAAAGCATTTTTGGTGGAAAAATTTACATGGTTCCTAGAGTAAATAAACCAGAAGGCGTTCAAACAGCTGATTATTTATTTAAAAATGAATATTGGGATTTAAAAGAAATTAATGGCAACGGTAAGAATGTTTTCTTTCATGCTGTTGAAAAGCATGAAAAACAAGCGCATAATTTCTTATTTGATGTTTCAAATTCAATTTTAACTGATTCTGATATTGACAATAGAATAAACTCATTATATAAATTGCCAAAATTGCAATGGTTAGACAAAATAATAATTAAGAGAGGCAAAAATCTTATAATGATAACCAAAAAGAAGTGACCCCTCCGATTAACGGTGGGACCACTCCTAATGAATACATTATAGCACAAAAACCACAATGTGTCAAATCGGATTAAAGCACATTATTTAAATCGAATTCTGCTACTCTAACCATTAATATTATACTCATAAAAGCAAAAAAAATGTTCAATATGTTAATGATAATTTTAATGTCAATATATAATTGGACATTGTTATATCCTTCTTTTTGTACATTCTTATTGTATCATTAACAATGAATAAAAAAAAATATAATTCTATCTACAAAGAAGTTATTTTGTTAGGAAAAGAAAAGTATTTGATATATTTTAAAAGAAAATAAAAGGAATTGAAAGCGTCGGTAAGTCCAACTAAATCAATTCCTTAATGAATACATTATAGCACAAAAGCTATAATGTGTCAAATCGGATGTAAGGCATATATTTAGTTTAAATTTTGCTACTCCGACTATTATTATACAAAAAAAATATATAAAAGAAGAAGCCTTAACGAAATGTCGTTGTGACCTCTTCTAATGACCAAATTGTAACACAGAAATTATAACGTGTCAAATTAAGTATTTTTTTGCAAAATTAAAAGCACATAATGTGCCATTAATTATCAATAGTTTTCCACTCAGTATTTCCACATTTAGTACAAATTCTTGGAGCTAAAACCTTCTTACCTTTAGGTAATTTCATACCTGTATCAATTTTACTACATAATAGACCAGATTCAGGATCAATATAAGCTACCCCGAATTTAGCATCTTCACAACAATTACATTCTTTATCTTTCATATATAAATATCCTCCATCTATATTATGAGAATGTTTTATTATTTTATACTAAAGATTAACTTTCAAGTAAAAAATCTACTATATTTTTTACTTCAATACCTTCAATGATTTTATTATAAGCCATATCCATAGTTAAAATAACTTTTTTATAATTATCATTTATAGCAAGTAAAGATTTCTTTTCTCTATTTTCAACATCTTCACTTAATAAACTACGTGTTACTTGATAATATATCTTTTCATTTGGACTAACCGCCACAAAATCAATTTCTAAATCATTATATTTTCCAACATAAACTTCATATCCTCTACGTAAAAGTTCCATATAAACTATATTTTCATAACTGCTTCCTGTATCATAAGATGAAAATCCAGCTAATACATTTTTTAACCCATTATCCACAAAATAATACTTTCCTTGTGTTTTAAGAAGTTGTTTACCTTTTAATTCATACCTTGGTACTCTATAGATAAAATAGGCATTTTCTATCATTTTTAAATACTTATCAACAGTCTCATTATCTATGTTACTGCCATTTTTCTTCATAAAATCAGAAATAAAACTTGGGTTTATTAATGTACCAATAACTGTGGACATATATCTTAGTAAGTTATCTAAAAATATAACATCTTTAATTTTATTTCTAGCAATAATGTCTTTTTTTAAAACAACATCTTTAATATCAGCTAAATAATTTGTTTTTAATCTCTCATTATCTTTCATATTAATAAGCATTGGCATTCCACCATATTTTAAATAATCATTAAATAATTGATATTTATCTTGACTATTTGTGTTATTATTTATTTGAAGATACTCAGAAAAAGAAAATGGATACATATTAATTGTATAAACTCTACCTGCAAGTAATGTTGTAAGTTCACTGGATAATAAATAAGCATTAGAACCTGTAATATAAATATCGCAATTAATATCTACCAACAAAGAATTAACAGCTTTTTCCCAATCCTCAACATTTTGTACTTCATCTAATAATAAATAAATTTTTTTATCATGATATTTACTTTTAATGTAATTATATAAATCCTTATAATCCTTAATTTCATACCATTCAGCACTTTCAAAACTCATATACAATATATCTGAGTCTTTAATACCATTTTCTAATAAATAATCTTTGTATTGTAACAAAAGAGTACTTTTACCACATCGCCTAACACCAGTAATAACTTTAATTAAATTTAAATCTTTTACTTCAATTAATTGATCTAAATATTTATCTCTTTTTAACATTTTTCATCACCTACTAGCATTATATATTATATTTTTATTATTGTCAAGTTTTACGGTTATAACCGCAAAACTTTTATTTTTCCGCTCTTTTGCGGTTACAACCGCAAAACTTTTTGTGTTACATCAAAAAAACAACTAATCAATTGACTAGTTGTTTATTAATTAAACTAATTCTAATCTTACTTCTAGAGCATCGTCTCCACGACGTTCTTTAAGTTTAATTATTCTAGTATATCCACCATTTCTAGTTTCATAAGTTTTAGCAAGTTCATTAAATACTTTTGATGTAACTTCTTTATCATTATGTAAGAATGCAAGTGCTTTTCTACGAGCAACAAGTGAACCATCTTTACCATAAGTAATCATTTTATCAACAAATTTTCTTACTTCTTTAGCTCTAGCTTCAGTAGTAACAACATATCCATTCATAATAACATCTTTAGTAAGTCCAGCTAAAATACTTCTTCTAATTCTAGTTTCTCTTCCTAATTTTCTATATTTCATATTCTACTCCTTAAATGTAAGTCCTAATTCAGCAACTTTATCAAGAACTTCTTTTAAAGATTTCTTTCCTAAGTTTCTAATCTTAGTAACTTCTACTTCTTTTTTGTTAACTAAATCTTGAACGGTATGAATACCAGCTCTTTTTAAACAATTATAAGCTCTTACTGAAAATTCAACTTCTTCAATTGGAGTTTCCAAAGTCTTAGTCATTGTATCAATTTTCTTTTCTTGCATAATATTTGCAATATTACTAATTGAATTTAAATCTGAGATTATTGAGAAATGTTCAATTAATATCTTAGCACCAAGAGCCATAGCTTCTTCTGGAGTCATAGAACCATCAGTAGTTACTTCCATAACTAACTTATCATAAGATTCATCTTGACCAACACGAGTATCAAGTACTTCATACTTAACAACTTCAATTGGTGAATAATTTGAATCTATTGCAATAACACCAGTTACTATTTGTTCTAAGTTTGCTTTATTAACAGCAGCTGGAGTAAATCCACGACCATTTTTAACAGTCATTTCAATATTAATTTTTCCAGCTCCAACTAAGTTACAAATAACTAAATTAGGATTCATAATTTCAATATCAGCATCTTTTTCAATATCTGCTGCTAAAACAGGTCCTTCAGTTGATTTAGTTAATCTAATAACTTTTGGTCCATTAGAATGATTTTTAACAACTAAGTTTTTAATATTTAAAACGATAGTAGTAACATCTTCTACAACACCTTCAATCTTTTGGAATTCATGAAGTACACCATCAATTCTAATTGATGTAACAGCACTTCCTGGTAAGCTTGATAAAAGTACTCTTCTCATCGCATTACCAATAGTTGTTCCAAAACCTCTTTCTAAAGGTTCAATTTCAAATTTAGCATAATGATTATTTTCTTGATATTCAATAATTTTATAGTCTGGTTTTTCAAATTTTATCATAGTACACGTTCCTTTCCCTTA